>Ga0256841_1000307_pt1 | contig 52760 bp, 33 predicted proteins | sample 356308metaG_FD_185971 | JGI IMG/M metagenome (GOLD analysis project Ga0256841, IMG submission 185971) | Hydrothermal vent microbial communities from Mid Atlantic Ridge, Atlantic Ocean - 356-308 | ecosystem: Environmental > Aquatic > Marine > Hydrothermal vents | place: Atlantic Ocean: Mid... | reverse complement strand
CTACAGGAGGCCGCTTCCCCGCCGGCGCAACCGGCGACCGGGACCGCCGCAACGCCGGACAGCCATCCGGCTTCGCCTGCCAAGGTGAGCGACAGGGGAGTTCCGGCGGATGCCGGGCGCATCGCCGCCGACTCCGGCGGCAACTCGGGTGGCGCGCAGGCCGGCACGCAAAACGTAACGGTGCATTCGGCGGCGCCGTCCGAAAACGCCCTCCATGACGCTGACGGTCCGGCGGTCCCTGCCGCGGCCGCCGACCCCACGGCCGCGCCTGCCGGGCCGGCCAGCACCCATGCCGCAAACGCGCAGGCCACAGCCACAACCGGCAATTCCGGCACGCATGCAGCAGCAGCGGACCTTGCCGTTCACCATGACCCGCCCGCCCAGGTCCCTGCCGCCCATACGGTGTCCGCCAACGGCAGCCCTGCGGATTCCGCCGCTCAGGCACCCATCGAAGGCCACACCGATGCGCTGGCCGCAGCGCCGGATAATCACGACCCGACCGCGCCGGACGGACATTCCACGGAAACCGTCGAACAACATGCGGATGGGGCGGAAACCGCCGATCACGCGACCCTCGGGCTTTCCCATGCCGCCGATGCCGATGCCGCCGTCGATCCCATGATCGGCGAAGACTTTACTTTTACGGTCACGTTCGACAACACCACCGGCAGCACGATTTACGGGCCTTACATCGACATGCTGCTGGACGGCGGCCAGGACGGTGCGGATGCCGCCGTTGACGGCATCACTTTTGACCATGCCACCTATCTGGGTGCCGATGTGGAATCGACCGTCATCAACATCACCACCGACGGCCAGATTATCGAACATCCCTGGGCCACGGACAACAGCGGCGCACCACTGGAGTTGAGCGGTATCAGCGGCCAGACGTTTCACGCCGGCGACCAGTTCGTTTCCCTGCGCATGCCCTTCGGCTCCTTTACCACGGACCAGCCGTCCGCCGATGTGGTGGTCACCGCCCACATGAGCGAAAATGCCGACGTGGGTGTGGACCTTGGCGTGCATACCACCACCGGCGCCATGTTCGGCCATGATGCCCTGGACAACCCCACGGGCGATCATCCCCTGCGGGATATCGCCACCCACCAGACGACTTACAAACCCGAAGTCGTCACCTACAATGCGGATATCCAAGTACCCCAGGTCGCCGGTGACTGCCAGCAGCAGCACGATCCGGCCCACGACGACACGCGGCAGTGGGCCGATGATGCCGGCCGGACTTTTGAAGTCAACCACCAGGAGATTCCCACCGGGCCCAACTTTCCGGCCAGCTACGTGGCGCGTATCGACATTGCCGACGGCCAGACCGTCGACGGGGGGCTCACCCTTACGGAACACCTGCCGGACAATATCTATTACCTCGGCGATGCAACCGTTTCGGTGACGGCCGGAGGCGTCGCATTGACCCAGGGGACGGACTACAGCGTCACGTCACCGGGCAGCGGCGTGCACAGCGGCCAGGACCTGGTCGTTTCGCTGAATAATACCGTAACCGGCGGCGCCGGGCATGGGGATGTCGTGGTGCGCTACGATTTCTACGTGCCGGATCAAACCGCTGCCGGCAGCCCGGTTATCGATCCTGCCACCGGAGATGTTGCGCACGTCGTCAACAACGGCGAGGTGGACTATGGCTGGAATCCTCACGATCCCCACGACAGCCATGTGGCGGACACGATCAATGCCGAGGTGAATGCCGACGGCCATTTTTCCAGCAACCCCGATGTGGACGATATCTCCCACGCCCAGTCCATCGCCATTCAGAAAGCCCATACTTTGCAGGATACCGGTGCAGCCGGTCCTACTCCCGGCGACACCCTGGACTACAGCCTGGACTTCCAGGTCTCGGATTACTTCTCTTTCGGTGACCATGATTTGACGGACAGTGACTACAGTTTTCGCATCGACGATGTAGTGGCCGACGGCCTGGCCATGCATACGGATGCCGGCGGGCATTTCACGGCCACCATCGATATCTGGGAAAACGGCAACCACTACCACCGCACCCTGGCAGACTCCGGCACGGCCGGGGATGGCATGTGGACCACGTTGAGCGCGGGCCATGACCTGGAAGTGCATTACAACCTGCAGCAGATCCTGTCCGGCATGGGCGTCACAGGCGGTAGGTTAAACGGAGACCTGGTCGACGGACACCCGGATGGCCCCACCCATGGCCGCATCACCTACCAGGCCGATATTGCACAGGCCTACCACAGCGAAACCGGCGGCGGCGGCGATAACGACGTGGACCAGGGCGACATCATTGACAGCGGGGTTGCCATCACGGGGGAGGTCTACGACCCCGGCACGTCAGCCTTTACAGGGCACAGCGAGGCCGACGCCTCCTGCGACGTCATACAGATCGTCACCGGATCGGTGGAAAAAGACATTTATGCCATCAACGGCGCCACCGGCGTGGGCCCCAACCCGCACATCTCGCCGGGCGATACGGTCACCTATCACCTGCACTACGACATGCCGATTTCCAGCACCGAGGACTTCCATCTCAACGACTACCTGCCGCTGCCGATCTTTGATGTCCACGATCCGGACCAGGACGGCACGGCCAGCGGCTGGAGCAAGGCTAGCGATGGCACGCTTCCCGGCGCCGGGCAGTGGGCCTACACGGCCGGCGATACCTACCACACACTGTCCGGGGTCCAGCTTGACGCAGTGTCCGCCCAAAGCGGAAATGCCCTGGTTTTTGACTGGGCACCCTACCACGACGGCAGCGACACCCATAGCAGCGTCGATATCCTCTTTACCGTCACCGCCTCCAACAAACCATTTGCCGACGGGCTGTTTTTGACCAACCAGGTCCGTGCCACCGAACAGGGCACACCCCTGGCGGACAACCACACCGACGCCATCGTGCAGATCGTGCTGGACGAGCCGGATCTGCACATCACCAAGGGCGTGGTGGCCACCGACAACCCGGACGGGCAGTTTTCCCCGACTGACGTGGGCCCGGTAACTTTTTCAGCCCCCGGGAGCAGCGGTTTCCGCGGCGGCGGCGATATCACCGAAAGCGGGCTGGCACTCCATCCCGTGGATGCCGACCTGAGCCATATCGATGCCGGCGACCTGGTGACCTTTGCCATCGTGGCCCAAAACGTGGGCCACTCGGGCGCTTTCGACGTTAAAATTACCGATGACCTGCCCGCCGGCTTTGCGGTTCCGGGTTCCGGCCTGAACCTGTCGGTGACCGACGGCCACGGCAGCGCCGTTTCCTTTACCGACGCCAGCGGGGATGCGCCGGGCAGCGCCGGCTTTGATTTTTTCAGCGGCATCGTCCTGGCCGATGACGCCGACGGCGCGCTGAACGCCAACCATGACGGCCTTGATCAGACCGACAACATCGTGGTGATCACCTACGACCTGCAGGCCGCAGACGGTGTACAGCCCGCGCAGCACATCACCAACACGGCCGCGGTGGCCGACGTGGCCGGCACCGAGGGCGGTCCGGACCACTATCCCAGCGACGCCGACGGCCCGCACGACACGGCCACGGTGACCATGGCCCGGCCGGCGGTGGCCAAAACGATCGTCGGTACCGGCGAGACGTCCACTGCCGGCAACGACGTGGTCATCGGTGAAACCGTGCAGTATCAGGTGCAAATTACCGTGCCCGAGGGCCAGTCGCACAACGTGCATCTGGCCGATACGCTGGATCCCGGGCTGGCCATCGTCAGCATCGATGCCATCGAGCACGGTGACCTGCAGACCGACCATGCCGGCGGCTGGAACCAGGTGCTGACCGATGCCCAAAACGGCCTTGCGTCACCAGGGCACGATTTTAGCATCGATTTCGGCAACCTCACCAATCCAGACCGCGATAGCGACCATGCCGACGAAACGATTACCGTGACCTACACCGCGGTGGTGTTAAACACCTCCGGCAACCAGCAGGGCACACAGCTCAACAACGCCGCCGCGTGGCAGTGGGACAACCCCGGCGGCGTGCAGCTGCATGAAAATGCCCACGCGCCCGACGTCACCGTGCAGGAGCCCGACCTGCAGGTGGACAAGGAAGTCTGGGACCCGGCGACATCCGCCTGGGTGGATGCGGACGATACGGCCCACGCCGTGCATTACGACCAGGCCGATGCCGTTCAATACCGGATTACCGTGCAGCACAGCGCCGCCAGTCACGAAGACGCCTTCGACGCCGTGTTTAGCGACACCCTGCCGGCGGCCGTGGACTGGTCGTCGGCCAGCGTCAGCGTGGTCAGCGGGGATGCGCCCACTTCCCAGAGCTTTGCTTCCGGCGTGCTTTCCGCCACCTGGGACAAGCTGGACCTGGGCCATGCAACCACGTTTCTGGTCACCGGCGGCGTGCTGAACACCGCCACCGCCGGCCAGGTGATCACCAACACTGGCACCGTGACCTGGGAGAGCCTGGATGCCGAGCACCACGCGGACAACACGCAGATATCGCCGTATAACGCGGACTCCGGCGAACGCACCGGCGATACCGGCGGCATCGGCGGGGCGGCCAACAATTACACCCACAGCAATCCGGGGGTCATCTCCGTTTCCGGCGCCATCGATAAGCTGGATCCCGCGCGCGCACAGTATACCATCGGCGATCATGTGACCTACGATATCGTGGTGACGCTCTCCGAGGGCGGTACGCACGGTCTGACCGTCAGCGACGACCTGCCCGACGGCATGGCCTATCTCGGCTCTTCGGTGGATGCCACCGGTTTCAGCGGCCCCACCGATGTCACTCACCCCACGGTGACGACCAACGCCGGCGATGTGTTTTTTGATTTCGGTGATGTATCGGTTACCGCCAACAACAATGCGACTGATAACAGTTTCGTCATCCATGTGGAGACCGTGGTCGAGGATGTGGCCGGCAACCACGGCGATGACCCCGGCACCGCGGCCTTTGATCCCACCACGCTGACCAACCACGCCGCCATGCACTTTGACGATCCGGCGCATCCGGGAACTTCGGTCACCGTGCACGATCCCACCGATCCCACGATCACGGTCATCGAACCCCAGATCACCACGACCAAGAGCGTGGTTGACTCCGCCGATGCCGGCACGGATGCTTCCCCGGGCGAAATCCTGACCTACACAGCGCGCTTTACAAATACCGGTGATGCCACGGCCTACAACGTGACCGCCGATGATATCCTGGCGCCGGGAACTTCCTTTGACCACCTGATCCATGCGGCCTTCAACAACGGCCACAGCTCGACGGATATCACGGGCACCACCATGATCACCGACCACCACGACGGCACGATTTCCTTTGACAGCACCGCGCCGGGTACCTGGCGCATCCCGGAAAACGGCTATATCGAAGTGCAGTACGCGGTCCAGGTCATGGGCGCCGGCTTTGCGGCCGGCAGCCACACCAACACCGTGGACGCCGACTGGAGCAGCCAGTTCGGAACGCTCAACCCGGTCAACCGCACCTATGACGACGGCCACACCGGGCCGGGTTCGCCGGTGGACGGCACCCAGGACACCGCTTCAGCGGCTTTTGCGGTGGTTGCCGACGGTTCCATCGGCGATACGGTCTTTTTCGATGCCGGCGGCGACGGCGGCACGTTCAATGCAGCCGGCGGCGATGTAGGTATCTCCGGCGTGGACGTGACGATCACGGCCGACGTGGACGGCGACGGCACGCCGGAGTTCAGTCAAACTGTACGCACCGACGCCGCCGGGCACTACACCTTCAATAACCTGGCGGCCTTCGGCGACTATGTGATCACTGTGGATCCGAATACTTCCGGCGGCACCCAGCCCACCGACCTGACAGCGGCCGGATTCAGCCCGACCTACGATCTGGACGGCGCGGCCACCACGCCTCACAGCGCAAGCCATGTCGCCCTGGCGGCCGGCCAGCAGCGCACCGACGTGGATTTCGGCTACACCGGCCAGAACACCGTGGGCGATACGGTCTGGGTTGACGCCGACGCCGACGGGGTGCAGGACAGCGGGGAAGGCGGCATCGGGAATCTGACGGTAACGCTGACCGCCGACATCGACGGCGACGGTGTCGCGGAGTACACGGCCACGACCACCACCGACGCCGCCGGCCACTATCAGTTCGACCATCTGCCGGCCGGAGACTACAACGTCCGCGTGACCCCGCCGGCCGGCTCCGAGGCCACCTACGACCAGGACAGCCACACGGCATCGCCGGACAACGCCACACCCTTTACCCTGGCCGCCCACCAGGACCGTGACGACATCGATTTCGGTATCCGCGGCACCGGCGCCATCGGCGATTTCGTCTGGTTTGACGGCAATGCCGATGCCGTGCAGAACGACGGTGCGCATGCCGGCCTGGCCGGCGTGACGGTGACCCTTTCCGGCGACATCGACGGCGACGGTCATCCGGATTACACGACCACCACCGTTACGGCCAACGACGGCGCCTACCATTTCGACCATCTGCTGGGCGGTGACTACACGGTCACGGTGGAGGATACCACGCTGCCCGCCGGCGCGGCCAACTGGCACCCCACATTTGACGCCGACGGCACGGCCACGGCGCACACCGCGGCGGTGGCCCTGGCCGCCGGCGCCACCGACAACAGTGTGGATTTCGGCTACACCGGCACCGGCGCCATCGGCGACTTTATTTTCTTTGACAGCAACCACAACGGTGTGCAGGATGCCGGCGAAGTCGGGATCGCCAACGTGCAGGTGACCGTCAGCGGTGATGTGGACGGCGACGGCATCGCCGAGTTTACCACCACCGTCACCACCGACAACGACGGTAATTACCATGTGGACCACCTGCCGGCCGGTGCTTATACCGTCAGCGTCGCGGCCGCCAGCCTGCCCTCGGGCTTTTCGCCCAGCGCCGATCCCGACGGCGTGCTGGACAACCACAGCACCCTGAACCTGGGTGTCGGCGAGGTCAACAACAGCATGGATTTCGGTTATGCCTCGGTGGGGGCCATCGGTGATTTCATCTTTTTCGACGCCGACGCCGACGGCCACCAGGATTCCGGGGAAGCCGGCATCGGCGGCGTCACCGTCACCCTGGTGGGCGACATTGACAACGACGGGATCGACGAAACCCTGACCACGGTCACCGACGCCCACGGCCACTATCTTTTCGACAATCTGCCGGACGGCAGTTACACGGTTACCGTTGACCATACGACCCTGCCCGGCGGCATGCAGCCCAGCGCCGACCCGGACGGTGTGCCGGACCACACCACGGCCGTGACCCTGTCCGCCGGCGAAACCAACCTGGACCAGGACTTCGGCTATACCGGCAGCGGCGTCATCGGCGACACCATCTGGAACGACGCCAACCGCAACGGTGTGATGGACGGCGGCGAATCCGGCCTGGCCGGCGTGCAGGTGACTTTGGGGGTCGATTTAAACGGCGACGGGACGCCGGATTACCACGCCACGACAGTCACCGGCCCCGACGGCACCTACCGTTTCGAGCACCTGCCGGCCGGCCGACACACGGTCAGCGTCGATCCGGCCACGCTGCCGCCGGGCATGCGGGCGACCTTCGACCCCGACGGTGTTCTGGACGGCACGATCACGCTGCAGCTTGCTGCCAGCCAGACGCGCCTGGATGCGGACTTCGGCTATGCCTTGCCGCCTCAGCCGCCGGCCCAGGTACCGGCGCCGTCGGGTGGACATGGGACACCGGCCCCGTCCGTGGTCCCCGGCCAGCCCGCCGGTCCGCAGTTTGCCTTCGATGTGCTGTTTGAGCGCCAGGAGGCGCACGCCGTGGAAACGTCGCTGGACCGCTATTTCGAGCGCCTGGATGAGCAGCCCTGGTTGCGGCCGGCCCGCGCACGTGTCTTTGAACCGCCCCTGATTCCGGTGTCGCCGATCTACAGCGGATATGCCGAGCCGGGCACGACTCTGCGGCTGGATCTCTACGATGCCCTGGGAGACCGTATCGGATATGAAACCGTCATGGCCGATGCGGCCGGGAACTGGCTGAGTACTTTTGCGGGTACGCTGATTTTCGATGAACCGCACCACCTGCACATTGAACAGGTGCCGTCGACATACAACGCCAGCACGGCCGGGGGGTTCAACCTGCGCACCTATTTCAGCCCGGCAACAGAGAGCAAGTTGTTCTCCAGCACCGATCTTTCGGCGCATGCCGTTTTTGCCACCACCCCTTCGGCCGTTCTCGATGCCATGCAGGGGGTCAACCATCATCCGCTGAATCTGGGATGGGATGATTTTTACGACTACGAATTTTTCGTGCCGTCCACCAATCCAGCCCAAAGCAGTTTGTAACCTGTTGTTAAGGAGCCTCGGACCATGCGATTTCTTTGCCGGACAAAAGCGTTTTACAGATGGATGCTCTGCCTTTTTCTGATCATGGGTTGTGGTGTTGCCGGTGCGGCGGATCTGGACCTGAACCAGGCATACGGCAAGCTCAGGGAGAAACTGCTCGGCCGCTACCAGCCGACCATTGAAAAACTGGCCCAATCCGAAAAAGCCTACGAGGACCGCATGGACCAGGCATTTACCGCGGACACGGAGTTCGGCCGCGATGCCCTGCCGGACCATTATGCGCCCTGGTGGACACCCAAGGTCGAGGATCCGGTGACCCAGTCCAGCGACGTGGCCCGCGAGGACGTGGAGACCCTCTTCGTGCGCGCGCTGAAGCACTCTTCACAGATCAAGGTGTTCAGCGACCTGCCGCTGATCCGCGAGACCACCATCCAGGAGGCCGAAGGCCCCTATGACTTCCGTGTGTTTGCCGAGGGCAAGTACGGCGACATCAGCGAACCGGTGGGGGACGACTTGCGCACCGGCGGGCCGCCGCGTTTCGAACAGGACTCGCGGAGCATCGCCGCCGGCCTTAAAAAGCGGTTCCTGCCGGGCACCGAGGTGGAACTCAGCCAGGAGCTGGAAGGCATCGACAACAACTCCATCTTCTTCAATCCCCATGACCAGGCGCTGGCCACCACGCGCCTGATCGTAAAACAGCCTCTGCTGCGCGGAGGCGGTATCACCTACAACCGCAGCGTCATCGACCTGGCCAAAATGGACCACAGCATCTCCGAGGACGAACTGCGGCGGCAGGTGGAAAGCCACCTGCTTGAAATTGCCCGTGCCTACTGGGGACTTTACCTGGAGCGCGCGGTGCTGGTGCAGAAAAAGAAGCTGGCGCAGGAGACGCACAAGCTCTACCGCAAGATGAAGCAGCGCGTGGGTGTCGATGTGCCCGCCAGCCTGCTGGCGCGTGCCAAGTCCCAGGTGGTGGCGCGCCAGCTGGACGCCGTGGAGGCCGAGTTCGCCATGAAAAACGCCTCCGACCGCATCCGGGCGCTGGTCAACGACCCTGGATTGATTGCCTCCGGCGGCCTGGAAATCATTACCCGCCAGGTGCCCCAGCACCGGCTGGAATCTCTGGATTTGGGCGCGGCATTGCACACGGCGCTGGAAAATCGTCCGGAAGTAGAGCAAGCCCTAAAGCAGATCAAGTCCGCTGCCATTCGCCTGCAGCGCTCGAAAAACGAATTGTGGCCCGACCTGAATTTGTTCTTTGAAACCTATGTCATGGGCCTTGAGGGGGATTTCCAATACGACCGCTCCTATCACCGGCAGTTCGATGAGGGCCGGCCCAGCTACAACGTGGGTCTGCGTTTCGAATACCCCCTGGGCAACAATGCCGCCGAGGCCCGCGAGCGGCGCAAGCGCATCGAGGTGCGGCAGCTGCTCAACCAGCTGGACACCACCGTGCAGAATGTCTTTCTGGAGGTCCAGGTTTCCTTCCGGGAAGTGATCAAGAACTATAAGGAGATGGTGCGCCGTTACCAGGTCATGGACTCCAACCAGGAGGAGATCAAGGCGCTGCTGGCGCGCGTGGATTACCTTTTGTCCGAAAATGAAGCCTACGGTGATGTGCTCTACCGTCTGATGGACGCGTTGGACCGTCTCAACGACGCCGAAGCCAAATTTGCCCAAAGCGAACTGACCTACAACCTGTCGCTGTACAATATCAACCGCTCCATGGGGACGCTGATTGCGGTCAACGACATCCGGATCACCAGAACCGAGCAGAAACATCTGCCCCTGATCGTGCTGGAGAAAAAGTAGCTCGTCTTGCCACGACGTTGACATCACATGACCGTCCATGGGATACTGCCGGCCGTGAGCGCAATTTTCAACAGGCATGGTTCTGCCGTCGCACGTGCTTTCGCCAACCTTATCCTGGTGCTGTCACTGCTGCCCGCCCTCGGCAGTTATGCCTGGGGGGCCGAAGGCTTCCTGGAGCCCTTTGCGCGTGTAAACCTGAACTTCCCGACGCGTGGGATCCTGGCAAGGCTGTACGTCCATGAAGGCCAGCGCGTGAAAAAGGGACAGGTTGTCGCTGAACTCGACAGCCGTTTGCTGCAGGCGGCCCTGGCGGAAGCCAGGAAGGTGATGCATTTTCACGGCAAGATCGATTCCGCACAGGCGCTTCTCAGCCTTCGCCGGAGCCGGCTGGACAGCCTGGAGGCCCTGATGAAAAGCGGCAACGCCAGGCGCAGGGAGCTCGAACGGGCGCGGACCGACCTGGCCATGGCGCAGGCCGGACTGCTGATGGCGCGTGAAGAGAGCCAGGTCAACGCACTGGAGTATCGCAAAACGCTGGCGCGTATTGAAGAGAAAAAGCTCCGCAGCCCCATCCGGGGTGTGGTCACGCGGGTGTACAAGCAGGCCGCCGAGCTGGTCGGTGGCCTGGAAAGTCAGCCCTTGATGACGGTGGTGCAACTCGACCCCCTAAAGGCCGTGTTCCACCTGGCACCGCAAAAAGCGGCCCTGCTGAAGCCGGGTCGGAATATCACGCTGGCGGTAGCCGGAAATTCGGCACCAGTCAGCGGAAAGGTGAAGTTCATTTCGCCGGTGATCGACCCCGAGAGCGGCACGGTGCGCGTCACCCTGGAGGTCCCCAACCCCCGGCGTTCCTTGCTGAGCGGCGCCCGCTGCACACTGAAAACCGATTGACGGCCAATACCTTGGGGACATGCCCGTTGCGCGCCTGGAAGGCACGGGAGCTGGTGTGCGGATCATAAGCGCTTTGTGAAACCCTAACATGAAAGAGTGACGGCAAATGAGTCAGAAAGAAAACCAGACCCGCCAGGTCAGGATCCGCTATGCCGAGACTTCGGCGCTGTATGCTTCCCAATTCCTGGTCAACGCCACGGGAGAAGACGTGGTGCTCAGTTTTTCTTCAGGCTATCTCAGCGACCCCGCCAGCGGGGAAACCCTGCTTCCGGTGCATACCCGCATCGCCATGTCCGTTGCCGGCGCCCGCCGGTTGCACGCCCTGCTCGACCAGATTCTGAAAGGGCCTTCCGATGCACCGGCCGGTGATGGCCGCGGCAACATTCCGGAACCGGCCCGCGCCCACCTGCCGAAAGCCGAAGACAAGCCGGCCTAGGGCCGGCGGGAAACTGTTTTGCCACCAGAGTCCACCGATTCCAGGGGTATGCCGGCCGCCGATGTTCCCCGCCTGGATCTGTACCAGATCCATCGCCGCGTAAGTGATGTGGCCTCCAGCCGCAAAACCCCGGAAGAGATCCTGCTGGATTTTCTGAAACTGGCGCTCGGGCTGGTCAACGCCGGCGCGGCGGTTTTCTATTCCCGAAACGCCGCGGGACTGCACGAGAGAAAGAGCATTTTGTCGCGGCAGGCGCTTGCCTGGTCGCCGGACCTGCGCACGGAGATTTCCCAAAGTGCCCGGCGATCGCTTGACCGCAACCGGCTGCAGGTGGACCGCCTGTCGCAGCTGCCCCAGGCGGTCGTGATCGCTGTTCCGGTGTCCATGGGCACCACCGAAACCCACTGTCTGGTGCTGGTGGCGCTGATCGGTGACCAGCCTCTGGAACCCTTCCTGGTCAGCGTTCAACTGATGGGCGCCTGCATCGGGCTGTGGCTGGAGAGCCTGCCCAACGCGCTGGCCGGCGGCCTGGTGCCGCTGCAGCGCGCGGTCATCGCCGCCGTGGCGCAGGTGATGGCGCAGCCGGATAAAAAGCGGGCGGTCCTGCGGTTGGTCAACGACTTAAAATCCATCCTGGGCTGCGACCGGGTGATGCTGGCCAGGACCGCGCGTCAGGGCCGTCTCGCCGTGAGCGCCGTTTCCGACGTAACCGCCGCCGCCCGCCGCTCGACGGCGGCCGATACGCTGCAGAAGGTGCTCGACGAGTGCAGCGCACAAAAGAAAGTGCTCTCCTGGCCGGAACCTTTCGCTGAAGCTGCCGTCACCTCGCTGATTTTAAAAACCCTGGCCGTTGAAATGCACGCCCGCCGGGCGCTTTGCCTGCCCCTCGAAGACCCCGGAGAGGAGCTTGTGGGCGCCCTGGTGCTGCTGTGGGGTGAACACGCGCCGAATGCCGCGATTCTGGCCCCGTTGCTGCAGCACTCCCGGCCGCTGCTGGCCGGATGCCTGAATGTCCTGTATCCCGTGTCGTCCGGGAAAAGGCGCCGTAAAACGTCCGGCGCTTTGCCATGGCCGCGCTTTCGCCGGGCGGCCGGAGCCGCCCTGGCGGCGGGCCTGATTGCGGGCATGGCGTTTCTGCCCGTGCGGCATAAAATCAAGGGGCCCTGTGAAGTGCGTCCGGTGATCCTGCGCATGGTTCCGGCGCCTTTTGACGGCATACTGGAAACGGTGCGTGCAGAGCCCGGAAGGGTGGTAAAGGCCGGAGATCTTTTGGCCCGCATGGAGGGGAAACGCATCGAGCTGGAGATTAGCGGGCTTCTGGCGGATGCGAACAAAGCACTGAAAATGCACGATATCCACATGGCTTCCGGCGATACGGCCCAGGCGCAGATCTCGCTTTTGGAAAAACAGCGTCTGGACCAGAAGATCAAACTGCTCAAACGGCGGCTGGTGATGCTTTCCATTGTAAGCCCCATTGACGGCATCGTGCTCAGCGGCGACCTGCGGCGTGTGGCGGGGAGCCCCGTGCAGCGGGGACAGCCGCTTTTCGAAGTGGCGCCTTTGGGGGACATGCGGGTTGAGATTTTCATTTCCCAGGCGGATGTTACCTACGTGCATCCTGCCATGCCGGTTGAAGTCAAGTTCGGCGCCTACCCGCACGAGCGTTGGAAGGGGCGGTTGCAGCGGGTGTTGCCCAAGTCCGAGATTCGCGACCGGCAAAATGTTTTTATTGCGCAACTGCGCCTGACAAATACCGACGGCCGCCTGCGTCCGGGCATGCGCGGGACCGCGTGGGTGGCCGGCAAGCGCAGGCCCCTGGCATGGATTGTGTTTCACAAACCGTGGAACGACATGGCCGCCGCCCTGGGATTTTGAGCGCCGGCCGGCGGGATGCCAAGGCGCTTGGGAATTGATCGGATCCGGTTTTCATGGACCCAGAGATTGTTCTGAAACTCCGGCAGGACCTGAAATTTGCGGTGCACTTCGGTCGCAAGCCGCCCGCTTACGTGCTGGAAGATCCGGTGCGGCAGAAGTTTTACCGTATCGGCAGCCGGGAATACCTCTTGATCGGCCAGCTGGATGGCAAACGCACCCTGAGAGAGGCGCTGCGCCGGACTTCCGAGCTTCTGGGGGAAGACGCGTTTTCCCAGGTGCAGGTGGAGGCGCTCGTAAGCTGGCTTTCCGCCAACCAGCTGCTCATCCAGGGCAGCTCTCTGGCGCTGGACCAGAGCTGGCTGGCCGAACGCCGGCAGGAACGCCTAAGCCATTGGAGCCGCCTCAACCTGATTGTTTTCCGGCTGCCGTTGTTCAATCCGCGAAAGCTTCTGGAGAAGATTTATCCCTTTTTCCGCTGGACGACCGGGCCGGGATTCTTTCTGCTCTGGATGGCGGTATTTCTGTGGGCCGCCTATGCGCTGGCGGTGAACTGGCAGCCCTTCAGGCTGCAGGCCGCAAACCTGCTGGCGGCCCGCAACCTGGTCTGGCTCTGGCTGGCCTGGTTTTTCCTCAAGGTGCTCCACGAACTGTCGCATGCCGTGGTCTGCCGCAAATACGGCGGTGATGTGCACGAGGCCGGCATTCTCTTTATCGTGGCCATTCCGCTGACCTATGTCGACGCCACCTCTTCCTGGAATTTCCCCTCCCGGTGGCAGCGCATCCACCTGGATATGGCCGGGATGTACATGGAGGCCTTTGTCGCCGCCGTGGCCCTGGTTTTCTGGTCACTGCACATGCAGAGCATTGGCGGTGTGATTGCCCACAACGTGGTCATCGTGGCCGGTGTCAGTTCGGTTTTGTTCAACGCCAACCCGCTCATGCGTTTTGACGGCTACTATGTGCTGTCTGACCTGACGGGGATCCCCAACCTGTACGCCCATGGAATGGAAGTGGTGTACGGTTGGTTCCGGGCGTTGTTTCTGGGAATCCGCCTGCCGGCCGCGCGTTACAGCGGCTGGCGGCGGATTTTTCTCCAAGTCTACGGTGTCGCCGTTTACTGGTGGCGCATCCTGGTGCTGGTGGGACTGTCCATCGGCGCCAGCCGGCTTTTTCACGGCATGGGCCGGATCATGGCATTTCTGGGCATTGCCGTATGGGTGGGTATGCCGCTTTACGGTTTTATCAAACGCTTTCCCGCCCTGCGCGGGGCCAACCCCGCCGCCGGTCGGCGCCTGGCGGTCAGCCTGGCGATTTTTGCGGCGGCGGCGCTTTTCCTGGTCTTCCAGTGGGGCTGGACCACGCGCGTGCGCGCGCCGGCGGTCGTGCAGTACCGCCGGCAGGCGGTGATCAAAGCCCGCACACCGGGATTCGTGAAACGTGTCGATGTGCATACGGGAGACGGCGTACGGCCCGGCCAGACGCTGCTGCAGCTGGAAAATCGTAAAATCGAATTTGACCTTGCCGATACGCGCCTGCAGCTCGACGCCCTGAAAATCCAGGCCCGGCGCTATTTCAACCGACAGAACCTGAGCGCCTTTCAGATCGTCAAGGAAAATATCGCCGCGATACAGCACCGCAGGGAGGCCCTGGAGCGCGACGTGCGCGACCTTACGCTGCGTTCACCGGTGGCGGGTGTTGTGGTGGGAAGTGACCTGGATCACCTCCAGGGTGTCTTTTTGCGCCGCGGGCGTGAAGTGCTGTGGGTGGTGACCCCCCAACGCAAGGTGATCCGTGTTTCACTGGCCCAGGAAGACGTGCAGGCGTTTCGCCGTGCCGTGGGCCAGACGGTCAAAGTGGACATGCGGCCATGCGGCCTGCCGGTGTTTGACGGGCGTTTGCATGGGGTCGATCCCCGGGCTGACCGAAAGATTCCCTATCCGGCCTTAAGTGCGGCCTTCGGCGGCCCCATCGATGTTCGCCAGGTGCGTGCCGCGGGGGGAAAATCCACTGCCGCCACGCGCTTTGAATTCTTCAGGCCGCGCTTTGGCGCCGAGGTCCAGCCCCCTGAAGCCATACTGAATAAACTGATGGTCGGCCAGCTGGCCACGGTGTGCCTGCCCGGCCGGCGTAAAACCGTCGCCGATGTTGCCCAAGCCTACCTGTTCCACAAGCTGGGCCTTCGCTGAGCGGGCGCGGCTTTTGGGTGTGTTTTGGCAGCCCGGCGCTGAAGCCGTTTGCAATCCCCGCGCAGCTGTGTTAATTTCGCAACCAAATCCAGTAGATGCGGCTGGATGACAGCCACGCTTCGCCAGCCGCGGCCTGCATTTTCCCCTACCATGCGGTGCTTATGTTCGGTTATCGGTTGAAAATCAATATCGCGGTGCACACGGCTCTTGTGTTGGTGGTGGCCATGGTACTCATCGGCCTGGTGATGCTGATCAACCTGCGCAACATGCTGGTGCACGCAGAAATTGTCAGAGGGCGCCTGGTGGCCGGCATGCTGCAGGACTATGCCGAACTTGCCGGCGGCGGTGCGGATTATTTGTTCAACCGCAAGTTTATCGAAAGTCTGCATAATGTGCTCAGACAGGGCGGTTATGCCTGTGCGTTGGTATTGGGACCCGACGGGCGGCGCCTGAGCTTTGGAAACCGGGGCTGCCCGGGCAGTGCCGGCGCCGCCGCCGCCGTGCGCCGGGTCATGCGTTCGCTAAAGACCACCGCGAACCTGCATGGAAGCACCTGGGGTGTTGTGTGGAAACAGCCGCGCGAACTTTTGATTGCGGCACCCTTCATGCACGCCGGGCAGGTTGTGGGGGGGATCGGCTTTGTAAGGGACCTGGACGGGGTCTACGCCCGCATTCGCAAGACTCATCCACGCCTGGCGGCATACCTTTTGATCAACACGCTTTTCCTGACGCTTTTCGGGGTTTATAAACTGTCGAAACTGACGGTCAGGCCGTTGCAGCGCATCGTGCAGCGCGCCGAAGCCGCCGGAGAAGTTGACGACGACATGTTCTTTTTGCCCGATTCCGGCAGCAACGAATTCACGCGTCTCTCCCAGGCCTTAAACCGCATGCTGCAGCGCATCGAGCAAAACAGGCACAAGCTGCGCGAAAGTGTCGCCTCCCTGGAGAAGGCCAATGCGGACCTGCGTCGCATGCAGAGGGAAATCGTGCGCGCCGAGAAGCTGGCTGCCGCCGGCCGGCTGTCGGCCGGCATCGCCCATGAGATCGGCAATCCCATCGGGATCGCCATGGGGTACCTGGAACTGCTCAGTCAGCCGGAGCTGCCTGACGAAGAGAGACGGGCGTGCATTGAAAAGGCGGCCGGCGAACTGGCGCGCATCGATGCCATTATCCGGCAGTTGCTGGATTTTTCGCGGCCGTCCGGTACGGTCGATGCGCAGGAGGTCTCCGTGCACGCGCTGATCGAAGAGCTGGCCGATATATTCCGCCTGCAGCCGCTGACCGCGGACATCGAACTGGTGCTGGATCTCAAAGCCGACAAAGACCGTGTAAAAGCCGACACGGGCCAGCTGCGGCAGGTCTTTCTCAACCTGATGATCAATGCCGCCGATGCCATTCACGCCGCCGCTGGAGACGACGGCCGCCTGAGCGTCGCCAGCCGGTTGGCCGACGAGCGGACCGATACCGGCCGCCGGATGATCGAGCTACGCTTCTGCGACAACGGCAGCGGGATTTCTCCCGAGCACATAGACAACATCTTCGATCCCTTTTTTACCACCAAGGCGCCGGGCCGGGGTACGGGTTTGGGGCTGTCGGTGAGCATCATGCTCATCGAGAGCATGGGCGGCAGGATCGAAGTACAAAGCCGGCTGCAGGAAGGCACCACGCTGCAGGTTTTCCTGCCGTTGGCGCAGACCGGCCGCAAAGCACAGGAAGGGCGATATGGCGCAGAAACCTGAGACCGGGGCCGGCAGCCGGCAGCTGTTGATCATCGACGACGAAGAAAACATGTGCGACATGCTTGCGCGCATTCTCAAACGTGCCGGCTACTGTGTGGACACTGCTTTGGACGGCCGCAGCGGGCTTGCCATGATCGCGCGCAAAAACTACGACTTTGTGCTTTGCGACCTGAAAATGCCCCATATGGACGGCATGGCCTTTTTGAAAGCCGCACGGGAAAAGCTGGCCGCCACTACGGTGATCATGATGTCGGCCTACGGCACCATCGACACTGCGGTGACGGCCCTGAAGGAAGGTGCCTACGACTATATTTCCAAGCCTTTCAAGATCGACGAAGTCGTACTGACGCTGAAAAAAGCCGAAGAGCGTGAAAACCTGAAACGTGAAAACCGCTTCCTGAAGGCGCGTATCCGGAACATCGAGGGTGACTTCTGTTTCGGCCGCATGGTGGCCAAGAGCCGCGCCATGCGCGAGGTGTTCAAACTGGCCGAAAAAGTGTCTAAGTACGGCACGACGGTGCTGATCACCGGTGAAAGCGGCACCGGAAAAGAGCTGGTGGCGCGCGGCATACACTCTGACGGCAACCGCGCCAAAGGCGCCTTCGTGCCGGTCAACTGCGGCGGCATTCCGGAAACCCTGCTGGAAAGCGAGTTTTTCGGCCATACCAAGGGCGCGTTCACCAACGCGTTGAGAGACAAACCGGGGTTGTTCGAAGAGGCGCACGGCGGCACCCTTTTCCTGGATGAAATCGGCGAGCTGCCGCTGTCGCTGCAGGTGAAACTGTTGCGCGTACTGCAGGAGAGCGAGGTGCGGCCCATCGGCGGTTCGCAGACGCGTAAAGTTGACGTGCGCGTGGTTGCCGCCACTTCCAAGAACCTGGAAGAAGAGGTGCGGCGGGGAAACTTCAGGGAAGATTTGTTTTTCAGGATCAATGTGCTCTCCATCCAGTTGCCGCCGCTGCGGGAGCGCCTCGAGGACATTCCGCTGCTGTGTCGGCACTTTATCGCGCGCTACAAGGAAAAACTCAACAAGGACATCCAGGGGATTGCGCCGGCGGCGGTGTCCATGTTGATGAAGCACCCCTGGCCGGGGAATGTGCGGGAACTGGAGAATGTCATTGAAAGGGCCGTGGTGCTGGCGGAGAAAAAAGTGGTGCTGCCGGAAAACCTGCCGGCCGAACTGGGCGCCAAAGCGGGAAACCGCCGCATGGACGATATTTTCGGCGGGTTTTCGCTGAAAGCGGCCCGACGCATGATGGAAGAGCGCCTGATCCGGCGCGCGCTGGAGGCCACCGGCGGCAACCGCACCCGTGCGGCCCGGCTGCTGGAGATCAGCCATCCCTCGCTGCTGCAGAAAATCAAGCTTTACGCCATCGACCTGTAGCGCGAAACACGGTGTCTCGCATATAAACTCACCCAATCGAAACGAGGAGTCTGTCATGGCCAAAAAACGTCGCGGGAAAAAGAATTACATCAACGAAGGCATCGAGAACATCCGCCGCAAGGGGAGCCGGATCGTCGCCGAAAGTGCTCCCATGGTGCCGGCCGCATCCCTGATGAAGGCCGCCGGGGTGATCGGGTCGCTGCGTGCGCTGAAAAAGCCCTATGTGACGATTGTCAATTCCTATACCACCCACATCCCCGGGCACGCCCATCTGGATGTCCTGGGCGAGTACCTGCGACGGGAACTCAAGCGCCTGGGATTCAACGTCTGGTATGCCAACGTGGGTGCCGCCATCTGCGATGGTATCGCCATGGGCCACTTCGGCATGAAGTATTCGCTGCCCTCGCGCGAGCTGATTTCAGACCAGATCGAGTCCATCATCGGGGCGCACCCCTGTGACGGCTGGATCGGTGTGGGCAACTGCGACAAGATCGTGCCGGGCATGCTCAACGCCATGCTGCGCCTCGACATTCCGGCGGTGTACGTTTCCGGCGGGCCCATGCTGTCCGGCAGCCGCGGGGGAGACCTGATCAGCGTGTTCGAGGGTGTGGGGCAGCATGCCGTGGGGAAGATGAGCGCCGCTGCCCTGCGGCGCCTGGCGGAAAAGAGCTGTCCGGGTTGCGGCAGCTGTGCGGGCATGTTCACGGCCAACTCGATGAACTGCCTGGCCGAGGTGGTGGGTCTGGCGCTGCCCGGAAACGGCACGGTGACCGCGGAGGTCTGGGCAGGGCGCAGGAAGGAGAAGACCCGCCTGAACCCGCGGCGCATCGCGCTGGTCAAACAGGCGGCGGCAGCCTTGAAGCGCTGCATACAGGAAGATGTCCGGCCCCTGGACATTGTGAATAAAAATGCCATCCACAATGCTTTCGTGGCCGACATGGCCATGGGCGGCAGCACCAATACCGTGCTGCACACGCTGGCACTGGCCGCGGCCGGCGGAATTTCCTACGACCTCGATCAGCTCAACCGCATTTCCGCCAAAACCCCCTGCATCTGCAAGGTTTCGCCGTCACGGCCCGAAGTGCACATGGAAGATGTCGACCGTGCCGGCGGCATACCGGCGATTCTGAAAGAAATCGCCCGCGGCGCCAAATCCGGACTGCGGACCAAGGCCCGCACGGTGGCGGGTGTTCTCGGCGATGCCATGGACGCGGCGCCGGAGCCGGACGGCGATGTGATTCGCCCTGTCAGAAATGCCTTCAGCCCGGACGGGGGCCTGGCGATCCTGTTCGGCAACCTGGCCCCTGACGGGGCGGTGGTGAAAACCGCCGGGGTGCCCGATGAGATGATGGCCTTCGAGGGGCCGGCGGTGATTTTCGAATCCCAGGAAGCGGCCCTGGACGGTATCCTGAAGGGCGCCGTCAAAGACGGCGATGTGGTGGTCATCCGCTACGAGGGCCCCCGCGGCGGGCCCGGCATGCAGGAAATGCTGTCACCCACGGCGGCCATCCAGGGCGCCGGCATCCGGGCGGCCCTGATCACGGACGGCCGCTTTTCCGGCGGCACCCGCGGTTTGTGCCTGGGGCACGTATCGCCGGAAGCGGCGGCCGGGGGCCCCATCGCCGTCGTGGCGGACGGGGACCGCATCCGCATCGACGCGCGGGCACGCAGCGTCGAGCTGCTGGTGAGCACAGCCGAACTCAAACGGCGCGAAAAAGCATTGCCGCCCTTCGAACCCAGGGTCAAGCACGGCTGGCTGGCGCGCTATGCACGTTTCGTGACGTCCGCCGACAAGGGAGCGGTGTTGAGGGACCAGTAGCAACGGATGACGCCCTGAGAACGTCCGTATCAACCAAAACCCGGCAGGCGTTTCGGCACGCCTGCCGGGTTTAATAAGCATTCCGGTTCGCCGCAGGTTCGGAGGATCAGGATCAGAAGCCTTCGAAATCGTCTTCCTCCAGCGGAATGACCTGCCGGGGGTCGGGCGCCTGGGGTGCTTTTGCCGCCGGCTGCCGTGCCGCCGGCGGCTTTTCGTCTGCCGGGCGGGCATCCTGCCGGGCGGCAGGGGTTTTGCTCTCCACAGGCTGACGGCGGCCGCCGTTTCTGCCCATCACGATGGCCGCCAGCTCGGCCACCAGTGCCTTCATGTGGCCGGCCTGGGCGTTCATGTTTTCCGAAGATGCAGCCGATTCTTCGGCATGCGCGGCATTTTGCTGGGTAACATTGTCCATCTCACCCACCGCCTGATTGATCTGCTCGATTCCCTGGGCCTGTTCCTTGGAAGCCGCCGCAATCTCGGACACCAGTTCGGCGATCTTCGATGCCGCCGTGGAAACTTCGCCGAAAGAATGGTTGGTCTCGCCGACCAGCGTGGCGCCGTCAGTGATTTTCCTGACGGTGTCCTCGATCAGGTCGGCCGTGTTCTTGGCGGCATCGGCCGCACGCATGGCCAGGTTGCGGACCTCGTCGGCCACCACCGCAAATCCGGCGCCGGCCTCACCGGCACGGGCGGCCTCCACGGCGGCGTTCAGGGCCAACAGGTTGGTCTGAAAGGCGATTTCATCGATGGTTTTGACGATTTTCTGGGTCTCCTGGCTGGCCTGGGAAATTTCGGCCATCGAATCGGTCAGGCGGATCATGGCCTGGTTGGCGCGTTCGATGTCCCGGCTGGCGGCGTTGGTCAACTGGTCGGCCTGCCCCGCATTGTCGGCGTTCTGCTTGGTGATGGAGGCCATCTCTTCAAGGGAAGCTGAAGTCTCCTCGATGGATGCGGCCTGCTCGGTGGCCCCCTCGGCCAGGGATTGGCTGGTGGCGGAAATCTGATCGGAGGTCTTGGCCGTGGCGTCTGCGCCCTGATCAATCTCCTCCACCATGCGGGCCACGGTCTTTGAGACCCGTGAAAGCACCACGAAAAGCACACAGAAAACAACCACCAGGGCCGCCGCCCCGGCGCCGGCGGTGATTTTGACCACCTGGGCTTTCATGGCGCTGCCGGCGCTGGCCATGGAAGCGGCAACCTTAGTAAGGGCGCTTGCGTTTTTGCTTTTCACGTCCGCGAACAGACGCTGCATGCTCTGGTTGACTTTAAGGGCCTGTCTGGCCAACACGTTGTGGATCACCTGGTTGTTGGCCGTGATCATGGTTTCAAACCGTTTGGACATCTCGGCGATGTTCTTGCGCGCGGAGGCCTTGCTGACGCACAGCAGCACCTGGCCCAGATGCTTGCCGTCCAGGTCGATGGCATGGCGTACGAGCATGGCGCCGTCGTCCCTGGACGCGGCCCCGATGACCTTGAGCATCTTGTTCTTGCCGCTGCCGGTTGCCAGGTACTTTTGAATGCGGGGGTCTTTCTTGTCCAGGTAACGCGTCAGCGGCCGGCCGGCCGGGTTTAGAAAAACGGCAAAGACCACGTCCGGATTCCGGCTGGCCGAGCGCACAAAGGATACCAGATCCAGGAAGTTGTTGGACAAGATGGCCGCCGGCGCGACCCGCGCCAGAAGGCTGGCCAGGGAATCGGCGTCCTTGCGCAAGGTCATCTCCCACTGGGAGCCGATCAGCGCGGCCTCGGTTTCCAATGCGTTGCGCGTGGCCGTGGCCAGTTTTTGGCTGCTGGTTTTTCCCATGTTCTGCAGGATGTCCTGAACATGGGTGCTCATTTCGTCCAGGCCGGTCTGGGTGGCACGGTTGTTTTTTTTCAGCTGAGCCAACAGCGATTTGGCCAGTGCCGCCTGCTGGTGCTGCTGAACGTTGATCAGCACCAGCGAAATGCCGCCGATGGCCAGGGCCATGATCAGGGTGGTGGGGGCCAGCAGTTTCTGGCGTAGACTTCCGCTAAAAAGTTTGCGAATCATTTTCTTGCCTCGTCGACGGAATCGGGTAGGGGTTAACTGCCGGCATAGGCGCCGACTTTGAGCAATTTCTGCAGGGCTTCGACCGGACCGTAATCCAGGGCGTCGGTCCAGCCCACGACCTTGGCGGCTTTGGCGGCCGGGCTGTCGGCCGGCATTTTTTTCAGGGCTGCGGCCACCGTGCGGGCTGCGTTGTCCGGGGTCTTTTTCGTCTTGGCCAGCGGCCATTCCGGATAAAGGGCTGTGCTGCACACGAATGGAAAACCGGCATGTGCCTGTTTGCGGATGATCCGGAAATCGCCCATGTCGATGATGCCGGCAGCCGCCATGCGCTCCAGGGTATCCGTGCGCACCGTACCGGCATCGGCGGCGCCGTTCTGGATGGCCAGCACGACATTGTCGTGCTTGTTGCCGAACAGCAGTTTGGCAAAATCGTGGTGGGGATCGATGCCTGCATCCAGCAGCTCCTTGTAGGCCATCTGCCAGCCGCCGAACGAAGATTTTTTAACGGCCATGAACGTTTTGCCTTTCAGGTCCGTTAACGTATGAATACTGTCATTGTCGGCTGTGGTAAAGATCACGCCGCCGAAGGATTTCAGGGGTTGCCCCTGGCGGGAGTTGATCATGGTGGCAACGGCGCTGGCGCCGTATTTGACTTTGGCGGTGACGAACATGGACGAGTTGACCAGGAAAAAGTCGACCTTGCCGCTTTCGATGGCCGGGTTGACGGCATCGAACCCCAGAGGGACGATTTCAAAGGATTTGCCGGCGATGTTAGCGGTCAGGTAGTCGCCGGTGGCCTTCCATTTTTTCATCGCCTTGACAGGGCCGTTCTTGGCCAGTACGCCGATTTTATAGGTTTGTGCCGCCAGGGTGGCGGCTGACAGAAAAATGGCACAGAAAGTGAGCAGCAGCACTTTTCGCATGGGTGTCTTCTCCTTAACCTTTTGATATCAGATGTTTTGATGCCGCTTCGGGCAGCAGCGCAGTATCCGCCGGAGGCGGCGCACCGACGCGCTTTACACGCTTATTTGGGGTTATTATTTGGGGTTATCGGAAAGAAGGGCGCGCGGCTTTAAAAAAAAACGCACAAAAAATACAAGGCCCGGATATCGGCCGGCCGGTTTGCATGTCCTTATGTCGATATGGCGGCGTAATTGCGCAAAAGAAAGTTCAGACGCTGCCGCTGGCGGGGGTGCAGGTGTTGAAATTGCAGCCGGCGTTCGACCAGGTTCGGCGGTTTATGCGTACTTGGCTGCGGTGGTTGCTGGCGCATCGGGCGGCCGCCGCCGATGGTGCGGACCAGGAGGTGCTCGATCTGAAATATAAATGTCTGGTCGGCGACCAGCAGGTTGACGGACAGAACCGGCCCCCGTTGCCTTTCGCCGGCGGCGTGCCAGTAGGCCAGCCCGCCCAGGCTGATATCCTTGATGACGATGGTTTTGATGATCGCCGGCTGTGTCAGGATAAACACACCGTTTTGCAGCCGGAAACGGTGATGGTGCCGGCGGTCAGCAGCGGCTGTCGGATGTTGCGGATGACGGCCGGTGGCAGGTTGTCGCGGGTTTAAGCCGGCTGATCGATTTTTCATGGCCGGGGCGCCTTTCGTGTCTCCATTGTCCGTTGGTTTCGACAGATCCTTTGTTTAGATAGTGCCGCCGGCCGGCCAAAAGGTTCATTTTTTTTTGCGCGGCGCTCTTTTTGCTCCGCTCCTGTCGTCAGATGACGTACAGGTGACCGCCTGCGGCGGTTCCGGAAGCGTGGGGTTTGCGCCGGCCGCAAAACCCGCCGGGCGGTTTGACGCCAAGACACGGCAGGATCCGGGCTTCCAGAGAAGCTGCCAGACAAAAAGCCGCCTGAAAAGGACAGCGGGGGAAAATCAGCCGCCTGTCGGCCGCTGTGGGTTTGACAACCGGCGGGCGGATATGGTATTTAGCCAAAAAAAAGGGAACCGGGAGTAACTTCCCGATTCCCTTAAAATTTTGGAGCCGGCGGGCGGATTCGAACCGCCTACCTGCTGATTACGAATCAGCTGCTCTACCAACTGAGCTACGCCGGCACGCAGACCGGCTAAGTCAAATACTGTGTTTGGCGCTTTAATGCAAGCAAAAACTTATCTCGCATCTCTGGTCCGCCGTCTGGACGAACATGCGGAAGCCATCGAATTAACCGGCTTTTCCGGAAGCGAGTGCGCCTACCTGGTTTCCGGGCTATGCACGACCGCGCCAAGTCCGGTGGTCGTCGTGGCGGCGTCAGACGATCAGGCCCGCCGGTTTCAGATCGACGCCGGGTTTTTCGCAGATGCGCACCGGGCGCAGCCGGAACTTTTTCCCGCCTACCATCTGCAGCCCTTCAAACCGGTTTCCTACCATGGGGAAACTGCTGCCCGCCGGATGCGCATGCTGTACCGGCTGTTGAACGCCGATCGTCAGCAACTGGTGGTTACCAGCGTGGAGGCGCTGATGCAGCGGCTGGTTCCCAAAAAAGCGCTTGCCGCATATGCTGAACTGCTCGCGGTGCATGAACAGGCCGACCGCGATGCGCTGATCGCCAAACTGACGCTCGGCGGCTACACCCGCGCGGTGCTCGTCGAAGAACCCGGGGATTTCTGCGTGCGGGGAGGGATCGTCGATGTTTTCTCGCCCCTGTACGAAGATCCGCTGCGCATCGAATTCTTCGGCGATACCGTGGACGCCATCCGTTCCTTTTCGGCTGTCAACCAGAGAAAAGTCGCCGACCGCACCGAGGCTGTGATCCTGCCGGCCAGAGAGGCCATTCTCGACCCGGATACGCTGACTGAAGTGATCCAGCGTATCCGGCAGCAGGCGGCGCGTGTGGACATGCCGGCGGCCAGGCTGCGCACCATCGTGGAAAAAATACGGCAGCAGGGTGATTTTCCGGGAATCGAGGGACTGACGCCGCTGATCTATGACGGTCTGGACACTTTCTTTGATTTTCTGCCGCCGGAATCGCGGATCGTGCTGCTGGAACCCGGCGCGTTGGAAAAGTCAGCGCTGGCCGTCGAAGAGCGGGTCTCGCAGAGCTACCGCCGGGCGTATGCGGAATCCATGCTGTGCGTTGATCCCGAGAGCCTTTACCTGAACTGGGCGCAGCTGCAGCGGGCGTTGGCGCGTTTCCGGCCGCTGGCCCTTAAGATGCTGGCCGTAACGCCGGCGGCAACCGTTTGTGCACGGCCGGCACGGCGTTTTCACTGCGGTATTGCGGACAACAGCGATCTGCAGCTTGCACTCAAACAGGAGCGTGGCCGCGAGCGGCCTTTTGCGCCGCTGGCCGGGTGGCTCGACCGCCAACGCAGGGCAAACTTCCGGACTTTGCTCGTCTGCCGCAGCAGACCGCAGGCCGAACGCCTGGACGCCCTGTTGAGACCTTACGGCATCGACCTCGAACCCATTGAGGGGTTTGCGATGCTCGCTGATGCCGGACCGGGTGCGTACGTCTGCCGGGGGTTGCTCTCCAGGGGGTTTGTGTGGCCCGATGCGGGCCTGGCGTTGCTGACAGAAGACGAGATTTTCAGCAAAAAATCCCGGCGTCCGGTCGAAAGCAAACCGTCCGCTCGCCAGGCGCTGCTGGAGTTCAACGACCTGCAGACCGGAGATCTGGTGGTGCATGACGATCATGGTATCGGCCGCTACCAGGGCCTGGTCAACCTGGCCTTGAACGGCGCTGCCGGCGATTTCCTGCTGATTACTTACAGAGACGGCGATAAACTCTACCTTCCGGTCGTGCGCATGAATGTGATCCAGAAGTACATGGGTGTGGATGGCGTTGTACCCGTGCTGGACAAGATGGGGGGCAAATCCTGGGAGCGCGTCAAGGCCAGGGTGAAGAAATCCGTTGCCAAGATCGCCGGCGAATTGCTGAAGCTCTATGCCAGCCGCAAGGTGGTCAAGGGCTTTGCATTCGACCCGCCCGACCGCTATTTCCATGATTTCGAGGCCGGTTTCAGCTACCGTGAAACCGCCGACCAGGCCAGGGCCATCCAGGATGTGCTCCACGACATGACGCAGCCCGTTCCCATGGACCGCCTGATTTGCGGTGACGTGGGCTACGGCAAGACCGAAGTAGCCCTGCGGGCCGCCTTTCTGGCAGCCAGCAGCGGCAAGCAGACGGCGCTGTTGGTGCCCACAACGGTACTGGCCGAACAGCACTTTGCGACCTTCAAACGCCGGTTCGATCCCTATGCGGTGCAGGTCGACCTGTTGAGCCGTTTTCGCACGCCGGCACAGCAGGCGAAAACCCTGGAGGATCTGAAAAGCGGGCGCGTGGATATCGTTATCGGCACCCACAGGCTTTTGTCCAGAGACGTCGGATTCAAAGACCTGGGGCTGCTGATCCTCGACGAGGAACAGCGTTTCGGTGTCAAGCACAAAGAAAAGCTGAAGGCCATGCGCCAGACGGTGGACGTGCTGACGCTGACGGCAACACCCATCCCGCGCACGCTGCACCTGTCCCTGACCGGCGTACGTGACATCAGCATCATCTCGACACCGCCCGAAGACCGGCGTCCGGTGATCACCTACATCAGCGAATTCGAGGAGGCCGTGGCCGGCGAAGCCATCCGGCAGGAGCTCGCCCGTGGCGGGCAGATCTACTTCGTGCACAACAACATCCACAGCATCGATGCCATGGCGGCCCGCCTCAAATCAATGGTGCCCGAGGTGCGTCTGGATGTGGCCCACGGCCGCATGAAGGAAAGGGACTTGGAGCGGGTGATGCTGCGTTTCATCCACAGAGACATCGACCTGCTGGTCTGTACCACCATCATCGAGTCCGGTCTGGACATCCCCTCGGTCAACACCCTGCTGATCAACCGTGCGGACCGTTTCGGGCTGTCCCAGATGTACCAGCTGCGCGGACGTGTGGGGCGCAGTGACGAGCAGGCCTATGCCTATCTGTTTATCCCCCGGGAGGGGCTTCTGGGCCGCGATGCCCGCAAGCGCCTGAAAGTGCTGATGGAATACAGCGATCTGGGCTCGGGCTTCCAGATCGCTTTAAACGATTTGAAAATCAGGGGCGGCGGCACGATTCTGGGGGCGTCGCAGTCCGGACACATCGCCGCGGTGGGATACGACATGTTTCTGCGCCTCATGGAGCAGGCCACGTCCGAAATCAAGGGCGAGCCGCAGTGTGCGCCGCTGGAGCCGGAGGTGAATGTCAAGCTTTCGGCCTACATGCCGGAAGATTACATTTCCGACATCGATCAGCGTCTGAGCATCTACCGCCGTTTGTCGAAAATGAACACCTTGCAGGAGTTGGTCGATATAAAGCAGGAACTGGCCGACCGTTTCGGGCCGCTGCCCGAAGCGGCCGGCAACCTGCTGGTCAAGGTCATGCTCAAAGTGCTCTGCCGCCGGTCCGGCATCAAACGTCTCGATCTGAGCGGCAGTGCTGTGCAGCTGCAGTTTTCCAGGAGCCACCTGGCCGACCCGCAGGCACTCGTTGAGCTGGCCCTGACGGCGCCGAAGCGCTGGCGCTTTTCAACAGACACGACCCTGTGCGTGCGGCTGGGGGGCGGGTCCGCAAAGCGTGCACTGATGCAGGTCAAAAACATCTTGAAAGAAATCACCCGGCGTGTTAACGCCTGTTAGCCTCTGCTGAAGGCGTTGCACCGTCTAGAAAGCCGGGCCCGGCATTACCCGAACGAGACGACGAAAAAGATGAAATCCCTGGACTTGAGAGGACGCTTTTCTTCCCATGGCGGCCGGTATGGGCTCTTTGCCGGCCTGTGCCTGCTCCTGGCTCTGAGCACAGCCAACGCCGCCGAGGTGGTGGATCGCGTTGTAGCGGTTGTCAACAATGACGTCATTTCACTCTACGATCTGAACCTGGCCCTGCGGCCCTACGCGCAGAAACTCAAATCCCTGGACTATCCGCCCGAAAAGCAACGCCGCATGCTCTTTAAAATCCGGGAGGATATCCTCAAGCAGCTCGTCGACCAGAAGCTTGCCGAACAGCAGATAAAACGCTTGAAAATCAGTGTTTCGGACGAGCAGGTGGATGCCGCCATCGAACGCGTGAAAAAAGCCAGTTACTATACCGATGAAGACCTGCGCGAAGCACTGGCCGCTCAGGGGCTCACCATGGAAGCTTATCGCAGGCGCATTCGGGATCAGATCCTGCGTGTGCGGCTGGTGAACCGCGAAATCAAATCCAAAATTGCCATCACGCCGGAGGACATCAAGGCATACTACGAGAAGCACCGCCGGGAATTTGCCGGCCAGACACTCTACGATCTGGACCAGGTATTTCTGAAAGTTCCCGAGGATGCGGATGAAGCGCAAAGAGCGGCCGCCAAAGCGCAGATGGAAATCATCAGGCAGCGCCTGGTGGCGGATAAGGCCCATAAGGATCACGACAAATTTTTGCCCGAAAATGAACTCTCCGTCGGGGCAGCCACTGTCCAGAGTCTGGGTACCTTCAAAATGCAGGACCTCTCGCCGCGTTTGAAAAAGCTGCTGGCGGGACGCGGCGCCGGAGAGCCCACGCCGGTGCTGGAAACCGCCCAGGGCTACCAGGTTATCTGGATCGACCGGATCGTCAAAAAACAAGGGAAATCCCTGGAACAGGCTGCACCCGGTATCGAAGAGAAACTGTACAACGAGGTGGTGAACAGGAAGTACCGTGCCTGGCTGGAAGCGCTACGGGCAAAGTCTTCGATCAAGATCATCCAATAGTACACGTTTTTCGTATTTCACAAAAACCCTTCTCCGCCTTTCCGTCCGGGACCGGGCTGCCGCTTTCAAACTGCCTTCAAAGGCGTGGCGGTGCAGCGCGTCAATATGGGCCGGCGCCGGCCTTTGGGCCCGGGAACCCGATCGGTTCGGTCTTTTTTTCAGTCGCCAGCCGGTGTGCGGGCCGGAGACGCGTACACCGGACCTAAGTGGCCCGATTCATAAATACGAGGGTTTGCATCCGTCAATGCATCGAAGCCCGGCGGCGTTGCGCAAACCACGACATATTCCCGATATGCCGGAGTTTGCGCGCCTGGCCGGACGGGCGCCTTGACGGCTTTGGTGCGTCACCGTATTTCCGAATCTGACCACTAAGCTCTGTGCGTTGACCAGCGGCGGCAAAAAGCGCGACAGGAAAACGGATCCCTTAAACAGCATGTCTGAGACAGCCAGCGGTTCGTTTGGCCACTATCTGCAGATGACGCGCGTTGAGAAGCGGATTCCCCTGGAAGAAGTCGCCCGGCAGACGCGCATCAGCATGGATGTCCTGCACGCCATTGAAAACGGGGATATCGAAAAGCTGCCGGCCGAAGTTTTCGTAACGGGGTTTCTGCACGCCTATGCGCGGGTTGTGGGCGCAGATGCCGACGTGGCCGTCCAGCGCTACCGGAACCGTCTGCGTGACCTGCAGGACCGTCAGCGGGCCCAGCGGGCCTTTTTTCGTGCCGGCCGGCGATTCGGGCTGCGCCTGCTGTTGGTACTGGTGATGCTGGCGGTCATCGTTTCCCTCTCGGTGGCGCTGGTTTCCAGAAACTTTTTGCGCATGCCTTCGCAAGAACCGATGGGGGAAGAGCTGCAGACAACGGCCCAGCCGTCGGCGAAACCGGACCGGCGGACCCCAAAGGGCCGTGTCGGTGCCGAAACCGTTTCGCGGCCGGAGAAGACGCGCGGCGCTGCGGCCGGGGTGCCGACCGTGACGGTGGACGTGCCGCCGGCCGCCGGCAAGGCGCCCTTTGTTCTGAAGGTGGTTGCCCGGGAGGATACCTGGATGAAGGTTATCGCCGATGACCACAAGGCCCGCAAATACCGGCTGCATCCCGGGGACCGCCTGGAGCTGCAGGCCCTGTCCGGATACAATATTTTGATCGGTAGCGCTTCCGGAGTCAAACTGACCTTGAACGGACAGCCCGTGCACGTTTTTGGCAAGCGTGGACAGATGGTCAACATGCAGCTGCCCTGAGGTGCTGCTGGGAGAAGAAGCGGGGGCCGTGCCCGCTGCGCATGAAGCCATGACGGATTTTACGACGCCCGCCATTTTACTGCGACGGACCGACTACGGAGATTACGACCGGATCCTGACCTGCTTTACGCTGTCACAGGGTAAAATCGCGGCCATTGCCAAGTATGCCAGAAAGAGCCAAAAACGGTTTGCCGGGGTGCTGGAACTCTTCACCGAGCTGCGCGTGGTCTGCAGCCGCCGGCGGGCCGGCGGACTGGCCGTGCTGAAAGAGGCCAGTCTGGTGCGCCCATACGCGGCTATCCGCTCCAATGTCGCCAGGATGGCCTATGCCAGCTTCTGGGCTGAGATGGTCAATCTTTGGATGGAGGATGGCCAGGCACAGGCGACGGTGTTTCGCCTGCTGCAGTATGCCCTGTGCGAGCTGGATGCCGGGCGGCTTTCGGCTGAGAAGCTGAGCTTGATTTTTCAGGTGCGTTTTCTGGCGGCAGCCGGACTCTGCCCGGACTTCAGGCACTGCAGCCGCTGCAAGAAAAATATAGCGGATTTAAAATCGGCCGACTTTTCTTTTAACATTGCGCGCGCCGAGCTGCTCTGCGCCCAATGCCGGGTGTCGTCTGCGGCCCAATGGGTGCTGTCCAGAAAGACGATCATGCAGCTGCTGTGGATCGCCGAAACGGACCTGGCGGCGGCCGGACGGATCAGGTTGTCCCCTGACGCACAGGCCCAGGCATTGGGGCTGTTCGAAAGCTTTGTGCCCTACCATCTGGGCCGGGCGCCGCACAGCCTGAAATTCTTGAAACAGATGCGCAGACGGGTGAATGCCCCATGAAAACGACGATTGCTTCGCTGATCCGGACGGCAACGGTTGAGGCTTGGGCGCCCTGCAGGGTCGATATGGGCGGCACGCTGGACATTCCGACCTTTTACTACCCCATGCAGCACCTGGAGCCCTGCACGTTCAATATCGCCCTGGACCTGAGAACCCGCGTGCGGCTGCGGCCCTATGCTTCGGGGAAAGTGAAGGTCTCTTCCAGAGGCTTTCGGAGCGCAACCTATACGTTGCCCCGGGCGCCGTTCGATCATCCCCTGGGGCTGATGTTTGCCGTGGCCGCGCATTTTGCCGCCGCCGGCGTCCATATTGACATTCAGTCGGACTCGCCGCCGCGCGGCGCCCTGGGCGGTTCGTCGGCTGCGGCGGTTGCACTGGTGGCCGCCTTTGCCCGGCTGCGGGAGCATGGCGGGGCCGCCCCGCTTTCGGCGGATCAAGTGGCCATGCTGGCGCACGGCATCGAGTCTTCCGTGGCGCAGGTGCCCTGTGGTCTCCAGGACCAGCTGGCGGCCGCCCATGGCGGCGTGCGTGCCTGGTACTGGCACACGGCGGCCGGCCGCTTGCCGTATACCCGCAAAACCGTGCTTAAAAAGGGGCTGCATGACAGGCTGAACCGGCACCTGCTGCTGGCATACTGCGGGATGCCGCATGCCTCCAAGGACATCAACGGTCGCTGGGTGCGGCAGTTTACGGCCGGGAAATACCGTGGCCGGTGGGTTCGCATCGTCGGCCTTACGCATGCATTCGTCGATGCCCTGTCGGCACAGGATATCTCGCGTGCCGTTGCAGTGATGCGTGCAGAGCTGGCGCTGCGCCGCAAGATGACGCCGGACGTGCTGGATGATGTGGGACGGCGTCTGAGCCAGGCGGCGGTCCGGGCCGGCTGCGGCGCGCGTTTTACCGGTGCGGGCGGTGGTGGATGTATCTGGGCACTGGGCATGCCGGCAAATATTGACAGGCTGCGCAAGACGTGGGAAGGTATCCTGGCAAAACAGCCCAACGCCGGACTGCTGCCGGCAAAGGTGGCGGCCGGGGGCGTTTCGTGTGTGTTGAACGCACCAAGCGGTGCGGACATTGAAACAGCAGCAAAGGATGGATCATGAACTTTCAGGATGTGATTTTGACGCTAGAAAAGTTCTGGGCACGCAAGGGTTGCGTGATCGTTCAGCCCTACGACCTGGAAGTCGGTGCCGGGACCTTTCATCATCACACGACACTCAAGGCTCTGGGGCCCGAACCCTGGAATGTGGCCTATGTCCAGCCTTCCAGGCGGCCCACGGACGGGCGCTACGGTGAAAACCCCAACCGGCTGCAGCACTACTACCAGTATCAGGTGATTCTGAAGCCTTCTCCGGCCAACGTGCAGCAGCTTTATCTGCAAAGCCTCAGAGCCCTGGGTATAGATCCCCTGGACCACGATATCCGTTTCGTGGAGGACGACTGGGAGTCGCCGACCCTGGGGGCCTCTGGGCTCGGCTGGGAAGTTTGGCTGGACGGCATGGAGATCACCCAGTTCACCTATTTCCAGATTGCCGGCAGCATCGAGCTGCACCCGATCCCGGTGGAACTGACCTACGGGCTGGAGCGTATCTGCATGTACCTGCAGGGCGTGGACAACGTCTACGACCTGAAATGGAACGATCAGGTCAGCTATGGTCAGGTGCACCACCAGCAGGAGGTGGAGCAGTCGACCTATAATTTCGAAACCGCCGATGTAACCATGCTGCTGGAGCTGTTCGACAGGTATGAGGCCGAATCCAAACGGGCCGTTGCGGCGGCGCTGGTTCTGCCGGCGTACGAGTACTGTCTGAAATGTTCGCATACGTTCAATCTGCTGGACGCGCGCGGTGCGATCAGCGTGGCCGAACGTACGGCATACATCGGCCGTATCCGAAACCTGGCGCGCGCCAGCGCCGAGGCCTACCTGAAACAGCGCGAGCAGATGGGGTATCCGCTGCTTTCCAAAAGCGCTGCGTGAAAGCACCGCTCGGCTTTTAGCCCATGGAGCACGGCAAACCGGCAATCCGTCAGTTGAGGGGATCATGGAGAAATTACTACTCGAGATTGGAACCGAAGAGATACCGGCGGGGTATATCGCGCCGGCGCTGGAAGCGCTGGCGGCCGAACTTTTGAAACAGTTGGATGCGGCCCGCATCACCCACGGCCGCGCCGAGACTTTCGGCACGCCGCGACGGCTTGCAGTGATGGTTGAGTCGGTTGCCGAACGCCAGCTTCCGCTGTCCGAGGAAGTTCTCGGGCCGCCCGCAAAGATCGCCTTTGACGCCCAGGGCCAGCCCACTGTGGCGGCACGCAAGTTCGCCGAGAAGGTGAAGCTCGCCGTGAATCGTCTGACCGTCAAAGAAACCGCCAAGGGCCGCTACCTGTGCGCCCGCAGGACGGAGCGCGGCCTGGCCAGCAAAACCCTGCTTGTGGAAATCCTGCCCCGGGTCATTTCGGCGATCCCCTTTCCCAAAACCATGAAGTGGGGAGAACTTCAAATCCGCTTTGCGAGGCCCATCCATTCGCTCCTGGCGCTTTTCGGGGAGCGTGTGATTTCTTTCGGTCTCGGCGGAATCAGAAGCGGCCGCTACACGCGCGGCCACAGCTTCATGCAGCCGGGGCGTGTCAAGCTCTCGCGGGCGGCGGACTACCTCGCGCGACTGGCAAGTGCCGGCGTCATGGCGGACATCCGGGAGCGCCGGGCAGCGGTTGCCGCGGATATCGCCCGCACAGCTGCCGCCGCCGGCGGACATGTGCTTCCCGACGAGGAGCTGCTGGATATCGTCACCAACCTGGTGGAAGCGCCCTTTGCCATTGCCGGGCGGTTCGACACCGAGTTTCTGGAGCTCCCCGGGGAAGTGCTCATTACCGCCATGCGTGAGCACCAGAAGTACTTTGCGGTCATCGACGCGCACAAACGGTTGATGCCCTTTTTCATCGCCGTAAACAACACGCGAGCAAGGGACATGCAGCTGGTGGCCCGGGGGCATGAACGGGTGATCCGGGCACGCCTGGCCGATGCCCAGTTTTTCTATCGTGCTGATCTGTCAGAAGCGCAGGATGTCCGCTGCGAAAAATTAAAGGGCGTGCTCTTTCATGCCCGACTGGGAACGGTGTACGACAAGGTGTTGCGCGTTCAAAAGCTTGCGGGGCGCCTGGCCGCTGAAATCCGCCGCAATGCCGCGTTTGCTGAGCGCTGCCGGGGCCTGGAAGACAAGGTGCTGCGGGCGGCCTGGCTGAGCAAGTCGGACCTGGTCAGCCAGATGGTGGGAGAATTTCCCAAACTGCAGGGTGTGATGGGCAGGATCTACGCGCTGCAGGCCGGCGAGGATAAAGAGGTCGCGGCGGCCATCGAAGAGCACTACCGGCCGACCTATTCGGGCGGCGCGCTTCCCCGGACCCTGACCGGTGCCGTGTGCAGTATCGCCGACAAACTGGATTCCATCTGCGGCTTTTTCCGTGCCGGACTGGTTCCTACCGGCGGCGCCGACCCCTATGCATTGCGCCGCCAGGGCATCGGCCTGATCCAGATTATGCATGCTCAGGGCTTTTCCTTCCCGCTTTCCGATCTCATCGCGTACGCGCTTTCCCTTTTTGCAGACGGAAAAAGCGCTTTTGAAAACGAGATTGCCGGCCAGGTCATGACGTTCCTGGTGCGCCGCATGGCGCACCTGCTGACCGAAGAGGGGTTTTCCAAAGACGTCATCGCCGCGGTGACCGGCATTGCGGCCGACCGCGTGCCCGAGGTCTGGCAGCGGGTGGAGGTGCTGCAGAAGCTGAAGGCCGCGCCGGATTTCGAGCCTCTGGCGATCTCTTTCAAGCGCGTGGTCAACATCATACGAAAAGCAGGCCAAAGCCATGAGACGGCCGTACGTGAAGAGCTGTTCCGCGATGCGGCCGAGAACCGGCTCTACGATGCTTTTCGCCGGGTGCAGGAGAAGGTCTCCGCGGCCATGGCAGCGGGTGATTTCCAAGGGGCGCTGAAGCACATGGCGTCCCTGCGCCCGAAGGTGGACGAATTCTTCGATGCGGTTATGGTGATGGCCGACGACACAGCGCTGCGCGCCAACCGATTGGCGCTGCTGGGCGGTATTGCCGGCCTTTTTGCGCGCTTTGCGGATTTTTCGAAAATCTCAACCTGAAAAAAAGCCTGCGATACGAGGAGGCTTGAAGGAACCCATATGGCATTTGATCCGGACAAAGATGTGGTGTTGAAGCAGTGGAAGTGTGACGAAACCGGACTGGTGATCTCCATTAACCAGTATGCCGGCGGCCAGCCCAAACTGCAGATCGGCCCGCGGATTTTGAAGAAAAGAGACGGCAGCGACCGTGCGCCGGTACGTGCCGGGCGCCTCAGCATGGAGGATGTGCTGTGGCTGTATGACATCATCGATGCAGTCAAAGACGAACTCAGCGCCCTGACAACGCCGCAGTAGCGCCGTTTCAGCGCCTGCCGGCCGGAGTCGCCGGATGCCACCACACCATGCATGATGCCATTGTCAGCCCCGTGCGGGGAAGGCGGTCTCCGCGCTTGGGACCGGTTGCCGTGGTTGCTGCAACGCCGGGCGACCTGAAAGCGGTCTGCCGGCGGGTTCTCCCTGCAGATGGCCGGCGACAGCATGCGCTTTACATCAGCCGGCTGTATGCGCCGGTTGCTTCACATGCCGGGGTCGCAGTTGCCGGTCCGGTGGTGGGTGCGCCCTACGCGGCGATGATCGCGGAGACGCTGGTCGCCTGGGGTGTCCGCAAAATCATCTTTTTCGGATGGTGCGGCGCCATCTCGCCGCAACTGGCCATCGGCGACGTTGTCGTGCCGGCGGCGGCTGTCATCGACGAGGGCACCTCGCGTCACTACCGGCCGGTCGGCGCAATGTACACCGAAAACCGGCACTTTCCCGATGTGCCCGAGATTTCCACGCCATCGAGGCCCATGGCCGACGCGCTGATGCAGGCCGCCGCCCGCCGAAACTGTCCGGTTGCCACAGGCCGCATCTGGTCCACCGACGGAATCTACCGCGAAACGCCCGACAAGGTGCTCCACTACCGCAAGATGGGCTGCCTGGCCGTGGAGATGGAACTTTCGGCGCTGTTTTCGGTGGCTGCTTTCCGCCGGGTGGAACTGGCCGGTGTGTTGGTGGTTTCGGATAACCTCTCGGCGTTGTCCTGGCAGCCCGGTTTCCGGCAACCGGAGTTTAAACGGGGACGTAAGGCGGCCGCGGAAATTGCCGCCGGGCTGGCGCAGTGCCTGGCGGAAGGCCGGGAGGAAGCATGCCCATGAACGAAACGGCCGCGGCGCTTGCCGCCAGACTGGAGAAATACAACCAGGCCTATCGTCGCGGACAGCCTCTGGTGAGTGATCGGGAATACGACGCACTGGTTGAGGAGCTGCGCCGCCTGCAGCCCGGCCATCCTTTTCTGCAACGTGTGGAACCCGAGGTTTTTGAGGCCCGGCGCCAGGTTCGCCACCCGGTGCCCATGCTGTCCACCGAAAAGGCCTATACGCGCGAACAGCTGCAGCGTTTTGTCGAGCGGGTGGAAAAAGCAGCCCACGGGTTGGGCATCGTTTCCGTGCTTTTCCGGGTAACGCCCAAGCTTGACGGGTTGGCCGGCAGGGATGATGGAAGGATTTTCGCCACCCGTGGAAACGGCGAGGTCGGTTACGAGATCTCCAGCGCGTTTGCCAAGGGCGTTGTGCCGGTGGGCGGACGGGGGCGGGGGCTGGGGGAGATCGTGGTCCTCAAATCCTATTTTGAAGCACACTTGTCCGCGGATTTCGTGCATCCCCGCAACATGGTAGTGGGCATCGTGGCTTCGGACGTATTGAGCGTTCAGGCCCAAAAAGCCCTGCAGGCCGGAGCGGTGCACTTCGTGCCGTACAGCGAACTGCCGAGCTGGACGGGCAGCGGGCAGGAGATGGTGGCGGATATGGATGCCATCACCGCAGCCCTGACGGCGGACCTGGACTATCCCACCGACGGCATGGTGGCCGAGGTGACCGACGAACGTCTGCGTCGGCATATGGGGGCCACGGCCCATCACTACCGCTGGCAGATCGCCATCAAGACCCGCAGCGAAACCGCCGTGACCCGCGTTACGGCCATCCACTGGCAGGTGGGCCGCACCGGCAATGTGACGCCGGTGCTGGAGGTGGAGCCCGTATTGCTTTCCGGTGCCACCCTGCGGCGCGTTACGGCACACCATGCCGGACTGGTCAGGGAGCAGCGTCCCGGACCGGGGGCGGTGATCGAGATCATCCGCAGTGGTGAAGTCATCCCCAAGCTCGAGCGCGTACTGAAGCCCGCAGACCACCTGGATATTCCGCAGAAATGCCCCGCATGCACCAAACCGCTTTTTTGGCAGAACGATTTTTTGAAGTGCCGCAACCCGTCATGCCGCGCGCAGATCGAGCAGCGGATGCACTACTGGTTCCAGACCCTGGGTACGGCGGACTGGTTCGGCATCCAAACCATCCGGCGCATGGTGGCCGCCGGCTATGACACCCTGGAAAAAGTGTATGCCTTGACGCAGGATGACTTTGCGGCCATGGGATTCGGCCCGCTGCAATCCAGAAATCTCGCCAAAGCATTGGCGCTCAGCCGCACCCAACCGGTGGAGGACTGGCGTTTTCTGGCCGCTTTCGGCATTCCTGATCTGGGCAAGGGCGAAAGCCGGCGGCTGCTGACCTTTTTCCCTCTGGAAAAACTGCCGGAAGTACGGGCCGAGGAAATCGAGATGATTCACGGTTTCGGCAAGAAAACCAGTGAATCCATCACCGGGGGGCTGGCCGCCATCGTGGAGACATTCCGGCACATGCTGGCGCTGGGGTTCAACCTGCAGATTACGGCTCCGGCAAATGCAAAAGAGCCGCCTGCAAACCCGTTGAACGGCAAACGCCTCGTCTTTACGGGAAAGATGAAACACGGCCGCCGCGAGCAGATGCAGGAGGGTGCCCGCCGTTTCGGTGCACGCGTGCAAAGTGCCGTAAGCGCCCGAACGGACTACCTGGTATGTGGCGAGAAAGTAGGGGCGGCCAAGCTGGAAAAAGCCCGCCGGTTGGGTGTGGCGGTTTTGAGCGAGGCCGAGTACATGGCGCTGTTGAAAAAGTGCCGCGAAACTTCAGAGGTGCGCGATGGATGAAAAGATACGGGTGCATGCCGTTATCAAAGGCAGGGTGCAGGGCGTTTTTTTCCGTTTGGAGACGCTGCAGGCGGCGCAGCGCATCGGCGTAACCGGTTGGGTGAAAAACCGGACCGACGGCGGCGTCGAGGTGCTCATCGAAGGGTCGCCGGAAAAGGTCAACCGCTTGCTTGAGTGGTGCCGCCATGGTCCGCCCCGGGCACGTGTCGACAGTCTGAAAAGCACACGGCAGCCCTACAGCGGTGAGTTCGCGACCTTCGAGGTCAGATACTGAAAAGGTTACAGGCGGTTGCCGGCGCTGCGGCCAAACTTCCAAAGGAGAAGGTCCGGCACCGCAACCCCCGCTCCGGTTGTGCACGCGCGCCAGCCAGAGCAGACCAAAAACCGCCTGTCGAGAGGCCTGAAAGCCTGCTATACAGCGTCTTTGAGCTTTTTGCCGGGCTTGAATTTTACCACGTTGCAGGCCTTGATTTTGATGACTTCGCCGGTCTGGGGATTGCGCCCCTTGCGGGCTTTGCGGCGCACCTTGGAAAAAGTCCCGAAGCCGACCAGGGTGACTTTCCCGTTTTTCTTCTTGAGGCCCTTGGTAATGCCTTCCATGAGAGAATTCAAAGCGGCGGCGGCAGCCGCTTTTGAAATGTCCGCATCCTTAGCCATTTTTTCAACCAGTTCCGCTTTTGTCATCTTTGCTATCCCCCTTTCGTGTTAAAAGTACATTGCAGCATAATTGCCGGTGTTTTTTTGCTGTTACTGCAGCTGTTTTTCGATGTCAACCTAAAACAGCATCAATCAAGCATTTTCCTGCATTTTGGCTCCTGAAAAGGCTTTCTGCGGGGGTCCGCAGGGGGGTATGCCCTCAAAACCCTGATGGGACGGCAGGTTGCAGGCCGGCTCACCGATCCGGAATGTCAGAAAAGCGCGTCTGTAAACGCGCGCGGATCAAAATCCTGCAGGTCTTCGATGGTCTCGCCGACGCCGATATAGCGCAAAGGGATTTTGAGCTCATGACAGATCCCGATGACGATGCCGCCCTTGGCGGTGCCGTCGAGCTTTGTCAGTGCAATGGACGTGACCCCCAGCGCCTGGTTGAAGAGCTTGGCCTGCGAGAGCGCATTCTGACCGGTGGTCGCGTCAAGTACGAGCAGGACATCATGGGGCGCGCCGGGCAGCTTTTTGGCAATGGTGCGCTGCATTTTCTTCAACTCTTCCATCAGGTTGACCTTGGTGTGCAGCCGCCCGGCGGTGTCGATGAGCACAATATCCATGTCCCGGGCGCGGGCCGCCTCGATGCTGTCAAAGGCAACCGCCGCGGGGTCGGACCCGTCACGGTGTTTGACGATGTCGGCGCCGGCGCGCTGCGCCCAGACCTCCAACTGTTCGATGGCCGCGGCCCGGAAGGTGTCGGCCGCCGCCAGCAGCACCTTTTGGTTATCCGCCGTAAAACGCGCCGCCAGTTTGCCGATGGTGGTGGTTTTGCCGGTGCCGTTGACCCCTACGACCATGATCACGCGCGGTTTGGATGCCCGGTTTCCCGCTGGCGGCGTTTGTGCCGTCAGCATGGCGAGGATTTCCTGCCGCAGCGCCTGTTTCAGATCGTCGGCGCACGACAGTTCTGCGGAGCGCAAGGATATTTTTTCGATGAGTGCCAGGGTGGTCTCAACACCGATGTCCGAAGTGATCAGAAGTTCTTCCAGATCTTCTAAAAGTTCGTCGTCGATGCGGGTTTTGCCGCCAAGGAGCTTTTCGAGGCTGCCGGAGAGATTGGCGCGTGTCTTGGCAAGGCCGCTTTTCAACCGGCCCAGGAAGCCCGGCGGCGGTTTTGCCATGCGGTCGGGCCGCGCCGCCGTTTCCGGTCCAATGGTATCTGCCACCGATAGATCCTGCGGTGTGCTTTCGCGATGCGACAGTTGTGCTGAAAGGGTTTCTGCCGCCGGAAGTTCCTTTCCGGCGCGCTGTTCGGCTTCGCCGCCGGGCTGCGGTTCCGGCACGGGCGTTTGCGCCATGGCGGCGGTGTCCGGCCGGCGCCCACGCTCTTTTGCGACGCGCCTGCGCCGGGCGCGCAGCACCAGCAGTACGACAAGCAGAATAGCCAGGAAGAGGCCGGCATCCACCCACAGCGAGGCGGGGCCGCCGAAAAGCGTATCGATAACCTGCCCCAGACTGTCACCATACATTCGATTCGTTCCTTCGACGTATCTTTTAACAAAGCCCCGGCAGTCGTTGCTCTGTAAAACGCCGATCGTGTTTCGGCGCAGCGTTATTTTTCATCCGGCGAGAAAAGCCGGCCGGACAGCGCATCGGATGAACACCAAAAGTGACGCCGAAATATGTTTTGTGCGTGGTTACCGGAATTTATTGAGCACACACCCTCCGACTAGTTCAGCGCTTCACGTGTCTTCAGGTTGACTGAAACCAGTTTGGAGATACCCCTTTTCTCCATGGTGACGCCAAAGAGCGTGTCAGCAAACTCCATGCTCCGCTTGTTGTGCGTCACCATGATGATCTGGGATTTTTCGCCGATGATCTTCAGCATGTTGTTGAAGCGGTACACGTTGGACTCGTCCAATGGCGCATCGATTTCGTCCATGAGGCAGAAGGCGGCCGGCTTGAGCAGGAAAATGGAGAAGATGAAGGCAATTGCGGCCAGCGCTTTTTCTCCTCCCGACAGAAGGCTCATGCGGGTCAGCTTTTTGCCTTGGGGGTGCACCATGAATTCCACTCCGGTTTCCAGAGGCTTTGAGGGGTTCGTCATCACCAGCTTGGCGGTGCCGTCTTCGAAAAGCTGTGGAAAAACTTCCCCCAGTTTTTGGTTTACGGCCTCGAGGGTCTCCAGGAAGCGTTTCTGGGTGATCGTGTTGATTTTGCGCACGACTTTGTGCAGGTCGTCGATGGCCTTGACAAGATCCTCCTGCTGGCGGGACAGGAATTCATGCCGGCTGTTGAGGGTTTCGTATTCCCCGATGGCGCCGAGGTTGACATCCCCGATGCGCTCCAGCTTGCGGCGGTATGCGGCAAGTTCTTCTTTAAGTGCTGCGGCCGCGGTTTCCGCGGCCGCCTGTCCGGCAGATGCTGCGGCTTCGTTTTTCAGCTGGTCGAGGGATTGATGGTAACTTTCTTCCAGCCGTTTGGCGATACTTTCGGATTCGACCTGGCGCCGGTTTTGCTCCAGTTCCAGCAGACGGATTTTTTCCAGCATGGATTCACGTCGGCTCTGGATCCTGGAAACCGAAGCGTCCTTTTTTTGCAGCGCGGCATCGATTTCGGCGTACGCCTTGCGGTCCCTATCGAGGGTCTGGTCGATGCGTTTCAGGACTTCATACTTGTCTGCCAGGCGTCGGCCGTCGGCTTGGATCTGCGTTTCCGCGGTCTGCCGTCGGCTGCGTTTGCGATCGATTTCACGGGCCAGCTGACCGGCGCGCTCCTGGCCGTCGTGATGGAAGGACTTCAGGCGCTTGAGGGTCTGTCGGTTGTTTTCGAAGCGCGTTTCCACGGCCGTCACTTCCAGCTGCAGCTCGACACGTTGGCGGTCGAAAGTTTCCAGTTCGGATGACAGCGCCTTGATTGAGCGGGTGGTTTCGGTAACCTGGGACTGTGCACTTTCGACCTCGGCGTCGATGCGCGCCAGGATGCCGCGGTGGCGCTCAAGTTCGTCCTCGATGTCCATCTCTTCGCCCGTGTACTGCTCCCACTCCAGGCGCACGATTTCGAGGCTGCGCCGGGCATGCCGCAGATCCTCGGAGAGTTTGTACAGCGCTTTTTCGGACTGGCGGTAACTATCTTCAAGTTCCGCCTTTCGGGAGAGCTGCTGCTGCAGTTGGTTTTCCAGCTGCTGGACTTGCGACTCCAGCGCCGTCTGGCGGTCACGGGCCGCGGCAAGCTGCTGCCCGAGCGCTTCGATCCGCGCCTTCAGCTGACGGAGCTCGCTTTTTTTGGTCAGAATGCCGGAGAGATTGGCGCTGCTGCCCCCGACCATCAGGCCGCGGCGGCTGATCACCTGGCCGTTGCGGGTGACCACGCTCTGGGATCTGCCGTTGGCGTTGAATATCTTCAGGGCCTCTTGCAGGTCGTCGCAGACGGCGACGTGCCCCAGCAGCGCATCGGCGATTTTTTCAAAGCCGGGTTTGATGCGCATATGCCTGAGCAGGCACTTTTCCGGGGCGGGCCGTACAACAGGGCTGCTGTCCGGCACCCGGACGGACGCTACGGGGACAAATCCGCTGCGACCGGCATTTTCCCGGCTCAGGTAGCGGATGGCGGCGGTGCCCGCGGCCTGGTCGGCCACCATGATATACTGCAGCGATTCGCCCAGAACGGCCTCGGCGGCGGTTTCAAAGCCGGGCTGCGGTTCCAGGATATCGGCCACCGGACCAATGATGCCGTCGGTGGTGTCGCGCGGCTCTTTCGTATGCCGCTTCATAATGGCTTTGACGCCGCCGCGGTACCACTCGAAACCGTCTTGCATTTTTTTTAAAGTGTCGTGCTGCGAACGCAGCTTGTGGCGCTGGAGTTCGAGTGACTGGGTCCGCCTGGCCTGCTCGCCGAAGGCCGCGGCGCGTTCATCCAGTTTTAAGCGGATGTCCGCGATACAGGCGTCTGCCGCTGCCATCTGTTGTTCGATTTCCTGGTGGCGCGCTGTGGTGCGGGCCTGGTCGGCCTCCAGTGCGGCCAGTTTCCTGCGTGCCAGGGCTTCCTGTTCGGCGGCTTTTTTGATGCGCCGTTGCAGGTTTTCCTTGCTGTTCTGCGCCGCCTGGTAGATGCTCTTATGGCGTGCTTCGCGGGCCACAAGGTCCATCAGCGCACCCTTGTGCTGCTCCAGCTGTGTGCTGGCCGCTGCCAGGCGCCGGCGTATATCCCCGGAGGCGTCCTTTTCGTCACGAAGACGTTTGGTGGCCGTTTCCAGCTGCTTCTGCAGGACGATGCCTTCATCCTCAAGCGCCTGGATATCATGCTCGATGGCGCGGTTTTTCTCGAGCAGCTCGCGCTGCGCGGTCGCCAGCTCTGAAATTTCGCCGGCCAGCCGACTAGAATCCCGGCGCAGGTGCGCCAGGTTGTTTTCCAGGCGGTCGGCCGTGCGCTGGGTTTCAAATTTCTCGGCCTTCTTCTTGCCGATCTGGCGTTCTTTCTCCAGACGCTTGATCTTGATCGACTCAATGGCGGCATCGATTTTTTTCAAGGCTGCCATGTGGCCCATGTCTGTTTCGCGCAGTTTTTCGATCAGTTTTTCGGTGGCCGCGATTTTTTCCCTAAATTCTTCGTAGCGCCGTACCCCCAGCTGGATGTCCAGCCGGCGGATGTGCGCCTGGTATGCTTTGAAACGTTCGGCTTTCTTGACCTGGCGCTTCAGGCTGGCCAGCTGATGTTCGATCTCGGAAATAATGTCCTGGACACGCAGCAGGTTCTGGTGCGTCTGTTTGATCTTGCGCAGGGTTTCATCCTTGCGGGCCTTGTAACGCGTGATGCCGGCGGCTTCTTCCAGGAAATAGCGCCGTTCTTCGGGCCCGGCCTCGGTGAAGGTGCCCACATTGCCCTGGCTGATGATGGCATAGGACTTGGAAGCCAGTCCGCTGCCCAGGAAAACGTGCTGGATGTCTTTCAGGCGGCAGGGCCGCTTGTTGAGAAGATAACTGCTCTCGCCCGAACGGTACAGGCGGCGCGTGAGCATGATTTCGGCATAGTCCTTGAGTTCCCGGGGCGCGCTGCCGTTGTCATTGATCATGGTCAGGGAAACTTCGGCCATGTTCAAAGGCGGGTTGCCGTCCGTGCCCGCGAAGATGATATCTTCCATGGACTTGCCGCGCAGCTTTTTGACGCTCTGCTCGCCCATCACCCAGCGGATGGCGTCTACGATATTGCTCTTGCCGCAGCCGTTGGGGCCCACGACCGCCGATATGCCCAGCGGGAAATGGATCGTGGTTTTTTCCGGAAACGATTTAAACCCGTGTATTTCAAGTTTTTTCAATTTCATGGGGTCTGTCTCCGTACCCGGGCGTTGGGGTTCGGAAGAAAAGAGATATTGGCTGCCATTTGAACGGGCAAATAGCAGGGTTTGGCGCATTTGTAAAGAAAAAACACAAGGGAAGGTATAAAAATACGCAGCTTCTACAAGATGTGGTGTAAGTCGGGCTATAGAATCTGGCTCAAAAACAGCTTGGTGCGTTCACTGGTCGGGTTGGTGAAAAAGTGTTCGGCGGTACCTTCCTCGACGATCTTTCCATCCTCCATAAAAATCACACGGTCGGAAACCTCGCGCGCGAAACCCATTTCATGGGTGACCACCACCATGGTCATACCTTCACGGGCGAGCTTTTTCATTACCTCCAGCACTTCGCCGATCATCTCCGGGTCCAGTGCCGAAGTGGCCTCGTCGAAGAGCATGATTTTCGGATGCATGGCCAGCGAGCGGGCAATGGCCACGCGCTGCTGCTGGCCGCCGGAAAGCTGGGCCGGGTAAGCATTTTCCTTCTCCAGAATGCCGACTTTTTCGAGCAGGCTGCGGGCGATTTCCGTGGCCTCCTGCCGGTTGCGCTTACGCACGATGATTTGGGCCAGCAGCACGTTTTCAAGTACGGTTTTGTGCGGGAACAGGTTGAAGTGCTGAAAAACCATGCCGATTTCTTCGCGTACCTTGTTCAAATCAATTTTCTTGGCGTAGATATCGATGCCGTCGATAAGCAGCCGGCCGCTGTCGATGTCCTCGAGCCGGTTGAGGCACCTCAAAAAGGTGCTCTTGCCGGACCCGGAGGGCCCGATGACGACCACCACCTCGCCCTTTTCGATTTCAATGGAGACATCCACCAGAGCCTTGACTTCACGATGATCCGGGGTGGTGAAGGTTTTGAAAAGATGCTCGGCTTTAATCACTGATCGCAAGTCTCCTTTCGATAAACTGGGTGGCGATGGACAGCGTGAACGTCAGTACCAGGTACAGCGCGGCGACCGTAAAATAGATTTCAAAAGCATAGTAGGTGCGGGCCACCGCCTGTTGGCCCTGGAACATGAGATCAGCCAGGGCGATGACCGAAACCAGGGAAGAGTCCTTGATCAGCGAAATGAACTGGCCGGCCAGCGGTGGAATGATGCGTTTGAAAGCCTGTGGCAGAATCACGTGGCGCATGGCCTGGGCATAGCTCATGCCCAACGAGCGCGAGGCCTCCATCTGGCCCTTGTGGATGGACTGAATGCCGGCACGCACGATTTCCCCCACGTAGGCGCCGGCAAAAATCGCCAGGGCCGCCGTGCCGGCGGTAAAAGCCGACAACCGCAGCATGGATCCGAAGAAGAAGTATATGATATAGATCTGCACCAGCAGGGGCGTGTTGCGGATCAGTTCGACGTAAACCGAGGAAAGCAGGCGGGTGATGGGTTCGCTGGAAAGCCGGGTAATGCCCACGATGGTGCCGATGATGATGGCGAAAAAGGTCGCTGTAATGGAGATCTTTAGTGTCAGCATGAAGCCGATCATCAGGATGCCCATACGCAGATGCACGCTGGGGTCGGCCGCCGATTTACCGCCGCGGTAAAAGAGCATTTCCGGGATACTCTCCCAGTGCCAGATGTAGGTGATGCCGCGTTTGGTGAAAAAGTAGTACATCCCGGCCAGCACGGCCGCCAGCACAGCCAGGGTGATCAGGGATCGCTTGTTGAAATGCAAACCCGGCCTCCTTGCATGCGGTTGCGGCAGGGGAAAGCGCTGCCTGCTGACCCCTGCCGGAGTATGATTTTACTGTTTTTTAGCAAGCTTAGACAGGTAGTCCACAAACCATTTCTGTTTGAGTTTTTCCCAGCGCCCGTCGCCGCGCACCTGGCGCAGGAAGTTGTTCAGCCAGTTCATGAAATCCGGGTCACCCTTGTTGATGGCCCAGGCCAGCGGTTCGTATGTCAGCGGCGTGTACAGGCCCACGGTCTTGTCCTTGTACTTGGCGGCAAAGACGCGCACCTGGGGCTCGTCGTAGACGAAGGCGTCGGCCAGGCCGTTGGCCACCTGCAGGGCGCCGTCGGACTCGGTTTTGAAGAGGCGCAAAGTAGCCTTGGGCATCAGCTTTTCGGCCGTAAAAGCGCCGGTGACGCCCAGCTTGCTGACCACGATCATGCCCTTTTTATTGAGGTCATGATAGGTCTTGATCTTGCCGGCGTTCTTCTTGTTGATCAGCAGGCACTGGCCGATGTAGTAGTAGGGGTCGCAGAAGTTGACCTTCAGGTTGCGGCTCTGCAGCACGGTCATGCCGCTCATGATGATGTCGAACTTGTCGGTCATCAGGGCCGGAATGATGCCGTCCCAGGCCGTGTTGACCAGTTTGACCTTTTTTTCGCCGCCCTTGCCGAAAATGGCCTTGCCCATTTCATAGGCCATGTCCACGTCAAAGCCCACGATGTTGCCCTTTTCATCCTGCATCTCGAAAGGCTGGTAGCCGGCTTCCATGCCCACGCGCAGTACGCCGCGCTTCAGGATTTTTTCCAGGGTGGACTTTTTGGCCAGTTCGATGTCCGCGCCGAAAGCCAGCGTGGAAACGAAGACCCCGGCTACCAACAGCGCCGCAAGACAGAAAAACAAACCCTTTTTCATTCCAATACCTCCTTTTTTACTAGTGTTAACAGGAACCGGGCCCAGGCCCGCTTTTCAATATACAAAGACGGGTTGTCCTAATACGATTTCCCCTCGCGTAGCAGTTCCCGGATGACCATGCGGATGCCACAGCCGTCGCATTTGGGAAGTTCTTCCATGGGGAAATACACGATGGCCGTGCGTTTGCATTTCGGACACATGATTTCAACAGCTTCTCGTTTTGGCATAAAAATGTCCTCAAGGCGGGCAAAAGCAGTTTAAGATGTCGTTTCCCTATAACCCAAGGGGGGGTGAAAGTAAAGTTTTGTTTACCGCCGCGTTCCATCAGTCGCGGCATTCGTCAATTACCGGGTTGCTCAAGGTGCCGATGTTTTCGATCTCGACCTCGACCACGTCACCGTGGTGCAGAGCTCCGACGCCGCTGGGCGTTCCGGTGGAGATGATATCGCCGGGTATCAGCGTGAAGTTCGCCGAGACGAAGGCGATGATGTCCGGGAGCTTGAAAATCATCTGGCGTGTATTGGAATCCTGGACGGTTTTGCCGTTCAGCCGGCAGCGGATAAAGAGCGCCTGGGGGTCGCCGATATCCTGCGGCAATACCACGCGGGGACCGATGGGGCCGAATGTGTCCAGTGATTTCCCCCGGAACCAGCCGGTGCGGTCACCGGTCTGCAGGTTGCGCTGGCTGACATCGTTCAGGCAGGTGTAGCCGAAAATGCAGGCGTCGGCATTTTCGGCCGGGACGTCCCTGCAGCGCTTCCCGATGATCACGGCCAGTTCGGCCTCGTAATCCACGCGCGGTTCGTCAAAGTCGTACCGCTTTAAAAAGCGTGGAATCACGATGGGTTCCTGCGGCCCGATCAGCACGTTGGGCGTCTTGGGAAACAGCATGGGCTCCGCCGGCACTTCATCGGTGAAGCCGCGTACCTTGACGGAGTGGCTTTCGGCGATGTGCTCACGGTAGTTCAGGCCCAGGGCGATGATTTTGGATGGATTGACGGTGTAGGGAACATCTCTTCCGGCAACGGGCAGTGTGACCATGGGCATTCTCCTGTAAAACGCCGGCTTGCCGCCGTGTCTCGAAAAGTCAGAGTATGTGTCCTGCCTACCAGAAGCGTCCGCCGGGGTCAAAGGAAACTTTTTCACCGGGTTGGCCGTCCATGCGGCCGCTGAAGCGTGCCTGTTTTGAAAGGGGCTTGACACCTTTCAGTCTTCGGAGATAGTCTTGTCTCACAGGCTGTTCTTCGAATTACTCCAAAAGCTTGTGGGAGGAGCGCCATGCCAGAGAAAAGCAATACCGCCATAGAAGACCTGCTGCGGCTGCCGGAAGTTGCCGAGATTGTGAAGGACCATAACCCGGCCCTGGTTGCACGGCAGCAGGACCAGCCGCCGATCTGCGCCGTCTTCGATCAACCCTACACCGTGCTTGAGGCCGACGGGCGTTACCGCTTCGAAATCGACCGCGAAACCCGCCGCCGGCTGCCCGGGATCATCGGTGGGCGGGTACAGGTGGTCAGGGGACGCGATGCGCTGGCCCCCGGACAGCGGGAAAACTACGCCCGTCGCCGCAATATCGGCATCGTTTTTTCCGGCGGCCCGGCACCCGGTGGGCATAATGTGATCGCCGGCCTCTACGATGCCGCCAAACGGGCCAACCCCGATTCGCGCGTTTACGGGTTTTTGATGGGGCCGGACGGCATCATTGAAAACCAGAGCGTCGAATTGACCGCTGAAATCGTCGACGCCCACCGCAACCTGGGCGGGTTCGGCATGATCAAGACCGGGCGCACCAAGATCGACACGCCTGAGAAAATGCAGCTTTCCCGCGAGACCTGCAAACTGCTGGGGCTCGATGCCCTGGTCATCGTGGGCGGCGACGACTCCAACACCAACGCGGCCTTCCTGGCGCAGGAGATGCTGGAGGACGGGGTCCAGGTTATCGGTGTCCCCAAGACCATCGACGGCGATGTGCAGGTCAAGGATGCGGACGGACGCGTGCTGTGCGCCGTGTCCTTTGGATTTCACAGTGCCGCGCGCGGTTTTGCACAGAATGTCAGCAACCTGTGCACGGACTGCAATTCCGACATGAAGTACTGGCACATCTGCAAGGTGATGGGGCGTTCGGCCAGCCACCTGGCCCTGGAGGTGGCGCTGCAGACCCACGCCAACATGACGCTCATCGGCGAGGACCTGGCCGACTACGTGGATACCGAACGCCTGGAGAAGGCCCGCCGGCGCGGGGACGTGGATTTCAACGCTTACGGCATGACGCTCAGGCACCTGTCGCGCGTGGTCTGCGACGGCATCGTGCGCCGTGCCGCGGTGGGCAAGAACTGCGGCGTGCTGGTCATCCCCGAGGGGGTCCTGGAGTTCATCAACGAAATCCAGGTGTTCATCGTCAAGCTCAACACCATCATCGGTGAGTACAACCACACGCACGACCGCGATTTCCACGCCGACCACCCGCTGCTGGAAAACAAGCTCGAGTATCTGCGCCGCCTGGCCCGGCGCTCCAGGGAGCAGGGCGCCATCGCCATCTGGAATGAACGCGACGACGATCTGTTCAACGATCTGCCGGAATTTTTCCAGGATGGTCTGCTCACCGAGCGCGACAGCCACGGCAACTTCCAGTTTTCGCAGGTCAAGACCGAAAGGGTCATCATGGGCCTGGTGAGAGACTACCTGGACATCCTCTGGGAAGAGGGGCGCTACAAGATGGGCATCGAGAGCAGCTACTACCGGCAGGTCATGCAAAAGGGCGGACTGGATGCCGATGCCTACGCGCCGGTTTTATTCCGCAATCCCGGCGCGCATTACCTGCTGATGAAAGCCGACATTATATCCGAAAAAACCCTCGGACAGGTGCTGGCCGATGCCGGCATGCAGGACGGAGAAGAGGAAGTGCCGGCCGCGGTGCTGAAAATCTATAAGAAATCGGTACCCAAGTTCAAGACCCAGGTCCATTTTTACGGCTACGACGGCCGCGGCAGCCACCCCACACGCTTCGACTGCAAGTACACCTACAACCTGGGCCTGACGGTGTTCAGCCTGATCGCCAACGGCGTTACCGGTCAGATGGCCGCCATCCGCAACCTGGAGCTGGACTTCGAGCGCTGGGAGCCCGTGGGGATCCCCATCGCTCCGCTGATGCACCTGGAGGAGCGCAAGGGCAAGCTGGCGCTGGTGCTGGAGAAAAGCCTGGTGGACATCCACTCCAACGCTTTTCAGGTCGTCAAGGCCTTTCGCGAGCAGTGGCTGGCCGCCGAGCCGGGCCCCGACCACTACCGCAGCCCGGCACCCATCCACCTGAGCGGGGCGACCGAGGAGGACCGGCCGCTGACGCTTTTTTTAAACGCGCTGGGGCAGGGGGATACCTAACGGATTTCAGGGTTTTTGCACGTCCGGCGGCGTCACCAGTGGTTCTAGTGCCCGGCCGATGGCCTGGAATTCTGCGGCCGCAAGGGTCTCGGCGCGGCGGCGGGGATCGATGTCGGCGGACTTGAGCACCTGATGTATGGTTGTGCCGTCGATACCCAGCGTGCTGTTGGCCAAGGCGTTTTTAAGGGTCTTGCGGCGCTGGCCGAAGGCGGCCTTGATAACGGCGAAGAGAAGGTCTTCCCGGCGGCTGCGCGGCGGTGGATCCTTGAAGAAGGTGATTTTCAGGACCTCGGAATCGACCTTGGGTTTGGGGAAAAAACGGTCAGCCGCCACTGTAAGCACTTTATTGATGCGCGCACAGTAGGCCAGCATGGCGCTGAGCCGACCGTAGGTTCGGCTGCCGGGCGGCGCCGTGATGCGCTGCGCCAGTTCCCTTTGAAACATCAGCACCGCCCGGTCGATGCGGTCGCGGGCCCGGATCAGGCCGACCAGCACCTGGGACGAAATGTTGTAGGGCAGGTTGCCCAGGACCACCAGCCGTTCGCCGGGTGATACGCACAGTGCCGCAACGTCCAGCCGCAGAATATTCTTGTGGATCAGCTCGACATTGCGCAAACCGCTGACCACGATCTCGGTGCTCAGCAGGTCCAGCAGTCGCTTGTCCAGCTCGACGGCATAAAGCTTTCCGGCCGCGCGTGCCGCCGGGATCGTCAGGGCGCCCAAGCCGGCGCCGATTTCGACGACGGTGTCGCGCGGCCCGATTCCGGCCGCCGCAACAATCGCCTCGGCGATGTGCGCATCGGCCAGAAAATGCTGGCCCAGCTGTTTTTTGGCAACAAGATCCGCGAATTTCAGCAGGCTGCGTGGTGAAGTCATGGTAAATCCCCGGGCTTTCCCGAAAAATCCAGCAAGCAGATCGTTTTCCGGATGGAGCGTCGGCTATCCTCGGAGATCAGCACCGCACGGCAACGTTTGCGCTTTATGGAAATCGTTTTATGAAAGGAAGCGGCTTCGTCGATGAGCCGATAGAGCCGCGATCCGCCTTCTGTAGCAGTGCGTGTTGGTGCCATTGGCCTTTTTCGGATACTCCGGTTTCATAACTGCGTCATTACATATCGTAAGTCAAGGTTTATCCGCCAAGCATAACGCCGCGTTTGAGGAGCAGGCGCCTGTTTCCCCTGTTCAAAACGCGGTGCGATGCGATTAAGCTGTCCCGGAAGAAGCCGCCAAGAGATTCATTGGTATATCAAGCGCCTTCTCCTCATGATAGCGTGCCTGTTTGCCGAAGATGCCGGCCGGCAGCAGTAGGCCCGTTACCCGGCCCGGCGGTTCATCTGCCGGACTTTCCGTGTTTCGGGCCATTTCATTTCTATTGGCAATCATTTCCACAGATTCCTAAAGCGGTCATCTCCCAACGCTGCGTTTCATCGTGTTAATACCTGAATTTTGCAAGCGTCGCGTTGGCCGCCTATACAAGGTGCAGGGCATGCAGCTGTCGTATACAGACGCAAATGCCCTGCATCACAGTAGAGGCGGTAAAATCGGCGCTCCCGCAGGGCAGATAATTTTGAAGTCAAAATGGAAGGTTTCCGAACATACCAATGACGCTATAAAATATTGCGCTGCATCCATAGACAACCATGAGATAACATTACAATTTTATAAGTTTTCAAAATTGTCTGTGCAAGATTCAGGTAATAGAAAAACGTCTCGGAAAAGGTAAGCCGAACAGCTGCGGCCACGGGCTCAGCGCGTCAAATGGCGGTAAATGGCCGGCAGCTTGTGCGGCAGTTCACGGATGTCGGAAATCAGACTGTGGCGGCCCCGGCCGTAGATGCGGTCCAGGGGTGCGGCGTCGGACAAATTGACGGTGATGCCGTGGACGTGGATGCCGGTGGCGCGGGCTTCGCTGACGGCCTTGGCCGCATCACGGACGGCGTAGGTCCCCTTGTAGTCGGTGTCGTTGGGAAAACCGTCGCTCAGTACCATCAGCAGGCGCAACCGGGCCGCATGACGCGCCAGGCTGTCTGTGGCATGACGCACGGCCGTGCCCATGCGCGTGCGACCCTGTGCGCTCAGGGCGCCGATGCGCCGGCGCATGGGTTCATCCATGGCGTCTTCAAAGGATTTGACGCGCCGGTATGTGACGGCAAAGCGGCCACGGCTTTGAAAAACCGCCACGGCAAAGGCGTCGCCGCATTTCTCGAGGGCCTCGCAGAACAGCACCATGGCCTCCTTTTCAACATCCAGGACGGTAAATTCAGAGGCCGGCAGCCGGCTGGCCGTGGAGCGTGAAATGTCGACCAGCAGCAGCACGGCTACGTCCCGCGCGTGCTTGAGGTGTTTGATGTACAGTCGCTGGGAAGGCGTGATGCGCATGCGCCGGTCCACGGCATAGGCGATCAGCTTGCGGTAATCGAAGGCGTCGCCCTCATGCCAGTTGCGCAGCCGTAAAAGGCCCTGGGGCCGCAGCAGTTCAAAT
>Ga0256841_1000306_pt1 | contig 52845 bp, 45 predicted proteins | sample 356308metaG_FD_185971 | JGI IMG/M metagenome (GOLD analysis project Ga0256841, IMG submission 185971) | Hydrothermal vent microbial communities from Mid Atlantic Ridge, Atlantic Ocean - 356-308 | ecosystem: Environmental > Aquatic > Marine > Hydrothermal vents | place: Atlantic Ocean: Mid... | reverse complement strand
AGACAGGCCACGGCTGAATACGATATATAGTGTTGCCGGGTTAATAGCAATTATTGCGCTTCCGATCATTGGCCTGTTGCACAAGGGCGTCCAGGGTGCTCCCCGACGTGCATAGCGCGGGTTGCCGGTCAATGGATGATGCAACAGTGAGGCGCATGATGCCGCATCGAATCAAACAGAGGGTCAAAATGGGCGAAGCCGCACGAGACATCTACCGTGAAACCGCGGGCGAGGCGGTTTCGCGTCTGAGACTGCTGAGTTACAACATCCAGGCAGGGGTCGATACCCGTCATTTCCGGGAATACCTGACCAAGAGCTGGAAACAGGTCTTGCCGCACCGGGAGCGGTTGGTCAACCTGAATCGCATTTCACACATGCTGCATCGCTACGATATCGTGGGACTGCAGGAGGTGGATTCCGGCAGTCTGCGCAGCGGGTTTGTGGATCAGACCGAATATCTCGCGCAGCTTGCCGGTTTTCCGTTCTGGTACAAACAGGTCAACCGCAGTCTGGGGAAGCTGGCGCAGCACAGCAACGGGGTGCTGAGCCGTATCCGGCCGACTGCGGTGGTCGAGCACAAACTCCCGGGTCTGCCGGGGCGCGGGGCCATGTTGCTGGAGTACGCCACCAATACCGATGCGGCGTTTGCGGTGTGCATCATGCACCTGGCGCTTGGACGCCGGGCGCGAGGCAGGCAACTTGCCTATGTCTCCGAGTTGGTCAGTCAATACCACTATCTGGTGGTGATGGGCGATTTCAACTGCGGCTGCGATGCGCGCGAACTCAAGGGCCTGGTGAAGAGCGCCAATCTCCGCGCGCCGGAATGCGATATGAAAACCTTTCCCAGCTGGCGGCCGATGCGCAATCTGGACCATATCCTCGTCTCATCGTCCTTGCGTATCGGCAAGGCGGAGGTCGTGGACTATCCATTGTCAGATCATCTTCCGGTGAGCATGGAGGTCGATTTGCCGGAGGGTTTGTCGATCATTACGTGACGGGGCGAGGAGCCGGCGCATGACTGCCGCGAAAGATTGGGAAAAGCGTTTCCGTAGTCTGGTTGACCAGCAACGCCAGGACGAGGCGCGGTACGCCGATACCGAAGCCCTGCTCAGTCGCATCATCATTCGCCTGACCCTCGCGGCAGAAGGCTACCATCCGTTACTGGACCCTCATCTCAAGGCGCTGCGGGATACCTTGCGCAACGGCGTTTCACCGGCCTTGAAACCCCGTCTCGATGAGCTTTCCGATACCCTGATGCGGATCTCCGACGACACAAACGCGGTGTCCGTTGCGGGAGATTTCATCGACCGGCTGATCGATGCAGCGGCCTTGCCGGATGCGCAGAGCAGGGCGGTCCGGCAGTGGTCACAAGATCTATCCAGCCAACCTGTAGAGGCGCTGACGGACGCGCAGCTCAAGGAATTTCTCTCGCTCCTCTCTCCGCAACATCCTCCGGCGCCCCAAAAACGGGGCTTCCTGAACCGTGTCTTTGGCGGCCCCCCTGGGGAAGATGAAGGAGAAGCGCCGAACCTGGCCCTGGCGAAGCTTCTGCAAACGATCGAATGGCCTCCCCACTGGCGGATAGAGATCGAGGCGCACCAGAAACGATTGACGGCCGCCGATGCAAGGCCCGATGCCTGGCAGACCGTGATTTCCGGGCTGGTGAAAATGGTGGCCGACGCCATGGGCAGCCTGGAGACGGAGTTGCGGGAGACGGAGGGCTTTCTCGCCACCCTCACCGAGCATCTCAATGAGCTGGATGAATCGTTGCAGGGGGGAGAGCAACGCCGGGTGGATGCCCTGGAGATGGGGCAGGCCATGAGCGATCAGGTCAATGCCGAGGTGGGGGGACTTGCGGCAAGCGTTTCGTCGGCAAAGGATCTGGTTCAACTCAAACAGAGTGTGTCCCGTCGTCTGGTGGCGATCAAAAATGCCGTGGATCAGCACCAGGCCGAATATGAACGCCGTATTCAGGAAGATGCCGCACGGGAAAAAGCGCTCCGGCAACGGTTGGACACTGTGGAGCGAGAGACTCACGAGTTGCGCAGCCGGATGATGCAAGCCCGTCATCAGGCCTTGCTGGACGCGGTAACCGGCCTTCCGAACCGGATGGCGTGGGATGAGCGGTTGGCGCAGGAGTATAGCCGCTGGCGCCGGTTTGGAGAGCCGCTGTCGCTGATGGTATGGGATATGGATGATTTCAAGCAGGTCAATGACCGTTTCGGTCATCAGGCCGGGGACAAGGCGCTGCGGGTGGTAGCCGGCACGTTTCAGCAGCGTCTGCGAGAGACGGATTTCATCGCCCGCTACGGGGGCGAGGAATTTGCCATGCTGCTGGTGGGGACAGATGAGAGGAATGCCATGAAGGTGGCGGACGACCTGCGCCAGCGGGTGGAAAACGCCGGTTTCCACTCGGGCGCCAAGCCGGTGCGCCTGACCCTCTCTTGCGGCATCTCCGAATTCCGCGGGGGCGATACCCCGGAGGATGTGTTTGCGCGTGCCGACAAGGCGCTGTACAAGGCCAAGGCGGACGGCAAGAATCGCTGCGTGGTGGGGGATTGATCCGGCCCCCCGGTCTGTCGGTCCAACGGCTGCCCAGGCCGTCAGGGGGGCGGTCAATCAATCATCGTTTTCCTGCAGAAGATAGAAGTGCCCCCATTCGCCGTGGCTGACATGGGCCAGCGTCTCCATCAGTTCCGGTACCGGAACGGCCTCGCCGGGAAACACCTGCTGCACCGCTACGAAGATTCGGCCGCTTCCGGCCTGCCGGCGCCAGTCCAGATGGACCGGCGCAATGGCCTCGTGACAGTGGGGGCAGGGGAACGGCGCTTCGGCCAACCGTTCCCATTCACCGATCCTTCCCCGCCAGTCGGTGATGCGCTTTCGGCATGCGGGACAGCGGGGGGCGGTGGTGTTGCGACCCCACAGCACAAGGGGTTGATCCAGTGGGCCATGAATGCGAATGTGGCAGAAGTTCAGGCTGCCGTCAGGCTGCGGTTCCAGTTCGATGTGGGGCGAGCAGCCCATAAAGGTGATGAGCTGGAGGAAGCGCTCGCCCGCCAGAAAACGCTGTTCCTCCGGCTTGCCGAAGGCATCGCCAATGAAACCGGTCTCGGCCAGCGCCTTCGATAGTGTGGCAGGCGCGGTCGAATAAGCCGGATCGTCCGGGTGCAGGATGAGTTGGCCGTTGTCCATGGCGGGGGACTATGCACGTCCGGGTGCGCCTTGTCCAATGAGGATGACGATAGAGGAGTGTGTCACTCGATATGAAGGTCGAATATACCTTTGACGCCGGTCGTGGCGTGATGAGCGTGGACGATCAGCCCGTGGTGTTCCACTGTAACCACTACAACCGGGTGTTGCAGTACACCATCCAGAACTCGACCTATGTGCGCAGTGCGGAGATCCTGACGCGCAGTGCGGCGGAGGTCGCCTATCTCGCGCTTCGCCGGCACTTCGAGGCACATCCCGCCATGGACCGGCGAGACCGGCTCGATTATGCCGCCGACCTGTTCCGGGCCGGCGGTTACGGCATCCTGAATCTCCGCGAGGTGCCCGAGAACATAGGGTCGGACGAGATCGATGTCGTGGTGCCCTCGTCGCATTACGGCGAGGCGCTTTGTCTCAATTTCGAGCCGCCGCTGGAACCCAGTGAATACTTCGACCTGGGGTATGCCATCGGCGCGTTTTCGGCCATATTCGAACGGCCGTTCGACGGAGAGATCACCGAGCAGGCGATCTCCATGGGCAGGCCGCAGACCCTGTTGCATCTCCGCTCCGGCGCCGGAGTGGACGCTGCCCTCTTCGATCTCCACCCGGCGCAGCCCGACGGGAAAGAGGCCCCCGGCGCCTCGGCGGAGGCGCCCTCCAAGACATTCGCCGACCACATCGATGAACGGCTGATCGTCTCCGAGCTTGCCAAGGCGCCACTGCTGGGTGATCCGGAGACTGGACTCATTCCCGCTTTCGGCGTCAATCTCACGCGCATGTTTGCCGATTACTACAATCTGATCTCCTTCCGTTTCGAGCAGCAGCTCAGCAAACGCATGGCGGATCTCCCGGATCTGGCGGATCTGCTGGTCTACGATTATCCGACCCTCTACCATTTTCGCCAGTACTTCAAGCTCGAGGGGCTGGAACTGATCCGGGCCATGCTCATCGAGGCGGGTCATGTGTGCGGCTTCAACACCATGGGGGGTATCATGACCTCCGATGTGTGGAAGGGTCTGGTGCTGCCCATGATCCGTGAGCGTGACGACTGGATCCAGGGTATCGTCTCCTGCATCAACGCGTTGGGGTGGGGTGTATGGCGGATCGCCGAACTGATCCCTGACGAGCGATTGGTGCTGCGCGCATGGCATCCCTATGAATCGTTGGGCTATCTTCGCTGGTTCGGCCGCGCCGGTCACGGCGTGGATTACTGTATGGCGGGGGTGGCCAGTTCTATCATGAACCTCATGTACGAGGGGGACATCGTGAGTTATCCAGAACTGACATCTGACTACTATCAGCGGGTCAACTGCTCCCCCACCTCCTTCTGGGTGGACCAGACCCGATGCGTCGCATCGGGGGACCCGTACTCCGAGATCGTGGTCACCCGCCGGGCGCGGCACTGAAACAGGGGCGGGCGCCGGCCCGTCGCCAAGGCGGGTCAAGGTAAGGCGTAGCCGATATGGAGCTGAAGGTAGTTTTGGCCCGGGTTGGGTCGTTTGATGTCGGCGTTGGAGTAGTGGATGAAGCGCAGGCCAAGTCGCCAGGGACGGCCTTGCAGCCGATGGACCACGCCGACGGTATCGCCGAACTGGAAGGCGGTGCTGATCTGCTTGCCGGCGATATGTGTGCCGGAGAACAGATTGGCGCCGATGCCGAGTTCTACCCCGGTAGCCGGGGTGATCCACCAGCGGACGACGGGCGTGGCCCCGATATGAAAAAGGTTGCGGGCATACGGTTCGGTGGATGAATGAACAAGTCCCAGGGAATATTCCAGGCCGAGGGTGACCGGCCGGCGCATCCATTGCGTCTGCCACAAGGGCGCGGTTCGATAGGCGAGGGTCAGGTCGTGATCTTCACCGTCGCCTCCCGCAAAGGCCGTCGTTTCTGCTGCATGGAGCTGCGTGGTCAACAATGTTGCGAGCAGGCAGAGCGAGGCGGACCTGGCCCCCCGGTTTTTGTTTTTCTTCATCTTCTTGGGCACCGTTGAGACGACTTCAAGGATCGGACGGGCTCGATCAGGCCGCAATGCTGACTTCGTGGCCGTCCTTGTCCAGGGTCAGGATCTGCACCGGCCGGCGCCAGATCTTCTTGATATATTGAAGCACTTTCCGGGTCCTGTCCGGATCCAGGCCGATTCCGTCGACCGTGTAATCGTGACGCAGTATGAGACCGTTGTCACGCTGGATTTCTTCCACCACGATATGAGGGGCCGCATAATTGTACTTGGATGCCAGCACGGCTTCATGCAAGGCGTTGATGTCCGAATCGATGACCGTCACCTTGCCGTTCCTGTCATTGGAATACAGAAACAAGCCAAGCGTGTTGGCCGTCTCCGTATCCAGATGGTTGCGAACGAAGGCGAAGTCGTCTTCGTTCTGCCGGATCCGCCAGGCCTGTTCCATTCCCTGTTGGTCCACGATTTTGTTCCATAGCGTAAAGCCGAGGTGGTAGGGATTGATGGCGAGGGCCACCTGCTCCGTAGCGGCGTAGGGCCGCACCACATCGGAATGGGTTTTCATCGCCTCGATATAGAATTGATCCTCGAGGAAATCGGCCTCCCTCAAGAGACGGGCATGCCAGTAGGAGGCCCAGCCTTCGTTGATGATCTGGCAGGCGAACACCGGGTAGAAATAGCGGGATTCTTCGCGCACCGTGAGGAAGATGTCCCTCTCCCAGGGCTCCATCTCGGGGGCGTAGTTCGCGATGAACCAGAGAAGATCCCGCTCGGGATATGGAGGGATAGGGGCGCGTTGTCCGGGTGCCGGGATCTCGTGTTTTCTGACCTCCCCCGTCAGGGCCTCGAAACGCCGTTGGAAATCGGAGGCCGCTTCGGATCGGGTTTCCTCTTCCGGCCGTTCGGGGTAGCGCGGTCGCCGCAACGCCTTGTGCCAGTCGATATGGGGCTCCAGGGCGAGGGCGGCATCCAGGGCCTGTTCCACGTGCTCGGCGCCATGCGTCTCGATGGCCGCCTCGATGCGCCGGGCGTGAGCGGCGGCCTGTTCCACGATGTGGTGGCCCTGTTGTTCCTGAACGCTGCGGAACAGTTGATTGTTTTTCGAAAAATCCGCATGTCCCAGCACATGGGCGATTACGAGGGTGTTCTCCACCACGGAGTTGGTGTCGGTGAGATACGCCTGTCCCGGGTTACCTGGAAAGACCACTTCGTAGAGCTTGGAGTGGCCCATGCGGTGCTGGATGAGGCGATGGATGTAGCGGACGCCGAAGGACCAGTGGGGCAGACGCACGGGCAGACCGTAGACGGAGATCTCCATCATGAAATCGGCCGGCACCAGCTCGATCTCCAGGGGATAGTAATCCAGCCCCAGTTCCCGCGCCAGATGGTTGAAGGCGCGTTCATAGTGGCGCAGTTCCGGTAGGGGTTTCATGCGGCCTGCTCCGCTTCCCGCCGGAAGAACGTGCGGATGGCGTCCCACAGGTCCTCCTCGTCCATCAGCACATAGCGCGCCGCGGGCAACCCGGCCTGGGTCAGGCGATCGAAGATCCGTCCGGTCTCGGTGTCCGTGGCGCCCCGCACATCGGGCAGTATCTCCACATAACCCATGAAGTTGATCTGTTCTCCCAGGCGTTCCAGGCTTGCAAAGGCCGCCTCCCGGTCTTCACGAAAGTTTTCTCCATCCGATGCGTACAACAGGTAACCGTTATAGCGTGATGGATCGTAGCGCGAGGTGAAGATGCCGTGGGCCGCTTTGAAGGCGGACGAGGCGACGGTGCCGCCGGAGGCGGATACCTTGAAAAAGGCCGCCTCATCGAACTCCCAGGCGGTGACGGTATGGGCGATAAACACGGTCTCGATATGCCGGTAACGGCGGCGAAGGCCCTGCAATACCCAGAAGAACAGGTGTTTGGCCATGCGCCGCGATCGTTGGTCCATGCTGGCGGACACGTCCAGCGCCATGATGACGACGGCGGCGGTCGCCGGCCGTGGTCGGCGCACCAACTGACGGTAGCGCAGGTCGTCGTCGGTGATAGCGGCGCCTTCCGGCTGCACAATTCGCCGCTTGATGGATTCCTTCATGGTAAGGCGGCGGTCGAGCCTCGCCCGGGCGCCATGGCGATCCAGTCCCTCGCGTTGCCACTCTTCCTCCACGACCGGTCCCGATGCCCTGGGTTTCAGGTCGGGCAGTTCCAGTTCCTCCCAAAGCCAGTCGACGATGTCGGAGATCTTCATTTCCAGGACAAAATGGGGCTCTCCCTCGCCTTCGCCACTGCCTCCGCCCGCCTCACCGGAATCGGTTTGCGGTGGGCGCAGGACATCGCCGGGTTCAACATCGCTCCCCTGGCCCACACCGGTTTCGGATTCGCGGCGGGCCAACTGGAAACGGTAGTGTTCGAGCAGATGGACCGGGATACGCACCGTGCGCCGGTCGGGGTTGCCCAGTATGTCGGCGCCACTCAAGGTCTCCGGCAGACTGCGCCATACGGCATCGCGCACCTTCTGGTTGTGCCGCAGCCAGTCGCGTGCGCCGCGGGAGAAGAGGTCATACCAGTTGCCTTGGGTCGTCACCTGTCGGATTCTCCCGTTATTCCCGGGACAAAAGGGTGGTGACGTATTTCAGCGCCTCTGCCGCACTGTGATCGTCATACCCGTATTCGCTCACCAGCCGTTCCTGCACGGCCGAAATCTTGGCCTGAGCCTCTTCGTCCGGACGGGCGGCGGAGGTCACCAGGCGCAACACATCGCGGCGTTCTTCGAACAGGTACTGTTCGATCGCCTCATGCAGCCGGGCATGGCTGTCCAGGGTGAATTTCTCGCCCCGCTTGAAGGCCACCATTGCCTTGCGCACCACCTCCTGGCGGAAGCTGTCCTTGCCCGAGTCCGAGATATTGATGGTCTCCTCCACTGCGCGCAGGAAGCGTTCGTCCGGCTTGCGGCTTTCGCCGGTGATCGGGTCGGTGATCTCCCGGTTGTCGAGCGCGGCCTCCACCTCGTCCAGATATTTGTCCAGCAGGTTCTGCACCTCTTCTTCAAAAGAGGCAAACATTGCCTTGTGGACATCCTCCTTCACCCAGCGGTTGTAAAAATCCTTGCGCGCGGTGACCAGAAAATCCATCCAGGCGCTCTTCTGGCGTTCGTCCATGCGCGCGTCGGTGTCGATGGCCTCCTTGATCGCCAGCAGCACCTCCATCGAGGTGAGGCTCTTCACCTCGCTGCGGATGATTGCATTGGAGATTGCATTGATCACGAAGCGTGGCGAGACCCCGCCCAGCCCCTCTTCCCTGCTTTCGGTGCGTATACGTTCGACTTCGGTCTGGGTGTAGCCTTCCACCTCCTCGCCGGCATAGAGCCGCGCCTTTTTGCTCCGGTCCAGTTGTTCGCGTTCGGAATCGCTCAGGCGGGTCAGACACGCGAAGACAGCGGCCACCTTGAGTGCATGGGGGTCCAGGTGCGCGTCCCGAAAGGTGGGCGCCGAGGTGATGAGCTTGGTGTAGATCCGGGCCTCGTCCAGATACGAGAGGGTGTAGGGGACCTGAATGATGACCATGCGGTCGAGCAGAGCCTCGTTCTCTTTCTCCTGCAGAAACTTGCGGAACTCCGCCAGGTTGGTGTGGGCTACGATGGTCTCGTCGAGGTGGATCAGCGGGAAGCGCGCGACCTTGACGTTCTTTTCCTGGGTCAACGTCAGCAGCAGATAGAGAAACTCCCGTTTCACCTTGAGGATCTCGATCATCTCCAGCACCCCCCGGCTGGCCGCATACACGGCGCCCGACCAGGACCAGGCCCGGGGATCCCCCTCGTCACCGTACTCGGCCACCTTGGAGAGGTCCACCGAGCCGACCAGATCGGCGATATCCGCCGTGGTGGGGTCATGGGGGGCATAGGTGCCGACGCCCACCCGTCCCGCTTCGGAGAGGAAGATGCGTTCCACCGGAAAGCGCATGAAATCCCCCTCGTACTCCTCTTCCAGCCTGACCTGGGAATGCGGGCTCAGTTCGCCCTCGATCTCGATGCCGAAGTCCTCACGAAATTCGCCCCGCAGGCTGGAGGGGATGAGGTTCAATGGAGATTCGTGCAGGGGAGAGCCCTTCAGGGCATAGATGGCCCCCTCCTCGGTGTGACTGTATTCCTCCAATCCGCGTTTGAGGAGGATCACCAGGCTCGACTTGCCGCCCGAAGGAGGGCCAAGCAACAGCAACAGACGCCGTCCCACCTCCGACCCCGCACTGGCCGCCTTGAAATAGTCGACGACTCGCAAAAGGGCGTCATCGATCCCGAACAGTTCCTGGGTGAACAAGCGGGGGACATTGGCCGTCGATTCGCGATCCTTTTCCGCATGCCAGAGAAGCATGTCCCACACATACTGGTGGCTCGTGCGCGCAATCCGGGCGGGCGCCGCAGGTAGGATATCTTTGAGAAATTCGCCAAAAGTCCCTTCCCAATGGCGCGCCTTGTGTGCCTGGGTGTAGGACTTCATCACATCCATGAATCGCTGGTGCCCCGGTGTCTTCGGTGCTTCCTGGGTGCTCATGGTTTTGCTCCAAAAATGGGCTCGCTCATTTGATTAGAAAAGGGTTGATCCGGATTGGTTCCTCTTCATCGATGGGCGCGATGAATTTGTGCGACCGGTCCTTCCGGGTCGCAGGGCTCTCTAAAAGCCCACCAAACGGGTAGGTTGTTACCTTCGAGTATAGTCGGCCAAGGAACGGTGGCAGGGGAGTAGATGAAAGAATGGCCGCGGTGCCGGGCGTCTGTCGATCAAGCACACAATCCTGCGGTGAAACCGTTGGCAACACGAAACGGCCCTGCCGGTCATAACTACTGAGGCAGCCGGGAACTGCCTGGATTCACAGAGGTACCGAAGGAGGTGGAAGATGGCCGGAAAGTCTTTGAAAATGCACATAGATACGCGCGGTGTCTGCACCCTGACCCTGAATCGTCGCAAACGTGCGAATGCGCTGAATGGCGAGCTGGTCGGCAGACTGGTGATGGCCCTCGACCAAGTGCGCGCCGATCCTGATGTCCGCCTGCTTATATTGAGTGGAGCGGGTGATGTTTTTTGCAGTGGCATGGATCTCCACTGGGTCCGGAAGATGGCGGAAGCGGACTTCTATCTCAACTATGACGATGCGGAACAACTGGCCCGTGTGCTCGACCGGCTGGCCGGGCTGGACGTGCCTACCCTGGCGCGCGTCAATGGCCCTGCCTTTGGCGCCGGCATCGGACTCATCGCCGCCTGTGATATCGCCCTCGCTGCGTCGACCGCGCGTTTCTCGTTTCGCGAGGTGCGTCTCGGGCTGGTGCCCGCCGTGATCGCACCCTATATCATCACCGCGGTTGGAAAGCGCCAGGCCCAGCGCTGGATCCTGACCGGCATGGACTTCGATGCGCGCGCTGCCAAGCGTGCCGGGCTGGTGCACAAGCGGGTGCCGCCAAAGAGGCTCGACCATGCCGTGCAACGGGAAGCGGAAAAACTTTTGCTGGGCGGTCCGGCCGCTCTGCTGGAGGCCAAGGCATTGTTCGCTTGCTGCGTTGCCCCGCAGTCGATCTCGCCGCAGAAACTGGCGGCCCGCCTGGCCGAGATCCGCACTTCGCCGGAAGGCCGCGAGGGCGTGCACGCCTTTATCGAAAAGCGTAAGCCCGACTGGCAGTTGTGAATGCCGCGTCGGTCCACTTGCGCCCCGATCTCGGCGCGGGCCTGAAGCCCCTCACCCTATGATATTCAAAGACAGGCCACGGCTGAATGCGATATATATTGTTGCCGGGTTAATAATATACTGTGGCCGATGACGCGAGAGGCCGAACCAAGATGAAGATATGGGTGGACGCCGACGCCTGTCCGGGGGTGATCAAGGAGATCCTGTTCCGCGCGGCGGAACGCACGCACACCCCCGTCACCCTGGTGGCAAACCAGCCATTGCGTACTCCGCCGTCGCGTTATATCGATGCGCTGCACGTGGCGTCCGGTTTCGATGTGGCCGACAACGAGATCGTCCGGCGGGTGGCGCCGGGTGATCTGGTGATCACCAGCGATATCCCCCTGGCGGCGGAACTCATCGACAAGGGTGGGGTGGCGCTGAGCCCCCGCGGCGAACTCTATACCCGCGACAACATCCGGTCCCGGCTCAACATGCGCGATTTTATGGACACCTTACGCGCCAGCGGGATCGATACCGGTGGCCCGCCTCCCATGAGCCAGCACGACCGGCAGCGCTTTGCCAACCACCTGGACCGGATATTGGCTCGGGGGGCGGGCTCTCCGTAATCCATACTTTCGACCCGGAAACCCAGTACATCGGGTCCAGCCATGATCTCCAGCGTGAAGGACGGTCTTGGCGAAGGGGTCAACGCGGTGGGGTCGGGGTCAGGCCATGCGGATGAAACCCCGGGAGGTGGAACCGGCGTATCTGGGCCGCATACTGCAAAATCCGCGCGGCTCCGCCAGCCGTGATCCATCGGGGGTTCCGGAAAAAGCGTGGCGAGGGGAAGTTGGCGCGCCCGACAGGATTCGAACCTGTGACCTTCGGCTCCGGAGGCCGACACTCTATCCAGCTGAGCTACGGGCGCGAAACGCTCCGGCCACCCGGGTACTCCGGGTAGAAGCGCATCATGTTACCGTTCCCGACGGCGTTCGTCCAATGGGGCGGTCTCCAAATGCGTGTGTGCCCGGAGAAAGGCCGCGTCCAGGTTCGAATTTTGGTGGTCAGGCCGGTATACTCGATACAGGGACCAGTCGGATTTAACACTGTAAGTGGATCCAAATCCACGGCTGTCGGCGTTTGACGGTTATACCCGGCGGGTTTCGAGCGACGATCGTGTTTGCAGAAGAATCGATTTGACGGAGGAAAACCATGACAAACGCATCCAACTGCCTGAACAGGCGCCATCTCGTGCTGGCGGGGCTGGTTTCGGCGCTGATCGCCGGTTCGGCGTGGGCCGAGAGCCGTCCAGAGGTCGTGGAACGTATTGCGCCGGTTGGTAAGGTGTCCACGGCGCCTGCGGCAGGGGGTGCCCAGAAGGGCATGTCCGGTATGAGTGGCATGTCCGGGATGAGCGGCATGTCTGGGATGAGCGGCATGTCCGGGATGGGCGCTATGTCCGGGATGGGTGGCCAGTCTGGGATGGGCGGCATGTCGGGGATGGGCGGCATGTCCGGGATGGGCGGCATGTCGGGAATGAGTGGCATGTCGGGGGCGGCGGCCTCCGCGGGTGCAGGGGCGGCGACCGCAGCCACAGGGGGGGGCGACGGTGCGGCCCTGTACAAAGCCAAGGGTTGTCCCGCCTGCCACGGGCCCGATGCCAAGACCACGCCGATGACGGTCTATCCCAAGATCGCGGGTCAGAAGAAGGTCTACCTGCTGCAACAGATGAAGGATATCAAGAGCGGCGCGCGTAACAATGGTCAGACGGCGATCATGAAGGGCATCGTCGCGACGGTTTCCGAAGCGGAGATGGAGGCCATTGCGGACTGGTTGAGCAAGCAGCCGCGGTAACAGGGATTCAAGTCTTTGGCGGGAAGGTTGAAACGGGGCTCAGGCCCCGTTTCTTTTCGCTCGACCATGAGGTGCTCAACTGTCGTTCAGCATGGCGCGCAGTTGGGCCAGGTGGGCGGCGCCGCGTTCGCGTTGTTGTTCGGGTGAGATATCGCTGTCGCCGCCTTCCCGTTCCAGATCCTCCGGCGGCAGTTCGTCCAGGAATCGGCTGGGATCGCAGGCCACCATCGCCCCAAAACGCTTGCGGCGGCGGGCGAGGGTCAGGGTCAGGGTGCGGCGGGCACGGGTGATGCCCACATAGGCCAGCCGCCGCTCCTCCAGCAGATCTTCATCCTCGATGGCGCTGTGGTGGGGCAGCAGTTCCTCTTCCATGCCGACCAGGAAGACGTGGGGGAACTCCAGTCCCTTGGCGGCATGCAGGGTCATGAGATGGACCTGGTCCTTCTCCCCCCCGTCCTCCTGTTGGTCGAGCATGTTCATCAGGGTCATGTGGTTGACCATCTCGGCCAAGGTGCGCTCTTGCAGTTCGCCCTTTTCGAGCGCCCGCAGCCACTCCAGCAGTTCGCGCACGTTGGTCATGCGCCGCTCCGCCGTCTTGCGGCTGCCGGAGGTGGTATGCAGCCAGCCCTCGTAATCCATGTCGCCGATCAATCGTTCCACGGCCTGTGTGGGGCTGCCCTGTTCCGCCGCGTGGGCGTGGCCTTCGATCCACTCGGCGAAGCGCGCCAACCGTTCCCTCGGGCGGTCGGTGAGCCGCCCGGCGAGTCCCATCTCGCCACAGGCGCGCATCAGGCTGGCGCCGCGCTCCGAGGCGTAGGCGGCCAGCTTCTCCAGGGTGTTGGGGCCGATCTCGCGGCGGGGGGTATTGACGATGCGCAGAAAGGCGGCGTCGTCGTCGGGATTGGCCAGCAGGCGCAGGTAGGCGAGCAGATCCTTGATTTCGGTGCGGGCGAAGAAGGAGGTGCCGCCGCTGAGGAAGTAGGGGATGCGGTGGCGGCGCAACGCCTGTTCGAACGGCCGCGCCTGGTGGTTCCCGCGGTAGAGGATGGCAAAGTCACCGTGGCGGGCGCCGCTGGCGCGGCGACGGATGATCTCCGACACCACCCGTTCTGCCTCGTCGTTCTCGTTGCGGCAGGAGAGGACGCGGATCGGCTCACCTGGCCCCAGCTCGCTCCACAGCCGTTTGTCGAAGACATGGGGGTTGTTGGCGATCAGCCGGTTGGCGGCGGCGAGGATGCGGCCGGTGGAGCGGTAGTTCTGTTCCAGCTTGATGATGCGCAGACGGGGGAAGTCCTGTTTGAGCTGGGCCAGATTCTCGGGCCGCGCCCCGCGCCAGGCATAGATCGACTGGTCGTCGTCGCCGACCACGGTGAAGGCCTGGCGCACGCCCACCAGCTGGCGTACCAGCTCGTACTGGCTGAGGTTGGTGTCCTGGTACTCGTCCACCAGCAGGTGGCGGATGCGGTTCTGCCAGTGGTCAAGGATCGCCGGGTGGTCGCGGAACAGTTGCACCGGGCGCAGGATCAGGTCGTCGAAGTCCACCGCGTTGTAGGCCGACAGTGCCCGTTGATAGTCGGCATAGAGCCGCGCGGCGCCGGCGGTGAGGTCGTCCCCGGCGTGGCTGAGGGCCGCGTCAGGGTCGACGAGGGCATTCTTCCAGGCGGAGATGCGCCACTGAATGTCGTTGGCGCGGGCCGCGTCCAGGCCGTGGCGTTGCAGCAGTTCCTTGAGCAGGGTCTCGGCGTCCTGGGCGTCGAAGATGGAAAAACCGGGACGGATGGCCAGGCGCTTGTGCTCCCGGCGGATGATGTTGAGCCCCAGGGTGTGGAAGGTGGAGACATTGAGTCCTTCCGCGTCCCGGCCCTGGAGCAGCCGTCCGGCCCGCGCCCGCATCTCCCGCGCCGCCTTGTTGGTGAAGGTGACGGCGGTGATCTGGTGCGGTGTCAGCCCGCAGCGCCGGATCAAGTGGGCGATCTTGTGGGTGATGACGCGGGTCTTGCCGGAGCCGGCCCCGGCCAGCACCAGCAGGGGACCGTCGATATACGCCACGGCATCCTTCTGTCGGGGATTGAGGTCAGACATCGGTGGGGCGTTTGAGCCGGTAGAGGGCGGAGATGTCCTCGTCGCCGTGACCTTCGGCCATCAGGCGTTCATAGTCGGCGAGCGTCTTGGCCACCAGTGGCAGGCGAACATTCGATGCCTCCGCCATCGACCGGCAGATGCCAAGATCCTTGTGGTGCAGGGCGACGCGGAAGCCGGGCGCGAAGTCGCCCGTCAGCATGCTGCGGCCGCGGTGCTCCAGAAACCAGTTGCCCGCCGCGCCGCCGCTCACCACCTCGATCACGCGCGCCATGTCGAGCCCTTGGGCGGCGCCAAAGGCGAGCGCCTCGGTGACTGCCTGGTTGATGCCGGCGGCCATGATCTGGTTCACGGCCTTGGTGGCCTGGCCGCTGCCCACCGGCCCCATGTGCACCACCCGCGCGGTGATGGCGGCGAGCACTGGGCGCACGCGATCCAGGGTCGCTGCGTCGCCCCCCACCATCATCGCCAGGGTGCCCTTCACCGCCCCCTCCCGGCCGCCGGAGACGGGGGCATCGAGGAAGGCGCAGTCCCGTGTCTCCAGCAGCTTTGCCGCCCGTCGGGCGCTCTCCGCCGAGACGGTGGAGGTGTCCATGAGGACGGTGCCTGGGCGCAGGTCCGGCCGCAATGCCTCCAGCACTTCAAACAGGTCGTCATCGGCCGATACAGAGAGAAGGATCAGGTCGCAGGTGGCGGCCAGTGCAGCGGGGTCTTCGGCCAGTGGCAGACCGTGTTCGGCGGCGAGGGCGTTGGCCCGTGCACGGGTGCGGTTCCAGGCGGCCGTGAGCCAGCCCGCGCGGTGCAGGTTGATGGCCATGCCGGCGCCCATGGCGCCGAGTCCTATAATGCCTGTGTTCATTGCATGGAAATTCTTTGGTCACCCTGACGGTCGAAAACAGGTATACCGGTTCAATCGGTACACGGGGCGTGTATTATGCAGAACCCGTTGCCGGGATAACAGAGGAAACAAGAGGCAGGATGAACAGGAAAAATCAGGATGTCCGACTGCAGCAGCGGATCTCCAATGGCCAGTTGACACACGAGTCCTGGCGTATCTTCCAGATCATGGCGGAGTTTGTGGAGGGCTTCGAGCGGCTGGCAAATATCGCCCCCTCGGTGAGCTTCTTCGGTTCCGCGCGGACCCCCGTCGATCATGCCTATTACAAGACAGCGGAGGAGACGGCGCGATTGCTTGCGGACAGCGGTTTTTCGGTGGTCAGCGGTGGCGGTCCCGGCATCATGGAGGCGGCTAACAAGGGGGCCTATGAAGGCAGCGCGCCCAGTATCGGGCTGAACATCCAGTTGCCGATGGAGCAAGGCGGCAACCCTTATCAGGACATCAGTCTGAAGTTCCAGCATTTCTTTGCCCGCAAGGTGATGTTTGTCAAATACGCCTCGGCCTATGTGGTGTTCCCCGGCGGTTTTGGTACGCTGGACGAGTTGGCGGAGATCCTCACCCTGGTGCAGACCGGCAAATCGCGCAGAATCCCCATCATCCTGGTGCATGAGGCCTTCTGGCGTGGTCTGGTGGGTTGGTTTCGCAATACCCTGGTCACCGAGGGGACCATCAGCCCGGAGGACATGGATCTGATCCGCATCTGCGATGAGCCACAGGAGGTGGTGGACATCATCTTCGCGCACTACGAAACGCGCGGATTCGAACCCTCCGCCGAGGAGAGGGAAATCCTGCTGGATCTGTAATAATATTGGAACGCCACATGGCACAGGAAGCAGACACATGAGAACGATGTTGCTGGCGCTCGCTGCGCTGTTATTCAGTGGGTTGACCCATGCGGCCAAACCGGTGCCCAAGGATGCGGAAACGTTGCCGCCCCCGCCAGCGATGCCGGCGGGCATGACCGGTGACGAAGCGCTCGAGCCGGAGGTGACGATCCGCAAGGAAGAGGACCGCACGCTCTACGAATATCGCATCAACGGCCAGATCTACATGGTTCGGGTGCAGCCCCAGGTGGGTCCGCCCTACTACCTGCTCGACACCGACGGCGATGGTGAACTCGATGCACGGGAGGACGACCCGCGCAATATCTCCGTGCCGCAGTGGGTGTTGTTTCGCTGGTAGCGTGTCCCCGGAACACACGCGTTCCGGTTGGGGTTGAGGTCCCGCGTTTTCCACTCCGGCCGTTGGGGCCGTGTCGGGATCATGGCGGCCCGATTTCCCGCCGGTCCGGCATTTTCTTCCCTATCCCCTTCTCCCTGTAGGAAATTTCCTCTATGCTTGCCCCGGTTTCACCCATGACGGAGGCGGGATGCAACGATTTCTGCTCAAACTGGCGCGTGGCTGCGAGGCGCTCAACGAGGCGGTAGGGCGGCTGCTGGCCTGGCTGACGCTGTTCATGGTCCTGGTCACCTTTCTGGTGGTGGTGTTGCGCTATGCCTTCGACCTGGGTTGGATCGCCATGCAGGAATCCATCACCTATATGCACGCGGTGCTGTTTCTTGGCGCGGCGGCCTATACCCTGAAGCATCAAGGCCATGTGCGGGTGGATATCTACTACCGGCGTTTTTCCGAGCGGGGGCGTGCGTGGGTGGATCTGCTTGGCACCCTGTTGCTGCTGGTGCCGGTATGTGTGTTTATCTTCGCTATCGGATGGGATTACGTGGCGGAGTCCTGGTCGTTGCAGGAGGGCTCGCGTGAGGCAGGCGGCCTGCCCGGCGTCTGGCTGCTCAAGACCATGATCCTGGTGATGCCGGTGCTGATGATTCTGCAAGGGGTGGCGTTGGCGGTGCGCGCCCTGCTGGTGTTGCGGGGCGTGATCGACCGGCTGGAGGCGCCGTTGCCCGCAGGGGAGGCGAAGTGATGGCGGAGTATATGCCGCTGATCATGTTCGCCGCCGTGTGTGGGGTGCTGCTGTTTGGTTTCCCGGTGGCCTTCTCCCTGGGCGGCACGGCCCTGGTCTTCGCCTGGCTGGGGGATCTGGGGGGGCTGTTCGACGATGCGTTTCTGCAGGCGCTGCCCAACCGCATCTACGGCATCATGACCAATGAGACGCTGATCGCGGTGCCGCTGTTCATCTTTATGGGGGTCATGTTGGAGCGTTCGCGGGTGGCGGAGAACCTGCTCGACACCATGGCGGCCCTTTTCGGTCCCCTTCGGGGGGGATTGGGGATCTCGGTGACGGTGGTGGGCATGTTGCTGGCCGCCTCCACCGGTATCGTCGGTGCCACGGTGGTGACCATGGGGTTGCTGTCGCTGCCCACCATGCTGCGCCGCGATTACGACCCGGCGATAGCGACCGGCACCATCTGCGCCTCGGGCACCCTGGGGCAGATCATCCCGCCGTCCATCATCCTGGTGTTGCTGGGCGACGTGCTCTCCGCCGCCTATCAGCAGGCGCAACTCGACATGGGGGTGTTCTCACCCGAGACCGTCTCCGTCGGTGATCTGTTTGTCGGCGCCATCATCCCCGGCCTGTTACTGGTCTCTTTCTACATCATCTACCTGCTGGGAGTGGCGTGGTGGCGGCCTGAGCGGGTGCCGGCGATGCCCGCAGAGGCGCGGGAAGAGGATCTGCGGGCATTGTGGGGCCGGGTGTTGCGCGTGTTGGTACCGCCGCTGTTGCTGATCGTGGCGGTGCTGGGTTCGATACTGGGGGGGCTGGCAACTCCCACGGAAGCGGCGTCGGTGGGGGCTGTGGGTGCGATTCTGCTGGCGGTGGCGCAGCGCCAGTTCGGCCTGGAGACCCTGCGCGAGGTGATGCGTTCCACCACCCGCGTGACCAGCATGGTGTTTTTGATCTTCATCGGCGCGGCGCTCTTCTCGCTGGTGTTCCGGGGGTTCGGTGGGGACGATCTGGTGGCGGACCTGCTCACTCACTTGCCCGGCGGGGTGGTGGGGGCGATGGTGGTGGTGATGTTGGTCATGTTCCTGCTGGGGTTCATCCTCGATTTCATCGAGATCACATTCGTGGTGGTGCCCATCGTGGGGCCGGTGCTGCTGGCCATGGGCCTGGACCCCATCTGGCTTGGGATCATGATCGCCATCAATCTGCAAACCTCGTTTCTGACCCCGCCCTTCGGCTTCGCCCTGTTCTATCTGCGCGGGGTGGCGCCGGAGGAGGTGACCACGATGCAGATCTACCGCGGCGTGATACCTTACATCCTCATCCAGCTGCTGGTGCTGGGCATGCTTGCTCTGTGGCCGGCGCTGGCCACCTGGCTGCCCCATGCGGTGTACAGCGGCTAGCCGCTATATCCTGAAGGTCCGCACCAGGCCCTGAAGTTCGGCGGCGAGGGATTCCAGGCCGGCGCTCGCCGTTGCGGTCTGTTCCGCGCCGGTGGAGGTGTGCTGCGCCAGCTGGGTGATGTTCGCCACATTGCGGTTGACCTCTTCGGCCATGGCGCTCTGCTGTTGCGCGGCCTGGGAGATGCGTGAACTCATCTCGTTGATCCTGCTCACCGCTTCGGCGATGCCGGAGAGGGAGGCGCCCGCTTGTTCCGCCTGTTCCACCACGGCGCGCGTTTGTTCGCGGCTCTCCATCATCACCGCCACCGCCTGGCGGGAACCGGACTGGAGCTTGTCCACCATGGCGCTGATCTCCTCGGTGGAATCCTGTGTGCGGCTGGCCAGGGTGCGGACCTCGTCCGCCACGACCGCGAAGCCACGGCCCTGTTCGCCTGCCCGGGCCGCCTCGATGGCCGCGTTGAGGGCCAGCAGGTTGGTCTGTTCGGCAATACCCTGGATCACTTCCATGACGGTGTTGATGGTGGCGCTGTTGCGTTCCACCTCCTGGATGACCTCGGAGGCACTCTCGATCCTGGCCGCCAGCGCCTGAATGGCGGCGATGGCCTGGTTGACCACGGCGTGGCCGCTTCTGGTTTCCTGCTCGGCCTCGCCAGCGGCCTGGGTGGTGTCGTCGATATTGCGTGACACTTCGTGGGCGGTGCTGCTCATCTGGGTCATGGCGGTGGCGACCTGTTCTGTCTGGACCTGCTGCTCCTGACTGCGGGTGCGGGTCTGTTCGGTGATGCCGGAGAGCGATTCCGAGGCGGATGACACCTGATGGGCGGAGGCGCTGATATGTGTCAGCGTGTCCTGGAAGCGCGCCGCCATCTGGTTGAAGCTGGTGGCGATCTGGCGCATCTCGTCCTGTACATCCAGTTCCACCCGCGCCGCCATGTCACCTTCCGCGAGACGGTGGGTGGCGCCGTTGATGCGCTGTACGCTGTCGGTGACGCTGACGAAGAAACCGGAGAAGAGATAGGCCGGGACCAGCACCAGAAGCAGTACGATGACGATGGTGGCGGTTTCCGTCGTCGAGGTGGCGGCGTGGCGGGCGGCGATGGTGCTGTCGAGGCGGGGAAACGTGGCATCATACAGCGCGAAGGCCGCGCCGATGGTCTGCGTCCCGGCGTCGAAGACCTGGGTGGCCGGAATGCCGATGGCCGCGGCATCGAGCAGATCCTTGTTCAAAAGGTGCAGAAAGCGGTCGGTTTTTTCCACCGCGTCGTGGCCGGGGCCTTTCATCAGGCCGATGAAATCGGGATTCTCGCGAGCGGCGATCTCGAGGGCATGTTGCAGTTCGTGCAACTTGTTGCGCATGTTTTCCGTGAGGCGCACCAACTCCACCCTCTGATCGCGGGTGATATGCCGGGCCGCGGCGACGCCGGCGCCCAGTCCCCGCGCCCGGCCGAGGGTATCGGTAAAACCCGGCAGGCGCCGCACCAGGATGTCCATCAGATAGTAGGTGTCGAGCTGAGGGTCGACGATCAGACGGGAATTGTCGGCGATCAAGGTGATGAAATCGATCACCTCCGCCATCAGGTGGTTGTGCGCCTGAAAGGCGTCCCGGGCGTTCATCTCCAGGGCGTTCTTCTCCAGTCGCCGCCAGTGGGCGCGGAGGTTCTGTACCCGGTTGCCGGTGTGGAGCCCCTGGCCGAGGCGTTTGTCGATGCCGGTCAGGTGGACGAAGTCCTTTTCGATGGCGCGGCGCCTGTCCAGGATCTTCTGCCTGAACGTCCTGTCGCCGTTTAGATAGGCGTTCGTCATGCCGCGGTGCTGGGGAATGTGTTCCAGCAGCCCGCGGATGGCGCCGATGTATTCCAGTCCCCTGTGTTCCTGCTGCAGGGTGGTGGTGCTGTGGTCGAGGTTCTTGATGAGCATGGCGCTCAGACCGACCAACGGGACGAGAAAGATGACGAAGATGAGGCCGAATTTGCGCGAATAGCTCAGCCTGCCCATCAGGGCGGCGGCGGGCCGTAACAGGGATCTGGAAAACATCTCGGTGTTCTCTTTTTATCAGCTGTTTTGGTTTGCCATCTCTTCAGCGATCTCGTGCACATGTTCGCTGAGTTCACGCGCCTTCCGGGCGCTGCCTGCCAGATGACGGAGTTGGGTGGCAATGGTCTGTACCGCGGTCAGCCGATCATCGGCCTGTTGCGCGTTCTGCTGTTCCGGGTCACCGGCCTGGGCGAGCCGGTCGGTCATCGTCTGGATGAAGGCATGGGTCTCTTCCACCCTGCCGATGCCCTGGAGGGCGTTTTCCTGAATGGCGTCGATCTCCGCACTGGCGGTGTCCACCCCGTTGTGCAGGGCGTTGATGCGCTTCTCTATGTCCACCGTCGCCTCCTGGGTCCGCAGCGCAAGGGTGCGCACCTCGTCGGCGACCACCGCAAAACCCCGGCCTGCTTCGCCGGCGCGGGCGGATTCGATGGCGGCGTTCAGGGCCAGCAGATTGGTCTGTTCGGTGACCGTGGCGATGAAGGCCAGCACTTGCGAAATGCTGTCGGCATTGCCTTTCAGCCCCTGGATGGCCTCCTGGATACCCTTGATTTCATCCGCCAACCGGGCGACGGCCTGGTGCGCCTGGGACGCTTTTTGCAATCCTTCCTCTACCTGGCTGGTAACCTCGTCACTGGGGGCGATGGTATGAGAGGTGCGCGGTGACAGCCGTTCGATGGTTGCGCCGATGGCATCGGTTTGGCTGGACAGCCGTTCCAGTTCAGTGGATTGGCGTTCCGTTATGAGCGCCGTTTCATGGGCTGCGGCCCGCAGGTCCTCGGCGAGGGAGATGGGCAGCGGTTCCCTGGAGTCGTTGTCTTCCGCCAGGATCGCGCCGAGATGGGTCTGCAGATGCTCCACGTCATCCAGCAGTTGGGTCGCCTCCACGATACGTGAGGCCAGGGCGGGGCGTTCCAATTTCGATGTGGCGTTGCCCGTGGTAAGGTTTCTAAATGCCCGGGCGGCGGCGGAGAGGGTGGCCGAGACGCCGCGCGAAAGGCGATAGGAGAAGAGGGCGCCGAACAACATCATGGTGATGGCGATGACGGCGAGTTCACGTGACAGGTCTTGCGCCATGCCGGCGATCCGGTCGTTCGAGGAGAAGACCTCGATAACGCCAATGGGCTTGCCGGAGAAGTCCGACAGCGAGGCGGCCAGGGTGCCGCGGGTACCGTCGTCCGTGTCTATGGCTTTGTACAGAGGTTTGCCCCAGAACGCCTTTTTCAGGTCTTCACCGGACAGGCCGTGGGGGAGGTCGTCCTGGGTGGCGCCGACCTGACGGGGGGTGTCGTCGTCCATGATATAGATACGGGCGCGCAACCGGCTGGTGCCTCGGAGGGCCTCGATGGCGGCGTTCACGGCGAAGCCGAACTCAACGCTGCCGATGTGCCGCCGGTCATGAAATACCGGCGCCACCCCGCGGATGCCAAGGCCCGCGACCCCTTTTTCCAGTCCACCTATGGTCTGCCTGCGGGCATTGGTCTCGACCACGGTCTTGCGGAACAGGGCCAGGTCGTCGCCGTATTTTTCCGGTTTGTGGATGCGTAGCATCGAAGTGGCGGGCGGGGTATGGAACTGGAACTGTTTGACGCCGTATGCGCCCTTGAGATGCTTGAAGGCGGGTTGCAGTTCATGCAGCAATGCCTGGCGGTCGCCCTGCGCCATGGCGGCGCTGATCGAAGGGATTCCGGCCACCAGCGTGGCCATCATCTCCGCGCCGCGCGCTTCCGTCCGGAAGGTATTGCGTATCGCGTCTAGCTGGGCCTCCAGTTCGGTGCGTTGGGCCGACTGAACGATACGATTCACGCCAACGGAGGTCACGATGGAGGCGGCGGCAAGGGCGGCTCCGAGCAGGATCAGGGTGCCGCCGCTAAACAGGGAAGTGAGTCGGAATGCTTTCGGGGATTTCATGGATGACATGGTCCTTGACGCGTTTTTGCAACATCGGTCGCCGGTTTGTGCAGCGGGACAGGCCGGGGCGTTCGCTACGAGGCGAGCGCCGTTGTGGCAAGGCGGCACAATACGGGCTGGGGTTCATGAAACATCACCCCCATGCCCCCCGGCCGGCTGTGGGCCACCACGGCGGGGATATCCCAATACCGGCTGCCCACCTTGAGATGCAGTTCCACCAACATGCCCTTCGGCGGAGTGATCGATTCCGTCCTGAGCATCATGCCCTGGAGAGAGATGTCCTGAGCGCGGGAGAGGAGCCTGCGGCGCCCCCGATAGGTATATTCCACGCGCATGTCCACTGGATATCGTTTGTTGTAACGTCGCTCAACGGCCATTGGCTCACCTGTTTCTTCAAGTTATACGGTTCCGGGGTCATACCTGCCGTCTGCGTGGCAGGACCCCGATGAGCATTGGAAAAGACGCGTGGCCTGGCCACGGCCTCCATACTGTAGGAGGAGATCGGCAGGAGAATTAAAATATTGAGAGGGCGGTCAGAATGTGTGGCGGACGCGCAGAAAGCGGGCGAAGCGGGGAATGCCGTTGCGGGTCCGGCCATTGAAGCGATAGGTGATGATGCTGCCGATGACCGGCGGCGAGCGGCGTTCCGCATCGGTGAATCCGCTGCCGATGCGGAAGCGGAGCCCTTCCGGCGTCTCCACCCACAGCGCGCCCAGCATGCCCCGGTACTTCCCTTTGCCCGGGAGATGGCCGATGACACGCGCCTCGGCGTCCTCGTAGGTCTTGACCTTGAGCAGATCGCGGCTGCGGCCGGGGCGATACAGGCTGTCGCCACGGTGTAGCATCAGCCCCTCTCCGCCCGCGGCGGTGACCTCCGCGAGCCGTTGCATGAGATCCTCATGGCGCGTGATCCGGCGCTGGGGGATGAGTTCGATGTGAGGGGCGTCGAGTGTCCGGAACATCCGGCGCAGGGTGGCGAGCCGGGCGGTGAAGCGGGCGGGGGAGGCGGGCAGGTCGAACACCATGTAGGTGACATCGGACCAGGCGGCAGGGTTGGGCGAGCCGTCGCGTACGATGCTGCTCAGGCGCTCGAAGCCGCCGCGGCCGCACCAGAGTTCCCCGTCCAGGGGAGTGGGGGGAAAGCCCCGGGTGAAGCCGTCGGGCGCCGAAAAGGCGTGTCCGCCGCGCGAGATGAGACGTTTTCCGTTCCAGTAGGCGCGGATGCCGTCGAGCTTCTCGCTGACCCAGTAACGGCGGAGGTCGATGCCACGGTGATAGACCTGCGCCAGGATCAGCGCGGGTGGGTTGTCAGCGTCTGCCCACGGCCTTGTGCCGCTATGGAAAAGCAGCGCGATGAGAAGCGGGGCGAGCCACAACCGGCGGCGATGGTGTTCTTCCATGTGTTCAGCCCCCAGATGGCGCAAAGGTTCCTTTCCCACCGTGTCTCCAGTATCGTGGCGGGCACGGCAGACAATCCGGGGAAAAGCATACCATGAGCACGCCCAGAATCGCGGATACCCGGCCCAAACCGGTGGACCTCAAGGCCGGCGAGACGGTCTACTGGTGCAGTTGCGGCCGTTCGAAGCGCCAGCCTTTCTGTGACGGTTCCCACAAGGGTACCGTATTCGAGCCGGTGGCCTTCACCGCGGAGAAGGCCGACAGGTACTTCTTCTGCCAGTGCAAGCATACCAAGACCCCGCCGCTGTGCGACGGCAGCCACAAGCGACTCACCCAGGAGGACTTCGACGCCTCGGAGGGGCTGCGTCGGGTCTGGTACAAGGTGGCGGAACCCGGCGACATGCAGGCGGGGGAGGTGCGTGCGGTACAGGCGGGCCGTCAGGCGATTGCATTGACATTCCACAAGGGCCGGTACGGGGCGCTGGACAACCGTTGTCCCCACCAGGGTGGCCCGTTGGGAGAGGGCAGCATCGAATGCACAAGTGGGGGTGAATGCTGGTTGCGCTGCCCCTGGCACGGCTGGGACTTCGATCCACACAGCGGAAAATCCCCTGGCGGATTCGATGACGGCGTGCCTGTGTTTCCATTGGAGGTGCGGGACGATGGTGTCTACGTGCAGGTGGTGGAGCGGCTGGAGCGTACCCGCACTGTCAGCGACCTGATGGTGGAGACGATGGTCAACTGGGGGGTGACCCATGTCTTCGGCATGGTGGGTCACTCCAACCTGGGGCTGGCGGACGCCATGCGCGAGCAGGAGGCGGCGGGTGGTCTCACCTACATCGGCATCCGCCACGAGGGCGCGGCGGCCTTCGCCTGTGCCGGCTATGCCAAGCTCACCGGGCGGCCGGCGGCCTGCCTCTCCATTGCCGGACCCGGCGCCACTAACCTGCTCACCGGGCTGTGGGACGCCAAGGTGGACCGGGCGCCGGTGCTGGCGCTCACGGGCCAGGTCAACACCCAGGTGTTTGGCCCGGGGGCGTTTCAGGAGATCGATCTCGCCGCCGCCTTCGAGGCGGTCGCCGGCTTCAGCCAGACAGTGCTGCCGGGGAGCCGCCACCCCGAGTTGATGACGCTGGCGTTGAAGCACGCGGTGGTGCAGCGCGACGTGGCCCACCTCATCTTTCCCGACGAGGTGCAGGTAATCCCCGCGGGGGAGGGCGATGCCCCCTCCGGCCCGCGCGGGCGTCTGGCGGAGACCACGGCCATCGCCCCGCCGGAGAAGGCGCTGGAGGCGGCGCTTGAACGCCTGATCCGGGCAAAACGGCCGGTGGTGATCGTGGGTTATGGTGCGCGCGACGCCATGGACGCGGTGATCATCCTGGCCGAGCGGTTGCATGCCCCGGTGCTCACCACCTTCAAGGCCAAGGGCCAGATCGCCGACGATCATCCCCTCGCGGCGGGTGTGTTGGGGCGCAGTGGTACGCCGGTGGCCAGTGGTTGTATGAACCAAGCGGATCTGTTGCTGGTGTTCGGCGCCTCCTTTTCCAATCATACCGGCATCAGCGCCAAGAAGCCGATCGTGCAGGTGGACTTCGATCCGGCGGCGTTGGGCAAATTCCATCCCGTGGAGGTGCCGGTGTGGGGTGAGATCGGCGTCACCGCGCGGAGGATGTGCGACCGTCTGCCGGGCATGGACCCATGGGAGGACCGGACACCCGAACTGGCATCGCACTGGGCGCAGTGGCGGGCCGAGAAGGCGAGGCGAGCACGGCGCGACCGGGGGCAGGGGCTCAACTCCGCCTTGCTGTTCGACCGGCTTTCGGCGTGGTGTCCCGAAGACGCGGTGATCGCGGTGGACGTGGGCAACAACACCTACTCCTTCGGTCGCTATTTCGAGTGTAAGCGGCAGACCGTGCTGATGTCGGGCTATCTGGGTTCCATCGGCTTTGCCCTGCCGGCGGCGCTGGGCGCCTGGGCTGCGACCCAGGTGGAGGGCCCACACCATGGCCGGCGGGTGATCGCCATCAGTGGCGACGGCGGGTTGGGGCAGTATCTGGCCGAGTTCACCACGGCGGTCAAGTATGGCATGGATATCATCCATGTCCTGCTCAACAACGGCGAGTTGGGGAAGATCTCCAAGGAACAACGGGCGGGCCACTGGAGCGTGTGGCAGACCGCTTTGCAGAACCCCGATTTCGCCGCCTTTGCCGAGAGCAGTGGCGGCACGGGGCTACGGGTCGAGCGGCCGGATGCGCTGGAGGCGGCGCTGGCATCGGCGTTGGAGGCGAAAGGGCCTGTGCTGATCGAGGTGGCGACCGATTCCGAGCTGATCTGATGTGTCGGGGGCATGGAGTCGCCTTTGGGCGGATCGAAATTCCTAATGATGGCGCAATTTGAAATTTTTTGTCAAAAAGGCCCGGATTTTGAAAATCGGACCGGTTTTTCGTAAGGTGTTCCTTGAACCGGGAATGATTCTCGCAGTCTGAGTGGGGGAGACGCCGCGTTGAGGCGGTAACCGGTCCCAAAGTCCAAGAATGCAAACAATGCAGGAGGAGTGATGAAAGCAACATCCATGAAGAGAGTAATCGCCGTGGCCAGCGCCGCGGCCTTGTTGACACTCGCGCCGCTGGTGGCCCAGTCGTCGGAACTCACCGACAAGTGCGACAAGTGCCACGGCAAGAACGGCAACAGTGAAGACACCAAGGTGCCGACGATCGCCGGTTTCTCGGCGGCCGCGCTGGAAGACATCCTGAATCAGTACAAGGCAGGCGACCGCCCGGCGGAGAAATACAAGCCCAAGGACGGTGACGAGACCGACATGCAGGCCATTTCGAAGGATCTGTCGGAAGACGACATCAAGGCCGTTGCAGCCTATTACGCCAAACAGACGTTTACACCGCACAAACAGAAGTTCGATGCCAAGCTGGCGAAGAAAGGCGCCAAGGTGCACAAGAAGCGGTGCGAAAAGTGCCACTCCGATGGGGGATCCAATGCCGACGACGATGCGGCAATTCTCGCCGGTCAGTGGCGGGGTTATCTGACACATCAGTTTGAACTCATTGCTTCCGGTGAACGCGATGTGCCGAAGAAGATGAGGAAGAAATTCAAGAAGCTGAAGGATGGTGATGTGGAGAAGCTGATCGAGTTCTATATCAGCCAACAGTGACGGGCCACTGATCACGGTTCAAACTCGACTTTATTAACCCGGCAACAATATATATCGCATTCAGGACTTCAGGCAGGCCACGGCTGAATACGATATATATTGTTGCCGGGTTAATAAAAAAGGGGAGCCCCCTGCCTTGGTTAAGGGCAGGGGGCTTTTTTTTGAGGTTGGGAAAGAGGATCGGGGTGAGCCATCATCCCGCGACCGCGGGTCGCCTATACTTGAAGAGTCCCGGATGGGTGCACGGAAGAGAAGGTATGAGAACACATGTGCGAGCGTGGTTGATGGCGGCGGCGGTGGGTTGTGGCGCCAGCGCCCCCTGGGCGTCGTATGCGGTCGGTGGCTGGGGGGACTTTCTGTCCTCGGCGGGTGAACCGGCGGCGGAGTGGGGTTATCAGGGCGAGAAGGGTCCCGCGCACTGGGGGGAACTGAATGCCGCATTCCGTCAGTGTTCACGCGGAAAGGCGCAGTCGCCGGTGGATATCCGCAACCCCCTGCCGGTACGCATGCCCCCATTGTCATTTCATTATCGCGCCAATCGTGTGTCGATGGTCAATACGGGGAATACGGTGGAGGTCGACTATGAACCGGGCAGCTACATCCTGTTCGGCTCCCATCGCTATGACCTGAAGCAGTTTCATTTCCATACGCCCAGCGAGCATACGCTGTATGGCGAGCGGCAGGATATGGAGATCCATCTCGTGCATGAGGACCGTGCGGGAAATGTGGCCATCGTGGCCGTCTTCGTCCGGGGCGGCCGGCGCAACAACAATGTGTTGTTCCGTCTCCTTGAGCGACTGCCCTCCGGCCAGGGCGAACACTACTACAACCGCGAGATGGGGATAAACGCCACTTTTCTGTTGCCTCTGCGCAGAGACTATCTCAGTTATGAGGGTTCGCTGCCCATTCCCCCTTGTTCAGAGGGGGTCCGCTGGCTGGTGCTGATGAATCCAGTGGACGTGCCGCGCGTCTACATCCAGGAGTTGCATGCCCTCATGGGGAACAACAGCCGGCCACTGCAGGCGCTGAACAACCGGGTGCTCCTCCTCGAGCGGTGACGTCGGCAAGGAGGAGACCTTCAGTTTTTCGGCGGTCCCATCTGTTCGGGGGAGAGGTGGGCGGTCAGGCGCTTTTCCGCCTCATCCGTGGGGATGATTTCCCCTTTGCCGTTCACCACCGGTTGTTCGTAGTCGTTCCAGCCGCGCAGGCCGGTCTTGAGTGAGAATGGCGATTCGTAGCCCAATTGTTTCAATGTGTAGGCCGCGAGCACGCTGCGATTCCCCGACCGGCAGATGACGGCGATGCGGCGTTGCCGCGCCTCCACCAGTATTGGCACGGTCTCTTCGTAGCCGTAGTCACAGGCGGTTTCGAGGATGCCGCGGGGGACGTTGATCGACCCCGCTATATGCACCTCGTCGAATTCCGAGGGACAGCGGACATCCAATAACAGGATATCCTCGTTCTGCGTCATTTCATCGGCCAGATCCCAGGGAAACCGTTCCTCGACGTGTTCCGCGTGTTCCGCTACCAAGTCTTTGAATGTCTTGCGTTGCATCGGCGTTTCTCGAAAATCGGGCACAGTATGACGCAATGGAAGCCCGTGAATCGTTGACGGATATCAACGCATTTCTGTGGGCATTACTGACAGCATGGCGTTCCATCAATAGAGGCGCACATGCCGCTGGGCAGATGTGAAGGAGAAAAGATCGATGAAGATTGCCATATGCAGCCAGAATTTCCGCACCGTGACCGGTCACGCCGGCAAGACCCGCCGTTTTCTTATCTACGAGGGGGAGACGGCCGCTGACCTCAGGGAGGCGGACAGACTGGACCTCCCCAAGGCGATGGCCATGCACAATTTTCACGGTGTGGAACATCCCCTCGATACCGTCGATGTGCTATTAACCCGGCAACACTATATATCGTATTCAGCCGTGGCGTGCCGGTTCGCAGCAAGGCGGCCCATCGCCGCTGTAGCCATCCTACAGCAAGATGGGACAACGCAGTCTGCGGGCCGGCACGCCGCGGCCTGTCTTTGAATATCATAGGGTTAGGGGCTTCAGGCAGGCACCGGACCCGCGTTCCAGTGCTTGGCAAGGGAACGACCCTTGCCTGCGCACTGCGCCTTGTTCCGGCGCCTGCCTGAAGCCCTGAATGCGATATATAGTGTTGCCGGGTTAATAATCACCGCAAGCTGCGGGGCGGGCTTCGTTCAGCGAATGGCGTCCCGGGGGGTGCAGGTGGTGGCCACCAGTGAAACGGATCCCCTGGCGGCGGCGAGGGCGGTCCTGGAGGGAAAGCCGCTGCCACCCCCCCATGCCCATTCTCACGGAACTTCGGAATGACGCTGGGATGTCCATGGGAACGCGTATCCCGGCAAGGCCCGGGATCCAAAAGGCATGGGTGCGACAGGAGGCGCGCGACGCTGCCATGCCGCGCCTCATCATCGATGTATTAACCCGGCGTGGCGCTACTCCTTGAGTTCGATGGTCAGTTGTCCGTCTTCCACTTTCAAGGCCTTGATGCCGTCGGCGAATGCCTTCCAGAACCCCTCCCTGTCGCCATACTCCTGGATCAGGTCGATGTTCTTCAATCCCCCCAGCCAGGCGTTGGGTACAGGCACGCCCATGATGGACACCCCCTTCAATCGGATGATGGGGCGGCCGTTGGCGAAGGCCACCTCCAGGCCTGCCCGGGCGCGCACCGTCTTGCCGCCCAGGACCGGAAAATCCTCGTTTACCGGCACCAGGATCCGGGCGCTGAGCAGGTTGTCCGACAAATCGATCGCGACCCGCTGGGCCAGATTGGTGTTTTTTGCCAGCAGGGCGTTCAGTTCCCGCTCGGAAAAATGGAGGGTGCGGTTCGCGCCTTCCTCACTGTAGGGTTCCGGTTGCAACGGCTTGTCACCGGAGGGGGGCGGTTCCGCCGCGGATGTCTGCGCCCCGCCTTGATGCCGATTGGTCGCGAAGGGGGCGATACGTTGCAGTTTGGCATCCAGCACCCGCTCCTCGCTGGCTGACAGCGTGACCGGTTGGAACTCCGGAGGGAAGATATAGGTTCTTACTATCCACAGGGTGACGGCCACCGAGACGACCACCGTCAGCAGGACGATGCCCAGAATCTTCAGCCAGCCGAGACGCCGTTCAGGTCGTGGCGATGACGGTTGAGTAGTGTGGGTTTCCATGGGATATCCATTGCTGCAGGGGTCGGCGCGTCAGGGTCCATTATCACGTCGAGGGCGCGGCGGTGTCCAGAACGACGACGCGGCCGTTGGCTGCCGTCGATTGACAAAATTTCACAATGGGCTGTGGGTCGGCAATTGACAGGGTCAGGCGTGTCGATGAGAGTGACGGAGGAAGAGGGGAGCGCCCCTGTGGAATCGACCTGTGGAGGGTACATGATGAACGTGATGGACATACTTCTGGGTGGTCAGAACAGCCAGGCGGTCAAAGAACTGGCGCGTCATTTCGGCATCGGCGAGGACCAGGCCCAGGACGCAATCAAGCATCTGGCGCCGGCGGTGTCGCGTGGTCTGCAAAGGGAGATGTCGGACGAAGACCGGAGGGCGCAACTGATCCGCGCGCTGCAGGGTGGCGACCATGCGAAATACATCGACCGGCCGGAGATACTGGGGCGGCCGGAGACGGCGGACGACGGCAATGGCATTCTCGGTCATATCTTCGGCAGCAAGGAGGTGAGCCGGGCCGTGGCCAGCGAGGCCAGCGCGCGCACCGGACTGGCCAGCGGAATCATGAAAAAGATGTTGCCGGTGGTGGCCACCATGGTGATGGGCTCCCTTGGCAAGACGGTGCTCTCCGGCGCCTTGGGTGGCGGTGATGCCGCCAGTGCAGCCTCATCATCGACGGGCGGGTTGATGGATGTGCTGAGCGGTTTTCTGGATACCGATCATGATGGTTCCGTGGTGGACGATCTGCTGGGGATGGCGGGGAAGATGTTCCGCTGATCAGCCTTCGCCGGTTGGGGCGAGGGGCAGCGTCAGGCAGAAGCGGGCGCCACCCTGGCCGCTGTTTGCGACCGAGATGGCGCCATGATGTTTCTGGGCGACGATCTTGACGAAGGCGAGGCCCAGCCCCGTGCCGGATTTGTGTATCTGGCTTCCGTCCGACAGGCGCTGAAAGGGATTGAAGATGCTTTCATAGTGTTCGAGGGCGATTCCCGGCCCCTGGTCCTCGACACAGCATTCCACCCGGTCGTTGCTCACGGTGACCCGGATGTCGATTCGGCTCCCTTCCGGGCTGTACTGGATGGCGTTGTGAATGAGGTTGAACAGGGCGCGTTCGAGCAGGTCCGCATCGCCCAGCACCAGCGCCTCGTCCATGTCGATGTGACGTTGCAGTTTGATCTCCTTGCTCAGGGCGCTCGAATACCCCTCGTCGATGGCGTTGTGGACGATGCCGATGAATTCCAGTTCATGAAATCTGTCCGAGGTGGCGTTTTCGGCGCGCGCCATCTGCAGGAAACCGTCGGCCAGTTTCATCGCCTTCCGGGTATAACGCTCCACATGGGTCGGGAAATCCTCCGGGGCGATATGGCTGTTCTTCTGTCGATACAGTTCCACCAGTGACAGCAACGAGGTGAGGGGGGAGCGCAGGTCGTGGGAAAGGAACGACAGCGCCTCCGCGCGCTTGCGCTCGCTCTGTTTCATGAAACTGATATCGGCGACAGTGACGATCATGCCCGAGAGGTGGTTGTCTTCCTCCACCCAAGGGGAGATCTGGACGAAGACCTCGGCGCCCGAACTGTGCCGACCCTCGAAATGGACCTTTCGGCGATCCAGCATGACCTGTTTGAAGAGCGTCTCCCAAGTGTCGCTGCCCTCGATGGCGATGTGGTGGGTGAGTTCACCCAGGTGATGAAGGGTCTCCGGCTCCTCTTCCGCGGTTGCAAGATAGTGCTGGGCCGCGGTGTTGGCCAGCAGGACGGTGCCTCCGCTGTTGGCGACGATCAGCGCATCGCCCATTTGTTCGAGGGTGCGGAACAGCAGGCCGTGGGCGCTGCGCAATTGCTCCACTGCCCGGCTGACCTCCCCGATTCGCTGTTCCATCAATTCGGTGGTGGAGCGGGGCGGTGTGTCGTCCTGCTGGGAGAAGAGGGTGGCGAGATCCCTGACTAGCCGCAGTGGCGGGGCGGAGGCGTCATGGCAGGCGGTGCAGCGGACCCCCAGAACCCAGGACGCGCCATTGCGGGGGATCGGTAGCCAGTAGGCGTTGTTGGCCGGCCGCCACTGCCCCGGTGCGAGATCTCCAGGCGGGGAGATCTCAGGGGCGAGATCGCCGCGTCTGGCGACTGGGCCGGCCTTGTCCTCATGGATCACCCAGCCGTCTATCGGCAGCGAGGACTGGAGAAAGATCAGGCTGTGTGTCAGTGCGCCAAGATCCTGCGGATAGGTGATCGGCGAGGGCTCGCGGCGCAGGCGTTCCATCTCCTGGTCGAGGTAACGGGAGGCGTATTCCAGGCGCCGCCAGCTCCATATGGGGTAGCTGATGAGAAAACTGAGGAGAATGGCCATGGGAGGGGACCAGACATGCAGACCGTGCAGCATATAGAAGCTGAGGCCGATGGCGAACAGCAGCATCGCAAGGGTCAGGATCAGCACGTTGCGGGGCCGCAGGTGGGGGTAGAGCAGAAGCGGCAGCAGTACCAGAATGACGGTGAGCACGACGTGTCCGCCAGGGGCCAACGGGACGATGGTAGAGTGATGGCGCAGGGCGTCGAACAGGTTGACGTTGATCTCCACCCCTGCCATGGGGCGGGACTCCTTCGACACAGGCGTGGGAAGGCTGTCGGAGAGGCCAGTGGCCGTGGTGCCCACGAAAACGATCTTGTCTTTCAAGGCGCCAGGCAGAAAATCGCCCTTGAGGACCTGACTGAACGAGAGCCGGGGGAAATGTCCAGGGGGGCCCGCAAAGGGGATATAGACCTCGTTGTCGCGGTAGATGATATGGGGTGAGCCGCTGGCCTTGTTCGGGTTGCGTGCGCCGGGGAGGGTGTCCCACTGGCCGGGCTCCAGATAGCGCAGGAGCGCCACGGGCAGCGCAGGCCAGAAGGCGCTGCCCACGCCTTCCTTCAGATAGGTCCGTCGGGCGATGCCGTCCGGGTCGAGATCCACATGCACATGTCCCAGTCCCGCTGCGACTTCGCTCAGGTCGGGGATGGGGAGGGTCTCCACCAACTGACCTCCCAGTCGCAATTGCTCCACGAAGACGGGCAGGAAGACGTTGCCGGCATCGGCGACGGCGTCGATCAGTTCGCGATCTCCCTCGGGGTGGACGCGGTTTTCCTCGGAGAAGACGATATCGATAGCGATTGCCTTCACCCCTTCCGCGGTGAGCCGCCGTATCAGCCGGGCATGGAGGCTGCGGTCCCACGGCCAACGTCCCAGTTCCTGAAGGCTGGCGTCGTCGATGGCGACGATGACCACGTCGTCTGGCACCGGACGCTCCCAGAATTGAAACTGTGAGTCGTACAGCGCCAGATCCCACCGCCACAGCCAGTTGTTGTGGGCGATGATGGCGGCCCCCGTCGTAATGAGAAGGGAGATGAAGATCCATTCCGGTATGACGCGGTGCTTGCTGGGTCCTGATGCCATTCGTCCCCTGCTTAGCCAATATGTCGTATTCAGCCGCGCCCCGCCTGCCCGCAGAGGGCGTTTGCGCCTTGCCGGCGGTGCGGGGCTCCATGTGTTGAAGTCAGGATGTTCATCCGCGGCGGGTGATCAACAGAAAGAGGGGGGCGATCAGCAGAAGCGCGATGGGCCAGTAGAAGCCGGAGGGGATGACCGCCGTATGGGTTGCTCCAAAGGGGCCGATGGCGCCGGAGGCGTCGATCGGCTGGATACGATAGAAGACCGTTCCCGCAGGCAGACCGGGGACCTTGACACGGGGGGTGTCCAGGGTCTGGTCGAGCAGCAGATCACTGAAGTCCTTGCTGCGGGCGAGCTGGATACGATAGCGGGTGGGCTCCGCAGCCGCTGGCCAGGTGATAGTGAGGGTGTCGTCCTTTACCTTGGTTTCGGTGGGTTCCGGCGGCGCGGGCAGGGGGCGTACGGTGAGGTCCGCTATCCTGGAGAATGGTCCCTCCTTGCCCTTTGCGTCGATGGCCGCGACGCGCCAGACGTAATGTCCGGGGGGAAGCGGGTCTGCGCCCTGAAACTCAGTGGCGGTCAGTGCCTTCTCGTTCAGAACGGGGTGAGAGAAGGCGTTGCTCCTGGCGACCTGAAGGTGATACCGGGCCGCCATCGGCGCGGGTTTCCAGGCGAATCGTGGGTGTTCCCCCTCCCGCAAACCGCCGCTGATGCCCAGCGGTTCAGGCGGCAGAGGCGCGATATCGATTACGAGGGGGCGCGTTGCGTCGATGCCTTCCAGGCCCAGGTCATCGATGGCGCGCACACGGAGGTGGTAACTGCCGTCCTCCAGGCGCGGAAGATCCAGGCGGGGTCGCGGAAGCCGTTTGTCAAGCGTCAAGGTCTCGAAGGTGGGGCTGCCGCTGATCTGGAGGCGGTAGTCCACGGCGCCCGCAACCGCGTTCCATTGCAATGTGAACGGCCAGTGGCGTACGCGCTGGGGAATCCCGGACAGGTCGGGAGGGGGCAGAAGGGGACGGGGTTTCAGCGGTGGCTTGCCGGCCTCCGCCAGGGTGCCGAAGCCGTGGGGCACGCGGCGGGTCACCGAGGCGCCGCTGACCGCTACCGTGCCTTGCAAGACCTCGGTCCGCGCCTTCGGTGCGTCGGCATCGGCGCTGACACGGAATCCGGTGCCGCGCACTGCGGCGACGGCCGCCGGGGTAGTGATCTCGTAGCGGGAAGCGGGGTTCCTGATGGTGGGGACTTTGGCGTCCACGCGGCCATGCTGCATGCGCATGCGGGTGTCCACCATGCCGTTGATACCGTAAGCCGAGAGGGTGTCCATCTTGAGTTCGGTGTTGGACTGGACGATGATCTGGGAGTCGTCCGCCATGCGCAGGCTGATACTGCCGTCCATGCCGGTCCGGATGGTGTCGCCGGTGGTCAGTGTGTCGCCGGGTTCGGGGGTTTTCCGGCCACCCCCTCGCCGGATCAATTCCGCTTGACCTTTTACCTTGATCACTCGCGCCGGGGCTGGATTGCGCACCAGCCATTCGATCGGGATCTTCAAGATCGAGCCAGGCTTGAGGTGGCGGGGGTGTTCGATCCGGTTATATGCCTGCAACTTGCGGTAGTAACTCAGGTCCTTGAGATGGTGCTTCGCCAGGTTCCACAGGTTGTCGCCGGGGCGAACCGTATAGACGAGATCGTCCGCCAGCAAAGGGGGCGCGCCCAGGACGGCGATAAGACAGAGCAGCCAGCCTAGATGCCGACGACGGGATGACGAAGTGGCAGGCGCTTTGGCGGTGCGCGAAACAAGGAGGGGTATGTGCATATCTTTACTCCGCAGCGGAGCCGGTACCTCGCTGCCGCATGATAACGCAGCAGGGGCTCCCTGTAACCCGGAACTCTCCGGTTCCGTGGCCGGCTCAAGCCTCTGCGTTGTCCGTCGGTTCGCGGGAGCGCAGTTTCTCCAGCCGGTAGCCATGGTGATAGACCGCCTTGAGCCGCCACCCGTGTTCCGGCGTCAGTGAAAGCTTGCGTCTCAGGCGGCTGATGTGGGTATCCACGGTGCGGGTGGCAAGGCCCGGGCCCACGCCCCAAATGGTCTCCAGCAGGTGGTCACGGGAAAGGAGCCTGCCCACGTTGGAGAACAGCATCAGGGCGAGCTGGTATTCCTTTTCCGTCAGATCCACCGGTTCACCATCGACCGTGACACTGCATTCCTGGGTGTGGATACGATAGGGGCCGAATTCCAGTACGTCACTCTCACTGTCGTTTTTCTTGTTGCGTCGCAGCAGGGCGTTGATCCTGGCGAGCAGGAGCTTCTCGGAGACCGGTTTGATCATGTAGTCGTCGGCGCCATTCTCGAGGGCATGGACAACGTCGTCCTCGCTGTCTCGCTGGGTCACGAACAAGACCGGTGTATTCCAGTCGCCCTGGCTACGGATACGGCCCAATACCTCGATCCCGGAATGGTCCGGCAACTCCCAGTCCAGAATGAACAGGTCATAGCTTTCCCGATGGACCTCCTTCAGGAAAGAGCGCGCATCGGGGTAGTGCATGCAACTGAATCCGGCTGCGGACAGCCAGTCCTTCAACACGTCGGCTTGTGCCGTATCATCTTCCAAAAAAGCTATTCGCACGGTCACTCCTGGTCGTTTCCAAACGATGATGGATGTTCCACAATGGTCTTCCCGCTGTATGGACTTGCGCGGCGAAAACGCCGTCCGCTATCCGCCCGACCCCCCGAATACCTTCTTGAGCAGTTCCGTGCTGCGGGCAACCGGATTGGTCCGGATCTGCTTCTCTTCCTGCGCCAGCTTCAGAAAGAGACCGTCCAGCGTTTTCCGGGTGACATATTTGTCCAGATCGAGATTGTCGGTGTTCATGAATTTCGCCATAAAGCCGGCCTGACCGATCAGGTTCTTGTAGGCCGAGGTGACGCCGGTCTTCGCCGTTGCCTCCCTGACGATGGGCATAATGGCCGCTGTCAACTGCTTGTCATTGGTATCGCGAAAATAACGGGTCGCAGCGTCGTCGGGGCCGTTGAGGATCTTCTGCGCGTCCTTGATGGACATCTTTTTTATGCTGTCGGCGATGATGGAGGCGGTTTTGGGCACGGCTTTCTCCGCCGCATGGTTCAGGGTGGCGACGAATTCGTCCGCGACCTTTCCCTGTCCCATCGCACGCAACCCTTTCTCAATCTTTTGAAGTGCGCCTGGCAGGGGAATGCGCACCTGACGGTCATTGAGGAAGCCGCCGTCCTTGCCCAGGTACTCGATGGCCTTTTTGACCCCGACGCTCAGCGCCTCTTTCAGGCCGCGGGTCATCTCCTCGCCGGAGAGGGCCGATCCCGCCGCATGCTGAAGGGTTTTGTTTCCGATCGCCCCTTCGAGGGGTTTCAGGTAATCCTTCCACCCTGCGTGGGCCTCCTGCAGAAGGGGCAGTAGAGCGAGAAGGCCGGCGATCAAGATCGGATAGCGTAGGGTCATGATTGTTTTCTCCACGGGCGCACCCAGGAAAGCCCCCTGTCAAACAATAATAGGACAATAAATAATACAGGAGCCTGTGCAAGCATGACAGGTAAAGGGCGCGGCCGGTGCGGCGGATCTTCCTCTGCCGTTGCCGAGGCAGGATGTCTGAACGGCCTCCTGCCGTGATTCGATTTCCCCGTCATGTATGCAAAACCCATCAACCCGGCAACACTGTCCATCGCATTCCGGGCTTCGGCCAGGCGCCGGAACAAGGCGCAGTGCACAGGCAACGGTCGTTCCCTTGTCGAGCGCCGGAGCGCGGGTCCGGCGCCTGCCTGAAGCCCCTAACCCTATGATATTCAAAGACAGGCCGCGGCGTGCCGGCCCGCAGACTGCGTTGCCCCATCTTGCTGCAGGGTGGCTACAGCGGCGATGGGGCGCCTTGCTGCGAACCGGCCCGCCGCGGCTGAATACGATACACAGTGTTGGCAGGTTAATCGGTAAGACAGGCGCATGCCAATTTACGCTTTGCGCCTCCGGAGGAGGGCACACGCGGAGCGTTTGTGCAACAAATATTTTCAATTGCAGGGGGTACGGCGCTTATAATTTTTCCGTCCGGGGGGGTATTGATGAGGTGTAAACCCGAGCTTCGCTCCTCCCACTCTCGTGCATATCAACCAGAGGAATATAAGCTATGAACAGTCAAAAGAGGTTATGGATTGACCGGGTGAGAATTGCAACTGGCGCGAAAAATGGACGACAACCCGGCCTGCACCTCTTGCTTGGCGTGGTGCTGTTGTTGTTTTCGTTCTCGGTGTTTGCCGAGATGGTCAACATCAACAAGGCCGATGCGGAGGCACTGCAGATGTTGAACGGCGTCGGGCCGGTCAAGGCGGCTGCAATTGTCGACTACCGCAAGAAACATGGACCGTTCAAGAACGTGGATCAACTGAAGGAGGTGCCGGGTATCGGTGATGGCATCCTGCAAAAGAACAAGGGAAACATCTCGTTGAGCCGAGGACTGGTGCGTCCCGCAAAGACGGGCATCAAGCGTTCGTCGGCGACGGGTACGAAAAAGGCAAAGCGCCTGGATTTCGGCAACAAAAGGGTGAAAAGGAGCGCCACCGGGAAGACCCTTAAAAAGAAGCCGGCGAGGGGCGTGCTGACTAAGGACATGGACAAGCCAAAGGTGAAGAAGACGGCCAAGAAAAAGAAAGTGGTCAACAAGCTGCGGGGCGACAAAAAAAAGAAGAAAGCCAAGAAGGGTAAAAAGAAGAAAAGCAGCAAGGAATAGAGCATTCGTGACGGGGATTGGCGGAGGTGGCGGGGTTTGGCCGGCCACCGCCAGTCTCGAAGGCCGCGATCCATACCCAACCGCCCTCGGGCGGTTTTTTATTGCCCGGAAAAAAGTAAAGGACAGGGAGCCGTATCCGGCGGTTTGACCCTCTCCAGGAAATAAAGTCCTGCCCTTGGCCGTCGATACAGGATTCGTGCAGCAAGTCTTATTTCTGTAAACTTTTTTCACATGATGCCGTTGGGCAGGCAGGTCGCCGGGGGAAACGCATGAGTGGGAATCGCATCGTTCTAATCGTCGATGACGATATGCCTCAGCGACTCGTCCTGCGTTCTCAGTTGGAAGGACTGGGATACCCGGTGGTTGAAGCTACCAATGGCCTGGAGGCGGTTCGGGTCTTCGAAGAGACCGAACCCCATATGGTGTTTATGGACATCGTGATGCCCGAGATGGACGGTTATCAGGCGGCATCCATCATCAAGCAGCGCTGTGGCCAGCGCTTTGTGCCGATAATCTTCCTCACCGCGTTGACGGATGAGCACCAACTGGCGCGCTGTATCGAGGCGGGCGGCGACGATTTTCTCATGAAGCCCGTCGGCCGGATCGTTCTGGAATCGAAAATACGCTCCCTGGAACGGATCGGCGCGCTGCATGCGCAGATCCACGCCCTCTACGGCCAGGTCCAGCAGGAGCAGAAGCTCGCGGAGGAGGTGTTCAGCAATGCCGTCCTCGCCAACAATGTGGCGCTCGACCGGATCGATACCCTGCACCGTCCCGCCGCGCTGTTCAGTGGCGATGTGCTGCTGACGGCGTATTCCCCGGCCGGTGACCTGAATGTCATGCTTGGGGATTTCACCGGCCACGGGTTGGCGGCGGCGCTGGGGGCGTTGCCGGCCTCCGAGGCATTCCGCGCCATGACTGCAAAGGGGTTCTCCGCCGATCAGATTATCCGTGGCATTGGCGGCAAGTTGTACGCTCTGCTCCCCACCAGCCTGTTCATGGCGGCCCAGTTCGTGAGTATCAGTCATGACCTTCGCCACATCACGGTATGCAACTGCGGCATGCCGGATATTCTGGTGTTGGGCAAGGAGGGGGAGATCAAGCAGCGTATCCAGTCCGCGGCATTGCCTCTGGGGATCGCCGCCGATGCCAACTATGGGCATCTGGTGACCCATCTCGATATCACGCCGGGGGATCGGGTGTTGATGGTGAGTGACGGTGTTACCGATGTGCGTAATCCCCAGGGCGACTATTTTGGCGAGACGGGTTTCATCGAGGCGTTGGAGCAGGCAACCGCCGGGGAGTCCGTGGTCGAAAGACTGGCTGAAGTACTCCGTGAGTTTGCCGGCGACGCCCCACAGGATGACGATATCAGCCTGGCGGAAATTCCCTGCGTTCCCGAGATCCTTCCGGCATGGTCCATGGAGGTGGAGGATTCGGTGTTCGAGAACAGGTCCCGTTCGGCCGAGGAACAGGCGGAAGACCCGGGAGAGGGCCGGCTGGAGTTCTCCCTTTTTCTGCATGGCCGGCGTTTGGCGCAGGCGGATCCGGTGCCGTTGATCATCAACAATCTTCAGGAGATGGATGAGATTGCCGTTCACCGCCGTACGCTCTTTACAATTCTGACGGAACTCTATGTCAACGCGCTCGATCACGGCGTGCTCGGCCTGGATTCCAGCCTGAAGGGGAGCGCCGAGGGGTTTGCGCACTACTACGCGGAGCGGGAGCGTCTGTTGTCAGAACTGAAGGACGGCTATGTAAGGATACGGGTGCGTGTCTCCCCGGCCGCGGAGGGAAAGGATGTCGAGATTTTCATCGAAGACAGCGGGTCCGGGTTCAGGTTTCGGCCTTTTCTGGAAGATGCGGAACACAGCACCGGTTACGCCGGGCGGGGCATTCGTCTGGTGCGCGAGCTATGCAAGTCGTTTTCCTATGAGGAGCCGGGCAATCGGGTGCGGGCGGTGTTCGGGCTGCAATCTTGATAACCCGGCAACGACTCAGGAAGCGGTGGCATCCTTTTGCTGGGGATGCGGGTTCTCTTCTTCTTCATGCCGGACGGGGATCATGCGCTGCGCGCCTTCCTGGGCGCAGACAACGCAGTTTCGCCCCGCCGCCTTTGCCCGGTAGAGGGCATTGTCGGCATGAATGAGCAGTTGTTCCCCGATGGGCAGGGTGTTTTGGGTATGCGTCGGCGGTGAGGTTTCGCTGACCCCGATCGAGACCGTAATTTGGATATAGTGTTTGTCGTCCAGGGCGATGGGCGCCGATGACACGGCATCGCGAATGCGCTCCGCCAGCACCCGGGCCTCCTCCATACCGGTCTGGGGCAGCAGGACCACGAATTCCTCGCCTCCGTAGCGGGTCGCGATGTCGCTGGAGCGCAGTTGCGCCACCACGCGACGAGCCACCTCTCTGAGGACCTGGTCGCCCGCCGCATGGCCATGGGTGTCGTTGATGAGTTTGAAGTGGTCGGCGTCCAGAAACAGGCAACTGAGCGGTTGCAGGTAGCGAGCCGAGCGGGCGATCTCCTGATTGAGCCTGCGCTCCAGGTACCGCCGGTTGTGCAGCCCGGTCAGGGCGTCGGTCAGGCCACTGAGAATCAGGCGTTCCCTGTTGAGCGTATTCTCCAGGCAGACCGCCGCGACGGTGGCGAGGTGCTGGAGCAGATCGGGTGCGTGAGACGCCTGGAATCTGGATGCATCACAACTGCCAAGATTGAGGCTGCCGAGCAATCGATCACCCCTCGCCAGGGGCAGGACGGCAATGCTGCCGAGGCCCCCGCCGTTCTCGAAGAGCGGTGCGTGCCGCTGTGGATGCCATGCGCCCAGCCAGGGCCGCCGGTTGTGGCGGTAAAGAGGTCCGAGGTCCTCGAGGTTGTCCAGAAACCGGATCTGCGACAGGTGATCGAGGTGGATGCCCGCATTGTGCAGGAGGTTGCGGTACTCCTGGCGTGGATCGTTCAACAGGAGTTGGGCCTTTTCCACCCGAAAGGAGTCCTTGAGACCGCAGGTCATGCGCTCCAGGAGTTCCGGCAGGGAGACGGCCGTCAACAACATCAGCTCGCGGTCGTGATAGCGACGGATCATCGCCTCGTTCCGCGTCGCTTCCTCGGTGAAACGCTGTAGCTGGGCGCGCAGCGCCTCGATGGTTGATTCCAGGTCCTTCATGGCCCCTATTCTACCCCCAACTAATGGTTTTCCCCAAGGCGACGGCCCCGCGGTTTGTATAACTTTAAAAAACAGGCGCCATGACGGTTGAGACGAGGCGCACGTTGCGGGAATATCGGGCGTCCGGGTCTTTGTCCGGACAGGGTTGTGGACAGACAAGGAAGGTGATACGTGAAACTCAAAAAACGGCGTCTCTGGGCTGTCACTGTTTGCTTGGCGGGCGGTTGGCCGCTGGAACCCGGTCATGCGGGTAGCACGGTCTATCGCTGCACGGGGCCGCAGGGGCGCGTCGAGTTCAGCCAGCAACCATGCAGGTCGGCGGACCAGGAGACGGTTCGGATAGAGGACTATCGTATCGGCTCCGTGCGCCCACACCGGATGCCGGCACCCCGCCGTGGGCGGGCACGCCCCAGAGGTAAAAAGAAAACACGCGCCTCCGCGCCTGATGCGCGCCACTGCCAGCAAAAACGTGCCCAACTCGATCATCTGGAATGGCAGATGCGGCGGGGCTACAGGGCGTCCCGCAGCGCGAAGCTGCATGAAAGGCGCGAGGCGTACGAAGAGTATCTTTGGCGGTTCTGCCGCTGACCGCGCCCGGAGGCCGAGGCGGATGGCCCGGCGTGGCATCCGCCTGCGTGCGTTCCATCGGGACATCCCGCAGGCCGGGAAGCGGGGCGCCACTCATCGCCCTCCCCGGCAGGGTTATTCCGCGAGGTGACGTGACCAGTCGATGCCCTTGTCGCCGAAGACGAAGAAGTAGGGGTTCAGCAGCGATTCCTTGGTGTTGTAGCGCAAAGGCTGCATCTTCGTATCGGTCACCATGCCGCCGGCGGCCTCGACCACTGCCTGGGCGGCGGCGGTGTCCCATTCGGATGTGGGACCGAGACGGGGATAGAGGTCGGCCTCTCCTTCCGCCACCAGGCAGAGCTTGAGGGAACTGCCCATGCTGACGATCTCATGCTCGCCCAGGTTTTCCAGATATTTCTTCAGGCTGTCGCCGGCATGGGAGCGGCTGCCGGCGACCCGGATCGGCCGTCCCACCTGGTCACGCACATGAATGGAGACGGGGGCGGCTCCCTCCTCGCTGCGCCAGGCCCCTTCACCCTCTGCGGCGTAGTAGGTGACGTGTTTCACGGGTACGTGGACCACTCCGAGTACCGGTCGGCCATCGTCGATGAGGGCGATATTGACGGTAAACTCGCCGTTGCGTTTGACGAATTCCTTGGTGCCGTCCAGCGGATCGATCAGCCAATAACGCCGCCACTCGCGGCGCGTCTCGTAGGGGATCTTGGCCGATTCTTCCGAGAGGATCGGGATCTCGGGCGTGAGTTGTTCCAGGCCGGCCACTATGGTGTTGTGAGAGGCCATGTCGGCGGCGGTGAGGGGCGACTTGTCGGCCTTCTCCTCCACCTCGAAGTCGGTGTCATAGATTTCCAGGATTGCATCACCCGCGCGACGGGCGAGATCCACGATGTCATTCAGTTTGATTGAGAGTGTATCCATAATTTCTTCATTGGTTGTCGTTGGTTGCTGGATCCGCGTCCCGAAAAATCAGGTTTCGGATATTGTTTTCCTGTCGTTCAGGGTTTCCCGGGTCAGGAAAAGGGCAGCGATCGAGCGGGCCTCGGTTAGATCGGCCTGACCCAGGAGTTCCTTGAGCCGCGAGAGCCGCCACGGGACGACCTCGATGGGTTCGGGTTCGTCGCCTGGTTCCCGGTGAGGGTAGAGATCCCGGGCCAGTACGATGTGGGTATGGTGTTGCACGTAACCGGGTGCGATGGTCATGGTGCGAAGCTCGCGCAGATCACGGGCGCCGTAGCCCACCTCCTCCATGATCTCCCGGTTGGCTGCCTGCAACGGGTCTTCCCCCTCCTCGATGAGGCCCTTCGGCAGACCCAGTTCGTAGCGGTCGCAGCCCGCCGCGTATTCCCGGATCAGCAGCACCGTGTCGTCGTCCAGCATGGGGACGATTAACACCGATCCCCGAGGTCCCCCTTTGAGCCGCTCATAGCAGCGCTGTTCCCCATTGGCGAAGGCCAGGTCCATCTGTTCGATGCGAAATATGCGGGTCTGGGCGACGATCTTGCTGCTCAGGATGCGTGGCTTTTCCGGCATGGGATCCAAGGCGATAGGCTGGTCGACGATGGGGTATACTCTATCAGCTTTACTCCCGGAATTCCGCCGAGGCTCCATGGATAAACCTGAAATCGACTGGCAGTCGGTCGACACGGTGCTGCTGGATATGGACGGTACCCTGCTGGACCTCCATTTCGACAATCATTTTTGGCTCGAACATGTACCGCGGCGCTATGCGGAGGCGCATGACATCCCACTGGCGGCGGCGAGGCGCGAACTGTTGTCGCGTTATCGGGACAAGGAGGGGACCCTGGAGTGGTACTGTCTCGACCACTGGAGCCGCGAGTTGGGACTGGACATTGCGCTGCTGAAACAGGAGGTGGAGCATCTTATCGCCGTCCACCCCCATGTGGTCGAATTTCTGCAGGCAGTGCGCCGCCACGGGAAGCGCCTGGCGCTGGTGACCAATGCCCACCAGAAGGCGCTGCGGTTGAAGATGGAACGCACCCGTCTGGCCGGATATTTCGACCAGGTGGTCTGTGCCCACGATCTGGGGTTACCCAAGGAGGATCCGCGCTTCTGGGAGGCGCTGCAAGGGGTTTTTCCGTTCGATTCCCGCCGTACCCTGTTCGTGGACGACAGCGTGGCGGTGCTGCGGTCTGCCGAGGATTACGGTATTCGCTGGCTGCTGGCAATACGCAGGCCCGACAGCCGCGGGCCGCAACGGGAGGGGGGGCGGTTTGAGGCCATTGGCAACTTTCGTCAGGTGATGCCGCCTTCGGCTATTGCCGGCGGGGAATGATCTCGACCTCGATCCGCTGGTTGCGGGCGGCGATGCGGTTCCATTCGCCGGCAGTGTCTACTGCGGAGGGATCGGGGTAGGGGGCGAGGGGTTCGGATCGTCCCGCAGAAGCGATCTCCACCTTGATCCTGCCGTTCGCCAGGGCCGGGGCGGTGGCAAGGTAGTTGCTGAAACCGATGCTCTGAAAGGCCCCTTCCGTCACTGCCTCTTGTTCGCTCAAGGGGCGGAAGTGGCACTCTTTCGCCGGCATGTCGTCCGGCGCCAGCAAGAGGCCGTTTTGCCCTTCCCGCAGGCAGAAACGACCGAGATGGGAGACGAGCCGTACGGTGCCGGTAAAGTGCATGTTGGCCAGGCGCGACAGCAGACCGTTCAACCAGGGGATGCGCGGCTCGCTGAAGGCCTGCTCGCCATACGGAAACCGGTTGTCACGGTTCACCGCCCACTGGAGGGCATCGAGTGCCGCCTGGGTGTCGAGGGTGGAGGCGTTTACCGAGCCGTTTTCAGTGCTGCCGACGGGCAGTACCGGGCGGTCGCTGATCCGGCTGCCGGCATTGGTGGCGGCCATGCGGTCCAGCCGGGCCTCGATGCGGGAGATCTTGCGGTCGATGGCGCGTCTCTGGTGCCCGATCTCATTCGTCTGCCGGTAGAGCATCAGCATGGGAATCAGGAGCAGGGCGAGACCCAGCGGCCACTTCCAGCGGCTCCATCCAGAGCGCCGCTGCGTGATCTGTTCCGCCACCTTTTCGATCGACCGGTGCAGGTCCTCGATCTGCTGTTCCACTGCCCCGGAAAACCGGGAATGTTGCTGGGCGATGTCGTGGCGGATCAGTTTGTGGTACTGGCCCAGCAATTTACGCAGTACCGGCCCCACCTTCATCGACTGCTCCGCCTGCTGGGCGATGTTTTCCAGCTTGCCAATGGTGTTGGGATAGACAGGGATCGTCTCGTCCGCGGAGTCGGTTGTGGTCGTCCTTCCGGTCGCCGATTCTTCGGCTACCGGATCGTTGGCCTCTTCCTGTGGTGCGGGCCGGGTGATTTCAGGCGGCTCCTGGTGGGGCAGCAGATGCAGCTCCTCCAGCATTTCGGCCAGGTCCTTCGCCTCGGCGGCCTTCGGCAGCACCCCCACGGCGCCCAACGCGCGCGCTTGGCTCACATGCACGTCGTTTTCCTGGGAGGTGTACATCAACACGGGAATGGTGGCCGTTGCCGGATTGCTCTTGATGGCCTTCAGGGCCTGAAAGCCGTCCATGCCCGGCATCTGGTAATCCATGAAGATCACATTGGGGATGTTGTCACAGAGGTAATCGATGGCCGCGCCGGCGGAGTCCACCGTATCCACATCCAGTTGCTGCTTTTCCAGTCGCCGCGCCATCACCATGCGGGCGGTCTTGGAATCATCGACGACGAGTGCGCGTTTCCGTGCCATAGAAGTGAAATAACCTGGGAACCATCGGATTAGAAGCTAAGTATACACATCCCTCTGCGGATGGGTGGCCAAACGGGCGGTGGACGCGTTGGAAATTGTGAACGAAAGAACAAAAAAACGTGCACCATCGCCCGTTTTCCCCAGCTGCGGAAGCGCTTGCGGCAGTGCTGCAAGGGCGGTGGGCAAGGTCCCGCTTGAAGCGTGGGGGCGGCTCCGCGATATACATGCGACAGTGGGTATCGGCAATGATCGTACTTGCCGGCGGTTTCATCGCCCACTGCCGGGTCAATCGTGTTTCTGGGGAGGCTTGCGATGTCTGGAGCGGCCGCGTGGCTTGGCGCCATGGCGACGACCATGTGGCTTGCCGCGCGAGCGTCCGCCCTTGCCTTTGCCACGCGGACCGCGTGGGCGTTTTGGGGGATGGAGGCGGCTGTCGGGGTCGACATCGGCGAGCATGTCGTCGGTGATTGCTTCCATCGGCAGTTTGCGGCCGATATAGGCCTCGATATCCGGCAGCGAGAAGGCGTATTTCTCGCAGGCAAAGCTGATTGCATCACCGCTGGCGCCGGCGCGTGCTGTACGGCCTATGCGGTGTACATAGTCTTCCGCGTCTTCCGGCAGGTCATAGTTGAAGACGTGACTGACGTCCGGAATATGCAGGCCGCGCGCCGCCACATCGGTGGCCACCAGGATCGCCAATTCGCCCTCCTGGAACTGTTTGAGCAGGCGCATGCGTTTGTTCTGCGGGACATCGCCGGAAAGCACGGCGGTGTGCAGGCCATTGCCCTCCAGAAAACCCCAGACCCGGTCCGCCTCGCGCTTGGTGTTGACGAACACGATGGAGCGGCTTGGGTCCATGCGGCGCATCAGGCCGATAAGGAGCGGGATCTTCTCCTCATTGGCGGTCATATAACAGACCTGGTTGACCTTGTCGGCGGTGACGTTTTCGGTCTCGATCTTCACCGTCTCCGGGTTGTTCATGTGTTCATAGGCGAGTTCCGTCACCCGGAACGAGAGGGTGGCGGAAAACAACATGCCGAGCCGCCGGGCCGGTTTGGGCATGCGTCGCAGCAGGTAACGGATGTCCTTGATGAAACCGAGGTCGAACATGCGGTCGGCCTCGTCGAGCACCACCACCTGGATGGCGTGCAGGTCGAAGATGCCCTGTTTGAAGTAGTCGATCAGCCGACCCGGGGTGCCGATCAGGATGTCGACCCCCGCCTGGAGCTGTTTGCGCTGCTGCTCGTAGGCGGTGCCGCCGAACACCAGGCCGAGGCGGAAATCGGTGTGGGCGGCCAGCACTTTCGCATCCTTGTGGATCTGGATGGCCAGTTCCCGGGTCGGCGCCAGCATGATCGCGCGCGGCTGGGTTGGCTTCCGGGTCTCCGATGCCGGGTGGTTCAGGAGGTGTTGTAACGTCCCCACCAGGAAGGCGGCCGTCTTGCCGGTGCCGGTCTGGGCCTGGCCCGCCACATCGTGGCCCTGCAGGACCCGCGGCAGGGTGGCGGCCTGGATCGGCGTGCAATACTCGAAGCCCGCATCCCTGATGCCCTGAAGGATCTCGGGGGCGAGATCGAAGCTGTCGAAACGTGTGTCTGTCAGATGTTTTTGAGTCATAACCCGCTAGCATACCTGAATTGGAGACAATATTGGACTTGCAAATTACTGAATATTCGGCTGAAATAAGCCCTCAAGCCGAATGGTGAGGGTGGGCTCGCGGCGAACCGACAAGAATAATCGCCCGGTTCTGACATTATTCCAGGTGTTATTGCATCGACATTTTCATACCGAAACCTTCGAGCGCCCGAGACGCCAGTGCGGTCTCTGTCCCTCACCCACACTCTATCCCGGACAACAGATTTGGAGATGACCCCAGTGAGTGAACACATCGTTCATGTGACCGACGATTCCTTCGAGAATGAAGTGCTGAAGTCGAACGAGCCCGTTCTGGTGGACTATTGGGCGGAATGGTGCGGTCCCTGCAAGATGATCGCGCCGGTGCTCGATGATATTGCAGGGGAATACAAAGGCAAGGTCAAGATCGCCAAGCTCAATATCGACGACAATCCGAATACGCCGCCCCGCTATGGCATCCGTGGCATCCCCACCTTGATGCTGTTCAAGAACGGCGAGGTCGAGGCCACCAAGGTGGGGGCTGTCTCCAAGTCGCAACTCACGGCATTCATCGACAGCAACCTCTGACTCCGGATGCGCGGAAAGGGTTGGACGCGTCCGGATAGACTGGTAAACTCGCGGACGGAAGGGGCGCCTCGATCGAGGCACTGTCTGCCCTGGCTTTGTTTCATAAAGACACCCTCAAACGTTCGCCTGACACAGAGCAAAGAACCCAAAACATTACGCGGGCTCACTTGCCTGCACCGATTGTCCCACCTTTCAGCGACCATCTGTTAACAACACATCCACAAAATGAATCTGACAGAACTCAAGAACATGCCGATCCCGGAACTCGTGGAATTGGCGCAATCGATGAGAATCGAGGGCATGGCCCGCGCACGGAAGCAGGATCTCATCTTTTCCATTCTCAAGGCACACGCCAAGAAAGGCGAAGACATCTATGGGGATGGTGTGCTGGAGATCCTCCAGGACGGTTTCGGCTTTCTGCGCTCCGCCGACAGCTCCTATCTGGCGGGGCCGGACGACATCTATGTCTCCCCCAGCCAGATCCGGCGCTTCAGCCTGCGCACCGGCGACACCGTTTCAGGCAAGATCCGGCCACCGAAGGACGGCGAACGTTATTTCGCCCTGCTCAAGGTCAGTGAGATCAACTTCGACAAGCCCGAGAACGCCAAGAACAAGATCCTGTTCGAGAATTTCACGCCATTGTTCGCCCAGGAGAAGTTCAAACTGGAACTGGGCAACGGCAGCACCGAGGACATCACCGCGCGCACCATCGAACTGGTGGCGCCCATCGGCAAGGGACAACGTGGCCTGATCGTCTCCCCACCCAAGGCGGGGAAGACCATGATGCTGCAGAACATCGCCCAGTCCATCGCCCACAATCACCCCGAGTGCTATCTCATCGTCCTGCTGATCGACGAGCGGCCGGAGGAGGTGACCGAGATGGCGCGATCGGTGCGCGGCGAGGTGATCTCCTCCACCTTCGACGAACCGGCCGCGCGCCACGTGCAGGTGGCGGAGATGGTGATCGAGAAGGCCAAGCGGCTGGTGGAACACAAGCGTGATGTGGTGATCCTGCTCGACTCCATCACCCGCCTGGCGCGTGCCTACAACACCGTGATTCCCTCCAGTGGAAAGGTGCTGACCGGCGGTGTCGATGCCAATGCCCTGCATCGGCCCAAGCGGTTTTTCGGCGCCGCGCGCAATGTAGAAGAGGGCGGCAGCCTGACCATCATCGCCACCGCCCTGGTGGAGACGGGTTCGCGCATGGACGACGTGATCTACGAGGAGTTCAAGGGTACCGGCAACATGGAGATTCATCTCGATCGCCGTATCGCCGAAAAACGCATCTACCCGGCCATCAACCTCAACCGTTCCGGCACCCGCCGCGAGGAGCTGCTGATGCCCCAGGCCGATCTGCAGAAGATGTGGATTCTGCGCAAGATCCTGCATCCCATGGACGAACTTGCGGCAATGGAGTTTCTCTACGACAAGCTCCAGAAGACCAAGACCAACGCCGAGTTCTTCGACTCCATGAAAGGGAAGAGTTGACCCCCCAGCGATGATCGAAACCGCCATGATCCTGGCGGCCGGGCGCGGCGAACGCATGCGTCCCCTTACCGACCATACCCCCAAGCCCCTGCTCGAGGCCGGCGGAAAGCCGCTTATTGTCTACCCGATCGAGGCCCTTGCCAATGCCGGCGTCCGGAGGATCGTGATCAACCACGCGCATCTGGGCGGGCAGATCGAAGCCGCCCTGGGGGACGGCTGTCGCTGGGGGGTGGAGATCCGCTACTCCCCCGAGCAACAGGCGCTGGAGACCGGCGGCGGTATCTGCAAGGCCCTGCCATTGCTGGGGGATGACCCTTTCATCGTGGTCAATGGTGATGTCTGGAGTGACTGTGATTTCTCGCGTCTGGAGTTGGCGGAGGGCGACCTCGCCCATCTCGTGCTGGTCCCGAATCCCGCCCACCATCCCGAGGGGGATTTTGTCCTCCGGGAGGGGCGCGTGTATGCGGAGGGCGAACCGCGGGTGACCTTCAGCGGCATCGGTGTCTACCATCCCCGCCTCTTCAAGGGATGCGAGCCACGGCCTTTTCCGCTTGCCTCCCTGCTGCGCCGGGCGATGGCGGACCGCCAAGTGGGTGGCCATCTGCACCCTGGCCGATGGATGGATGTGGGCACGCCACAACGCCTGGCCCGTCTGAACGGCTGGCTCAGGCGGGGCGAGGGCTAGATGGGGCAGGAGATCAGCGACAGCCGTTTCAGCGAGGCCGACTTTCTGGCCTTCCAGGAACGCCTGCGCGTGGAGACGGCGTTGCTCGACCGCTGGTTTCACGAAGGGCGCTTCGCCGTTTCCGAGGCCAAGGGCGGATTCGAACTGGAGGCCTGGCTGGTCGACCGCGACGCCCGCCCGGCCGGTGTCAACCAGGCCTATCTGGAGCGTCTGGACAGCGTGCTGGTGGTGCCGGAGCTGGCCACCTTCAATGTGGAGATCAACGGCAGCCCCCAGCCATTGCGTGGCAGGGCGCTGAGTCTCATGGCGGAGGAGCTGGCGGCGACCTGGGGGCGTTGCAATCGGGTGGCCGGGGACTTCGACGCCCGGCTGGCGATGGTCGGCATCCTCCCGACCGTTACACCCGCGGACCTCTGTCTGGCCAACATGTCGCCGTTGCAGCGTTACCGGGCGCTCAACGAGCAGGTATTGCGTCTTCGCCAGGGGCGTCCGCTGGAGGTCGATATCCAGGGACGTGAACACCTGCGCATGCAACATCGGGACGTCATGCTCGAATCAGCGGCCACCTCGTTTCAGATCCATCTCAAAGTGAGCGCGGAACGCGGCGCACGCTACTACAACGCCTCCAAGATCCTGTCGGCGCCAATGGTGGCCCTGGCCGCCAACTCGCCGTTTCTGTTCGGGCGTTCGCTATGGGAGGAGACCCGCATTCCTCTGTTCGAGCAATCGGTGGCGGTGGGGGCCTCGGACCTCACCAAGCGCGTCACCTTCGGTATTCGCTATGCGCACCGGTCGCTGATGGAATGTTTCGAGGCCAATCTTGCACGCTATCCGGTCATTCTGCCCCAGCTGATGGAGGAACCTCCGGAGCGGTTGGCGCATCTGCGCCTGCACAATGGCACCATCTGGCGTTGGAACCGCCCCCTGATCGGTTTCGACCGCGGTGGCGCCCCCCATCTTCGCATCGAGCATCGGGTGGCGCCGGCAGGACCCACTATTCCCGACATGATCGCCAATGCCGCCTTCTACTTTGGCGCCGCGCGGGCGCTGGTGGATATGGAGATCCCACCGGAACAGCGTCTGCCCTTCGAACAGGCGCGTGACAACTTCTATGCAGCCGCAAGGGCGGGGCTGGAGGCGCGGGTGGCGGGATTCGATGGCGCCCGCGGCGGGATCGACGCCTGGATCCTCGACACCCTCCTGCCGCTGGCCGAACAGGGATTGAACGCGCTCGGCATCGACCCGTCCGAGATCGATATCTGGCTGGGGATCATCGAAGAACGGGTGCGGAGCGGCCAGACCGGAGCCGCCTGGCAGCGAGCCTGGGTGAGGCGCCATGGGCCGGACATGCAAGGGCTCGCCGAGGCCTATCTGGACAGACAGGCCTCTGGAACGCCGGTGGCAACGTGGAGATGAGGTGGACAAAGCAGTGAACGGGACGATGTGGCGGGAACAAACATCCGTGGATGAAGCGCTTCTGGCTGCCGGGGCGAGGGATCTGGCCGCCTTTCTCGGCGGCCCAACGTTGATCCATCTGCAGGGGCGGCGTGATCCGGCGTTGTTCGTCTCCGTCCTCATGCACGGCAACGAGACCGTGGGCTGGGATGCGGTGCGTGCGCTGTTGCGTCGTTATGCGCTGGGAGATGGGCGGTTTGATCTGCCGCGCTCGATGTCGCTCTTTGTCGGCAACGTGACCGCCGCCGCCAGAGGGATGCGCAAGCTGGAGGGCCAGCCCGACTACAACCGGGTCTGGCCGGGGAGTGAACTGCCGCCCACCCCGGAACACGCCATGATGCAGGAGGTGGTGGAGGTCATGGCCGCGCGCGGCGTGTTCGCCAGCGTGGACGTGCACAACAATACCGGCTTCAATCCCCACTACGCCTGCGTCAATGTCCTCGAGGACCGCTTCCTGCAACTCGCCGCCCTCTTCAGTCGCACGGTGGTCTACTTTCTGCGCCCCAAGGGGGTGCAGTCACAGGCCATGGCGCGGCTCTGTCCGGCGGTGACCCTGGAGTGTGGCAAAGTGGGCCAGTCTCATGGCGTCAGCCACGCCATGGAATACCTCGACGCCTGTCTGCGCATGGCCGAAATTCCCCCTCATCCCGTGGCCGGTCACGATATCGACCTGTTCCATACCGTGGCCCAGGTGAAGGTGCCGGAGACAGTCAGTTTCGGCTTCGGCGACGGGGAC
>Ga0256841_1000305_pt1 | contig 52934 bp, 44 predicted proteins | sample 356308metaG_FD_185971 | JGI IMG/M metagenome (GOLD analysis project Ga0256841, IMG submission 185971) | Hydrothermal vent microbial communities from Mid Atlantic Ridge, Atlantic Ocean - 356-308 | ecosystem: Environmental > Aquatic > Marine > Hydrothermal vents | place: Atlantic Ocean: Mid... | reverse complement strand
TGAAAGAAGCCGTGATACAGTACTTTTTAGAAAAAGGGTTGATTGATTAATCTAGCTAAGTTCTAATTAGAACAGCATAATAACTAAATTATTAAATATCATTCTAAAATAAAAAATGGGAACTATGATAGCATCCTGTTTTTACCATAAAATTCTCCTGCAAGGTTTATCAAACCTTGTAGGTCTTAATTTTAATACCTACAAGGCCTTCGAGGCCTTGCAGGAGAGTAGTTGCTATTTTTTGCTGTGGTAAATAGAACTTAGCCATTAATCTTTATGGGGTATTGCTAAACCGCTTCAAATATTTTACCCGGCAGGGGTCTCACTACTCCTTTGAGCTCTAAATTTAAAAGGATGCTTGCAATTTTAAAAGTGGGCAGATTGCAATGCAGGCCTATCATATCTATTTGTTGTTTTCCTTCTTTTAGTAAATAGGCGTAAACTTCTTTTTCTTGACTAGAAAGGTCAACAAATAATTGTTTTTGGATATTTTGTGATGCTTTATCATCTTTTTCCCAGTTTAAAATATAGGCTAAATCTTTTGCTGAAGTCAATACGGCAGCCCTATTGGTTTTAATTAATTGGTTGCATCCCCGGCTGTAAGCATCGGTAATTCTGCCGGGAATAGCAAAGACGTCTCTATTATATGAATTGGCAATATCGGCAGTAATTAATGAACCACCTTTTTCGGCAGATTCAATTACAATAGTGGCTTGTGAAATACCGGCAACAATACGGTTTCGTTTTACAAAGTTTTCTCTGTCAGGATTGGTACCCGACCAAAAATCGGTTAATAAACCTCCGTTTTCAAGCATTTGTTCGGCATACTTTTTATGAACGGCCGGATAAATTCTATCTAAGCCATGTGCCAACACTGCAATGGTTTGCAGTTGGTGTTTTAGTGCCAGTTTGTGGGCGTAAATATCAACTCCGTAAGCTAAGCCACTGATGATAATGGGGTTGTATTCTTTGATGCCTTGAAATACTTCTTCGAGCACCGCTTTGCCGTAATTGGTCATTTGGCGGGTACCAACGATACTGATTATTTTTTGTTGTTCAATATTGATATTACCTTTTCTGAAGAGTAATACAGGTGCGTCAAAACAATGCTTTAGATAGGTAGGGTAGTGCGTATCTTTAAAGTAGTAATATTGGATACCATTGGTATTTATAAATGCCATTTCTTGAGTAGCTTTGTCAAAGTTCTGTTTCGCTTTTAAGGCAGAAAAAATGGAAGCCCCTATCCCGGAAACGGCTAATAATAGTTGCTTTTTTGCAGAGAAAACAGCCGTTGCACTGCCAAAATGTGTGATTAGTTTCTTGGCCATGACATCGCCTATTCCTTCGGTATGTAAGAGCACCAATACGTGATATAATTCTTCGTTATTCAAGGAGAAAAAATTGGACAGTGAATATACAAATCATTTGTTAAAAAAAATTAAATGCAAGTAGTATTTAACGCGAAGTTTTTTTTTACATTTGTTTCAATGAAACTCTCCAACTATATAAGTGATTTATTGTATCGTTATGAATGTGTTATTGTTCCCGGTTTTGGGGGATTTGTAACCAATACAAAATCAGCTATTATAAGTTCATATTCTAAAACATTTTATCCGCCTCACAAATTAATTACTTTCAACAGCCGTTTGACAAACAATGATGGTTTGTTAGCAAATTACATTGCTTCTGTTGATAAAATGCCTTTTGAACATGCTATGAATTTTATAAAGTTTGAAGTTGAAGAATGGAAAACCAAGTTACAAAATACCGATTTGTGTCTTGAAAAAATTGGCAACCTTTCTTTAGATGAAAATAATGCTATTATTTTTGAACCCGAAACCAGTACCAATTATTTAACGGCTGCGTATGGTTTGTCATCTTTTGTAATGCCCGAAATTAAACGTGAGCAATACGCCAAAGAGGTAAAAGCCCTTGAAGAAAAAGTACCGGTTTTAATTACTGAACAAAAAAGAAAAACACCCAATTACTTAAAATATGCGGCTATATTTTTACTAGGCTTGTCGGTGTTGGGATTTGGAGGCAATGCCCTTTACAAAAATTATAAAAATAAGCAACAAGTTATAGCAGCCGAAAAACAACAAGAACAAATCAATGCTAAAATTGAAAAAGCAACTTTTATCGTTAGTGAATCGTTGCCTTCAATTTTGTTGAATGTTAGGTTAGACACCAAGCCTTATCATGTTATTGGGGGTGCATTTCGATATCCTGAAAATGCCGAAAAAATGGTAAGAATCTTAAAAGCAAGAGGTTTTAATGCCCGGATTTTAGGGGTTAATAAATGGGGGTTGACACAAGTTTCTTATGATAGCTATACCAGTAGAAGGGATGCTATTAATAGTTTATATAGAATTCAAAAAACCGAAGATAGCAGCGCTTGGCTATTGGTTCAAGATTTATAAAAAACAGTATATTTCTTACCGTTTTTATTAGTTTTTCCTTCAAAGCATTTCCTTATCTTTGCTGATAATTATCGTAGTGATATATCTATAGGTATATTTTAAAATGTAATCGTGTGAAAGCAAAATCCCCCAAAGAATCATTAACCGTTTTAACAGATATGGTGCTCCCCGGAGAAACCAATGCTCTAGGGAATCTGTTTGGAGGCGAATTGTTAGCCAGAATGGACAGGGCTTGTAGTATTGCAGCGCAAAGGCACTCTAAGCGTATTGTAGTTACTGCCTCTGTAAACCATGTAGTTTTTAATAAAGCGGTACCCGTTGGAAGTGTAGTTATTGTAGAGGCAAAAGTTTCTAGGGCTTTTAGTTCTTCTATGGAAATATATGCTGATGTTTGGACTGAAGACCGTGAAAGTGGACAAAAAACAAAGGTCAATGAAGGTATTTACACCTTTGTGGCGGTTGATAGAACAGGCACACCTGTTAAAGTACCTCCTATAGAACCTGAAACCAAATTAGAGCAAGAACGTTATAAAGGTGCTTTGCGTAGAAAACAATTGAGTTTATTATTATCAGGAAGAATAAAACCCGGTGATGCTTCAGAATTGAAAGCCCTTTTTGAAAACAGCTAGAGCATTTTGCCAATCCAAACTTCAGGATTTTGAATTTGTGTTTCTTTAAATAGGCTAAATGCCAAAACGGTTTTGCCGGTTACTGCATCCGTATGTATGGTGCCAATTTCTTGTTTGGTATGTACTTTTTGGCCTTCTTTTACCAATACATTGTCAAGGTTTTTGTATGCCGTAATATAATTTCCGTGTTGTACCAAAACCATTTTTTTACGGCCGGGCATCAATTGAATAGATAATACGGTACCGTCAAAAATAACCCTAGCTTTTGCTTTTTTTTCGGTGGCTACCTGTACACCGTTACTTTGAATGATAATACCTGCCAGCGTTGGGTGTTTTTGTTTTCCGTATTTTCTGATAACCGTACCCTTTTTGGTAGGCCAAGGCAATTTTCCTTTATTCTTTACAAAGGTGGCTTCCAATTTTTTAGCTTCTGGGGTCAATCTAAAACTCGATGATTTTCTATTGCCACTTTTTTTGTTAGAGCGCGCAATGGCCTCTCTGATTAATCGCTGAATTTTCTTGTCGAGTTTATGCTCTTCTCTTTGTTTTCTCTTAATTTGACTGAGATACTTTTGTTCTTTGGCCTTTACTTTGACTACTAGTTTTTCTTGTGATTCTTTTTCGCGGCTAACATTTTCTTTTTCCTTTAAATGCAGTGCAATTAAGAGTTGCTTTTCGTCTTCTTTGGTTTGTAATGAATCTGTCAAAGCACGTAAATCAACCGTGGTTGCTTTTATGGCTTCACCTTGTTGTTTTCTGTACGTAGCATATTGTTTAATATATTGCAAACGCTTGTAGGCCTGCATAAAATTTTTAGAAGAGAGTAAAAACAACAATTTACTTTGCTTATTTCTATTTTTATATGATGTTACAATCATCTCGGCATATTCTTTTTTAAGCGCTGCTAATTTTTTTTCTTGCAAAGCAATTTTCTTTTCATTGACGGCAATTTCTTTTGAAAGGGCATCGGCTTCTTGATTGATTGTTTCAATTAACTGCGAACGCACATTTATTTTTTGTGTCAAATCATCCAAATCAGAAAGCAATGTCTCGGCTTCTTTTTTTGATTTAAATAAAAGGGAGTTAATTTCTTTAATTTCTTTTTGGAGTTGTTTTCGCTTATTTTCTAACTGCTTTTGAGTTTGTGCAAATGAAGAGAGAGAAACTAAAAAAGTAATTACTATGAAAAGAATAACACGAAATTGCATAGGTACAAAACTATCTTATTTTATTCAAAAGACATTATTTTGATTATATATTTTTTAGATAAGCCGATTATTTTAATCTAATTTGCTTGTAGTTTTTAGGTATTTTAAAAGGAAAGCTAACCGGATTGTTAAACTCAACCGACCTGTAATTAATATCTATGGTAGAGGTGTTTTTAGCATCTGATGCGGCAATATAGATTCCTTTCGGAAAAATCTCGTCGTCAACCTTTGTATAGGTATTGTAATTGATGGTCAATTTTTTATTTTCTTCTCGTTGGTGGATTTCTTCACTATTAATTTTAAAATTATCTGAATTTATCAAAAACAAAATGCTAAATAATTCGGCTTCGTTTTTTTGGGTTAACTGATATTTATTCTGATATAAATCTACCAAAAACTTTTCGCTTTTTAAATCTAAAATTGCTTGTCCTAACAAGAGGTTCTGAACTTTTTCAAAATCTAATTCAGTACCTAACCATTGGCTCAATAAAGAAAAATCGCCGTCAAAATAAGTCTTATTTATTTTTTCATAATAGCTTACCCTAGTAGGCGTAATTAAAATTTTACCTACCGGAAATCCAAATTTTGAAAGGCTAATCCAAATGATTTCATCTTTTTTAATACGTAAAGATGCCGTTACGCCCGGCAGTTTTGTTTTACCGATATATTTTACCTTGAGTTTGGCATTGACGGTTTCTTTGTCAAAAGCGTTTTTGTAGTGGTTTTTTATAACTTTTTTTGCTGACATCCCGATATTGGTGTTCGTGCCGGTAACATTAGAAGATTTACACGAAACCACTATTGTCATAATAATAAATATGTAAAAAATTTTCTTTAGCATGCTATGATTTTTTTTGCCGTAATGTGATGGCTTTATTGTAAAATTTAGAGGCTTTGATATTTTGGCTCATTCCTTTGTAACTCAAACTCATTTGTTCGTAAAAATTAGCTTCCAACAATATATCGTCTACAATATAATCAAGGCCCATTTGTAATACCTCTAAGGCATTTCTATATTCTTTTTTTTGATTTAATGCCTTCGCATTCATTAAATACACCAAAGGTTGTGCCGGAAATAGCTCGATGGCCTCGTTGCTGTACCTTTCTAAGGCTAAAAAGTGTTTTTTTGCACTTAATTTTAGTAATAATTGTTTTAAAACACTGAAAGATTTATTGCTTTTATAAGTAAATTTTAATTCTTCAATAGTTTGTTCTTCAACAGACTTACTGGCAGCATTAGCCACTGGAGATAATACGGTACCTTCTAATAATGATTTTTTAAACGGTAGTAAATTTGCCGAGAGCATTCCTTTTTTTTCTAAATCTATCAATAGTTGTCTAGCATTGTCTACTTGGTTATTTTTAATATATAAAATTACCAAATCTAATTGCGAATGCGGTTTTCGTTCGCTGATTATTTTTTGTATTTCTAGTGCTTCTTTAAAATTACTTTGCTTGTTATAGATTTCTTTTAAGAGTTGTAGCATAAATAGGTTTTCGGTATCTTTTTCCAACCCCTTTTTGATGTAGGCTTCTGCTTCTTCATATTTTTCGAGTTCAACATAATTTTTGCTCAACTCAAAATAGACAGCTTTATCACCATCATTTATATTCTTACATTTTTCGAGTGCTGTAATAGCTTTATCAAAATTACCGATAGCTTTTTGTTGTAGGGCTTTAAAAAAGAATTTTTGAAAGTTTAAATCTTTTTGCTCTTGTTGCAATACTGCTTTTTCTTTTTGGCCGAGAAAAACGGTAGCCAATGAATCTTTTTGGGCAAATCCGCTAAAAGAAATGCTTAGGCATACTAAAATAATATATCCTAATTGTTTTATCATGTTAAATTAGTTGAGAGTAATCTCCGATGCTAACTGATGTAAAATCACCATGATAAACCACATTATTACCTATCATGGCGTGATTTAAAGTGGCATTTTTAATTACAGTATCCGACTGAATTAACGAATTGCTAATGGTTGAATTATTTACCACACAATTTGTGCCAAGAGACACATTCGGGCCAATTTTAGTATTGATTAGCGTTACATTTTTGCCGATATAACAGGGTAGGATAATTTCAGAGTTTTCTAACACCACATTATTAGAAACAAGGTTATGCCCTTTTTCATGCTCAAATTGTAATATACGGCCATTGGTTTCTACTGTAATTTCTTTGTTGCCGCAGTCCATCCACTCATCTACTTGCCTCGGAACAAATTTCAACCCCTTCTCTTTCATATTTTCTAAGGCATTGGTTAGTTGAAATTCGCCTTTTTCTCTGATATTATTATCTAATAAATATTGAATTTCATTTTTGAGAATTTCACCATCTTTAAAATAGTAAATACCGATAATGGCGAGGTCAGAGATAAAAGTATCGGGCTTTTCAATAAAATCGGTAATGATGCCGTCGTTTAATTTGATAACACCATAGGCACTTGGGTTTTCCACTTTTTTAACCCATATTGCGCCGTCAGCATGCTCATCTAGCGCAAAATCAGCTTTAAATAAAGTGTCGGCAAAAGCAACCACACAAGGCCCGTGTAATGATTGCTCGGCACATTGTATGGCATGGGCGGTACCTAAAGCTTCTTCTTGAACCGTTACAATACCTTTAGCACCCAAACTTTCAGCAATGGCCAATAACTTTTTTTCGGTAGTTGCCGGAAATGTAGGGCCTATTACAAAAGCAATCTCTTCTATTTTTTGATTGACCACCTCGGTAATATCTTCAACCAAACGTTGTACAATTGGTTTTCCCGCAATTAAAGTTAAAGGCTTAGGAATGGTTAGGGTATGTGGCCTCAAACGAGAACCGATACCTGCCATAGGAACAATGATATTCATATAGTATCGAATTTCTTTTTATAACGAACAAATATAGTTAAAATAATACGGGTACACTAGTAGAGTTTTTCTACAAACGCTCCATCTGTAACGGTATAATAGAATTTAATATTGTAGTTTTTACATGTTTTTTTCCACCGGGAGGCATAACTTTTAAAATTAGAACCATCGGCAATAATCATTTTGGGGTGTAAAGTTTCAATAATACGCTCCAAATTTACCTTAGGAGACGTTCTTAAAAGAATATAATCAGGCGAAAACTTTCGTACCCTATAAGCTCCTAAACTATCAATGACCAATAGCTTTTTAGTATTGATGTTATAGAGACTTTTGATATTATTTTGTAAGGAAGAAAGTGTGGCTCGTGAACCTATGAGATATGCCTTTATGCTGTATTCTTTCTGTATAGCTATACTGTCGTAATACAATAGCAACTCTTTTCCTTTTTTAATGCCTATTAAGGTATGTTTGGGTTTGTTAAAAATGATAAATTCTTGATGGTGAGTACTGATATATTTTTCGGCAAGTAAGTTTAGCTGGAAACCGATTATGGCAACCAGTGCTAATTTTAAATAGTAATGTTTTTTGGTTTCAATCCATTTAAAAAAAGGATATACAATAAAGTAATACAAAAATATGGCTCTGACAGAAAAAGAAATATATTGAAATAAAAAAGATTCTTGGCTGCCAATTTGCTCAACTGTAATATTGAGTAAAAAAATTATTTTTTGATAGATTTCAGCGATAAAATGAGGAAGGATATGCAGTAAAGACAAAACAATTATAAGAATACCAATAGCTAAGATGACACCTAAAAAAGGTATGATGAGTAGGTTAGAGAGAAAAAATAACCCGGGAAATTGATGAAAATAAAACAAACTCAACGGCAATACTCCCAATTGGGCAGCAATTGAAACTGTAAATAATTGCCAAAAATAAGCTACTATTTTTAAAGGAGGTTTCCACAGTTGGTATAACATCGGCTGTATCCAAACAATAAAAAACACGGCTGAATAACTCAATTGAAACCCTACACCAAACAGGTAAAATGGCCGGAAAAGCAGTAAGAAAAACAGCGAGATAATAAGTGCTTGGTACGTGTTTTTCGTTCGGTTGAGGACAACAACAATAGAAATGGCCGTAAACATCGTTACAGCCCTTATAATTGAAGCTGACAATCCTGCAATAAAAGCATAACCCCACAGTAAAAATACAATGAGTACCAATTTGATGATTTTGCCATATTTAAGTTTTTCGAAAGGTTTTAGTAAAAAAGTAAGCAATAGTAACAGAATTCCGATATGCAATCCTGAAACGGCTAATATATGAATCGCCCCTGCATTTTGATAGTTTTGTAAAATATCGTTAGAAATGTCTTGGCGCTGCCCCAATAGTAACGCATTTATGATGGCGAGCTCATCACCCTTAAAACCATTATTTTTTAGTGAAATAGTGATGTGTTTTCTAATAGCTGCTGCCCAACCCTTTAATGTATGCTTAGTGCTTTTTAATTGAAGAAAATGACGATTTTTAACCGTTACCTGATGATAGATTTGTTGCTTAGCCAAGTAATTTTTATAATTAAATTGATAAGGGTTCAGAGGTTTTTTGACACTATTAAAACTAGAAACCACATAAATGCGGTCATCAATATTGAGTTGTACCTCACTACTATCTTTGCCAATATTTAATAAAACCTTGCCTTGGGTTTTTTGTGAATTTAAGAAAGTTACCTCAGCATAGTATCTATAGTAATAAGTATTTGATTTTAAGATTTTATCAATTTTAAGTATTGCGGCATTTTCTGTTTTAGACAAATAATGTGCGTAATAATTCTTTTGAAAACGGCTGTCTTTTAAAATAATAGATGCCATTCCGATACTTATAAAAGTGAGAAAAGCAATTATAAAAAAATAACTGTGCTGTACGATTCTATTGCGAATGCTATACAAATAAATGCCTAAAAAACAAATCATTACACCTAATAGCAATAAAATGATTTTAGGAGAAAAGGGGAGGTAATAACCAATTAAAATTCCGATAATTTGGAAGAAAACCAATTGCAGCGGTATATATTTTAGTAGCGACATAATTGATATATATAGTCATTAGAAGTAAAAAATCACAGAAATTACCATTTGTTGATAAAAATGCACCATTTGTTAAGAAAATGGTATGTTTTATATATTTTCTGATTTGGGAATGCTTTACTCCCCTATCTTTGAGACCAGTAATGAACGAGTATAATTAAAAATTGCTTATACGAAGAAATTACTAGTTAAGAAAAATAAATTTAGAGTTATTTATTCAAAAACCTCAAACGCACTTCTCATGACGTTTGGGGTTTTTTCTTTCTTGCCGATATCAATTTCAAATATCAAAAGCTATGGTAATCTAAAGAATAGTTACGAACTTCGCCGTTCAAATTTTGCAGATTGATATCCAAACCTAAAATAACATTTCAGCAGATTAACAGATTGGCATTGCCGGCATTGATAGCTGGTATAGCAGAGCCGTTATTGTCTATTACAGATACTGCTATTGTCGGCAATGTTGAACTCAACCCGATTGAAGCATTGGCAGCAGTAGGAATAGCAGGTTCTTTTTTATCGGCATTATTTTGGATTTTAGCACAGACACGTTCGGCAATATCTGCAATTATAGCGCAATATTTAGGAGCTAATAGGTTGAATGAAATACAAAATTTGCCGGCACAAATCATTCTCATCAATACCTTGTTAAGCCTATTTTTATATGTATTGACATTATTTTTTACAGAAAGTATTTTTAAACTGTATAATGCAGAAGGGCTTATTTTAAGCTATTCAGTAGCCTATTATAAAATTAGAGCCTTAGGGTTGCCGTTCACCTTATTTGTATTTTCTGTATTCGGGGTATTTAGAGGCTTACAAAATACTTTTTGGCCTATGGTAATTAGCATTGTTGGCGCGGTGTTAAACATAGTGCTAGATTATATATTGGTTTTTGGCATAACAGGGTTGATACCGGCATTGCACATAGAAGGGGCTGCTTATGCAAGTGTGCTCTCACAGATGGTAATGGCAATAATGGCACTGATTTTACTATTGAAAAAAACACCTTTTACCTTGCGGTTTCAATTGCCGTTCAACAGAGAGATTAAAAGGTTGTTATTGTTGAGCCTAAACTTATTTATCAGGGCATTAGCTCTCAATATCGCTTTGTATTTTGCCAATTCTTATGCTACCAAATATGGCAATAACTACATTGCAGCACAAACCATTGCTTTTCAAATATGGCTGTTCTTTGCCTTTTTTATTGATGGGTATTCTAGTGTTGGCAATATTATTTCGGGGAGGTTATTGGGCGAAAAAGATTATAAAAACCTATGGAATTTAAGTAAAGACCTGAGTAAATATGCAATGGTGGTGGCATTTATATTGGCGATACTATGTTTTATTTTTTATATTCAGATAGGAAACATTTTTACTGATGATACGGATGTTCTTACCGCATTTTATGCCATATTTTGGATGGTATTGTTGATGCAGCCTTTGAATGCCATAGCCTTTGTTTTCGATGGCTTGTTTAAAGGATTGGCAGAAGCCGTAACCTTGCGGAATACCTTATTGATTGCTACCTTTTTAGGATTTATTCCGGCACTGCTAATAGGAGATGCTTTCGGCTTGAAACTCTACGCAATTTGGATTGCCTTTACCGTTTGGATGTTGTTGCGAATGTTAATTCTAGTGATAAAATTTAGAAGAAAATATTTAAGAATTACTTAATCTATTAATAATTAATGTTGCCGTTTTTTCACTGGCACCTTTACCGCCTAATTTTTGCTCTAACTCATAATAGTCTATAAACAACTTGTTACGGTTGGTTTCTTCTAAAATTTTGCGGAGCTCTTTTTCAAGGCTTAATTCATTGAACTTATGTTGAATCAATTCGGTGACGGCTTCCTTATCTAAGATTAAATTTACCAAAGAAATATACTTTAGGTCAACCAAACGTTTGCCAATTTGATATGACACAAAACTACCTTTATAACAAACTACTTCGGGCACTTTAAACAATGCAGTTTCTAATGTTGCTGTTCCTGAAGTGACTAGGGCAGCATACGATATAGACAATAAATCATATGTTTTGTTAGCAATAAATTTTACCGAAGTATTTTTAATAAACTGCTGATAAAATTTATACTCTTGACTAGGGGCTCCGGCAATTACAAATTGGTAATTGACAAATTTATCAATTACGGTGAGCATTACCGAAAGCATTTTTTTAATTTCCTGCTTTCTGCTTCCCGGCAATAATGCAATGATGGGCTTATTGCTTAAACCGTGTGTAGCTCTAAATTCTTTTTCGTGTATAGGCTTTCTATCGGCAATAGCATCCAACAAAGGATGCCCTACAAAATGTACCGGAAAGCCGTGCTTCTTTTCGTAAAAATCTTTTTCAAAAGGCAAGATGACATACATCTCGTCAATATCGTGTTTTATTTTTTTGATACGATTTTCTTTCCAAGCCCAAATTTGAGGTGAGATATAATAATGAACTTTTATGTTGTGTTGTCTAGCAAAAGTGGCAATGCGCATATTAAAACCCGGATAATCTACTAAAATCAAGGCGTCAGGCCGATAGGCTAAAATATCTTTTTTGCAAAATTTTATATTATTTAGTATGGTTCTTAGGTTAGCAATGACTTCAATAAAACCCATAAATGCCAACTCGCGGTAATGCTTTACCAAAGTACCGCCCACCGCCTGCATTAAATCGCCTCCCCAATACCTGATTTCGGCACCGGCATCTTTACGCTGCAATGCTTTCATCAAATTAGAAGCATGTAAATCACCGGAGGCTTCTCCTGCAATGATATAATATTTCACACTAAATATATTAATTAATGGTTTTCATTATTTTATTCACATCTTTTGAAGTTCTGACCTTTGTATGCCAAATTCTTCGATGAAGGTTTCACACAATTAATTTAGGTTGACAATCTCTGTTGAACACTCGATATTATTTCTCAAAAAAAAGTTGAAATTTACCAATACACTTTTTTGGCCGGTATCAATATTATTGTAAGAACTCATCTTATGTATGTTTTATAAATTATATAAATTGAGTAATTAAAATAATAAATGCAACTAAAAAAGTAGCAATCAAAACCCCTCGGGCTTTATAGTCTTGTTTCTTTTTTATAAAAACAAAAAAGACCAGTAAGTTCGCAATAGCGGCAATGCTTAATATTTTTCCGTACAATTTTTTTTCGGCAACAATAGCAAAAGCTTCTTCAAAAGTTCCTGCTAAGACAAATTCTACATATAAATAAAACCCGGCAGCGGTAGCTAGAAGTCCGATTAAAAATCCAATAAAAATTTCTTTTTTCATTCGTTTGTATTAATTGTTTTTTAGTATAGCATCACCATAGTGCAATATTCGTTGTTGCACCCTGATTATATTATAAATCCCAGCTATTTAATTTCTGAATATAATGGTGTGCGGTTAAATCAAACTGTACCGGAACCACTGACACATATCCGTTTTCCAACGCCCAAAGGTCAGTATCTTCACCATGATCTAGATTTACAAACTTTCCCGTTAACCAATAATAATCTTTGCCTTGCGGGCTCACACGCTTGTCAAAATCTTCTTTCCAATTACCATGTGCTTGCCGGCATACTTTTACACCTTTTATCGCTTCTTTTTTTAAGTTCGGAATATTAACATTGAGTACTACGCCTTCAGGCAACTGCTGTTGTAAAACATTTAAAGTAATGTTTCTTACAAATTCTTTACAGGCTTCAAAATTGGCATCCCAGTTGTAATCCAGTAGCGAAAACCCTATGGCAGGCACTCCTTCAATTCCGGCTTCAACAGCTGCACTCATAGTACCTGAATATATAACATTGATAGATGAATTAGCACCGTGATTAATCCCCGAAACACATAGGTCAGGCTTTTTATTTAAAATTTCATTTACTGCCATTTTTACACAATCAGCCGGTGTGCCAGAGCAACTATATTCCAATTGAGGGCCTTCGTCAATAGTAATCGGATTACAGCGCAATGTGGTGTTCACAGTTATGGCATGCCCCATTCCGCTTTGTGGATTATCAGGAGCTACCACCACTACATCACCAATCTCATTCATTAGACTTATTAAGGTTCGTATGCCGGGAGCTGTGATGCCATCATCATTCGTTACTAAAATTAAAGGCCTTTTATCCATAAAAAATTTATCATAAGTATACAAAACTACTACTTTTTTACGTTAACATAGTTTGTTGCTCTTTAACATTTTCTTATGAAAGAAAGTAAATTTGTTTTTTTACTATTGTTTCAAGGTAACTAAGCAATCATGAAAAGAGTAATCATACTATTTGTAAGCGTTTTGTGTATGCAACATGTAATGGCACAACAAGAAAAGCAATTGTGCCCGTGTTGCACCGAACCCTATCGTTCATTTGATTTTTGGATTGGCAATTGGAAGGTATACGATATCAATGGAAAAGTAGTGGGCAAAAACACCATCGTAAAACAATATGATAACTGTGTACTAGTTGAAAAATGGACGTCTTCAGGTGTTAATAGAGGAACCAGTTATAATTATTACGACAAAAAAGATGCTACATGGAATCAAGTTTGGATTGATAATTCGGGATTTAGTTTGGTCTTAAAAGGCAATTATAAAAATGGCAAAATGGTACTGAAAAGTAAATTACTCAATGGTAAAAATGGGAAGTATTACAATCAAATAACATGGACAAAAAATCCCGATGGTACGGTAACGCAAGCTTGGGATATTTTTGATAAAAAAAATAAAAAAGTACAAGAAGCGTTTAAAGGTATATACAAAAAAATTGTTAAAACCCTTGAAAAATAAATATTTGGCACTATTTTAGTGGCTTGAAAGGGTAATTATAAACATGAATAAAGCAGTAAAATTTATGAAATCAAACTATAAAATCATTCTACCAATAATTTTGTTGGCGGGGATATTATTGAGTTTTAATATAAAGCAAAAACCGGATCCGGAAAAAGATAGAATATTAATAGGTTTAATTAGATATGCCCTTACCCAAGGACATTATGAGCCTCAAGAGTTGAATGATGAGTTTTCAAAAGCCGTTTTTGATGATTTTATTGACGGTTTAGACCCCACAAGGCGATTCTTTACCCAAGAAGACCTCAAAGAATTTTCTAAGTATGAATATAAAATTGACGACCAAATAAAAAATGAAGACCTCACATTTTATAATGTAGTCTATTCAAGATACATTCGTCGTTTACAAGAAGCAAAAGGCTTTTATAAAGAAATTTTAAAATATCCATTTGACTTTAATAAAGATGAAACTTTTGATATCGATTACGATAAGAAGGCATTTCCCAAAAATGAAATAGAACTGATTATAAATTGGCAAAAACATTTGAAGCTAATTACAATTTCACGTTTATACGATAAAATAAAGGATGAAGAAGATAAGCAGAAAGAAGATGCTAATTATAAAATGAAATCGTTTAAAGAGTTAGAAGTAGAAGCAAGAGAAGCTACCCTGAAAGGAATGGAAGAAATTTTTGACCGTTATGATGATTTAGATGAAACCGATTGGTTTTCGGTATATGTAAATAGCATTTCTGAAGAGTTTGACCCACATACCACCTATTTTGCACCAAAAATTAAAAAGAAATTTGACATTGATATGGCAGGTAAACTAGAAGGAATAGGTGCCAGATTGCAAAAAAAAGGAGATTATACCAAAGTTGCAGAACTTATTTCCGGAGGCCCTGCTTGGAGAAGTGGTGAACTCGAAGTTGGCGACCTCATCTTAAAAGTTGCCCAAGCCGATGGAGAGCCTTTAGACATTATCGGAATGCGTTTAGATGATGCCATTGAGTATATTAAAGGTAAAAAAGGTACCGAAGTTAGGCTTACCCTTAAAAAAATTGACGGAACCATTAAAACTATTTCTATCATAAGAGATGTGGTAATTTTAGATGAAACTTTTGCTAAATCGAGTATTGTAAAAAAAGATAAGAGAAAGTTTGCTATTATCAATTTACCTAAATTTTATATAGATTTTAGTGAAAAGAATTTCAGAAACTCAGCCACAGATATGGCACGTGAAATAGAGAGGTTGAAAAAAGAAAACGTAGAAGGCTTAATTATAGATTTGCGAAACAATGGAGGTGGTTCCTTAGAAACAGCTATTGATATAGCCGGCCTGTTTATAAAAGATGGCCCCGTAGTGCAAGTGAAATACAGAGAAGGCAAACCTAGAGTGCGTTCAGATAGAGACCAGAGAATACAGTGGAATAAACCCTTGGTAATATTGGTAAATGAGTTGTCAGCCTCAGCTTCAGAAATTTTTGCGGCGGCAATGCAAGATTATAATAGAGCCGTAATTATAGGTAGCAAGCAAACCTTTGGCAAAGGAACCGTACAAAATATATTGCCACTCAATAACTATTATAAATATTCTAAAGACTTAGGCGCTTTGAAAATGACCATTCAAAAATTTTATAGGGTCAATGGAGGCTCTACACAATTAAAAGGTGTTGAATCTGATATAAAACTACCTAACAGATATACCTATATGCATATTGGCGAACGAGATGAAGAAAACCCGTTAGGGTGGGACAAAATAGAAAGTGCTAATTATACTTCTTGGAAAGGGTACGAAAATTTTGATGAAGTAGTCAACAACAGTAAAAAAAGGGTAGCTAACAATCCTCAGTTTATGTTAATTGACAAAAATGCAAAATGGCTCAAAGAGGGTCGTGAAGATACTACAGTATACCTAAAATTTAGTGAGTATAAAAAAGACATAGAAAAAAGAAATGAAGAAAGTAAAAAGTTTAAACCTATTTATGAGTATCATAACAATCTCGTTTTTACATCGCCTAAATACGAGTTGCCTTTATTAGAAAAAGATTCAGTATTGGCAGACAAACGTAATGTTTGGCATAAAAACCTATCCAAAGATATTTATGTTGAAGAGGCCTTAAACGTGCTGTCAGAACTCAAACTAAAAAATTATAAAACCTTGGTTAAAAATTAGTACCATTTAAAAAGTGATAAAACTCCGAATCTCCTTAAACGATTCGGAGTTTTTTGTTTACAAACAAAACAACTAAAAACGTATCTTTACAGCGTTTTGGTAACACCATTTTCTAAACATATCAATACACGTTTTTCATTTTTAAAAGAAAAAAAATTACTGATGGCCACTTCAGGAGGCCTTGATAGTATCGTATTGACCCAATTGCTGCACCAACTAGATTATAATATCACGCTGGCACACTGTAATTTTTGTTTACGCGGAAAAGCATCAGACCAAGATGAAGCATTTGTAAAACAAGTAGCTCAAAAGTTACAAATACCTGTTTTTACGCAAAAATTTAACACACAGCAAGTAGCCAAGCAAGAAAAGTTATCCGTTCAAATGGCAGCGAGAAAACTGAGGTACGATTGGTTCTATAAACTAACAGAAGAACATCAATTAGATTTTATAATTACGGCACATCATGCAGATGATAATCTCGAAACTTTTTTAATCAATACCATCAGGGGTACCGGGTTAGACGGGTTAACCGGAATACCCGAACAAAACGACAATATTGTCAGGCCGCTATTGCCGTTTTCTAAAGAACAAATAAAGGCCTATGCCACAAGTAACGCTATTTCTTGGCGAGAAGACCATACCAATGCAGAGGCTAATTATATGAGAAATAAAATTCGGCATAAAGTAATTCCGGTATTAAAAGAAATCAATCCGAGTTTATTAAAATCGTTTTGTAAAACCCAAGAGAATTTAAAAGCGAGCCGACAGCTTATTGACGAAGCAATGGCAAAGGTTAAAAAGAAGGTGGTTGTTTCAAGCAATTCTACAGGTGGGGAACAAACAGATATCCGAAAAGTTAATATAGAATACCTTAAAAAATTAAAACACCCTAAAGCATATCTCTATGAGTTATTAAAGCAGTATGGTTTTACAGAATGGAATGATGTAGCCAACATACTAGGAGCACAATCAGGAAAGCAACTATTTAGTGCTACCCACCGATTGGTAAAAGACAGAAATTTTTTATTGCTAACAGTGCTACAACCCGAACAAAAACAAGAGTGTGTTTATTATATAAATGAAAATGACAATTTTTTAGAGAATAAAGACCTTAAATTAGCAGTGACAAATGTAAATTCCCTTTCAGAAAAAGACTCTCAGAAAAAAGCTGTTTTAATTGATAAAGATTCGTTAAAGTTTCCGTTACTTGTAAGAAAATGGCAAAAAGGCGACTATTTTTACCCTTTCGGAATGCGAGGTAAAAAGAAAGTGAGTAAGTTTTTTAAAGACGAAAAAATGTCACTGCTAGAGAAAGAAAATAGTTGGCTACTCTGTTCAAATAACGAAATTGTTTGGGTTATTGGCAGGCGGTTAGACAATAGATACAAAATTACAAATACAACCGAGAATATTTTAAAAATAGAAATCCTATAATGAAGAAGCTATTATTTACAGTAAGCCTGTTTTTTGCATTTATAAATATTGTAACTGCACAAATCTTAAATCCCATAAAATGGGAAACGTCTATTGAAAAAGTATCCGATACAGAATTCGATTTGGTAACCACAGCAACTATTGATAAAGGCTGGCATTTGTATTCACAGTCAATTCCCGAAGATGGCCCCGTACCCACTACTTTTAGTTTCGTAAATACAGAAAACAACTTCCGGTTAGTAGATAAACCAGTTGAAGATAAAGGCCATGAAGAGTTTGACAAGGTTTTTGACATGAAGATCAAATATTTTGAAAACAAAGCAACCTTTAAGCAACGCATAGAATTATTAACCGACAAAAAAATTAATATAGCAGCAACCGTAGAATTTATGGTTTGTGATGACACCCAATGTTTACCGCCCACCGAAGAAGATTTGAGCTTTACGGTACAAGGCAAAGCGAGTACAAGAAAAGCGAGTACACCGGTAAATAACGACTCCAATAATACGAAAGTAGAAAAGCCTAGCGATGCTTCAAATGAAAAAGCAGAAAAAACGGAAGAAGCAACCAAAACTAAAAATAAGCCCACTGAAGAAAAATCTAGGAGCTTATGGGCAACTTTTATAATTGCATTTTTTTCGGGGTTTTTAGCATTGTTAACGCCCTGTGTATTTCCAATGATACCAATGACCGTAAGTTTTTTTACCAAACAAAGTAAGACCAAAGCTGCCGGAATAAAAAATGCAATTATATATGGCCTTTCAATTATAGCTATTTATGTTATTCTCGGAATTTTTATAAGTGTTGTTTTCGGTGCCGACGCCCTCAATGCCCTAGCTACCAACGTATGGTTTAACATACTTTTCTTTTTAGTTCTGATAATTTTTGCGGTTTCCTTTTTAGGGGCTTTTGAAATATCATTACCGAGCTCTTGGAGTACAAAAGTTGATGCCCAAGCAGATAGAGGAGGATTAATAGGTATTTTCTTTATGGCACTTGCATTGGCAATTGTTTCTTTTTCGTGTACCGGCCCAATTGTTGGAACAGTATTGGTAGAAGCCGCTTCAGGAGGCAATAAAATTGGCCCTATAGTAGGGATGCTAGGCTTTTCATCTGCAATAGCCATTCCTTTTACCTTGTTTGCTGCCTTTCCGGGATGGTTAAATTCCCTCCCAAAATCAGGAGGATGGCTAAATACCGTAAAAGTAGTATTAGGATTCTTAGAATTGGCCTTGGCCTTTAAATTTTTATCAAATGCAGATTTGGTATTACAATTACATTGGTTTGAAAGAGAAGTATTCATTGCAATATGGATAGCCGTATTCGGAGCCTTGGCATTTTACTTATTCGGAAAAATAAAACTACCCCATGATTCGCCCTTAGACCACATTTCGGTAGGAAGGTTGAGTTTAGGATTAATAGTACTCATATTTACCATTTATCTAATACCGGGTTTATGGGGCGCACCATTGAAAATAATTAGTGGTTTTCCACCACCGATGAATTATAGCGAATCTCCTTATGGCGTTGGCTTCACAAAATTAGGGTCAGGAAATTTGTTAAAGGAAGATTTACCCGATGATGCAGAACTTGGCCCTCATGATATTCCGGTGTTTTTAGATTATGATAATGGAATGGCTTATGCTAAAAAAGTGAATAAGCCCGTGATGTTAGATTTTACAGGATATGCTTGCGTAAACTGTAGAAAAATGGAAGAACGTGTGTGGTCAGACCCAAAAGTTTTAAAAGTACTAACAAATGATATTGTTTTGATTTCATTGTATGTTGATGACAAAAGGTCATTGCCAGAAAATGAAAAATATGTTTCAGAAACCACAGGAAAAAAAATTAAAACCATTGGGAATAAATGGAGCGACTTTCAAATAAAAAAATACAAGGCAAATGCACAACCCTATTATGTATTATTAGACCACAATGGGAATAACTTAAACAACTACAAAGCCTATGATCCTGATATCGATAGTTATTTAGCATGGCTTAAAGAAGGAATTGCCAATTTCAAGAAAAATAAATAAGAGTATTAAAATAATAATGAATGAGGCCTGACGGGTTTTTAAAAACCTGTCAGGTCTTTTCATATATTTGCAGAACAATATGCAACCAATGGATAAAGAAATTACCAAAAAAATACACCTGTTAAAAGAAAAATACGAGGCCATAGGCCAAGATTTAGAAACACACCTTGACGGATTATTGTACAGCAAACCTATGCGTTATTGGGATTTTGTACAAACAGATGCCCTGTTAAATTTACAAGTGCAACGTACCGTATATCCTGACGAGATGGTGTTTTTAATGTATCATCAAATTAATGAATTAATATTCAAAATGATACTGTGGGAAATGAAACAAATATCCTATCACAAAAATTTAACAGCAGCATTTTTTACTGCCCGTTTAGGCAGGATTAGCCGTTATTTTGATATGCTCTCAGCCTCTTTTGACGTAATGGGTGAAGGTATGGAAGTAGCGCAATACATGAAATTTAGAGATACCTTAACGCCGGCAAGTGGCTTTCAAAGTGCCCAATACAGAATGATAGAAATTTGCTCAACCAACCTTATTAATTTAATTGATATACGTTTTCGGGCAACCATAGACAGAAATACACCTTTTGAACACGCTTTTGAACACATGTATTGGCAAGCCGCAGGCAAAGACCATAAAACCGGTAAAAAGTCATATTTATTGAAAGAATTTGAGGCGAAATATAAAGATGAACTCATTCGGTTGATGCAAGAATACAATACCATTAACCTATATGACAAATACAAGAGCTTGCCAAGAGAAATTAAAGAAGATATTGATTTGAAAAATGCCATGCGCCATTATGACTATACCGTAAACATAAGTTGGGTAATGCATCATTACGAAGCAGCTTGTAAGTATTTGTTAAGCGAAGGCGAAGATACCGAAGCAACCGGCGGAAGTGATTGGCAAAAATATATGTTGCCAAAATATCAAAAACGCATCTTTTTTCCGGAGTTGTGGAGCCAAGATGAACTTGACAATTGGGGGATTACTAATTTAAAGGCCTGTAAAATATTATCCTAATCTTAATGTTATAGTTTAGAAAGAGTTACATTTTTGGAACGGAAATTGTATTTTTAGTTTTAAACAATAATTAACCATGAAAAAAATAATACTTTATACATTACTTTTTACTACCATAATCACAAATGCACAAACCAACGTGAAGGCTTTTAAAAAAGGAGAATGGCTAAAATTTAGAATAAGTTATAGCAACTTTTTAAATGCCGGCAATGCTACTATGGAGGTAAAAGAAACCGTTAACAATGGTAATGAAGTATTTCACGTTGTGGGTAAAGGAAAAACTACAGGAGTGATAAGCTGGTTTTTTAAAGTAAGGGATAATTACCAATCATATTTTTATAAAGAAACCTTACAACCCTATCGGTTTATCAGAAAAATTAACGAAGGAGGGTATACCAAAGACAAAGAAATATTATTTGACCATTCTTCAAAAAAAGCCGTTGTTAAAGATTACAAGCACAATACACAAAAACAGTACACTATTAATAATAATGTACAAGATATGCTCTCCACATTATATTTTCTGAGAAATCAAGATTTGAGCAAAATGAAAACCGGCGACGAAATTAAGCTCACTATGTTTTTTGATCAAACAAACTATAAATTCAAACTAAAAATATTAGGGCGCGAGGTAATACGCACAAAATTCGGAAAAGTAGCTACCGTAAAATTAAGGCCTATCGTACAATCAGGGCGGGTATTTAAAGAAGACGAAAGCCTTACCGTTTGGGTAAGCGATGATGAAAATAAAATCCCACTACGTATTAAAGCTTCACTTGCCGTGGGGTCTATGCGCGTAGATTTAAATGCCTATAAAGGCTTGGCAAATCCGTTTCCAATCATTTTTAATTAGAAAGATATACTTAATAAGAAGTAAAAAATAATGACGAAGATCAAAATTTTAAACATTTAACTTTATTCATTCTTTCTAAAATAGTAGATTTGCTTCGTTATTTTATAAATGTGAGCAGACCAAATGAAGAACTCCCTTATCGTATTACTTTCTATCATACTATTTTCGTGCAATGGCGCAAAGCCCGAAAAACGAAAAAAAATTATTGAAGAAAAGGTAGTAATCCCTAAAATCATTCAAAAATTTGGTTATACTTTCAATCAGTATAAAGTCATTGAAGATACCATCAAAAAAAATGAAAGTTTCGGAGAAATACTTTATAGAAACCACGTAGATTTTCCCGAAATCCATACTATTGTCGAAAACTCAAAAGACTCTTTTGATGTACGAAGATTATTGGTAGGAAAACCCTATACCGTACTGGCAAAAAACGATTCAACCGAAAAAGCACAAGTTTTCATTTACCAACCCAATAAAATAGACTATGTGGTGATAGATTTCACAGACTCTATTTCGGCACACCGATATAAAAAGAAGGTTAAAACAGTTGCTAAAACAGCCACAGGAGTCATTACTGATAGCTTATCTTCATTATCATTAGTGATGGATCATAAAGGGTTAGACTATGCTTTGGTAAATGAAATGTCTGATATTTATGCTTGGACCATCGATTTTTTCCACCTCCAAAAAGAAGACAAGTTTAAAGTTATCTACGAAGAAAAATTTATTGACGATTCTGTTTATGTAGGTATTGGAGAAGTAAAAGCAGCCTATTTTGAGCACAATAAAACACCTTTTTACGCCTTTAATTTTGTGACCGACTCAACAAAAAATATCAACGATTATTACGATGATAAAGCCCAAAATTTACGCAAGCAATTTTTAAAAGCCCCCTTAAAGTTTAGCAGTAGGGTGTCTTCAAGATATAACCTAAGGCGGTATATTCGGTATTACGGGCGTGTAAAGCCACATCGAGGCACAGATTTTCCGGCAGGCATAGGTACTCCAATTATAAGTACTGCCAATGGTACCGTAATTGAATCGAGGTATAGGGGCGGAAACGGAAACTATGTAAAAATAAAACACAATTCTACGTATTCAACACAATATTTACACATGAAAAAACGCGCTGTTAAGGTAGGCGATTTTGTAAAACAAGGAGATGTTATCGGATATGTAGGCATGACAGGCAGTACCGCCGGCCCACATGTGTGCTACCGTTTTTGGAAAAATGGGCAGCAAGTAGACCCGTTTAAACAGAAATTACCCGCGGCAAAACCTATAAAAGAAAACCTTAAAGAACGTTATTTGAATTTTATCATACCATTAAAAGAACAATTAGACCAAACCGCGGTCAATTAATAAATCATTTAAGACGAATTTAAAATTTGTCACCTGGAGATTAGAATTTATATCATCTTATGCCACTAAAAAATCAAAATCCAACCAAAACAAACTCTTGGAAAGAACTTCAACAGTCATATCAAAAAGTACGTGGCATTGATATGAAAAAAATGTTTTTAGATGACCCGAAAAGAAAAGAAAAATACACCATAAAGTATAATGATTTTACGGTAGACTTTTCAAAAAATAGGATTGACGACGCAGCTTTAGGGCAATTATTTGAATTGGCAGAAGAAGTAGATTTGAAAGATGGCATCCAAAAAATGTTTACAGGCGATTTTATAAATGTTACCGAAAACAGGGCGGTGTTACACACCGCTTTGCGAAATAAATCAGGGAATCCTGTAAGTGTTAACAATAAAAATATAATGCCCGAAGTAGAAGCCTCACTACAAAAAATGAAAAGCTTCTCTGAAGATGTTATTTCAGGAAAATTTAAAGGCTACTCAGGCAAAAAAATTACCGATATTGTCAATATCGGAATCGGAGGCTCAGATCTAGGACCCAAAATGGTAGTTGAAGCCTTAAAATATTATAAAAACCATCTAAAGACCCATTTTATATCAAATATTGATGGAGATTATTTGGCTGAAACCTTACAAAGACTAAATCCCGAAACAACATTATTTGTCATTGTTTCAAAAACATTTACCACACAAGAAACCTTAACCAATGCCGAAACCGTAAAAAAATGGTTTTTATCAAAAGAATTTTCAACCCGAGAAACCGATATCAAACACAATTTTGTAGCCGTATCTACAAATTTAGAAAAGGTTGCTGATTTCGGTATTGCACAAGAGAATATCTTTACCATGTGGGATTGGGTTGGCGGACGTTATTCACTATGGAGCGCGGTGGGCTTGTCTATCAGTTTATCAATAGGCTTTGACAACTTCAACCAATTATTAACAGGGGCTTATGAAATAGACAAACATTTTAAATCAGCACCCTTTCAGCAAAATATTCCCGTAGTATTAGCATTGTTGAGTATTTGGTATACCAACTTTTTCAATACAGAAACTGAAGTTGTTATTCCGTATTCGCAATACCTAACGCAGTTAGTACCCTATTTACAACAATTGTCTATGGAAAGCAATGGTAAATCTGTAGATAGAGATGGGCACAAAACCAACTATCAAACAGGCGCTATTATTTGGGGCAATACTGGCACCAACGCACAACATGCTTTTATGCAATTGGTACATCAAGGCACAAAATTAATTCCTGTTGATTTTATAGGATTTTCAAATTCGCTTTACGGCGATAAAGAACATCACAATAAATTAATGGCTAATTTTTATGCCCAAGCAGAAGCCTTGTATTTAGGAAAGACAAAAGAAGAAGTACACCTCGAATTAAAGTTAGCCGACAAGCAAGATAAAATAGCCCAATTGCTTCGGTTTAAAACCTTTGACGGAAACAAACCTTCAAATATGCTGACAGTAAATAAATTAACTCCAAAAAATTTAGGAAGCCTTATCACTATCTACGAACATAAGACTTTTGTGCAAGGATATATTTGGAATATCTTTAGCTTTGACCAATTTGGAGTAGAATTAGGTAAAGAGCTGGCAAAGAAATATTTATAAACTTATAATACGTCTAGGTGTCTAGATATAAGGAAATGGTATGCCAACTTTAATAAGTTGAATGTTAATAAGTTGATAGTATTCGCAGTTTCTGAGTATAAAAATTTTAGTATTTTCGTAAAAGAGTTGAAAAGTTAATCTTTTCTTAAAGTTTAAATTAATTTTAAATGATTACTTTTGCTCCGCAAATTATAAACTAATTCAAAATACGATGAAAAAAATTACGAATTTATTAATGGTATTGATGTGCCTTTTTATGACATCAGCCATTTTTGGACAAGGTAATACAACCGCGTCATTAAACGGTAAAGTTCTTGATAATAATGGAGACCCATTACCGGGAGCCAACGTTGTTGCTATTCATGTTCCATCAGGATCAAAATATGGTTCTGCCACAGATTTTGATGGGCTATTCAGAATCTCAAATATGAGAGCCGGCGGCCCTTATAAAATTACAATTTCTTATGTTGGGTTTAACGATTATGTTAAAGACAATGTTTATTTACAATTAGGTCAAACCTTTCGGGTAAATGCTACGATGGCAGAAACGTCAAACACCTTGGAAGAAGTAGTAATTACTGCACAAACAGGAGGTATTTTTGACGGTAATAAAACAGGGTCTGAAACTACCGTTAGTGCTAAACAAATTAACAATTTACCATCTGCATCGCGTTCAATTGCAGATTTTGTCAGGGTTACGCCCCAAGCGCAAATCTCAGAAGGAAATGATGGTTTTTCGATCTCTTTAGCAGGAAATAATAATAGGTTTAATGCAGTTTATGTAGATGGAGCTATTAGTAATGATGTATTTGGCCTAGCGGGTTCCGGTACTAATGGAGGGCAAACAGGAGTGTCGCCTTTTTCAATAGATGCTATTGAACAATTTCAAATTCAAGTAGCGCCTTTTGATGTTAGAATCGGTGGTTTTAGTGGTGGCGCTATCAATGCTATTACCAGGTCAGGTACGAATGAATTTAAAGGTTCGGCTTATTATTTTACAAGAAATGAAAGTTTGGCAGGAAAAACTCCTGTTGACTTAGTTCCAGCAGGTGGAACAAGAGAAAAGCTAAATGATTTTGACGCTAAAACGTACGGAATTCGAATTGGTGGGCCCATCATTAAAGACAAAGCATTTTTCTTCTTATTATATGAAAGACAAGACGATGTAACCCCACAACCTTTTAATGTATCAAATTATGTGGGTGATGCCGGAGCTTCAGATTTAGAACAATTGAGACAATTTGTTCAAAACAATTACAACTATGATGTGGGAGTATTTGATCAAAATGATTTTACCTTAGTAAGTGATAAGGTTACGGCAAAATTCGATTTTAACTTAGGTGAAAATAATAAATTGTCATTAAAACATAATTATACAAAAGCGGTTAATTTAGAATCTAGAAATTCTAATAGAGGTTTTATCGGATTTTTAAACGGATCTGAATTTTTTACCTCAATTACGAATACATCCTCTTTGCAATTAAACACTAATTTTGGCTCTAAATTTGCCAATAGCTTAATTTTAGGATATACAAGAGTAAGAGATGATAGAGACCCTTCAGGAGACCCGTTCCCAACAGTAGTTATTAGAGATGGGTCAGGTACAATTCAGTTTGGTGCAGAACCCTTTTCAACAGCCAACTTGTTAGATCAAGATATTTTTACATTGACTGATAATTTTGAAATCTATAAAGGTAAACATACCATTACTTTAGGTACACATAACGAATGGTCTAAAGTTAAAAACTTATTTTTTGCCTTTAACTATGGCCAATACCAATACGACAATTTACAAGATTTCTTTGACGGAAATATAGATAGATTCCTTAGAGGATATTCATTAGTGAGCCCGGGTGCCGGTGATACCTCTTCAGGATCTGCCGATTTTAAAGTATTTCAAGCCGGTGTGTATGCACAAGACGAAGTGCAAATTAACGACAACTTTAAGTTTACAGTTGGCTTGCGTTTTGACATGCCTTTCTGGGAAGACGGCCCGGTAAATGATGACTTTAACAATAGAACCATTCCGTTATTAGAAGCAGAAGGAAAAGATTTACAAGGAGCAAAAGTGGGTAGAGGACCTGCAAATTCATTGCACATTGCTCCAAGAGTAGGATTTAACTGGAATGTTAAAGGCGAGAGCAAAACACAAGTGAGAGGTGGTTTCGGAATCTTTACTTCTAGGCTGCCATTGGTATGGCCGGGGGGTACTTATAATAACAATGGTGTTACCGGAGGTTTCTTATTTCAAGATGTTGATTTCGGTGATACCATTGCACCATTTAATCCAGATGTAAACAGCCAACCCGTTGGTGCCGTTCCCGGTACAGGCCAACATGGTGGTAACATAGATTTATTTTCCTCAGATTTTAAATTGCCACAAGTGTTAAAAGCAAATATAGCATTTGACCAAAAATTACCATGGGCAGGGTTAACATTTTCAGGAGATATCTTATATCAAAAAACAATATACAATATCTATTATGAAAACCTTAACCTAAAAGGAGCTGTTGGTAGATTGACCGGTACAGGTGACAATAGGCTTAGATATAATAGAGGAGATGAAATAGATGGTGTGTACGACAGAATTATTTTAGCCTCAAATACCACTAAAGGTGAAACGTGGAATTTTGTAGGTACATTGTCAAAATCATTCCAAAAAGGTTTCCAAGGTAGTGTTTCATATTCTTACGGTGATGCCTTCGCTATTTTTGATGGTACCTCATCTCAAAACAGTTCTCAATGGAGAGGCATTCAAAATGTAAATGGTAAAAATTCTAATTTACCGGTAACAAGGTCTGATTTTTCTGCCGGAAGCAGAGTTGTAGCAAATCTAAGCTACGAAAAGAAATGGTCTGAAAATTTAAAATCAACTTTTGGTGTCGTGTATACAGGTAGTCAAGGAAGGCCATTTTCATATACTTATGGAGGAAGGGCAAGCAGGTTACAAAATGATGACTCTAGAGATTTTACATCATTGATCTATGTTCCTACCGGCCCCGGTGATATCCATTTAACCACTAATAACTGGGATGAGTTAAATGCTTTTATTTCTAGCGATTCATACCTAAATTCCAGAAGGGGTAAATATGCAGAAAGAAATGCTGTGAGAGGCCCATGGAGTGATATTGTAGATCTAAAGTTTTTACAAGACTTTATTTTTAAGAAAAATACATTGCAATTAAGTTTTGATATTTTCAATTTCACAAACTTAATCAATAAAGATTGGGGTAAAGTAAACTTTAGGCCTAGCAATTCGCAATTCTTAAATTTTGAAGGCTTTGAATCAGATGGTACAACACCAACATTTAGTTTCAATCCTAATAATGCCGCAAACCTTGACAGAATTGATGATTCAGGGTTATTGAGTTCTAGATGGCAAATGCAAATTGGTTTAAGGTATATCTTTAACTAATTCAGTACCTATATTTTTAAAACTCACATCTTGGTAACTATCGAGATGTGAGTTTTTTTATGACTAATTTTTAGTACATTTACCCAAATTATAAAAGCACATATTATGATGAAAATAGTACATTCTTATTGGGCATATATTGTAGTGGCAGTTTTAATTGTTGCCGTGATAAATGCGGTAATGGGCCTTGTTAAGAACAAAGAATTTGCAACGAAAGATTTACGTATTTCACTATTTACATTAATAGTGGCTCATATACAATTACTTATTGGCTTAGGGTGGTATTTTATGTCTCCGGCCTATAAAGCCTTAAAAGAACACGGTATGGGCGAAACCATGAAAGACAGTGCCACTAGGTTACTGGCCGTAGAACACCCTTTAATGATGATATTGGCCATTATTTTAATTACCATTGGTTGGTCTAAACATAAAAAACAGCAAACCGATAAAGGCAAATTTAAAACCATTGCCATTTTTTATGGAATAGCATTGTTATTCGTCTTAAGTAGAATTCCGTGGAATCAATGGTTTGAATAGTTTATAACAATCAAATCTTTTTAAACTAAAAAAATCAGAAGCGTAACACAGTTTAACAAACGCAATGAAAATAATACTGTCTTACATTTTATCAATTATTTATTATCTGTTTTTTTATGTAGGATTGTTGTTGTTTCACCCCTTACAATGGCTAGGGTATCATTTAGGAGGTTATAAAGGCCATAAATGGATTGTTGATATAATGAACGGATATTTGGTAAGTTGCTTATATATTTTAGGAACACGTATTACCTTTACAAACCCCTATCAACTTCCTAGCAACGTTCCATTGATAATTGTATCTAATCATCAAGGCATGTACGATATTTCTCCCATTTCTTGGTATTTTAGAAAGTTTCATCCGAAGTTTGTGGCTAAAAAAGAGCTAGGTAAAGGCATACCCAGTGTTTCCTATAACTTAAGGCATGGAGGTGCTGCATTGATTGATAGAAAAGATGTAAAACAATCTATTACCACCATTATAAATTTTGCCAAGTATATTGAAAAAAATAAGTATGCTGCTGTTATTTTCCCCGAAGGAACCCGTAGTAAAACCGGGAAACCCAAACGTTTTTCAATGTCAGGGCTAAAAACACTCGTGAAGTTTGCCCCATCGGCTTATATCATACCACTGACCATTAATAATTGTTGGAAACTAACAAAAAACGGTAGGTTTCCTTTAGAAATAGGGCAGCGTATTCGCTTTGAAATCCATAAACCGATTGAAGCTACATCGTTAAAGTTTGAATATTTATTTGAAAAAGTAGAAAATACCATTAAAAAATCAATAGTTTCGTAGGCGTTTTAAAAATAGAAAGATGTCAATATTCAATATACGGTTAGAGGTAATGCAAACCCTAGAAAAAAGCATAGAAGCTTTTGTCGATAAATTTTTAATTGCCCCCGAAAAAATATGGCAGCCTACAGATTTTTTACCCAATCCTCAAAGTGATAAGTTTATCGAGGAGGTCAACGAAATACGAGAGATTTCAAAAGAATTAGATGATGATTTTTGGGTAGTGTTGGTAGGTGATACTATTACCGAAGAAGCATTGCCAACTTACGAATCGTGGTTGTTAGATGTAGAAGGTATTTCACAACATACTGACAGGGGAGATAACGGTTGGGCGAAATGGGTACGTGCTTGGACAGGTGAAGAAAATAGGCACGGTGATGTATTAAACAAATACCTGTATTTATCCGGTAGGGTAAACATGCGAGAAGTTGAAATGACTACCCAACATTTAATTGCCGACGGATTTGACATCGGTACAGCCCGTGACCCATATAAAAACTTTGTATACACAAGTTTTCAAGAATTGGCTACTTATATTTCACATAATAATGTGGCAAAAATTGCCCGTAAAAAAGGACACAAACTATTGGCAAAAATGTCTAAAATAATTGCCGGAGATGAAATGCGCCATCATTTGGCCTATGCAGAATTTGTCAATCAGATATTTACCTATGACCCTAGTGAAATGATGTTGGCGTTTCAACACATGATGAAACACAAAATAGTAATGCCGGCAATGCACCTTAGAGAATCGTTTGAAACCAAAGGCTCGCTTTTTGACCAATTTTCAATAGTTGCCCAAAGAGTAGGCGTTTATACCGGTTTTGATTATGTGTCTATTTTAGAGAAACTAAACAATGTTTGGGAAATAGATAAAATTACCGGACTCACTGCCGAGGCTGAAAAAGCAAGAGATTACTTAATGAAACTTCCCGAGCGTATGTACCGGATTACAGAACGCATTGTTGTGCCCATTACAAAGTATGATTTTAAATGGATGCAGCCGATAGGTTAATCATAACGTATTCACCACCTTGCGAAGAGCTACCAAATTGCGCAATAAAGGCTCTAAAAGGTCTAAATGTAGCATATTAGCGCCATCTGATTTGGCACTTTTCGGGTCGAAATGGGTTTCGAGAAACAATCCGTCAACACCCGTTGCAATTCCGGCTCGGGCAATAGTTTCTATCATCTCGGGGCGGCCTCCGGTTACTCCTGATGACTGATTGGGCTGTTGCAACGAATGTGTTATGTCTAATACCGTAGTAGCATAACGTTTCATAATTGGAATGCCCCTAAAATCAACAATCATATCCTGATACCCGAACATGGTACCCCTATCTGTAATCATCACCTTGTCATTACCACTATCGGTTACTTTTGTAACAGCATGTTGCATACTTTCGGCACTCATAAACTGCCCCTTTTTTAAATTGATTGTTTTTCCTGTTTTCGCTGCGGCTACTACCAAATCGGTTTGTCTGACTAAAAATGCAGGAATTTGTAAAACATCAACATACGCCGCCGCCCTGTCAGCATCTGAAACATCGTGAATATCAGTTACCGTAGGCACATCAAATGCCAAACTGACCTTTTGTAAAATTTGTAAGGCTTTTTTATCGCCAATTCCGGTAAAACTGTCTACGCGAGAACGATTTGCCTTTTTAAAACTTCCTTTAAAAATAAAAGGTATTTTCAATGCCTCGGTAATGGTACATATTTTTTCGGCAATACGCATAGCCATATTTTCACCCTCAATAGCACACGGCCCCGCTAATAAAAAAAAGTTATCACCAGATGTATGTTTTAGCTTTGAAATACGTTCTAAATTCATAGATGTTTATTTACAAAGATACTATTTATAGCCACACAGTTATTGTTTCAGTAACATCCAACAACAAAAATGAAAAAAATATTCAAAATTATTTCGATTCTAGCCTTGGCTTTTATTGCTTTTATCATTCTAATACCTATTATTTTTGAAGGTAAAATTATTGAATTGGTTAAAAAAACCATCAATAATAATATTGATGCTACGGTAGATTTTAACGAGGCCGATTTAATTTTATGGAAGAGTTTTCCGAATGCCGAAGTAGCCTTAAAAAATGTTTCTTTGGTAACCAATGCCCCTTTTGAAGGCGACACCTTATTTAGTGCTGCTGCCATCGATTTAAAAATGCCGTTTAAAGATATTTTTAAAAGTGACGGAATTAATATCACCAGTTTTGTGATTGACAATGCTTCTGTGGCTATAAAAATTAATGCAGGCGGAAAGGCAAATTATGATATTGCCATCGCTAAAAATACAGAGAATACACCCTCAAAAGATAACGTCTCAGAGTCTTTTCAGCTCAAATTAGAATCGTATGAAATTCACAATAGCACTATTTCTTACGAAGATGTTTCGGGCAATATGGCATTTCAATTAACTGACTTCAATCATTCGGGTACCGGAAACCTGTCAGCAACCACCTCAAAGTTAACCACTACTACTTCCGGATTGATTTCTTTTCAGCTTGACAGTGTACGCTATCTAAACAAAAATAAAATTAAGTTAGATGCTGTTTTTAATATTGATGTAAAAGAACAACGGTACAGTTTTTTAGATAACAAGGCAATCATCAATCAATTGCCATTGGTTTTTGACGGTTTTGTAAAAGTTAATGAAAACAGTCAGGAAGTGAAATTGGCTTTTAAAACCCCTTCGTCAGATTTCAAAAACTTTTTGGCGTTACTTCCTGAGGTGTATTCTAAAAATATTGAAGGTGTCACCACTACCGGAAATTTTGACGTTACCGGAAATATCGAAGGGATTGTTGATGATACACATATTCCAACATTTAACATTAGCATTGCATCAAATAATGCATCTTTTAAATACCCCAACCTTCCTAAATCGCTTACAAATATCAATATCAATACCGAAATAGTGAATAAAACGGGGCTTACAAAAGACACCTATATCGCTATAGAAAAATTATCATTTAAGGTAGACGAAGATATTTTTAATGCAACAGCTACTTTACGAGATATTACCGAAAACATGAAAGTAAATGCTTCTGTAAAAGGAACGGTAAACCTTGCGAGTTTAGAAAAAATATATCCTGCGGAAGCTGTAAAAGGCTTCAAAGGAATTGTAAATGTTGATGCCACCACTAATTTTGATATGGCCTCTATCGAAAAAAAACGCTATCAAAATACTAAAACAGCAGGGGTTTTTAAGCTGAGTAACTTTGAATATGTTTCTACCGAATTAAACAATCCGCTACAAATAAAAAAAGCGGCGGTTACCTTTACGCCTAAGACGGTACAATTAAATGAGTTTGATGCACAATTAGGGCAAACCGATGTGGCTACTACAGGTACTATAAAAAATTTATTAGGGTTTCTGTTTAATGATGAAGATATAGAAGGTAAATTTAAAATGACATCCACTACCTTTTCGGTAAATGATTTTATGGTTACCGAAACAGGAGCCGATACGGATAATGGTGAAACGGCTAAGGCCGGAGAACAACTTAAAATCCCTTCCTTTTTAGACGTTATTGTCAACGCCCAAGCCACAACAGTTTTGTATGATGACATTGTGCTAAAAAATGTTACAGGAACCATGTTGATCAACGACCAAAAAGCAATCTTAAAAAATATGAAATCTACTGTTTTTGGTGGTAATTTAGGGTTTAATGGCTTCGTTTCTACCAAAGATAGCATTGCTACCTTTGCGATGAATTTAGACGTTGCCAATTTTGATATTGCTTCGTCGTTTTCGTCATTAAAATTATTTCAGGCCTTAGCGCCTATCGCCAAAGCAGTTCAAGGAAAAATCAACTCAAAAATTAGCTTGTCGGGAAATTTGAATGATGATTTTACACCCAATCTGAATTCGCTTAGCGGAGATGTATTGGGAGAGTTGTTAGCAGCAAAAATTTCACCCGATTCTTCACCGTTATTACAAGGCTTAGAACAGCACCTCAATTTTTTGAATGTTAAAAAATTAAACCTCGAAAACTTAAAAACATCTTTAACTTTTAAAGATGGCAAAGTAGCGTTAAAACCTTTTACCTTGCATTATGACGATATTGAAATAACTGTTTCGGGAAGCCATAATTTTGATACTTCATTGGCTTATGATGCCGTAATCAATGTTCCGGCAAAATATTTGGGCAAAGAGGCTTCACAGTTAATTGCCCAACTAAATGATAAAGAGCAAAACGATATAAAAGTACCCGTAAATGCATTGATTACCGGAAAATTTCAACAACCGGTAATAAAAACAGATTTGACATCGGCTATTGCCAATTTGAGTAAGCAAATAGCTGACAAACAAAAAGATAAATTGGTAAAAAAGGGTAAAGATAAAGTTACCAATGTACTGAATGACTTACTCGGTGGTGGTAACAAGCAAAAAGATTCAACCGCAACAGATACGGTTAAAAAGAATAATGTAAAAAACGTTGCCAATGATATTCTAGGCCTTTTCGGAAAAAAGAAGAAAAAAAAGAAAGACACTATTAATTAATAGCTGTCAATTTTTAAAATCTGAAATTTTAGGGTCTTTTTCTAATGCCAATACCTTTTCGAGCATCTTATCATTTTCATTCAATATTTCAAAAAAGGCACTTTCTCCAAATAAGATACGGGCAAATAATGCTTTAAAATATATTTTTAATGTGGGCATATTTATTTTAGAGGTATTGTCTATACTCGCTAGATATTCACTGAGAATCTTACCGTCTGTATCAAAACTCTTTTTAAAATCTTCAAAAGTTAAATCTTCAAACTGTTTGTGATGGTAATCAATGGCATAGTCAAAAACAAAATTATTGACACCTTCAAAATCAATGGCACCAAAATAGGCTGTAGTATCAATACCCACAAAAACATCGGGTACGATACCGCCACCGCCGTACACAACTTTACCTTTAGGGGTTACAAATTTTAGGGAATCGTTAACTTTTATACTATCGGCATTGGTCAATTCTCCATGGTGCAATCGTATCAACCGGTCTTCAAAATAGGTATTTCCGTTTTTGCCACCGTAGGGTTTTTGAATAGACCTTCCGGTAGGTGTATAATAACGAGATACGGTTAACCTTACGGCAGAACCATCCCCTAAATCCATTTCCTGTTGTACCAAGCCTTTCCCGAAAGAACGCCTGCCTACAATAACCCCTTTGTCATTATCTTGTAAGGCACCGGCTACAATCTCACTGGCAGAAGCAGAGTTTTCATCAATCAATACATATACTTTATGATTTTCAAAATCACCTTTTTTAGTAGCAAATGTCTTGTCGATTTTACCCCCTTTATTTTTAGTAAATACAATGAGTTTATCGTCTTCTAAAAATTCATCTACAATTTGGGTAGCTACTCCCAAATAGCCTCCCGGGTTTCCGCGGAGGTCTAATACCAAACGCTGCATCCCTTTTTTTAATAAGGCAGACATTGCTGTTTTAAATTCATCATGGGTAGTAGCGGCAAATTTGTTAATTTTAACATAGCCCAACGTATCAGTAAGCATATAATAAGCATCAATACTATTGATAGGAACACTGCCCCGTTTTAACGTAAAGTTTAAAAATTTAGATTCGGGTTTTCTATAAACAACAAGTTCAACTTTGGTATCAGGTGCTCCTTTTAAGGTTTTAAAGATATGATTTGTGTTTAATTTTTTACCGTAGAGGGTATCTTTATCGGCAATTAATATCCTATCTCCGGCTTTGATACCGGCCTTGTCGCTTGGCCCGCCTTTAATTACTTGCACAACGGTTAACGAATCTTTATACATTCTAAATTGTATGCCCACGCCTACAAATTCGCCATTCATCCTTTCGGTAATGGCATCGTGTTCACTGGCAGGGATATATACTGAATGCGGATCTAATTTCCCTAAAATATTTCTAATAGTTCCGTCGAGAAGGCTATCGGTATCAACTTTATCGACATAATCATATTGAATGTAATCTATCAAACGTTTTATTTTGGCTTCACTCGGACTCTTAGTAAAAAGCATTACCGTATTCCTTTTAGGATAATTTAAAAAAGTGCCTATCAAGATACCCAATACAACGGCAACAGTAAATAATAAAGGAATGTATATTTTACTTTTCATAATCTTCAATATAAGTAATTTCTACGCCGGCTTTTTCTAAAAATTCTAATCCCGAACCGTCTTTATAGCCGTTGGCATATACCAATCTTTTGATACCCGATTGGTGGATGAGCTTGCTGCACTCTTTACACGGAGACATGGTAATGTATAACGTAGCCCCCTTACATGATTGGGTAGAGGATGCGACTTTTAAAATGGCATTTGCTTCTGCATGTAAAACATACCACTTGGTATCATTGTTTACATCTTCGCAGATATTTTCAAATCCGGTAGGCGTTCCGTTATACCCGTCAGAAATAATCATTTTATCTTTAACTATCAGTGCACCAACTTGTTTGCGTTTGCAATAAGATAGTTTTGCCCATACTTTTGCCATTTTTAAATAGGCAATATCATATTTTCGTTGTTTCTCTTCTGTCACCTGCGACATACTGAACGGTTTTTTTACTGATTATTCCTTACTTTTCAATTTAGTTGGCGAACCTACCGAATTACTACGACAAAGTACCGAAAAAATTGTTTGATTGTCGTTAAAGTTTTACCAAAATTTACGTTCGGCAAGCATGGGTATTACGATGCCTATAACTATGGATGAGAGTACTAATACCCAATCGCGTTTTGTAATTTTTAAAACCTTTGCAGCTAAGTATCCTATTGTTAAAATAGATATTACAATAACTAGCTGGGCGATTTCTATACCAAGGGCAAACGATAATAAGGGCGCTAATTTGGCTTCGGTTTCTTCGACAATCATTCTAAAATAATTTGAAAACCCCAATCCATGAATCAATCCAAACGAAAAAGCAAAAAACAGATTAATATTGGTACTTTTTTTAGCTTGTTTTTTTATGGTTATGATATTGGTAAGTGCCGTAATTAAAATGGTGACGGGAATTAAAAATTCAACAATATCAATATCTACAGATAGAATTTTATATGCTGCCAGTGCCAATGTTAAGGTATGGCCTACAGTAAAAAAGGTGATGAGCCATACTACTTTTTTAGCTTCATTAAAGCTATAAATAACCGATAAAACCACTAAAAATAAAATATGGTCATAAGCCTGCCATTCCAATACATGCCCGAGGCCTAGTTTTAGAAAAAGTATAAAATTATCCATAATTATTAAAATTATAAGCACCGAATTATAAAAAACAAATTTCAAGGATGCTTTCTAGATTTGAAATCTCAATGTTAGAACTTTACTATGTTATCTTTTGAAACAAATCCCAAAGAACCACCCCGCAACTCACCGAAATATTCAACGAATGCTTGGTGCCGTATTGCGGAATTTCAACACAATAATCAGCTGCCGAAACTACTTCTTGTTGTACGCCTTTTACCTCATTGCCAAAAATAACCGCCGTTTTTCCTTCTTTTGAAGGGTTGAAATTTTGTAGCAATGTGGCGTTTTCCGCTTGTTCGATAGCCACTATTTTTATCTTTTCACTTTTTAATTTTTTTATCAGAGTAAGTGTGTTTTCAACATATTCCCAATCAACGGTATCTGTGGCTCCCAAGGCAGTTTTATGAATGTCTTTATGAGGTGGTTTTGCTGTAATGCCACACAAATAAATTTTTTCAATTAAAAAAGCATCACTAGTGCGAAAAACCGAACCGATATTATTTAAACTTCTGATATTATCTAATATAACCAGTAAAGGGGTCTTTTTTACTGATTTGAACTGTTCGACGGTTAACCTTCCTAATTCGCTATTTTTCAATTTCCGCATAAAATTAGTTATCTTTAATTCTGAATAATTAACTTCGCAAAACTAATTTAAAATTGCAATAATTGGCTGCAAAAGTAAAAAAAGTCACTCCGTTAATGAAGCAATACAACACCATCAAGGGTAAATACCCTGATGCGATGTTATTGTTTCGAGTGGGTGATTTTTATGAAACTTTTGGCGAAGATGCCGTAAAAGCAGCACAAGTATTAGGAATTGTACTGACCAAACGCGGCGCCGGCAGCGAAACCGAAACAGCATTGGCAGGGTTTCCGCACCATTCACTCAATACCTATTTACCAAAATTGGTAAAAGCCGGAATGCGGGTGGCCATTTGCGATCAGTTGGAAGACCCAAAAATGACCAAAACCATAGTAAAGCGTGGTGTGACTGAATTGGTAACTCCCGGCGTGGCGTTGAGCGATGAAGTACTACAGGCAAAAACTAATAATTTTTTAGCCGCTTTACATTTTGGTAAAAAACAAATCGGAATCTCTTTTTTAGATATCTCAACCGGAGAGTTTTTAATAGCCGAAGGCAATGACGAATATATTGACAAACTGTTGCAAAATTTTAATCCGAGTGAAGTATTGGTACAAAAACAATACAAAACCCGTTTTAGTGAATTGTTTGGTGAGCGGTATTATTCTTTTTATCTCGATGATTGGCTTTTTCAACAAGAATATGCCAATGAAAGCCTGAGTGCACATTTTCATATCAAATCACTTAAAGGATTTGGTATAGACGATTTACAATTCGGTATCATTGCCGCCGGAGCAATTCTCTATTACTTATCGGAAACACAACATAACAAATTACAACATTTGGCTACCATCAGGCGAATTGAAGAAGACCACTATGTATGGATGGATCGATTTACAATTAGAAATTTAGAATTGTATGTTGCCAATTCACCCGAAGCAGTAACCTTATTAGATATTATTGACCGTACCATTTCACCCATGGGCGGCCGATTGCTTAAACGATGGTTGGCCTTGCCATTGAAGAATTTGAAACAACTTCAAAAACGACATGAAATTGTAAAATATCTTATTGAAAATGATACTTTTTATGACGAGGTTACCTATCAAATGAAACAAATAAGCGATATTGAACGGTTGATATCTAAAGTAGCCACGGCAAAGATACACCCTCGGGAGGTAGTACTTTTAAAAGATTCACTCAAAGCTATACTGCCCATTAAAGAAGCCGCCGAAAAAAGTAATAATAAAGCCTTGCAGCATGTAGGAAAACAATTATATCCTTGTGACGAACTGATTCAAAAAATAGCAAGCACCCTTTTTGACGATGCTCCTGTAAATATCAATAAAGGCAATGCCATTGCTACCGGAATTTCTGCCGAGTTAGACGAATTACGCACTATTGCCTCTTCAGGAAAGGAATACCTTGATGAGATGTTGGCACGTGAAACCGAACGTACCGGAATTTCGAGTTTAAAAATTGCTTTTAATAATGTGTTTGGCTATTATATTGAAGTGCGGAATACTCATAAAGATAAGGTGCCCGAAGATTGGATTCGCAAACAAACCTTAGTAAATGCCGAACGCTATATTACCGAAGAGCTCAAAGCCTATGAAACCAAAATTTTAGGGGCTGAGGAAAAAATTGGACAACTAGAGCAGCAATTATTTGCTGAATTATTGCATTTTATGTTGGCCTATATTGAGCAAGTACAACACAATGCACAACAAATTGCCAAATTAGATTGTTTGTGTTCTTTTGCGCAAACAGCAAAAGACAATAATTATGTACGCCCGCAATTAGACGAAAGTACCGGTTTAGAGATTAAAAACGGTCGCCATCCTGTCATTGAAAAGCAATTGCCTATTGGCGAAGAATACATTGCCAATGATGTGGTACTCAATAGAAACCAGCAACAAATCATTATGATTACCGGCCCCAATATGAGTGGTAAATCGGCTATTTTGCGGCAAACGGCATTGATTGTTTTGTTAGCACAAATGGGCAGTTATGTACCTGCCCAATATGCTAAAATAGGTATTGTAGACAAAATATTTACCCGAGTAGGTGCCAGTGATAATATTTCTATGGGCGAATCGACTTTTATGGTTGAGATGAATGAAACGGCAAATATTTTACACAATATTTCTGAGCGCAGTTTGGTATTATTAGATGAAATTGGGCGTGGTACCAGTACCTATGACGGTATTTCTATTGCTTGGGCTATTGCCGAATATTTACATGAACATCCTGCCCATCCTAAAACACTATTTGCCACACATTATCATGAGTTGAATGACATGGCCAATACTTTTGAGCGGATTAAAAACTTTACAATTTCAATAAAAGAACTAAAAGACACGATTATTTTCTTGCGGAAATTAATTCCCGGAGGCAGTGAGCACAGTTTTGGCATTCACGTAGCTAAAATGGCAGGTATGCCAACACCGGTGATTCATAGAGCGAATAAAATATTGAAAAAATTAGAGCAAAACCACTCTTCTGAAGCGATTAAAAACAATCTCAAGAATGCTATGGATGAAGACATGCAATTGAGCTTTTTTAAGCTAGACGACCCTTTGTTAGAGGATATTAAAGAAGAGATTTTAACTACAAATATAGATGCATTAACACCTATTGAAGCCTTGATGAAGTTGAATGAGATTAAGCGGATGTTGGTAAAAAAATAGATACTATCATATAAAAAAGATTTAATTGCTAATTAATCTTTTAACCTCACTACATTAAACATATGAGGTTGACTAAAAAGTGTCATTCTGAATGAAATGAAGAATCTCTTTTAATCAAAAGGTTCCATTTTTGGTATTATTGGTGATTTTCACCAACAAATAACCTATGGTTTTAGATATTAGAAAACACAGACTAACGTTAAATATAAAATTAACCCATTCACAAATGCCCTATTTATAGTATCTTTACACTTTATTAAGAATAGTATGCATTTTTTATTTATCAGCGGAGCCGAAATATTTGTAGTCTTAGTAATTGTATTGATGTTGTTCGGGGCAGATAAAATACCCGATATTGCCCGGGGCTTGGGCAAAGGAATGCGTCAAATAAAAGATGCCACCAATGATATTAAACGCGAGATAACCAGTACGGCAGAAAAGCAAGGCATCGATACCGAATTTGTACGTGAAATCAAAGAAGATTTTACCAAGATAAAGAATAAGGTTCAAGATGATATAGAAGATGTTACCAAACCCATTAAACGAAATTTGTAATTGAATTTTCTAGATACTATCATTGAAAAGGATAAAGAACTGTTTGTCTATTTGAATTCATTGGGCTCTGAAACTTGGGATGGTTTTTGGCTATTTATTACGAACCAATTTTATTGGACTCCCTTATTTTTACTTTTATTCTATTTAATATTCAAAGCCTACGGATGGAAAAAAAGCTTGTTACTGTTATTGGTGGCAGCATTGTTGGTTACTTTTTCAGATCAATTGGTAAATCTAATCAAACACTATTTTGAAAGGCTTCGCCCTAATAATGATCCATTTATAAATAAACACATCAGAATTTTAAAAACACCACACAGTTTTAGCTTTGTTTCTGGGCATGCCACTACTTCTTTTGCAGTAACCACTTTTATGATTGCCACCCTGAAAAAACATTATAAATATATATTCTTACTCCTTATTTGGCCGATGCTTTTTGCCTATAGTAGAATTTATATAGGCGTACATTTTCCTATCGATATTTTTATCGGAATGTTACTGGGAATTGGCGTTGGCTTCATTTTTTATAAAATCAGCATTCTTTTTTTAAGAAAAATTCATTAATTTTGTAATGTACAGTAATTGTCGCTAAAAAAGTTACTTCCCCTAAAATTACCGTACATAACTTTTAACAAAATGTTTAACTAAACTAAATTAAAATGAACTTTTCGAAGAAAAATCAAGAGCGCATTAATATCATTAGATATTTTGCAAGTAAAAAATTACATTTTATGTCATTTTTGGTATTACTACTATTTGTCAATGCATGTACCAATGATGAAATTCAACAAGACGGATTGCAATCTGTTGAAGCCAACAATCAAACAAAAGCCCTGACTGTTGCCGAAATCAACCAACAAATTACCAAGATGTATAAAGACAAAGGCTCTTTCGATTGGAGTGAAGCCAGTGACCTTTTACTGTGGAGTGCCGCTGTACACGGCGAAAATATCTTAACCGTAGGCTATGGCAATAAAGATGAAAGTTTTAGGACACAAAAAAGTAATCGGCTAACGTCTATAAAAAATGAAATCATCCAAACCATCAAAAAATCTTCATCACAAAAAGCAAAAGGCGATATATTGATATATGAAGACAATACATTGAACCTTATTGACGTAAAAGTTACCGATTTGAATTCGGTAATGGCACTGCGAAGAAATGGCAATATTCGATATATTGAACCCGAAGGGTTTGTATATTCAGGAGAGATTATAGACCAAGAAAAATCGAGTTCAGGATGTGATAAATCAGGTGACAATATCAGCAGTAGTGATTTTGGTCATTTTTCTTCTTCTCAAACAGGCCATGTTCCGTGGAATTATTATGATCATAATATAAATCAGGCTTGGGCGTATAGCAAAGGTAGCGGTGTTGGTGTAGGCATTATTGATACCGGTGTTTCTTCAAGCCAACCTAATTTAGGGTATAAATTTGATGATTATTACGGAAGCAGGTATATTAGCAAACACGGCACCTATGTTGATTCTTGGAAATGGTGGGCAACCAATACCGACGGGCCAAACGACAAATGCGGGCACGGAACAAGTACCGCAGCTACAGTAGGAGCTCCTTTTAATAACAGCCATCAGTTTATAGGTGTGGCTTATGAATGCAATTTGGTAACTTACAGAGGTACCAGCGACGTGGTACTCAATGGCTATCACGAGCGTAAAGGTGTGGCCAAAGCACTCACAGAACTTGGCAACAGAAGTGATGTGAAAATAATTTCGATGTCTATCGGATACCCGTGGTCTATAGGTAGGATTAAAGATGCCGTAAAATATGCGTATGCCAGAGGGAAAATGATTTTTGCTGCCGGTGGTACTTCAACCAGTTTTACCAATTGGTACGGGGTGATATTTCCGGCTACGATGAGCGAAACGGTAGCCGTTACCGGAGTAGAAGAACAAAGTACGTATAGCGAATGTGATGTGTGCCATAAAGGAAGTGAAATAGATTTTACTTTTATTATGGAGCGAGGGAATAACAATCACCAACCGGTACTAGGATTCTATGACGGGCAATCTTCTTATTTTGGAGGCTCGTCAGTGGCTACTGCTGCCACCGCCGGTATTGCAGCCCTAGTTTGGTCAAGATACCCAACATGGTCAAGAGCACAAATATTACAACGGTTAAAAGAATCGGCTGATTTTTACCCTTCAAAAAATAGTAATTTCGGCTATGGCAATATTAATGCATTACGAGCTGTAAGAGGATATTAATAATTTTAATGTCATATTGAACGAAGTGCAACTGCCTGATGAAAAGGCAGGGAATCGTAAGATATTTTACTTCGTTCAATATGACATTTTATTTTACGCGGCTTATGGTTAGCCCATCGCGAATCGGCAATAAGACAGTCTCAATTCTTTTATCCTTTTTCAAGAGCGTATTATAGGCAATTAAGACCTTGGTATCTTCATCGTTGGCATCTGGTTTTTCAACTACTTTACCACTCCACAATACGTTGTCTGATAAGATAATACCCCCTTTATTCATTTTTTCAATCACCAGGTTAAAATAATTAGGGTAGTTGCTTTTATCAGCATCTATAAATACCAAATCAAAGTTTTCTTTTATGGTAGGGATAATTTCTAAAGCATCTCCAAGATAACGTTGTATTTGATTTTCATAAGCCGATTTTTTAAAATATTTTTGTTGAAAATCAACCAATTCTTCATTGTGGTCTATGGTATGCAATTTTCCGTCTTTGGCCAAGCCTTCAGCCAAGCACAACGCAGAGTAGCCGGTATAAGTACCTATTTCTAAGATTGTTTTAGGCTGTACTAATTTTGATAGCATAGCCAATACCCGACCCTGAAAATGGCCGCTTAACATTCTTGGCACCAATACTTTTTGCCAGGTTTCTCTATTTAATTGTTGTAATAATTCGGGCTCATCCTGTGAATGGGCCACCGCATAATCGTCTATTTGTTGAGGTAGAAATTCCATAAAATTCAATTCATAAAACAAAAAAAGCAGCACCTAAGTACTGCTTGTAAATATAACTATTAAATAATTAGATATCTATCTTTTCTTCTATGCTGTGCTGCATTATCTCTTTGTCATGTTCTGAGAGGGTATGCGGATGGTCGTCACTATCTAAATACCGGTTGCATACTTTTGTTATCGTTGCATTTTGTTTTGAATATAAGCCACATTTCTTGCAAATAAACAGATGAATTTGCAATTTCATTTTTTCCCAAAAAGACGCCTCTTTATATTGATTTTTATTACAAATGGCGGTTGCTTCTTCACAACTAACAAATAACTTACTCATAATATCTTATTTAGCAAACCAATTATCTTCTAAACATTTTCTCAATTGATGCCTTGCCCGGTGTATGATTACCCAAAGGTTAGACGCTGTAATGCCTAACTCATTACAAATCTCTTCGGTTTCATAATGTTGTACATTTTTCATTACAAAAACCATCCTGTATTTTTCGGGCAAATTATTGATACAATTGTTTAATGTAACTTTGAGCTCTTCATTTTCAATATCTTTTTCGGCCTCATTATCCCACATTTTGGGTACTCGTTCTTCCAGCCAAGAACCTTTTCTGTCGCCGTCTTGATAAAAATTAACTTTTATCTCTGCTTTGCCTTTGGTAGAATTTATTTTACGATAATAATCGATTATCTTACGTTTTAGGATAGAGATTAGCCAAGTTCGTTCAGAGGCTTGCCCCCTAAAATTGTGCTGTGCTTTTAAGCCCGAAAAGAAAGTTTCTTGAACAATGTCTTTGGCCAATTCTTCATTATCAACTCTGGTTATCACGTAGTTAAAAAGATAATCAGAATGTAGTGTTACCCAATTATTAGGGTTTAAAATATGTTTAGGGTTTTCGGGCATTGAAAAAATAACGCTTTCGTTGTAAATGCAAATATAATAGAATTATAATTGGTAATTTTTATTAGTGTTCAAGATATAACTATTTTTTTTAACGAGTATCACATGCAAAAAAAGAGCTATTAATACGACACATAATTTTTAAAAAGCAATTAATTTAAGAACTGATTTTTTTAGGCCGTAAATGATTGCTATGGGTGTTATAGGAAAAACTACCTGCCGATATGAAAGATAGCATCTCCCATATTAATAACCGGAAAATTATTAATAGCAATAATATAACCGTTATAAGGCGCTTTTACTTTAAAATTAGTTTCGCCGTACGTATCCATAATATAGCCTAAGACCTGTCCCTTTTTTACAGCCTCACCATTATTTACAGCAGTACTGAAGAGTCCGGCAATTTTAGCACGCACCCATCGTCGTTGTATTAACTCGATGCTTTTTTCCATTTTTGGAATGGCTACATTTTCGCTAATCATTTCAAAGTACCGTAAGATATTGAGGGTGCCGTTGATACCTTTTTCAATAGCTAGGGTATCCAAACGCAACGATTCGCCACCTTCAAAAACCAATATGGGAATATTGTGTTTAAAACATTCGTTTCTAAACGATTTGGCAATGAGTTTTGAGCCAAACATAAACGGGGCATTAAAAATATCCGCTAGTTTTTTGGCTTTTGTATCTTGTGGGGTATAACGTAGTTGAGGAAAATTATTTCGTTGCTCTCCGCCTGTATGGTAATCAATTCCGAAATCTACATTTTTTACTAATTCTTTCATTAAATAATAGGCCATCCTGCTGGCCAACGAACCTTTTTTAGAACCGGGAAAACTTCTATTGACATCTTTTCCGTGCATATCACGCGAAAAGTTTAAAAAGCCAAATACATTCAATAAAGGTACTACAATAACACAGCCTTTGTAAATTTTATAACTCTTATCTATCAGCATCCTTCTAATTAGCTCAATACTATTCACTTCATCGCCATGCAAGCCACCCTGCAATAAAATGGTTGGACCGGCTTTTTTTCCGTTAAAGATATAAACGGGAATTTCTATCAATGTACCGGTAGGCAATCGGTCAATAGGAATTTTAATCAGTTTAGACTCGCCTAACCCGATTTTATTTCCTCGAATTTCTACGAGTTCGTTTTTGAAATTTTTGTCGAACATTGGTTTCTAAAAGTTTAATAACGTGTGCTGCTACATTTACTTTGGTAAAGGCTTCTATCCCTTGAAACCCGGGTGATGCATTTACTTCAATGAGCAGTGGCCCTCTTTGAGAGCGAATCATGTCTACTCCGGCCACAGGTAAACTTAAATATTGTGTGGCTCGTAAGGCAATTTTTTTTTCTTTTTCTGATAATTGTACACTTTCACCGGTGCCGCCTCTGTGAATATTTGAGCGAAATTCACCCTTTTCACCTTTTCGCTTCATGGCGGCTACTACTTTTCTGCCCACTACAATAGCCCTAATATCTTCACCATTAGATTCTTCAACAAATTCTTGTAGCATAATACTAGTATTCATATTATAGAAGGTATCCATAATTGACTTCGCCGACTTTTTAGATTCTGCCAAAATAACCCCCAAGCCCTGAGTGCCTTCTTGTAATTTTATAATTACCGGCGGGCCACCAAGTAATTCTATTTGTTCATCGATATTTCTCGGATTGATAGAAAAAACCGTCTGTGGGATAGGAATATTTTTTCTATTCATAATTTGTAGGGTACGTACTTTATTTTGTGCCCTCAAAATACCCAATGACCGGGCGGTACTAAATACACCATTCATTTCAAATTCTTTTACGATAGCTGCGCCATGCCGACTCACCGAAGCCCCTATTCTAGGGATAATGACATCGGGGTCATTGATTATATTTTTCCCTTCGAAAATAATTTGGGGCCTTCCTTTTCCCAATTTCACAGAGCATTTTGTGTGGTTAATTACACACACATGATGCCCCCTGTTTTCAGCTTCATCAACGAGCCGTTGTGTTGAATAGATGTTTTCCCCTACTGATAATACGTGTATCTTCATATGATAATTTTCCCTTATCTATTTTAAAAGAGTGTCAACCTCTATGGTGTTTTCTAATGTTCTGTGAACTGGGCATCGATTGGCGATTTCTATCAATCTGTTTTGTTGTTCTTTTGTCAATGTTCCTTTTAATTCAATAGTTCGTACAAATTTGTCAATTTTTTTCGGATTGTTCTCACATGCATTACAATCTTCGGCATGTTGTTTAAAGTGTTCTAAGTGTACCAATACCTCATCCAATTGCCATTGTTTTCTGTCAGCATACATTCGTAAGGTAATAGCTGTACACGAACCCAAACTTGCCAGTAATAATTCATAAGGGGTAACTCCCGAATCTTTACCACCGTACTTTTTTGGTTCATCGGCCAAAATAGTATGTGTTCTTGCTGCTATTTCTGTAGCGTATTTGGTTTTACCGATTCTAACTACGGTTTGTTTTTCGGTTTGCAAATCAGAATCATCCTTAAAATTAACATAACGCCGTACCCAACTGGTAACTACCTCGCCTACATAGTAAGAGTCTTCTTTGTTAGTGAGCAAATGATTGGCTCCGTCAAGTGAAATAAAACTCTTGGGGTGGTGGGCAGCATTATAAATTTCTTTAGCATTTTGGATGTCTACAATCTTATCTTGTGGTGAATGCAATACCAAAATAGGTTTTCTGGATGCTTTTAAAAGTTCCGTCATATTTTTTGAACTCAAATCTTCTAAAAAATGTTTTTTGATGGTAAATTGCCTTCCGGATATTTCAAAGGTTGCTTCTCCTTCCAGTTCTATATCGTCAAGATAGTCTTCAAATAAATGTTCTACGTGCGAAGGGTTAGAAGGGGCACCAATGGTAACAATGGCTTTTATTGATTCAATTTCTTTTGAGGCAAAAATAGCCGCTGCCCCACCTAATGAATGTCCGATAATAATTTTAGGCGATACATAGTGTATTGCCAAATATTTTGCCGCCGCTATCAAATCACTAATATTGGTAGAAAAATTAGAATCTTCAAAAGCACCTTCACTTTTTCCTAGGCCTGTAAAATCAAATCGCATGACGGCAATTCTGTTATGGGTCAGTGCCCTTGAAATATTCCGTACAGCGGTGAAATTTTTATTTCCGGTAAAAAAGTGGGCAAACAAGGCATAACTCAAAGGCTTTTTGTCAATAGGAAAATCAATACTTCCCTCTAACAGAAAACCTTGTTTATTTTTAAATTGGACTTTTTTGCTGTACATAAAATTTGATTACCTGAATCTTAGTCGAAAAACATTTACTGGCTTACTTTACTCACATTTCGATTAATAGTTTTTAAATTTACAATTTTAAATAGAACTCATCTCAACTTTTTTGTATTAACCGAAAACGGGATGAATTTCGGCTATTTTTCAGGAAATGGAAAAAGTTAAGATAAGAGATTAATCATTTTTAATTATAAAAAATGATTAAAATCACTTTTTTTACAAACTCTAAATAGTACCTTTGTTACTTCTATAAAAAAATGAATCAACATGAGCGGAATTTTATCTTCATCGCTAGCCAGAAAGTATGCTATGGCACTTTCGGCATTTTTTCTAATCTTTTTCTTATTAATCCATGTCTCGGTTAACCTATTATCGGTTTTTAGTGAAGATGCTTTTAATACAGCTTCTCACTTTATGGGAACAAATCTACTTATCCAATTTATAATGCAACCCATCTTAATTTTTGGGGTGGTTTTTCATTTTGTGATGGGATTTGTCTTAGAACTCAAAAATAAAAGTGCACGTAGTGTTAAATATGTAAAAAATAATGGTGCTGCCAATGCTACTTGGATGAGTAGAAATATGATTTACAGCGGATTGGCAATTTTAGCATTTATAGTATTGCATTTTATTGATTTTTGGATTCCGGAAATAAATACAAAATATATTCATGGAGACACTTCAGGATTGTTGCAAAATGGTGAAGGATTACGGTATTTTGAAGAATTACATCTGAAGTTTTCAAACCCATTACGAGTGGGTGCCTATGTGCTTGCATTTGTATTTTTAGCATTGCATTTATTACACGGCTTTCAATCGGCATTCCAATCGATGGGAATGAATAATAAATACACCAAAAGTTTTAAAAAATGGACAAAAGGATACGCCATTATTGTACCCCTTTTATTTATTATTATTGCACTTTTTCATTTTTTCAATCAATAAAAGAATATATACTTAAATAATCTCGATAGCTATCGGGATAGCATAAACAAGTAATTATGGCAAAATTAGATTCTAAAATACCCGAAGGCCCAATAGAAAAAAAATGGGAAAATTACAAAGCTCATACCAATTTAGTAAACCCTTCTAACAGAAGAAAAATAGATATTATAATAATTGGTAGTGGTTTAGCAGGAGGTGCCGCAGCAGCAACGTTGGGTGAAGCAGGATATAATGTAAAAGTTTTCTATTTTCAAGACAGTCCGAGGAGAGCACATTCTATTGCCGCTCAAGGCGGAATAAATGCTTCAAAAAATTATCAGAATGATAATGATAGTGATTACAGACTGTTTTATGATACCGTAAAAGGTGGCGATTATAGGGGGCGAGAAGAAAATGTATATCGCCTTGCACAATTAAGTGGTAATATTATCGATCAATGCGTAGCACAAGGTGTTCCTTTTGCCAGAGAATATGGTGGTACATTAGCCAATCGTTCTTTTGGCGGGGCACAAGTATCGAGAACATTTTATGCCTCAGGAGCCACAGGGCAACAATTATTATTAGGTGCGTATAGCTCAATGAACAGGCAAATTAAGGCTGGTAATGTAAAATCTTACAACCGCCATGAAATGCTCGATGTGGTCATTGTTGACGGAAAAGCAAGAGGGATTATAGCAAGAAACCTAATTACAGGTAAAATTGAACGTTTTGGAGCACATGCGGTAGTGGTAGCATCGGGTGGTTATGGCAATGTATTTTATTTATCGACCAATGCTATGAATTGCAATGTAACCGCAGCTTGGAAAATTTATAAAAAAGGGGCTTTTTTCGCAAACCCGTGTTATACACAAATACATCCAACGTGCATTCCCGTTTCCGGAGAACACCAAAGTAAATTAACATTGATGTCTGAGTCCTTGCGAAATGATGGTAGAATTTGGGTGCCTAAACACAAAGAAGATGTTGAAGCAATACGTGAGGGTAAGCTAAAACCAACCGAAATACCCGAAGAGAATAGAGATTATTATTTAGAAAGGCGCTATCCGGCTTTTGGTAATTTAGTACCACGCGATGTGGCTTCAAGAGCTGCTAAAGAGCGTTGTGATGCCGGTTTTGGCGTAAATAAAGCGGGTTATGCGGTATATTTAGACTTTGCAGATGCTATCAGTCGTTTGGGCGTTGAAACCGTTAAAGAACGCTATGGGAACCTTTTTGATATGTATCAGAATATTACCGGAGACGATCCGTATAAAACACCCATGATGATTTACCCAGCATCGCATTATACGATGGGCGGTACTTGGGTTGATTATGAAACCATGACTACCGTTCCGGGCTTATATGCCATAGGAGAAGCTAATTTTTCTGACCATGGTGCCAATCGATTAGGAGCCTCTTCATTAATGCAATGTTTATGCGACGGCTACTTTGTGTTGCCGGCTACCATTTCTAATTATTTAAGTGGTGATATTCATACTGGGCCCATTGATACTTCAAGTGCCGAATTTGATAAAGCTGCAAATGGCGTTCAAGAGCTTATCGATAAAATTTTTGCCATAAACGGTACTAAATCTGTTGACTATTTCCACAGAAAATTGGGTAAAGTGATGTGGGATAAAGTTGGATTGGCTCGAAACGAAAAAGGATTAAAAGAAGCCATAGAAGAAATTAAAGAAATACGTGCTGCCTTTTGGAATGACGTAAGAGTACCCGGAAAGGCCAATCAGTTTAATAACGAATTAGAAAAGGCAATACGCGTAGCCGACTTTTTAGAATTGGCAGAGCTAATGGCCATAGATGCACTCAATAGAAAAGAATCTTGTGGGGCACATTATAGAGAAGAATCGGTAGAACCCGATGGGCCACAAAAAGGAGAGGCCAAGAGAAATGACAAAGAATATACTTATGTTGCTGCTTGGGAGTATATGGGAGAAGGCAAAGAACCTAAACTGCATAAAGAACCATTAACTTTTAATGCCATAGAATTAAAACAACGTAACTATAAATAATAACAAGTAAAAAAACGAATATGGATTTTACTTTAAAAATTTGGAGACAAGATAGTGCCAATGCTCAAGGAAGCATGAAAGACTATAAAGTAACAGATATTTCATCAGATACTTCTTTTTTAGAAATGCTCGATGTGCTCAATCAACAACTGATAGAAAAGGGAGAAGATGTTATTGCTTTTGATAATGATTGTAGAGAAGGGGTTTGTGGAATGTGCTCACTATATATAAATGGTGAAGCACATGGGCCAAAAAAGTTAGTGACAACCTGCCAGTTATATATGCGTTCTTTTAAAGATGGACAAACGATTTATATTGAACCTTTTAGGGCAGATGCTTTTCCTATTGTTAAAGATTTAGTAGTTGATAGAAGTGCTTTTGAGCGTATCCAACAAGCTGGGGGGTATAATTCTTTTGATACCGGTAGTGCCGAAGATGCCAACAATATCCTTATTGATAAAGAAACTGCAGCGGCAGCTTTTGATTCAGCAGAATGTATTGGTTGTGGTGCCTGTGTAGCAACATGCAAAAACTCAAGTGCTATGCTGTTTGTCTCTGCTAAAGTATCACAATTTGCTTTGTTACCACAAGGCCAGATAGAAGCTACCAGTCGCGTATTGAATATGGTAAAACAAATGGACGAAGAAGGTTTTGGTAACTGTACCAACACCGGTGCCTGCGAAGTAGAATGCCCAAAAGGAATTTCGTTAGAAAATATCGCCCGTATGAATAGAGAATATTTGGCAGCAAGTTTAAAGGGCTAACGTTTTACAAAATAAAGGCAAATCAAACAGAAAATTTATATTTATTTCTGGTAGGTTTCTTCAACAGTAATTGCATAACTATTTTTACAATCAAAAAAGCCCGAAAAGATTCTAAAAATCCTTTTGAGGCTAGATTTTCTATACCAATATGGCTTGTCAAATTTGTATGTCAATCAATAACAAAAACATGTATTACGCCCTTTTTTTCTTCGCTACAAAATTTTATTAGCCATTGCCAGAGCCGTCTAAAAAAGCGAAAATCCCTCTTTCTTTTATACGATACGGGCAAACCGAAATTAAGGATAAATCAAGCGTGAAAGTTTCGCATCGAAAGTACCTTAAAAAATACTAACTTTGAATCAACGTACTCAAAATCAAATAAAAGACGAGTGTTTTCTTTGTAAGTATAAAATTTAACTACGTATGTATAAAATCTAAACCCTTATAGTATCAAAAAAATAATAACCATAGTTTTCGCCTGTAGCTTTTTAATTACAAATGCACAATTAGACAGTATTCAAACAAAAAACAACAAAACCTTTTTACAAAGAAGCATAGTGCCTTTATCGCTAATTGGTATAGGTACCTTTATCAATTATGCGAAGGGCGATTTAGGTAAAGAGCATTTACAAAATCAAATTCAGGGAGGTTTAAATTTTAGCTCAAATTTAGATAACTTTTTTGTTGCTGTCCCCACAGTAGAAATATACACAGCCAACATATTGCATATTAAGAGTAAAAACACCCTTGGAGATCAAACAAAGTATTTATTGGTTTCTAGCATTGCAACATTAGGAGTTACAGAACTCTTAAAACAAACATTTAATGAAGAAAGGCCTGATAAGAGTGACAACCAATCATTTCCGTCAGGACACACCTCTATCGCCTTTGCAACGGCAACAGTTTTATATTATGAGTATAAAGAAAGTAATAAGTTTTTGGCCTTTAGCGGTGTTGCCTTTGCAACAACAACAGCCGTATTTAGAGTTTTAAATAATAAGCATTTTACGTCTGATGTTTTGGTTGGTGCCGGAGTTGGAATTGCCATTACCCAATTGGCTTATAATTTTAAACCCCTTAAAAATTGGCATCCTTTTAAAAGTAAGAAAAGAACCGTTTTTATGGCTCCTATGTATCGGGATAATGCGATAGGAATTGCGAGTATTATCAGATTTTAACAGGAAAATAATGCTATTGCAAACCTTTTATGATAAAAATTTGAGTGAGTGTAAAATAAGCATGATTAAAAAGCTATATTATTTATCTGCTAACACAGTTGAGAGGTACGGCTCTAAAAAATAAAGACAGATGAAACCCTCATTGAGGGATTTGGCATAAAAAAATAAGAGCCTCCATAAAGGGAAATGAATAGATTGATGTATGTTTGTTTTTTTATCAGTGATAAGTACTGTAAATTAATCTAAAAATTCAACAACCTCGGGATAAGTATGTCCAATTGTCAAAAACAGCACTTTTCTTATCCAAAAACATTAAAATAATACCTTTTATTTTCGAGAATATACATACATGACAGGGCAAACCCTCACTGTTTTAAAATTGTAAAACTTACGTGAGATAGTTTTTAATATTATTCGTACTGTGAATAATGCGGGTTAAAGAACATCTTTTTTCTATTATTGATTCTGTCATTAGAGATTATAAAACACAACAGGCTTACGCATAAAAAAACGTGTACAATGGCTTATACTCGTTGCTTTGTTTTTATTTAGGCACGGAAAACATTTCCGCGCCAGCGGG
>Ga0256841_1000304_pt1 | contig 53041 bp, 40 predicted proteins | sample 356308metaG_FD_185971 | JGI IMG/M metagenome (GOLD analysis project Ga0256841, IMG submission 185971) | Hydrothermal vent microbial communities from Mid Atlantic Ridge, Atlantic Ocean - 356-308 | ecosystem: Environmental > Aquatic > Marine > Hydrothermal vents | place: Atlantic Ocean: Mid... | reverse complement strand
CTCATCGTAATCTGCTCCTCTGCCACGGGCCCCTCCTGAAACCAAAAGGGGACATTTTAGAATTGGACAAAGAGGACATTACTGCTTTGGGCTAACAGACCAAGTCCAGGACTCGACGTCGCGCGCCGTTTACGCCATACTCCGAGCAAACCATTCGTTCTTACGGAAACCCGCGTTTCATGCCAACACAGAATCAATATCTCGTGCTCTCCGCGCTGGGCAAGGACCGCCCGGGAATCGTCGACGAACTGGCCGGCGCCGTCCATGAAACAGGATGCAATATCGCCGACAGCCGAATGACCGTGCTCGGCGGCGAATTCGCGATTCTACTGATGGTCGAGGGTCTGTGGAACACCCTGGCCAAGCTGGAGGACCAGGTTCCCGAGCTGGAGAAACGCCTCGGCATGACGATGATCTGTCGCCGCACCTCCGACCGCGGCCCTGACGGCGAATTGCTGCCCTACGCGGTAGACGTGGTCGCGCTGGATCATCCCGGCATCGTGCATAACCTGGCCAGCTTCTTCTCCAGCCGACAGATCAATATCGAGGACATGGTGACCTCGACCTATGCCGCGCCGCACACCGGCACGCCGATGTTCGCCATTCATATGAGTGTCGGCATCCCGGCCAGCATGCAGATCGCTCCACTGCGCGACGAATTCATGACCTTCTGCGATTCGATGAACCTGGACGCGGTTCTCGAACCCCTGAAAGGCTGAGGCCAATGATGAGTATAGCGATAGGCGATACCGTTCCCGACATCCCACTGCTTGTCACCGGCGGCAAGACCCTCCGGTTTTCCGACTACCGTGGCAGGCCCATCGTGCTTTACTTCTATCCCAAGGCCAGCACGCCCGGCTGTACCCAGGAAGGCAAAGATTTCGCCGCGGCGATCCACAAATTCCGTCGCCAATCGTGTGTGATTCTCGGCGCGTCGCGCGACAGCCTGAAACGCCAAGAGAACTTCAAGGCCAAATACGCCTTTCCATTCGACCTGATCTCGGACGAGGACGAGGTATTATGCAAGACCTTCGATGTCATCAAGCTGAAGAACCTTTACGGCAAAAAGGTACTCGGCATCGAACGTAGCACCTTCCTGATCGACGCCGAGGGCGTATTGCGCAAGGAATGGCGCAAGGTGAAAGTCAAGGGCCATGTCGATGCGGTGCTGGAGACGGTCAAGTCGCTGAACAAGGGTGAAGTGAACTCACCCTCATGAAGGAAAAAACGCCCCGCTGTCATGGAAATCGCCTGTGATTCGGCCGTGGGACGCCGAGGCCAAGCCGACAAGGACGCATTCACGGCCTTCCCTCTCACGCATCGCAGGCAAGCGACAGACGAGTTCCACACTAATACATCCGCCCGCCACCCCATCCTCGGTTTTCCCGCCGGCGTGATGCCGACATCTCTCGCTGGAGAATCCCCGTGCTGAATCCCGGATCCCGCCTTTTCGTACTCGACACGAACGTGTTAATGCATGATCCCACGGCCATATTCCGCTTCAAGGAGCATGACATCTTCATCCCGATGGTCGTGCTCGAAGAGCTGGATCACGGCAAGAAGGGCATGTCCGAAGTGGCGCGCAACGTGCGCCAAGTCAGCCGTTTCATGGACGAACTGTTGCTCGGCATGGATCCAGAGGCACTGAAGGACGGTCTGCCGCTGCCGGAAGTCACCAACAAGCACGACGGCTCGTCGGAAAAACACGGCCGGCTGTTCTTCCAAACCGAGAAGCTGTGCGAGGAGATGCCGCTTGCCCTACCCGGCAACACGCCGGACAATAACATTCTGTGTACCTGTCTGGCCTTGGAGAAAAAACTGCCAGACACGCGCATCACGCTGGTGTCGAAGGACATCAATCTACGCATCAAGGCATCCGTGGTCGGCCTGCATTCGGAGGACTACTCCAACGACCAGGTTCTCGATGATGTCGACCTGCTCTATTCCGGCGTCACCGAACTGCCCGGCGATTTTTGGGAACGCCACGCCAAGCGGATCGACTCATGGCAGGAGGAAGGCCGAACCTTCTACCGGGTCAGTGGCGATGATCTGAAGGACTGGTATCCTAACCAGTTTCTCTATATGGAAGGCGACAACCCGCTGGAAGCGCGTGTCGTCGAGGTCGGCAACGACGCGATCATCGAACTGATCGACGACTTCCGTCAGAAGAAACACAACGTCTGGGGCATCAACGCGCGTAATCGCGAACAGAATCTGGCGTTGAACCTGTTGATGGATCCGGCGCTCGACTTCGTCACCCTGCTGGGAGTCGCCGGCACCGGCAAGACCCTGTTGTCACTCGCCGCCGGACTGGCCCAGGTGTTGGACAAGAATCTCTATCGCGAGATCATCATGACCCGCGTCACCGTGCCAGTCGGCGAGGACATCGGCTTTCTACCCGGTACCGAGGAAGAGAAGATGACCCCGTGGATGGGCGCGTTGATGGATAACCTCGAAGTGCTGACGCAGACCGATCCGCAGACCGGTAGCTGGGGTCAAGACGCGGCGGCGGACTTGGTGCGCAACCGCATCCGCATCCATTCGCTGAACTTCATGCGCGGGCGCACCTTCCTGAACAAGTTCATCATCATCGACGAAGCACAGAACCTCACCGCCAAGCAGATGAAGACCCTGATCACCCGCGCCGGTCCTGGCAGCAAGGTCGTGTGCCTCGGCAACGTCGGGCAGATCGACACGCCCTACCTCACCGAGACCTCTTCCGGCCTGACCTATGTGGTCGACCGCTTCAAGCAGTGGCCGCACAGCGGCCACATCACCCTGCAACGCGGCGAGCGTTCACGGCTGGCGGATTTCGCATCACAGGCATTGTGAGCACTCAGTAGCGTGATGCCTCGCGCAGCTCGTTCATCACCTCGCTCAGATTCCCCTCGGCGTTCTCCACCAGACATACCAGATTGGCGACGCTGCACACACTCATACCTCGCGCACGCACGATCCAGCCACCGGGCGGTGTCCAGCCGGACAGTCGGATGAACATCGACAACTGGTCGGCGTTGCCCTGCACGATGCGCTTGTAGTCATGGGCGAAGGTCGCGAGCGCGCGCAGTTGTTCCTCCGGCAGAATACCGTAGCCCTCGACGAACTGGCCGTCATCGCGAAAGCTGGCGATCGCGGCGACGCCGTCGAGCACCATCAGCTGTCGAATCACGCCGCACCTCCCTCGATGCCCAGTGCGTCGAAGGCCGCCTGGTAGTCGGCATCCTCGTTGGCGATCACCACACCCTGATGCTTGTTCGCAACGGCCGACCAATCCAGGCCGATCAGCGAGAATCCATCGATCGGATAAAAACCCTGTTGCCCGGACACCGCCTCCCAACCACGCGCCTGCATGGTCGCGATCGCGGTATTCGCCACGCAAACGTGGCCAAGCAGATCCAACGCCGTCTCGTTCAACTGACTGCCCTCGGCGATCAGATGCTCGGTCAGCTCGCCCTGGTCGTTGAATGAAAATGCCGCCAGCGCGCCTTTCAGCGTCATCAGTTTATTCAGTTCCATCATCTTACCCCCTTGGTGCTTTGTCCCGGAATCTTCATGAGTCTTCCGGTTTATTCTTGAATGCGAATCAGATCAGATCCGTGTCGGCATCGGCCAAGCGCTTCTTCATCAGTTCGACGACATCATTCAACGCTGCGTTCCGGTTGTCCAGAAAACAGAACACATTAGCCACATTGCATACGCTGAAGTTTGGCCCATGAACCACCCAGCCCCGCGCCGGCGACAAGCCGCAATCCGGACAGAAAGATTCGAGAATCCCAACCTGCATATGTTGACTCAGGCTGGTCGCGCGACACATGATCGACGCCATGCGCGCCATCTCGTCGTTCAATTCTCCCTTGAAGGTATACCGGTCCCCCCGGTAGGAATACTCGCCGGCGGCAATCACGCCGGGCAGTCCCGCCAATTCATTCACTACGACACTCATCCAACCCCCCTTTGGTATGATGGCGCCCACCGCGAGATCGGACCTGCGGCAGTTCACCTTGGTTCGACAACCACCGCCGACCGAGGGCCGGCGTGATCCGGTGGCTATCGTGTTTTGGAATCCGTGGCCTCGGCCATATCAGTGATTCCGTATATTGTTGAACAGTCGGCTTTATTGGCCCCGGCGCAGACCTCTCGAAATCCGGCCGGGCCAAACGCTTTTATATCATCAAGTCCGCCACGACGCAGCTAAAGGGCATCTCGAAAAATCGAGATGCCCGAGTGGGACAAGGATGCCTACCCTTTTCGATCACGATAAGTGATTGAAAATGTGAGCAAAAAGGAAATCGTATTTTCCGCTTCCGTCGTTAAAACAGCCCATGGAAGGACTTTTTCACCATCCTGCTAAAGATCGCCCTTTCCACGCCGATAGGCATGCAAAGCCTGCCACGATAACTCCGCAATAATGCTGACGACACCCAAGAATTGGAAGATCTCGACCAAACTGTGGGCCAGTGCGCTGTTCTTCTTTCTGTTGTTGGCGCTGCTCGGCATCAGCAACTACCGCTCCAGCCTGCGCGCGACGAGCAATGTCGATGAACTGGTCAACAAGCTGCAACCGGCGGTATTGCAAGTCAAGGGCTTCCAGCAGACCCTGCTGAAGAGCGTTGCCGACATGGGACTGTTCCTGAGCAGCCAGAACCCCGACGACAAGGCCGCGTTTCTGGAAACCTACCAGCAGGCACACGCGCAACTGCGAGCGTTGCGCAAAAGTCCAATCGTACAGAACGATGAACAAATGCACCACCAGTCGGACAAGGCAGGCGCGCTACTGACACGGCTCGGCGGCTATTACAACGAGATCATAAAGGCGAACGCGGATCCTGTCGCCAATGTACCGGCGCGTGCCTACGCAACCCAGCACTTAAACCCGATCAATCTACAGATGTTGCAACTGGCGGAACAGATGATCGATACGGAACTGGAAGAGGAAAGCATCGGGGAGATGTCGGCGTTCGCCCGCATGACGCTAACCGATCATATGCACCGCCTGTTCCAAGACCTGCGCTTCACTTGGTCTCGCGTCTCCAGCGCGGTACGTGGTTATCTATCGTTTCGCAGCAAGAGCGCGAAAGAGAACATGCATGCGCAGCTCGATCATGCCCAGGCGTTGATCGATGAACTGGGCAAACGCCGTGAGCTCCTCGGTTTCGAGCAGCAGGATGCGCTGGAACAGATCCAGGCACTGATGGCAGACTACCAGCAACATGTCATCGCCATGGAAAAGCTACACGACCGCCGTTACTGGCGCCAAGACATGAAATTAGTCGCAACCGGTATCGCGCCGACACACGCAGCGCTGAAGCACGAGATGGACCGCCTGTTGGAGAGGCTAAACCAGCGTTTCACCGCGCAGAACGAACGCACCCGCGCCGACGCGGAGCACAACCTGCGCCTGGTGATGCTACTCGCGCCCGGTGGCATCCTGGTCGGCATGCTGATCTTCTGGGCGATCATGCGCATGGTCACCTGCCCGATCAACCGAACCGTCGCGGCGATGCAAGATATTGCCAACGGCAGTGGCAACCTGAACCAAACGCTAGTCGATGCCGGTGGCGACGAGCTGGCGCAGCTCGCCAGCGCCTTCAACCAGTTCGTCGCCAAGATCCGTGGCGTCGTCGACTTGGTCATCGCCTCTTCGGTATCGCTGGCCCGCGAGGCCAGCCACATGAACGAGATCACCCGCCGCAGCCGCGACCGGGTGACCCGTCAGCAGGCCGACATCAGCCAGGTCGCATCCGCCATCGAACAACTCTCTCTTTCCAGTCAGAGCATGACCGCCAACGCAGCCTCGGCCGCGAGCGCCGCGACCGAAGCGCACGACCACGCAACACGTGGCAAGGCTGTCGTACAGGAGGCGGTCGGAGCCATCGGTCAACTGGCCATCGAGGTCGACAGCGTCGCCGGAGTGGTCGATCGGGTCGAACGCGAGAGTGACGAGATCGGCTCGGTGCTCGCGGTGATCCGCGCGATCTCCGAACAGACCAACCTGCTCGCGCTGAACGCCGCGATCGAGGCTGCGCGCGCCGGCGAGCATGGCCGTGGCTTCGCCGTGGTGGCGGACGAGGTCCGCACCCTGTCGGAACAGATTCAGTCGGAAACCAACCATATCCAGCAGAAGATCGAATCGCTTCAGACAGGCGCTCGTCAAGCGGTATCGGCGATGGCGCGCGGCCGTGAGCAGACACGTCACGGCGTCGAACTGGCCCGCGATGCCGGCAACGCGCTGGAATCGATCAACGGTTCGGTGGCGACCATCACCGAGATGAATGCGCAGATCGCCAACGCCTCTCAGGAACAAACCGACGTCACATTACAAGTGCGTGAACGCACCGTTGCCATCAGTGAAGTCGCGATGGAATCGGCCAAGACCACCGACCAAGCCGCCGCCAGCAGCAACGAATTCAGCATCATGGCGAATCAGCTACGCGATCTGGTCGAACAGTTTCTGCTCGATACCCATGAAGGCAACACCGTCACGGCCAGCGATACGGACAAGCCCTCCGTCACGCCGCCCACTCCGGCCAGCGATATCGAACTCTTCTGACAGCATCACGCCCAGTTTTCGTGTTCCATCTGTACCGTTCTCCCCAGGCCGGTATAATCCCCGCTTTCATCTCGGTGATCGACGACAAAGCCCGGCAAGGGCCTTGCCGAATGGAATCTGAGTGCCCTCCGAAGGCTGACCCTACACGCGGCAAGGCTCATCGGACGGCAGCCAGGTTCCAGCAAGCTTGCGGAGCTTCGTCACGCATCACCTTCATCCAATAGTAGTCTGGTGAGGCGCATGGACAAGACATTCAATCCCCAAAACATCGAACAACGCTGGTACCGGACATGGGAGGAGAACGGCTGGTTCACGCCAGCGATGAAGCCCGACGCCCCGTCCTACTGCATCATGATCCCGCCACCGAATGTCACCGGCAGTCTGCACATGGGGCATGCGTTCCAGGACACCATCATGGATGCCCTGACCCGCTACCATCGTATGAAGGGTGATAACACCCTGTGGCAAGCGGGCACCGACCACGCTGGCATCGCCACGCAGATGGTCGTCGAGCGCTTGCTGGAACGCGAGGGCAAGACACGCCATGACCTGGGTCGCGAGCACTTTATCGAACGCGTCTGGGAATGGAAACAGGAATCCGGCGGCACCATCACCCGACAACTGCGCCGCATGGGCGCGTCGCTGGACTGGGAGCACGAGCGTTTCACCATGGACGAGGGTTTGTCCAAGGCGGTACGCGAGGTCTTTGTGCGTCTCTACGAAGAGGGACTGATCTATCGCGGCAAGCGCTTGGTCAACTGGGATCCGGTACTGCATACCGCCGTTTCCGATCTGGAGGTCATCCCGACGGAAGAGAACGGCCATCTGTGGCATATGCGCTATCCGCTGAGCAATGGCACCGGCGAGCTTATCGTTGCCACCACCCGCCCGGAAACGATGCTCGGCGACTGCGCCGTCGCGGTACATCCCGGTGACGAGCGCTACACCCACCTGATAGGCGAGCAGGTCGAACTGCCGCTGACCGGACGCCGTATCCCCATCGTCGCCGACGAACACGTCGACCCCGAGTTCGGCACCGGCTGTGTAAAGATCACCCCGGCGCACGACTTCAACGACTATGATGTATGGAAACGCCATCGCGACGAAACCGCGATTGCTGGCCAGCCGCATGCCGGCTTGATCAACATCTTCACCGTCGACGCCAGCATCCGCGCGAACGAGGAAGACGAAGGCGAGCTGATACCCGCCACCTACATCGGCATGGACCGTTACACCGCGCGCAAGCGGATCATCACCGACCTCGATGCCCTGGGACTGTTGGAGAAGACCGAGGAACACACATTGATGGCGCCACGTGGCGACCGATCGGGCGCGGTCATCGAACCGCTGCTGACCGATCAATGGTACGTGCGCGTCGCGCCGCTCGCCAAGCCCGCCATCGAAGCCGTCGAGAACGGCAACATCCGTTTCGTGCCGGACAACTGGAAGAACACCTATTTCGAATGGATGCGCAACATCGAAGACTGGTGCATCAGCCGCCAGATCTGGTGGGGGCACCGCATCCCGGCATGGTACGACGAGGCCGGCAACATCTATGTCGGGCGCAACGAGCAAGAGGTGCGCGAGAAACACCAGCTCGCCGCCGACTATCCCATCCATCAAGACGAGGACGTACTCGACACCTGGTTCAGTTCAGCTCTGTGGCCATTCTCGACCCTTGGTTGGCCAGAGCAGACCGAACGCCTGAAGACCTTCTACCCGACCAGCGTGCTAGTCACCGGCTTCGACATCATCTTCTTCTGGGTCGCGCGGATGATCATGATGGGGCTGAAGTTTATGGGCGACGTACCCTTCCACGAAGTCTACATCCACGGCTTGGTGCGCGACAGCCACGGCGACAAGATGTCCAAGTCCAAGGGCAATGTGCTCGACCCGATCGACCTGATCGATGGCATCGACCTTGAATCACTGGTCGAGAAACGCACCAGTAACATGCAGGTGCCGAAGAAGGCGAAACAGATCGAGGCACAGACACGCAAGGATTTCCCAGACGGCATCCAGGGCCACGGCACCGATGCATTGCGTTTCACCTTCGCCTCGCTGGCATCGACCGGACGTGATATCAAGTTCGACCTGAACCGCATGGAAGGCTATCGCAACTTCTGCAACAAAGTCTGGAATGCCGCGCGCTATGTGCTGATGAACACCGAGGGCGAGGACTGCGGGCAACAAGGTAGCGAGTTGGCGCTGTCCGCCGCCGACCGCTGGATACGCTCGCGGCTGCAACATACCGCCGACCAAGTCAGCAAGTCGCTGGACGGCTACCGCCTGGATCACGCCGCGCAAGCCATCCATGAGTTCACCTGGAACGCGTATTGCGACTGGTATCTGGAACTGTCGAAAACCGTGTTGAACAATCCCGCCGCCAACGACGCCGAGAAGCGCGCCACGCGACACACGTTGGTGAACGTGCTAGAAGCCATGCTGAGACTCGCTCATCCGCTGATGCCCTTCATCACCGAGGAGGTCTGGCAGCGTGTCGCGCCATTGGCCGACATCGACGCGGATACCATCATGCTGCAACCCTACCCGGTCGTCGATACCCAAGCGATCGACCCGGCCGCCGAGGTCGAGATGGCCTGGGTGATGCGGTTTATCCTCGGCATCCGCCGCATCAAGGGCGAGATGAACATCGCGCCGGGCAAGCGGGTGCCGGTATTACTGGCCAACGCCTCCGAGGAAGACCAAAGCTGGGCCGAGAGGCATCGCGCCTATCTGGACTTCCTCGCGAAGACCGAATCCATCGAGATACTGGCCACCGGAGAGGCAGGTCCGGAATCCGCCACCGCGCTGGTCGGTGACATGCGCATTCTTATCCCGCTCGCCGGCCTGATCGACAAGGATGCCGAGCTGGCGCGCCTGGACAAGGAGATCGGCCGCCTGGAAAAGGATATCGCGCGTACCGAAGGCAAGCTGTCGAACCCAAAATTCATCGACAAGGCACCGGAGGCAGTGGTTCAGAAGGAACGCGACAAGCTGGAGGATGCACACAAGGCGCTGGAGAACCTGAAGACACAGCGGGAAAGGATACACGCGCTGTAAGCCTCGGCGGGAGCCTCCCACGCGATAAGGATTGCCGCGCGGGATCGACCCCTGCCGCTCGATAAAGTATAGGGCATCTCGAAAAATCGAGACGCTCGAGTGGGACAGGAATGTATTCGCGGCGTTCCCTCGCACGGGTCGCGAACAGCCGACTGCATCACGCCAACGACTATTTGTCGTCAGGGACATCCGGTAAACTGATTGCGATTTCCGCCGTATCTCGCAGCCAGCGCACATAATCATCGAATAGCTTCTCGCCATATTCGCGGCGCAGCGCGGCAATCAGTTGCTTACGCTCGGCATCGCTCAAATTCGCGACATCGCCATCGCTGACGCTGTGCAATTCAACCACTACCGCATCGCCGTTGGCAAGCGACACAACCTCGGCCCGAGGCTTGCCCGCCACCGGACGAGGCAGCTCGAACACCTTATCCAGCAACTCTTTCGGCACACGTGGATCGGTACGTTTCAACGCGCCCGGCGCCTTCACCTCGGCTTTAACCGACGACGCCAGCTCACTCAGTGGCCGGCCAGAGAGGAATTCCCGAAACAGTTTTTCAGCGGCTTGCTTCGCCTTCTCGGCGGCCTGCCGGGCCGCCAACCGATCGCGTATCGCGGCCTTCACCTCACCCAGGGGCTTCACTGTCTGTTCCTCATGCTCGACAACACGCAGCACCAGCACGTGCTCCGGACCGATCTCAATGGCCTCGCTGTTATTCCCCTCTGTCAACACGTCCTCGCTAAACGCCGCGCCACTGACCTTGGGCGATGCCAGCACGCCTTTGCCGCCGTCTCGCCCCAACCAGTCGCTGTGCTGGATCTCCAACCCCATTTCCTCCGCCGCCGGCTCCAGCGTATCCGGATTCTGATAGGTCAGTTCGGTGAGTTTTTCCGCCTTGTCATAGAACTGTTTCTCGGCCTGTGCCTTGCGATATTCGGCTTCCACCTTGCTCTTCACCGAATCGAAGCTGGCCGAACCACCAGGAATGATTTTATCGACCTTGACGATGTGGTAACCAAAGTCGGTTTCCACCGGCGCGGAATAGTCACCCTCCTTCAGCTTGAACGCGGCCTCATCGAAGGCGTTGCCAAGGGTACCGGGTTCGAGAACCCCCAGATCCCCGCCCGCCTGCGCGGAACCGGCATCCTGGGAACGCGCCCTGGCCAGCTTGGCGAAATCCGCGCCGGCGAGCAACTGCTTGTATATCTCCTCGGCCTGCTGCTTTGCCTTTGCCTTATCCTCGGCGCTCGCATCCTTGTCCGCGCTGATCAGGATGTGACTGATGCGGCGCTTCTCGGGACGGTTGTATTTCTCGATATTCTGTTCGTAGTAGTTCTTCAGTTCGTCCTCGGTAGACTTGACCCGGTCTTGCACCGAGGCCAGATCGAAATCGATGTAATCGATCTTTACCCGTTCCGGCTGAATAAAGTCCCGCGGGTGATCATCGTACCAAGCCTTGATGTCTGCCTCGTCCACCTTTGCCTCGGCAAGATAGTTTGCCGCCTTTACCTGCGCGTAGCCGAAGTCACGACGTTGCTCGGCAAGACGCACATAGCGTTTCAGCAAGGCTGGCGTGACAAAATCACTGCCGCTTATCGCGTTCGCCAACTGGGTCGAGACCAGTGATTGGCGAACCTGCTCTTCGAAGCCAGCGGAGGTCATGCCCTGCAGCCGCAAACCCTGCTGGTAGGCAATCCGGTCGAAATGCCCGTTCACCTGGAACAGCGGCAAGCCCTGTATCGTCGCGATCACGTCCGCGTTGCTCGCGCCCAGTCCGAGGTCCTTCGAATGTTGATAGAGCAATGCCGCGCGTATCATCGAATCCAGTGTCCGGTCGCGCAACAGCTTAGGATCGAACATACCCGGGCGGTAGGCGTCGCCAAGACGCTCACGCATATTCATGCGCAGATTGCGTGTCTTGACCTCGAGTTCCCGCTGGGTAATCGGCTGGCCATTCACGCTGGCCACCTCTGGCTCGCCACCACCGCCCAGATATTGCTGGATGCCCCACAAGGCGAAAGGAATGGTAATCAATATCACGATGGTCCAGGCGATCCAGCCCTGGGCCTTCTCTCTGATTGCTTCAAGCATTGCTACGTTACCTAAGGAAAACAGGAAAGTTCGGCGCCCAGTTTATCAGACCAACCGCATGCAGCCAGCCGGGCGCGGAAACAAACAAAAAAAAAGGCATCTGCTTGAACAGATGCCCTTTGTAATGTGGCGGAGTGGACGGGACTCGAACCCGCGACCCCCGGCGTGACAGGCCGGTATTCTAACCAACTGAACTACCACTCCATTAGCAGGCCGCTGAAAAATAGCATTTTTCAATGGCCTGTGTGCGGTACAGGGATGCACCGCCATTTTCGATGACTTGCAGTCATTGAAAATGAAGGAACCAGAAAATTGCATTTTCCCGGTTCCGTCGTTGAAAACGCCCATGGAAGGACTTTTTCAACATCCTGTTAAGTGGTGGTGGGTGCTGCAGGGATCGAACCTGCGACCCTCGCCTTGTAAGGGCGATGCTCTCCCAGCTGAGCTAAGCACCCTAACTGAAGGTGCGCTAGTTTACGGCATCTTTTAGTGATTTACCAGCCTTGAATACCGGATTCTTCGATGCCTTGATTTCCAGCGTTTCACCCGTGCGTGGATTGCGCCCGGTCCGTGCGGCGCGGTCGCGCACGGAGAAGGTACCGAAACCAATCAGCGCAACCTGATCGCCGTCCTTCAACGCTTGAGTTATCGCTTCCACCATGCCGTCGAGCGCGCGGCCAGCCGCGGCTACCGAGATGTCGGCGCTGTCCGCCATGGCTTTGGCCAATTCAGTTTTATTCATAAATCGTTTCCCCCAAAGGTTACCTCCGTTCGCCACACCGTGCCGATGTGCCACTGTCCCAGTGCCCGGAGAAGCAGCATTTTATACAACAGCGCATGTCGACAAGTCAAGGTTGGAAGGGCCATGTCGGCACAAAACATGCGACATAAAAATAGCCCGCCACCCCAACAATGACGGGCTTCTCCAGCCAATTCGCACGCCGAGGCCTGAAACACCCCGGATCATGCAAGATTGCCTGTGGTTCAGCGGCGGGGTATCCGAGGCGGAACATGGGAAATACTCCCGGCATTTCCAGCATTCCCCACTTCCCTGTGGGTTATCTCGAGGCCAAGCCTACAGGGATGTATCCACGGCGTTCCCGCGGATGAATCACAGGCAACCGAGTACGTGCTTTCACGCCAAACACGCGGTCATCAGTGCTTGGTGACGCCGCCGCCGGTTTTCTTGCTGGCCTTGCGCGCGCGAGCCTTCTTCTTGGCCGTTTGATCCGGCGCCTCGCTGGCTTCGTTGCCAGCCGTGGCCGCCGGATGAGGCATCGATGTCAGGGCGATCTCCAGCACTTCATCTATCCAACGCACTGGCCGGATATCCAGGTTCTGCTTGATATTGCGCGGGATGTCGACCAAGTCGCGCTCATTCTCATGCGGGATGATCACGGTGCGTATGCCACCCCGATGCGCCGCCAGCAACTTCTCCTTCAGTCCCCCGATCGGCAACACTTCACCACGCAGGGTGATCTCCCCGGTCATCGCCACATCGGCGCGCACCGGAATACCGGTCAACGACGATACCAGCGCAGTACACATGCCGATGCCCGCGCTAGGGCCATCCTTCGGTGTCGCTCCCTCTGGCACATGGATATGGATATCCACCTTTTGATAGAAATCCTCTTCGAGGCCAAGTGAGTCCGCGCGGCTACGAACCACAGTCATCGCCGCCTGGATGGATTCCTTCATCACGTCGCCAAGCTGTCCGGTCTGGGTCATGCGTCCCTTACCCGGCGCCAACGCTGCCTCGATGCGTAGCAGCTCACCGCCGACCTCGGTCCATGCAAGCCCGGTCACTTGACCGACCTGGTCGGTGTCATCCGCGCGCCCATAGCGAAAACGCTTCACGCCAAGGTATTTCGCCAGCGATTTGGATGTGACGCTCACCTTTCCCTTGGGCTTCTTCAGCAGGATTTCCTTGACCACCTTGCGACAGATCTTGGCAATCTCACGTTCCAGATTACGCACGCCCGCCTCGCGGGTATAGAAGCGCACGATGTCTCGCACCGCCGATTCGTGAATGACCAGCTCTGTATCCTTCAGACCATTGTTCTTGATCTGTTTTGGAATCAGATAACGCTCGGCAATATTGATCTTTTCGTCCTCGGTATAGCCCGAGAGATGAATGACCTCCATCCTGTCAAGCAAGGGACCGGGGATATGCATGGTGTTCGCGGTGGCAACGAACATCACCTCGGACAGATCGAGATCCACTTCAAGATAGTGATCAACGAAGGTATTGTTCTGCTCCGGATCCAGTACCTCAAGCAGCGCTGATGCCGGGTCTCCACGAAAATCCATCGCCATCTTGTCAATCTCATCGAGCAGGAACAACGGATTCTTGGTGCCGACACGACTCAGATTCTGCACGATCTTACCAGGCAAGGCGCCGATATAGGTACGTCGGTGACCGCGAATCTCCGCTTCGTCGCGCACGCCGCCAAGCGACATGCGGGCAAACTTTCGGTTCGTGGCGCGCGCGATCGATTGCCCCAGCGAGGTCTTGCCGACGCCGGGTGGCCCAACCAGGCAGAGAATCGGCCCTTTCAGCTTGCGCACGCGCTGCTGAACCGCAAGGTACTCCAGGATGCGCTCCTTGACTTTCTCCAGGCCATAGTGATCCTCATCCAGCACCTGCTGCGCCTTCTCCAAATCCAGATGGATCTTGCTACGCTTCTTCCATGGCACCGCGACCAGGGCATCGATATAGTTGCGCACCACGGTCGCCTCGGCCGACATCGGCGACATCAGCTTCAGCTTGTTCAACTCCGACAACGCCTTTGTCTTGGCTTCCTTGGGCATGCCGGCTTTCTCGATCCGCTGTTCGAGTTCCTCGATCTCGTTCGGCGCTTCTTCCATTTCGCCAAGTTCTTTCTGAATCGCCTTCATCTGCTCGTTCAGATAGTACTCGCGCTGGTTCTTCTCCATCTGGCGCTTGACTCGGCCGCGAATACGTTTCTCCATCTGTAGGATATCGTTCTCGCCTTCCATCAGGGCCATCAGGTGTTCGACACGCTCACGGATGTTCGGCATTTCAAGCACATGCTGTTTCTCTTCCAGCTTCAGCGCCATGTGCGCCGCCATGGTATCGGCGAGACGGCTGGGGTCGTCGATGCTGGAAAGCGATGTCAGTACCTCGGGAGGGACTTTCTTGTTCAGCTTGACGTATTGGTCGAACAGCGACATCGCGGAGCGCATCAGCACCTCCATTTCGCGTTCGTTCAACTCCAGTTCGTCGTCGATGGTGCGAATCTCGGCGGCGTAATAGCCTTCGGTCGGCGCAAGCTTCGCAACCTCGGCTCGCTCGGCTCCCTCGACCAGCACTTTGATGGTGCCGTCGGGCAATTTGAGCAACTGAAGTATGTTAGCCAAGGTGCCGATCGGATAGAGATCCTCGATGGCGGGATCATCGACATCCGCGGTTTTTTGCGCCAGCAACAGGATCTGCTTGTCTTCCTGCATCGCAGTATCCAGCGCTTTGATCGACTTTTCCCGACCGACGAACAACGGAATGACCATATGCGGATAGACGACAACGTCACGCAATGGCAAAACGGGAACGGTGGTATTCTGTTGGGTGACCTGTGTCGAGGTCTTGGTATCTTGACCCATGGCGTATCCTTTGATTCATTTGTAGTGGCAAGGACTCGCGCCTTGCTCATTGAGGGTGTCCAGACGCCATCGGAAAAAGGTTGAAAAGGGAATGGCGGCGATGCTATGCGCCAAAATCGCGAACGGCGATTCGTCTGGAATCATCGGGTCTACCTCCGATATAGGAGGGTGTTCGAAAAGGGATATGGGGGCGGCAAACGGGCTTTCAAGTCCCCGTCAGGATGGAAAGACGGGGGCAATCCCGAGGCATATCTCCGGAATTGCCACGGCAAGCAGATTCAGTCCAGGGAAGCCGCCTGCTTGCCCTGACCCTCGAGCAGGATATAGGGTTCGGACTCGCCCGCGATGACGGCCCCGTCGAGTACGACCTTGCTGACATTCTCCATCGAGGGCAGATCGTACATGGTATCGAGCAGGGTCTGTTCCAGGATGGTGCGCAATCCACGCGCGCCGGTCTTGCGCTCCATCGCCTTCAGCGCGATAGCACGCAATGCGTCCTCTCGAATCTCCAGCTCGGCGCCTTCCATCTCGAACAAATGGTTGTATTGCTTGACCAAGGCATTCTTTGGCTGAGTCAGAATCTGTACCAAGGCATCCTCGTCCAACTCTTCGAGTGTCGCCACTACCGGCAAGCGACCGACGAATTCCGGGATCAGGCCATAACGGATCAAATCCTCGGGTTCGACTTCCCTCAGGGTTTCGCCCAGATTACGGCTTTCGTCGTCCTTGCTGCGCACTTGGGCGGAAAAGCCGATACCGCTCTTTTCCGAACGATCCCGGATGACCTTGTCCAAGCCAGCGAAGGCGCCACCAACGATGAACAGGATATTCGAGGTGTCGACCTGTAGGAACTCCTGCTGAGGATGCTTGCGCCCACCCTGCGGGGGCACCGACGCAATGGTGCCTTCGATCAGTTTCAGCAACGCCTGTTGCACACCTTCACCGGAAACGTCGCGCGTGATCGACGGGTTGTCCGATTTACGTGAAATCTTGTCGATCTCGTCAATATAGACAATCCCGGTCTGCGCCTTGTCGACGTCATAGTCACATTTCTGCAACAGCTTCTGGATGATGTTCTCGACATCCTCGCCAACATAACCCGCCTCGGTCAGCGTGGTGGCATCGGCGATCGTGAACGGTACATTGAGCAAGCGCGCGAGCGTTTCAGCCAGCAGCGTCTTGCCGGAACCCGTCGGTCCGATCAGCAGGATATTGCTCTTCGAGATCTCGACCGAATCCTTCTGCTCGTTGGCCTCCAGGCGTTTGTAATGGTTGTAGACCGCAACCGAGAGCATCTTCTTGGCCTGGGCCTGACCGATGACATATTGATCGAGGCTTTCCTTGATCTCCTTCGGCACCGGCAGACTACGCCCGGATTCCCGCGCCTTGTCCTGCATCTCCTCGCGAATGATGTCATTGCACAGTTCGACACATTCGTCACAGATAAACACCGAAGGGCCGGCAATCAATTTACGTACTTCATGCTGACTCTTGCCGCAGAAAGAGCAGTACAACAGCTTGCCATCGTCACTCTTGCCGTGCTTGTCATCGCCCATATAAAACCTCATTCCAACGTGAATGTCCGCGCGTTCACAGACACCTATAGTCCAATAATATCGCTTATGGCCGGTTTCGCAACCCTCGAACGAAATGGGTTTGCCCGCTCAGACGGGTACTCGCTCAATCAATATGCAGACATGTCACTACGCCAATCGTCGTCGACAGTCAAACCTTGTTTGACGCAATGACACGAAAACTTCTTGATACTGACCGGCAAGTCACGAAAAACATTCTTAATATCGGGAATGCCGCGCCTATTCCGCTTCCGTGGGAGTGCTGCGCTGGTCGAGAACCTCATCGATCAGCCCGTAGGCCGCCGCCTCCTCACCGCTCATGAAGTTGTCGCGCTCGGTATCCTCGGCGATCTTTTCCAACGGCTGGCCGGTGTGCTTGGCAAGGATCTGGTTCAAGCGTTCACGGATCAGCAGGATCTCCTTTGCGTGGATCTCAAAATCCGATGCCTGCCCTTGAAACCCCCCCAGCGGCTGATGGATCATGACCCGGGAATGCGGTAGACAGTAGCGCTTTCCTTTCTCGCCGCCAGCCAATAGCACGGCGCCCATGCTGGCAGCCTGGCCGATGCACATGGTCGTCACATGCGGCCGGATGAACTGCATCGTATCGTATATCGCCATGCCGGCGGTAACCGAGCCGCCCGGCGAGTTGATGTACAGATGGATATCCTTGTCCGGATTCTCTGATTCCAAAAACAGCAGTTGGGCCACGATCAGGTTCGCCATGTGGTCCTCGACCGGCCCGACGATGAAGATCACCCGCTCCTTGAGCAAACGGGAATAAATATCGTACGAACGTTCACCGCGAGCGGTCTGTTCGACGACCATGGGAATGAGTCCCAGGTTGGTGATGTTCGATTCATTCATGCCGTGCATATCGGTCAACTCCAGAATTCCTTTAATTCGCGGTTAGCAGGCCGTTGAAAAATGGCATTTTTCAACGGCCTGTGTGCGGTACCGGGATGTACCGCCATTTTCAATGACTGCAAGCCATTGAAAATGAAGGAACCGGGAAATCGCATTTTCCGGTTCCTTCGTTGAAAAAGGCCATGGAAGGACTGTTTCAACATCCTGTTAAATGTGCGTAAGTTGTTATTGACCCGGCGCCCCGATATATCGTATTCCGCCATGATCTCCGGCGCGGAGGCAAGGCATGGAACAGCCATTCCCCGCGAGGGGTGTCTTGATCCAGGCCATTCTGGCATCCTGAACGCGACATATCTGGCCACCAGGTAATCTTTTCAACCGGCCATTCAACGAAAACCGGAGGAGAGAGGTTCGGCTGCCGCGCGCGCCCCTCGGGTGGAAACGGTCGGAAGCCAGCAGACTTGAGTCACGTCATATTCCGTGACACCTCAATTATTTCATTAACTCATCGAAACTGTGTGTTTCTTCTTCGACGTTCATCAGTTCCATCAGTTTCTCGGCCACCTGCTCTTCCAACACGGCGGCTTCCAACTGACTGCGCTGTTCCTTGTTCTTCAGATAGTATTCGACAACTTCCGACGGGTCTTCGTAGCTGGCGGCGAGTTCATCGATCATACCCTTGACACGCTCCGCGTCCGCCGAAAGCTCGTGTTGACGCACAACTTCACTGACCGCCAGACCGAGGCGCACGCGTCGTTCCGCCGCCTCGTGGAACACGCTATCCGGCAGGTCGACACTGGAGCTCTGACCCGAGGACGCCATCTCGCGGCGCGCCTGCTCCCTCATCTGGGCGATTTCCTTGTCGATCATCACCTTGGGAAGGTCGACCTGTACCGCGCCGGCCAGCGCCTCCATGGCGTTGTTGCGTTTCAGAGTGCGCAGACGCTGATGCAGCTCACGTTCCATATTCTCGCGAATCTCGCGACGCAACGTGTCGACATCGCCATTGTCGACGCCAAACGCCTTGACGAAATCCGCATCCAGTTCCGGCAGTATCTGTTCTTCCACCTTGCCGACCGCGACCTCGAACGACACATCCCTGCCGGCCAGATCACTGGCATGGTAATCCTCGGGAAACTTCAGGCTCAGGGTTCGCTTGTCACCCGCATTCGCGCCGATCAGCCCCGATTCAAAGCCTTCGATCATGCTGTTGGAGCCCAGGATCAGCGGTACGTCGTCGGCCGAGCCACCCTCGAAGGCCTCCCCATCCATCATGCCCTTGAAATCGATTGTGACACGATCGCCGTTCTCCGCCGGGCGATCCACCTTGTTAAACGTGGCACGCTGCGCGCGCAGCCGCTCGATCATTGCATCGACATCCTCGTCACGGACCTCGGCAACTGGTTTTTTCACCGTCACGCCGGAAAGATCGCCAATCTCGACTTGGGGCATGACCTCGAATACTGCCTTGTAGGCCACGGTATCGTCCGATTTGGCTTCCGCCGGTTCGATGCGCGGCATGCCAGCCGGCGAAAGATTCTCCCGCGAGGCTGCCTCGAAAAAGGTCGACTCGACCAGCTCGCCAAAGGCTTCCTGACGCACCTGCGCGCCAAACCGCTTCCTAACGACGGACAACGGCACCTTACCGGGGCGAAAACCGTCCATTCTGACGTTACGGGAAAGATCCCGCAGGCGTTTCTCGACCTGCTTTTCCAGATCCTGGGACGGCAACTCCACTGTCATATGACGTTCGAGGCCTTCGCCTGCATCCACCGAAACTTGCATTCAAACTCTCCAGATTCAATATAACCGGACCACCCGACAGTCAGACGATAGTCCCGCCAGCGAGTGCAAAATTAGGATTTGTAATCGGATTACGCGGTCATCACCGAGTTCCCGTTGATTTGGTGCGAAAGGAGAGACTCGAACTCTCACGGGTTACCCCACTGGAACCTAAATCCAGCGCGTCTACCAATTCCGCCACTCTCGCAAAGACATTCCACCAAACCGATCATTATACCGTGAGTTCAAGCGCCGCGCCATCAAATGAAAATAAACTGCGCCGTGATCGACGAGGCTTACGCCCGCAAGCGGTCGAAAGGAAGGCATCCCGAGCCGGTTCAACCCTCGTCGATCTCCAATCCGCGCCGGTGGGTATCGTTGATCTGCTTCAGCAGGGTGGCGAACGGGATGGCATCTCCATGGTTGTGCAGAATCTCCATGAAAGCCAGATCCTCGCGGCCGAACTGGTAGTTGCCATCACACATCTGATCGTAGACCGCCTTGACACTCTGCTCCAACGGCTCCAGCCAAGTTGGAAACTTCGTCATTGCCTCCTCGGTTTCATACAACAGGCATTCGCGCAAGTCTCCGACCTCGAACACCGCCGACTTCACCCATTCCGCATATTCTTCAGGCGTTTTTGCTCTGCGCAGACTCACCAGTATTCACCTCTTTCTGGAACAATTGCTGATATTCATCGACTTGACTCGCGGTCAATAGGAATACGCCCTCCCCGCCTCGCTCGAAATCCAGCCAGAGAAAGGGCACCTCGGGAAAGCGTTTCACCAGCGCCTCGGCGCTGTTACCGACCTCGACGACGATAATACCATCCGGTGCAAGACATTGCGGCGCCTCGGCCAGCATCCGGATGATGACCCCAAGACCGTCGTCCGCCGCCTCCAGCGCCATTCGCGGTTCACACTGATACTCGCTCGGCAGGGTTTCCATCTCGCTTGCCGATACATAGGGCGGGTTACTGACGATCAATTCGTAACGCCGGGCCGGCAGCGCGGCGAAGAGATCGGAGTGATACAGGCCCAGCCTGTCCTCCAGCGCATACCGCTCACGATTGATACGCGCAACCGCCAAAGCCTCCTCGGAAAGTTCCACCGCATCGATCACGGCTTGCGGAAATGCGTGCGCGCAGGCGATCGCAATACATCCACTGCCCGTGCAGAGATCCAATACCGCGCCAACCCGATCCGCTTCCAGCCAGGGTTCGAAACGCGCCGTTATCAGTTCGGCAATGGGCGAGCGCGGCACCAGCACGCGCGCGTCCACATAGAATTCGAGACCGGCGAACGCGGCCACGCGAGTAAGATAAGCGATCGGCTTGCGGGTCTCGACCCTTTCGAGCAGCAATTCCGTGACGTTTCGCCTTTCGGTCGGATCGAGACGGCAATCCAGCCAGCTCTCAGGCAATGCATGACCCAGATGTACGGCGTGCAACACCAGCGCGAGCGCCTCGTCGAGCGCGTTGTCCGTGCCATGACCAAAATACAGACCGGCGGCGTTGAAGTGGCTCGCGCCCCAACGCACGAAGTCGCGCAACGTGTATAAGGTATCCCAATCGTTGTTCATCAGCGATCCACTGGAAAGGGAGCCGCGACATTGACCCGGCGACCAAAATATATCGTGTTCAGCCATGATCTCCGGCACGGAGGCAAGGCATCGAAGCGCCACCTCGGCCATCCTGCGGCAAGCTTTTATAACGCAGTCCGGCGTGCCGGAGATCATGGCCTATCATAAAAAACCGAACGGCCTGTGTGCGGTACAGGGATGTACCGCCATTTTCGATGCCTGCAAGTCATTGAAAATGAAGGAACCGGGAAATTGTATTTTCCGCTTCCGTTGTTGAAAAAGTCCATGGAAGGACTTTTTCAACATCCTGCTAGGGTTCAACGTCCTGCTAGGAACGCCAGGACGAACCTGGCTCGGCGTAACCCGCAAGGAAGCAGGTCAAGAGCGCGAGCAGGAGTGGAAGCTTTATATTCCTTGGCAATGGAATAGCCATCACCTGGGGGACGCTTTGATCCACGCACGTCCTGACGCCCTGAACACGACACATTTGGTCGCCCGGTCAATAATACCCGTTTCGCAACGAATGTTCACCAGGTCAAGTATCCCGCTTCCCCGCCGAAGAAAGGGGTTCAGGAACCAAGAGGAATTCGGCCGTGGGCACAATCTCGACACCAGCCACAACGCTGGACCAGGCGACCGTCAAACGTTTCATCCCATTTCGCAATCTGCGCGACGACAGCGTATCGCAATTGGCGTCCGCCGCCCGGGTCATCAGCTGTGGGTGCGGAGAACACTGCATCCGCGACGGCAAGCCCGACGACGCGCTGATTTTCGTGCTGAACGGTTCGCTGCACGTCGACCGCCCCGGCCAGGGGGAACTCGTTGTGGAAGGCGGCACCACCGCCGCGAATTTCCCGTTGAACTGCGAGAAAGCGACCACGCTGAACGCACGCGCCATCATCCCAAGCACGCTGGCGGCCTTTCCCCGCACCCTGGTTTCCCGCTTGGGTGCTCAGCAGCCCGCAGCCGACACGGGGATGTCGGTCGTCGAGGGTGGCCCGGAAGAGGCGCTGTTCATGGAGTTTCACGAAACCCTGGTGGGCGGTTCGCTGGACCTGCCGAGCATGCCTGGGCTGGCGATGCAAATCATGCGTTCCATCGACCGCGAGGATACCAGCAGCACCGACATCGCCGCCATCATTCAGATGGACCCGACCCTGACGACACGCGTCATCCAGGTGGTCAACAGCCCGTTGTACGCCGGCGAAAAACGCATCGACAACTGCCCAGACGCGGTTACCCGTCTTGGTCTCGGAGCGACCAAGCATCTCGCCATCAGCTTTCTGTTGAAGAATCTGTTCACCAGCAAGTCCGCCGTGCTACAAAAGCGCATGCGGGATCTCTGGCGGCACAGCGTCCGCGTCGCGTCCGTCGCGGCGGTGCTCGCCCGGCTCACACCTGGCCTGGATCCGGATCGCGCGATGCTTGGCGGGCTGATTCACGATATCGGTGTGATACCGATCCTGAACAATGCCCGACAGCACCCGGACTTGACCGAACACCCAGCAGTGCTCGAAAAGGCCATCAACCACCTGCGCGCGGAAATCGGCGTCGCCACGCTGCGACATTGGGATTTTGGCGAGGATTTTCAGAGTATCACGCTACACGCCGAGGACTGGGAGTATGCTGGCAACGAAAAAGCCGACTACACCGACGTGGTACTGGTCGCGCGGATGCACAGCCTGATCGGCACGCCGGCTTCCGCCAGACTGCCGAGAATCGACGAAACGCCCGCGTTCAACAAGCTCGCGCTCGGTCGTCTGTCACCGGAACTCTCGATCGCGGTGCTGGACAAGGCCGAACAGGAGATACGCGCGGTCGCCGCGATGCTCAGCTGAGCATCGCGTCACGGCCAGCCCAAACATCGGAATCATCGCATCCGCCTTACGCGCTCCTACCACTTTTCCTTGCGCATCGCCGTCATCACTGGCGGCTCGCAGGACTTGATGAAGTCGGCAAGGATACGCGCGGCTTCCGACACCTCGATATTGCGGATCGCTTCGGATTCCTTTTCGTCATCGTCCTCCTTGGCCTCGGATTCATCCTCATCGTCCTGATGTGCATCGGTGATTGCCGGCAGGCCAATGGTCTTGCGAAAACGGTTGCGATTCTCCAACTGACGCTTCTCGCGCGCCTCCCATTCCTCGCGACGCTTACCCTCCAGCAGACTGACGGTCTTCAGATCACGCGCCTTGGCCAGCTCCTTTTCCGTCTTGATCAGATAATCGAAGCCTGGGTCATGACTGATGCGCTGATAATGCCCGTCCAGGAGTTGCGACACCGAACCCAGACCCGTGGTCTTGATCGACGCGGGCTTGATGTGCGCCCACGGTAACGCGTTGTCATAGGCGCGTTCACCATAGTCACCGTCACCGATGACCGTCGGAAAAGGCACATCCGGCACGACTCCCCGATACTGAGTACTGCCGCCATTGACACGGAAGAACTGGGCCATCGTCAGACGCAGCCGTCCAAGGCTGCCCGCGCCGGAGCGTACAAAGCGATCCAGATCGATCAGGGTCTGTACGGTACCCTTGCCAAAGGTCGGCTCGCCGAGTATCAGACCCCGCTTGTAGTCCTGAATCGCCCCAGAGAAGATCTCCGATGCCGAGGCGCTGTTCCGGTCGACCAATACCGCCAGCGGCCCGGAATAGACCTGCGCCGGGTCCGGATCGTTCTCGATATTCACATCACCACTGGAGTCACGCACCTGCACCACCGGGCCGGATGGAATGAACAATCCGGTCAGTTCGACGGCCTCGCTGAGCGCGCCGCCACCATTCCCGCGCAGATCGATGACGATGCCGTCGACCTTCTCGCCCTTGAGCTTTTTCAGCAATTTGCGCACATCCCGGGTGGTGCTGCGAAAATCCTTATCGCCACGTCCCTCGGCAGCAAAGTCACGGTAGAAGGTCGGAATCTCGATGACACCGATACGCAAGCCGTGCAACCCACTCAAGTCCTTGATCACTCGGGACTTGGCCGCTTGATCCTCCAGCTTCACCTTGTTACGCACCAGCTCGACCAGTTTGGTCTTGGATTCCGCGACGGAATGCTTCGGAAGTATCTCCAGACGTACCACGCTGTCCTTCGGACCGCGTATGCGCTCGACGACATCCTGCAAGCGCCAACCCACGATATCAACCATCTTGCCATGGCGCCCCTGGGCAACGCCGACGATGCGGTCGCCCCGCTTCAACCGGCCATCCAGAGCGGCTGGCCCCCCTGGCACGGTACGCTGCACGACGGTGTATTCATCATCCGTTTTCAGCACCGCGCCGATACCTTCCAGCGACAGGCGCATGCTGATGTCGAAGTTCTCCGAACTGCGCGGCGACATATAACCGGTATGCGGCTCCAGCGAAGCTGCGTAGGCATTGGCAAACAACTGGAAGACGTCATTCGAGTTCAGCTGATAGGTACGCCGCTTGATGCCGAGATAACGCTGTCTGAGGGTCTTGCGAATCTTCTCCATGGATTTACCGGCCAGCTTCAAACTGAGCACATCGTTCTTCACGCGCTTGCGCCACAATTCGTCCAGCGCGGCCTTGTCCGCGGCCCAGGGCACGTCTTTCCGGTCGAATCGATAATCCTCGTCCTTGTCGAAGTTGAACTTGCCATCCAGCCGGCGCAGCACATAGTCGACCCGCTCGCCGACGCGCTTGCGGTAGGTGCGGAAGATGTCGAAAGCGGCCCCCAGATGGGCATCGTGCAGGGCATCGTCAAGCGCATCCCGATACTGATCGAAACGCTGGATGTCCTTGGCGGTAAAGAAACTGCGGTTCGGGTCCAGGGACTCCAGGTAGCGTTTGTAGATCTTCTCCGAAAAGGCATCGTCCAGCGCTACCTTCTTGTAATGGTATTTCTCCATCACCCGGGTCATGATCAGCGCCGCCTGACGATTGGCCCGGTCGGCGCTGAGGTCACCATCGGCGATCAGCGATACCTTGGCTTGCAACGAAAATGCCGAGCCGAGCAGTAACAGCGCGAGACTCAAGGAACACTGCCATCCGCATCCTCGACGCAAAAGGCCAACCAATACACCGGGGCGTGAATCGCCGCGACAGTCATTCTGCTTGTCCAACATGATTTTCATCCTGTATTCAATGATTTGCCGGCATCATGCATCAACAACGCGCCGGTTCTGTTTTATCCGAGTTTAGCATGCCCGCGCCCGAGCATTCGGCTACAGCAGCATAGCACCTATCCCCTTCACACCAGCATGCAGGCCTGCCTGAATGGCCAGATAGTCGGGATCGTCGGGTCCGATGAACCCATGACGAATCAAAAAGTCGATGATCACAAGGTCGCAATTCGGCTTGAAATCCCGCGTGTCGCACACTCGTCCGATCACCTCTTGGATCGGCATCAGCGCAAAGGATTCCACCTCCCCATCGGTACACACCGGCTGAAAACCTGCCGGCAGGGCCAAGTCGTAACAATAGAGGATATCGGGCTTCAAGCCGCGCGGCGTCTCGGCAAAGTAAGTGATCGCGCCCACCGGCGTCGCGCCAGCCGTGAGATCCGCGGGCATCCCCGCCTCTTCCTGACATTCCTTTGCCAGATTGTCTGACAGCGAAATGCCCCATGGCAGACCACCCGCAACCAGTTGGTCGAGCATACCCGGGTACAGATGGCGATCGCGCGCGCGGGTGCCGATCCACATCTTCATGCTCTCGCCGGCGCCGACATAGCCGTTCAGGTGCTGACCATAGGCGGCAACGCCGAAATAGCCGATCGCACCACGATCGATCAGGCACAGGGCGTGCTCGCGTCGACCGTCGGTCACCGGGTACAGCTCGCCGAGCAACTGCCCGACGACGCCCTCCCGCTGGAGTTCGGCGAGCACCTCGGCCAGCGCGGCGGAACGCGCATCGAAATCATGAACCTCCGGGTTCAGCACAACCAGCTGATCGGTCACCACGAAATGGCGAGGGAAAGCCTTCAGTCTGACGGCAAACGCCGGAGCGATGTTGCCCACATGGCGGCCACCGATGACAAACGGCAGAAACCCCTCGGTATCGCCGTTGTTCAGCGCGACGATCTTCCTCAGATAACTCATGAACCCCCTGTTTATAGCGCCACGCGCCGCACGGAATCGACGGATTCGACCTGGACATGGTAACGATGCAGCTCTCGGCGCGACCGCAACGGCCCGATGTCGGTGGAGATAGTGGCCTTTCGACCCGCTTTCAAGGTTCGCGCGTAACGGCCGCGCTCCAGCAGTTTGAAACCACGTCCCTGACGCCAGCCCACGGTGAACGAGATGCCATACATCGGTTTGGAACCGGCATTACGAAGCGTCACCAAGAGATAGCCATCACGATCCAGCGCCAACGATGCCTGGATATAACGCGCCGGATGCTGTTCCAAATCGAGATCCAGCAGCTCCGCCTTCGCTTTCCGACCCACGCGGGAGTGAGAGGTGGCAGCGACGCGCAGATACTCGACGGCAGTCGCCTCATCGCCACGATCCGCCGCCATGCGTCCCAGCGCATAGTAGGCCGTCGCGGTCGGCAATAGCTCGATACTATGGGTAAAATCCTGTTGCGCCCGCGCATCGCGCCCAAGCCCGCGCAATGCGAGGCCGCGATCGACATGAAAAGCAAAATAGTCCGGATTCAATTCGACCGCGCGATCATACGCCCGCAGCGCTTTTCCAGGCCGGTCCAGTTTCCGCAAGGCATCACCACGCAGGCTGAAGAACAAGGCCTCGCGGGGTTGAATGCGCAATGCCTCGTCGGCCAACGCCAGCGCAGCGCGCGCAGCGCCCTTCTTCAACGCCACGACACCTTTGTCGAAAGCCTCGTACGCCGGCTTGTCCCTCAGCAGGCCCGCCATCTCGCGCCGGTATGTCTTGGCGCCGACGAAAACCTTGCGACCCTTCAATCCAGCAGTCAGCGCCCGCGCCTCGCGGCGATTGTTCTCGACTCGCTCCCGGGATGGCGGATGCGACGCGAACAGGCCACTCAGCCAACTCGCATCCCGGTTTTTCGACAAGCGCACGAAGATCTCCTGCAAGGTAACCGCCGCCTGAGGATCATAGCCAGCGCGCAACATGTAGCGCATGCCATGGAAATCCGCTTCGCGCTCCGCATCGCGGCCATAGGCTCGGCCGGCCAGCGCCGATCCGATCGATGCCGCCGTGGTCGCCAGGCCACGATGCTGACTGGACGAAGCCGCCGCGCCGGCAATTGCGACCACGCCCTGCATCAGCAATCCGCGTTGCAACTGTTGCGCGCCATGTCGTGCGGCAGCATGCACGATCTCATGGCCGAGCACGGCGGCCAGTTCCGCCTCACTATGCAGTTCGGTCAGCAGGCCGCGATTCACCGCGATCTTTCCACCCGGCAAGGCCCAGGCGTTCGGTGTGGAATTGTTCAGTACAACGAACTCATAGGGCAGCTTTCGATCGGCGACACGCGCCAGCTTCTCGCCCACGCTTTTAACATAGGCGACTACCCGCGGGTCGGTGACATAGTCGCCGCCTTGCCGCTGGCGGCTCGGCATATATTGTTTCGCGCCGATCGCCAGTTCCTGCGATTCTGATACCAGATTGAGCTCAGTCTTGCCAGTCACCGGGTTCACCGCGCAGCCGCCGAGCGCCAGTGTAAACAATAAAGAAAACAGCGCTACAAACCGGAAGTTAAACAACATGGTTAATCCTTTATCTTGCTTGCTTTCGATGAAGGCGAACCGTCGACTTCTTTTTCAGACAGTCCACCCGGGCGATGGTTCTGCGCTTGTTCCAAGGTCCTGACACGCGCCTCGAAACGCCGGGAGGCGCCACGCGGAGCCTGTCCCCGTCGACACCGAGCGTGCGCCAATCCCACGGCATCGAAAACAGTCGAACGACAACCTTTTCTCTGCCCGGAAAAGTCCGCAAGGGCCACCACATTCAAGGGCCACCACATTCAAGGTTTCATGAAGTTGCGCCAACGCCGGCGGCGTCAATGGCACGCCATCTATCGGTGACTCGCGGCCAATACTGGCCCGCGCTGTTCTTCCACCTTGTTCACTTCCCAATGCGCTACCCGCTCGTCCTGGTCAACGAAATCGGCATCGCCGAAGACAGGCGTATGATCTCCAGAGGATCTCAAAAAATGCCTTCCATGGCATTTTTCTCGTCGCAAAGAGAAAATGCGATTTCCGCTTTGCTCACATTTTCAAACCTTTATCGTGATCGAAAGGGCTGGGACATCCTTGTCCCACTCGGGCATCTCGATTGTTTCGAGATACCCTCCAGCAGTTCATCGATGGCGAAAAACGACTTGGGTATCGGGATTATTGATCAGGATCAGTAGCTTTGCGAATATTCTATTCTATACTAATAGGAGCAAGTGTCGATATTATAGTCACGTAGTCGCGACCAACCGAACATCTGTTGCGGTTGACGCAATCCTGACAGAACAACGATTGCTGTCCCATGCCAACATGCGCGGCGCCACCAACCTGACTCTCATGATGGGGAAACACGCCAGATCATGCAAGGTTGCCCGAGGCCCGGCCGTGGGCTATCCAAGGCAGGAAGGCCGAGGCCAAGCCTACGGGGACGTATTCACGGCGCGCCCGCGGACGGATCACGGGTAACCGACCACATACTTTCACGCCAATCCATAAAAGTCAGCCAGCGAACACCCAGGACCAATACTTATGAGCGCAGAAGCCCTACAGATTCTCACCAAGGAAAACCATTTCAAGTCCGGCAAGGGGGTGCCGACGGTCGAGGAGGTATCCAAACTCGGTAAGAAGCAGATCTTTCCGGATGCCAATTATCCCTACGAGCGCAAGCTCAGCCGGCGCAAATACGAGGACGAAAAACGCCATTTACAGATCGAATTGATCAAGATGCAAAACTGGGTCCGAGAAACCGGCCAGCGCGTCGTGATCCTGTTCGAAGGCCGCGACGCCGCTGGCAAGGGCGGCACCATCAAGCGCGTCATGGAGCACATGAACCCGCGCGGCGCGCGTGTCGTAGCGCTGGAGAAACCCACCAGCGAAGAAGCGGGTCAGTGGTATTTTCAACGTTACATCAAGCATTTGCCAACGAAAGGTGAGATTGTGCTATTCGATCGATCCTGGTACAACCGTGCCGGTGTCGAGCGCGTCATGAACTTCTGTACACCAGAGCAGTACCTGGAGTTCATGCGCCAAGCGCCAGAGTTCGAGCGCATGCTCGCGCGTGATGGCATCCTGTTGTTCAAGCTGTGGTTCTCGGTCAGCCGCAAAGAGCAGTTCCGGCGTTTCCACGCGCGCCTCAGCGATCCATTGAAACAATGGAAACTCAGCCCGATCGACCTCCAGTCGCTGGACAAATGGGACGACTATACCGCCGCCAAGGAGGCAATGTTCTTCTACACCGACACGATGGATGCGCCCTGGACCGTGGTCAAGTCCGATTGCAAGAAACGCGCGCGCTTGAACGCCATGCGCTTCCTGCTGAACAGCATGGACTACCCGAGCAAAAACAAGAAGGTCGCGGTGCCACCCGACCCGCTGTTGGTCGGCTCGGCAAAAGTCATCTACGAAAAGGGCGAGAAGAAATACCGCAAGCACATGGGATTGTAATCCGACGAACGAATCCGACCCAGCCCGCCCAAACCCGCCACTTGGCGGGTTTTTTCTGGGCGGAAGCCAACCCAACAAGCCGTTTGCCGTCAACGCAGCGCGGCGGAAATGTGCGACAATAGCGTATTCCAGCCATCGACACATCGCCCAGAAAATGACTGATAACGCCCGCGAGATCCTTGTCACCAGCGCCCTGCCCTATGCCAACGGCCCGATCCACATCGGTCATCTGGTCGAATACATTCAAACCGACATATGGGCGCGTTTTCAGCGCATGCGCGGCCACCGATGCTACTACGTCTGCGCCGACGACGCGCACGGCACCCCTATCATGCTGCGCGCCAGGCAGGAGGGCATCACGCCGGAACAATTGATCAAGGAAACCAGCAAGTCCCATCAGGCTGACTTTGCCGACTTCGCGATCCAGTTCGACAACTACCACTCCACCCATTCCGATGAGAACCGCCACTATGCCGAACTGATCTTCGAGCGCAACCAAGCCGCCGGCCACATCCACGCGCGCGCCATCGTGCAAGCCTATGACCCGGATGAACAGATGTTCCTGCCGGATCGTTTCATCAAGGGGGAATGCCCAAAATGTGGCGCGGCCGAACAATATGGCGATAACTGCGAGGCGTGCGGCGCCACCTATGCGCCGACCGAGTTGAAGCACGCCTATTCGGCGGTCTCCGGCGCGAAACCGATCGACAAGAAATCCGAGCACCTGTTCTTCAGGCTCGGCGATTTCGAGGACATGCTGAAAAGCTGGACGCATGCCGGTCATTTGCAGAGCGAGGTCGCCAACAAGTTGGATGAGTGGTTCGAGGCCGGCTTGCAGGAGTGGGACATCTCGCGCGACGCGCCCTATTTCGGCTTCGAGATTCCCGGCCATCCGGGCAAGTATTTCTATGTCTGGCTGGACGCGCCGATCGGCTACATGGCCAGCTTCCGCAACCTGTGCGATCGCACAGGCATGGATTTCGACAACTGGTGGAAGCCGGACAGCGACACCGAGCTGTACCATTTCATCGGCAAGGACATCATCTATTTTCACGCGTTGTTCTGGCCGGCGATGCTGTCCGGCGCCGCTTTCCGCACACCGACGGCGATCTACGCGCACGGTTTTCTGACCGTGGACGGACAGAAGATGTCCAAGTCACGCGGCACCTTCATCAAGGCGCGCACCTATCTGGATCATCTGAACCCGGAATACCTGCGCTATTACTTCGCCGCCAAGCTCGGCGCCGGGGTCGACGACATCGATCTGAACCTGGAGGACTTCGCCCAGCGGGTGAACTCGGATCTGGTCGGCAAGGTGGTGAACATCGCCAGCCGTTGCGCCGGTTTCATCCGAAAGCGTTTCGATGGCAGGCTGGCCGCCGAGCTGGACGACCCCGCATTGTTCCAGAACTTTGCCGACGCCTCGGAAACCATCGCCGATCTGTACGAGAAACGCGCCTTCAGCCGCGCGGTGCGCGAGATCATGGCGCTGGCCGACAAGGCCAACCAGTACATCGACGACAAGAAACCTTGGGTGATCGCCAAGGAGGAAGGCCGCGACTCCGAACTGCATGCGGTGTGCAGCATGGGCATCGAGCTGTTCCGCGTGCTGATGATCTGGCTACGTCCGATCCTCCCCGCCACTGCGGCCAGGGCCGAAATCTTCTTGAAAGTCCCCAAGTCCGGCTGGGCGGATGCCGCCACACCACTGCTCGGCCACGAGATCGCCAAGTTCAAACCACTGATGACACGCGTCGAAAAGGATAGGATCGACGCCATGATCGACGCATCGAAAGAGGATCTCATCAGCACCGAAAGCAACGCGAAAGTCGCCTCGGAGACCATCGAGACACCCGCCGTCGTCGAGCCAGTCGCAGATACCATCGATTTCGACGACTTCGCCAAGATCGACCTGCGCGTCGCGCGCATCGCGAATGCCGAACACGTCGAGGGCGCAGACAAGCTGTTGCGCCTGACGCTGGATCTCGGCGGCGAACAACGCAACGTCTTCGCCGGCATAAAATCCGCTTACCATCCGGAAGATCTGATTGGCAAGCTGACTGTAATGGTCGCCAATCTGGCGCCGCGCAAGATGCGTTTTGGCGTCTCCGAGGGCATGGTGTTAGCGGCCGGACCCGGCGACAAGGATCTATGGATTTTGGAACCGCACGCGGGCGCCCAACCCGGGATGCGAATCAAATAGGGCCGCGATCGCGATGACCGAATACGCCCTGATCCTGGTAAGCACCATCCTGGTAAATAACTTCGTGCTGGTGAAATTTCTCGGCCTGTGTCCGTTCATGGGCGTATCCCGCAAGCTGGAGACCGCCACCGGCATGGGACTGGCCACCACCTTCGTGCTGACGCTGTCGTCGGTGTGCAGCTATCTGGCCAACGAATACCTGCTGGTACCGCTCGGCCTGGAATACCTGCAAACCATCACCTTCATCCTGGTCATCGCGGTGGTCGTGCAGTTCACGGAAATGGCGATGCACAAGACCAGCCCGGTACTGTACCAAGTCCTGGGCATCTACCTGCCGTTGATCACGACCAACTGCGCGGTACTCGGCGTGGCCCTGCTAAACACACAGGAACAGCATGGTTTCATCGAATCGGCTTTGTACGGCTTCGGTGCGGCGGTCGGCTTCTCGCTGGTGCTGGTGTTATTCGCCGCAGTACGCGAGCGCGTCGCCGTGGCCGATGTCCCCGAGGCATTCCAGGGAAATGCCATCGCGCTGATCACCGCCGGCCTGATGTCGATGGCCTTCATGGGCTTCTCCGGCCTAGTCGCGGGCTGAAGCATGCTGACAGCGATTCTCGCCATGGTCGTGCTGGCGGGCCTGTTCGGCCTGCTACTGGGCTATGCCGCCGTGCGTTTCCGCATCGAGGGCGATCCCATCGTCGACCAGGTCGACGCCTTGCTGCCGCAGACGCAATGCGGCCAATGCGGCTATGCCGGCTGCCGCCCGTATGCCGAAGCAATCGCGCATGGCGAGGCGGATATCAATCGCTGCCCGCCGGGCGGCGAGACCGGCATCATCGCCCTGGCGGATCTGCTCGGACGCGATCCGCTGCCACTGGACGAGGAGGTCGGCGAGGCGCAAGAGATCAAGCTGGTCGCAGTCATTGAGGAAAAAGACTGCATCGGCTGCACCCTGTGTTTGCAAGCCTGTCCGGTCGATGCCATCCTCGGAGCGGCCAAACAGATGCATACCGTCATCCGTGATGAGTGCACCGGCTGCGAGTTGTGTGTGCCGCCCTGCCCGGTCGAATGCATCAAGATGGTGCCGCTGGAACCGGACCTGAGTCACTGGAAATGGCCGGCTCCCGACGACTCTCGGGATGCCGGCCTGGCTTCTCCAAACACGAGCGAGGTGGCCTGATGTCGCTGCCGCTGACCAAGAACCGCCACCTGCACCGCTTCCACGGCGGCCTGCATCTTCCCGACCACAAGCTGGAATCGACCCTGCTGACGATCCTCGACGTCGGCGTGCCACCACTGCTGACGCTACCGCTGCAACAACATATCGGGCATATCGCGGAACCGGTGGTCGAGGTCGGTGATCAAGTTATGAAAGGCCAGTTGATCGCTCGGGCCGAGGGCTTTGTCAGCGCGCCCCTGCATGCGCCCAGCTCCGGGCGCATCCAGGCGATCGAAGAACGACCATTCCCACATCCGTCCGGGCTACCGACGCGCGCCATCCTGATCGAAACCGACGGCCTCGATGAATGGGGTCCACTACCCGAACCGCTACCGGACTTCGAGCAAACCAACCGCGATCTGCTGTTGGAGCGTATTCGCTGGGCCGGCATCGTCGGACTCGGTGGTGCGACCTTCCCAACCAGCGTCAAGCTGTCACCGGGCAAGAATAAGAAGATCCACACCCTGATTCTCAACGGTGCCGAATGCGAGCCCTATATCACCTGTGACGATATGCTAATGCGTGAACAGGCCGAACGCATCATCACCGGGCTGGCGGTGATACGCCACATCCTGTCGCCGAACGAATGCCTGATTGGCATCGAGGACAACAAGCCCGAAGCCATCGCGGCGATGCGCGAGGCATTGAAAGCAGCCGAACTGGAAGCCACTGAGATCATCGAGATTCCAACCAAGTACCCAAGTGGTGGTGAAAAGCAACTGATCTATATCCTCACCGGTGAAGAAGTGCCCTCCCAACACATCCCGGCGGACATCGGCATCGTCTGCCATAACGTCGGCACTGCGGCGGCCGTTGCCGACGCGGTCATCGATGGCAAGCCATTGCTCTCACGCACGCTCACCCTCGGCGGCGATGCCTTGAAGCAGGCACAGAACGTACATTCCCCGCTTGGGGCGTCGATACATTGGCTGATCGAACAGATCGGCGGCTACAAAACCCAGGCGAAGCGGCTGGTCATGGGCGGCCCAATGATGGGCGTACCGTTACGCAACGATGACTACCCCATTGTCAAGGGGAGTAACTGCCTGCTGGCATTGAGCCCCGAACAAGCGCCACCCGAGGAACCAGCCCGCCCCTGCATTCGCTGCGGCGAATGCGCGCGTGTCTGCCCGGTCGAGCTACTGCCGCAACAGCTCTATTGGCACACCCGCGCGAAGGACTTCGACGAGGTACAGAGCTATGACCTGTTCGATTGCATCGAATGTGGCTGTTGCGCCTACGTCTGCCCATCGTATATCCCTCTGGTACAGTACTACCGCTATGCCAAGTCGGAGATCTGGTCGCAAGAGGAAGAGAAGAAGAAAGCTGATCTGGCGCGCCAGCGGCACGAAGCACGCCAGGCGCGTCTCGCCCGGCTGGAACACGAACGCAAGGCGCGCCTGCGCAAGAAGAAAGAAGCCCTGGAAAAACGTGGCGCCGGCAAGGCCGACGACCCTAAGAAGGCCGCCATTCAGGCCGCACTGAAACGCGTCGAAGCCAGGAAAGCAGCTCAGACCGCCACTGCGGCGCCTAACGGGGATTCGACATGACCACGCTTGTGAGTTCGCCACACGATTGGGGCAGGCACAGAGTTCAGCAGGTCATGCTTCAAGTCTTGCTCGCGCTGACGCCTGGCATCGCGGCGATGTTCTGGTATTTTGGCTGGGGCGTGTTGATCAACATCGTCATCGCCACGGCCAGCGCGCTCGGCGCCGAGGCGCTCATGCTGCGACTGCGCGAACGCCCGCTACAACCGGCCATCACCGACTTCAGCGCCGTCGTCACCGCCGTGCTGTTCGCCCTGTCTGTACCACCGACCCTACCGTGGTGGATGACCGTGCTCGGCATGCTGTTCGCGATCGTCATCGTCAAGCAACTGTATGGCGGACTCGGTTACAACCCGTTCAACCCGGCGATGGCCGCCTATGTGCTGCTGCTGATCTCCTACCCGGTGGCGATGACTCACTGGTTGCCGCCGTCGGTGCTGAGCAAGGAGACCATCGACCTATTCGACAGCCTGCGCATCATCTTCGGCGGCACGCCACCGGCGAGCGGTTGGGACGCCATCACCATGGCCACGCCGCTTGATCAAATGCGCAACGGGCTTGGTCAGGATATGATGATCTCGGAGATTCGTGAGAGTCCGGTATGGGGCGATTTTGGCGCCAAGGGCTGGGAATGGGTCGCCAACTGGTACGCGCTCGGTGGCCTGTGGCTGCTGTACAAGCGCGTCATCGGCTGGCGCATCCCGGTCGCGATGATCGCCGGCCTGGTGGTGATCGCCGCCCTGTTCTCGCTCGGCAATCCGGAAAGCTATCCCCATCCGCTGTTTCATGTATTCAGCGGCGGCATCGTACTCGGCGCCTTCTTCATTGCCACCGACCCGGTCACCGCCTCGACCACGCCGCGCGGCCAACTGATCTATGGCTTCCTGATCGGCGTGCTAGTGTATGTCATCCGCACCTGGGGCGGATATCCGGATGGCGTCGCCTTCGCCGTGCTGCTGATGAACATGGCCGCGCCGACCATCGACTACTACACCCGCCCGCGCGTCTTCGGCCATCGCGAGGACGAACATGAATAGACGCGCCATCCTGCTCGCCGGCCTGATCCTGGCGGGATTCGCCTTTGCCGGCACCCTGCTTGTGGTCGGCACGGAACGTCTGACCGCCGAGCGCATCGCCCAGAACCAACGCGAATTCCTGCTGAAAAGCCTACACGAAGTCATCCCGGCGGAGGACATGGACAACGACTTGCTGACGGATCACATCGTCGCCCCGATTCCCGAGCTGAACAGTCGTGACGACATCATGGTCTTTCGCGCGCGCAAGCAAGGCAAACCCGTCGCGGTGATACTCAGCCCGGTCGTCGCGAAGGGCTATGGGGGACCGATCAAACTACTGATCGGCATCTACGAAAACGGCACCCTCGCTGGCGCGCGCGTGCTCGACCACCAGGAGACACCGGGACTAGGCGACCAGATCGAAACCGGAAAATCCGACTGGATCCTGGGTTTCAGGGGGCGTTCGCTGCACAATCCAACGGAAAAGCAATGGAAGGTAAAACGCGACGGCGGTGTATTCGATCAGTTCACCGGTGCTACGATTACGCCCAGGGCCGTGGTCAAGGCTATTCACGCCGCGTTGACATACTTCACCACGCACAAGGAGCGCCTGTTCGACGCGCCCGCTGAGACACGACACAAAGCCGAGGAAGACGATGACTGAATCCAACTATGGCAAGATCATCCGCGATGGCCTGTGGAACAACAACCAGGCGCTGGTCGCGCTGCTCGGCTTGTGCCCGCTGCTAGCAACATCGAACACCGCCATCAACGGCCTTGGTCTTGGCCTGGCAACCACCGTCGTGCTACTGCTGTCGAACACCACGGTATCGACCATCCGTCACTGGGTGCCACCGGAGATCCGCCTACCCGTCTTCGTGCTGCTGATCGCCTCCTTCGTCACCGCCGTGCAACTCGGCCTCCACGCCTGGTTCCACGAGCTGTACAAGGTACTCGGCATCTTCATCCCGCTGATCGTGACCAACTGCACCATCATCGGTCGCGCCGAAGCCTTCGCCTCGCGCAATCCCGTGCTGCCTTCCGCGTTGGACGGGCTGTTCATCGGACTCGGCTTCACATCCGTGCTCTTCACCCTCGGCCTGCTTCGAGAACTCATCGGTCAAGGTACCCTGTTCGCTCAAGCGCACCTGATGTTCGGTGAAGGCGCGCGCGGCCTGACCATCCATGTCAACGAGGACTACCCCGGCCTATTACTGGCGGTACTGCCACCCGGCGCCTTCATCGGGCTGGGCATGCTGATCGCCATCAAAAACGTCATCGACAGGCGTCGCGCCGCCAGCGCGCGTACCGTCAAGGTAGCGATGCCAGTACGCGAAGCGAACGCGAACGGGTGAAGTCTCCTTGGGATATCACGCGATAACAGCACCGCTTGCCGAGAGTATGTGCCAGTCGAGACCCAGAAGTTGGCTGGCCATGGCGATATATCGCCCCCATCTCGCCATCACCACATCAGGTCATCCGGTACTTGGTAATCGGCATAGGGATCGTTTTCATCCGGAGTCTGTTCTTTCGGCGGATCGACGACGATGCCAGGATTGCGCCGCCGGACCTTCTCGGCGATATCCGCAGGCACCAGCTCGAAAATTCCGTTATGGTTGACGATCACCAGTTTGCCCCTGGTGATCATCTCGTGGGTGTGGCCGGATACATAGAGTCGCTTGACCTTGCCGCGATACTCGAAATGGAAGGCAATGTCGTCTTCGCCGTTTCCACGAGGGTGACGATTGTCAAGCACCAGTTGCCTGATCTGCGTCGCGATCTCGCGTTGCCGGCGCGCTTCGTTCCGTTTCTGATTCAGTTCGCGATCGCGCGCGGCCTTCTCCGCCAGTGCCTGCTTGCGCTGCCGCTCCTCGGCCGAGATCACGCCGGCCTTCTGGTTGCGCTGCCGACGTGATTTCTTTGCCTGCTGTCGCTTGGCCTTGTTCGCCTTTTCTTTATCGATCAGGCCAGCCTTCAATAGTTGCTCTTGTAGTGAATTGCCCAAAAGCGGCACCTCGTCACCGTTTGCGGGATGTTGAAAACAACGTTTTCAACAACTGTTAGCGTGAAGTCGCCAGTCGGTTGCCTGTGATTCGTCCGTGGGAAATGCCGGGAGCATTTCCAGTGCCTTGCCTCCAGCAACCTTCATCACAGCGGCGTGCTGTGTAGCCACGCAGCATGCCCCAGTAAGGAGGTGGAATCAACCACTCGTTTGGTGAAAGAGCGGAATCCGGGAAATCCGCCCGGTTCCGTCCATCTGTCAGGGGTTACCCGGTAGAGCGACCCAGAACGGAAACTTGCCAACCTCGATGCGTTTCACCACTTGCAGCGTGTCCGCATCGATGACGACAACCTGATTATCCTTGGTCAAGGTGACATAGATCCAACGACCGTCACGACTGGCGCGCACGCCATGCGGCCCGTTACCGACCTTGATATCGCGTGTCTCCAGGGTTTGCGTATCGATCACCGTGACGACATCGTCGCCAATCGCGGCGGTCACCGCATAACGACCGTCAGGAAACACGTCGATACCACCATGACCGTTACCGACGGTGATGACCTTGCGCACTTTGCCCGAGGCGATGTCAAGCACCGCGACATGATGAACGAAATCCCGTACGAAAGCGGTTTTCTCATCTTGGGATAGATCCAGATTGTGCGGCCCGGTAATGCCCGGTATCGGGATCACGCGGATCATCTTGCGTGTCGCGGTATCGACCACCGCCAAGCCGGCGCCTCCCTGCAGGGTGACATAGGCCAGCTTGCCATCACGCGTAAAACGGGCGTTGTGCGGACCCGCCTCGACCCTGATGGTATCGATCACTTTCAAGCTGACGAGATCGATGACGCTGAGGTCGCCCGAGCCTTGGTTGCTGACCCAGGCGAAGCGCCCGTCCGGTGTCACCTTGACTCCCTTCGGCGCCTTGCCGACCGGAATCACCGCAAGCTGTCCGCCACTCGCCGTATCGAACACAGTTACCGTATTACTCGACGGGCTGGTGGCGAGCAGTCTGCTTCCATCCGGTGTTACCGCGTCGTACAACATGTTCGCCCCGCCCGGCCAGACGATTTCGTCGGGAAAGGTCTCGACCGTGCCGCTTTTCTTCATCGTGATGAAGGTAGTCTGCGGAAACTCCTTTGCGGTTGGCTGACCGGTCACCGCGGGCGCGGTCCCGGCCACCGCCATGGGCGAGCGTTCCAATGACGAGAAATATGCCGCCAGGTTGGCGATATCCGCGTCGCTCAGCGTGGAGGCCATCGCCTTCATGGTGGGTTCGACGCGCGAGCCATCACGAAAGGCGCGCAGTTGCTTGCTCAGGTAGCCGGCTTTCTGCCCGGCCAGGTTCGGGAATTCGGCGCTGACACCGATGCCTTTCGCACCGTGACAGCCGGCGCACATCGGCGCTTTCACCTTGCCCGCAGCGATATCGCCACTGACAGCCGCAAAGCCGGGAGAGACACTCAACAGTAGGAGCAAGGTACTGCTCGACAGGGATTTTCTCATGGGGTTATCCTGATTGGTGGCCTTGGGTAGTCGCCGCTGTCAGCAGACGGCGGCATGTTCGGGCATAGCGCGGCCCGCTTGTCGCAAAGCCTGGTTCGCCAACGGCGGAAACATGGCTTGTAGAATACGTTCGACGCCTTTCCGACGCATCTTTTTGTCATACAGCACCAGCACGCTCATCGCATTGCCCATGCGCCAAGCCTCCCAGCGCATCCCCTGGACACGTCCGGCATGAGCATTACCGAATGGCAGGCTACCGGGATAAACGAACACATGCGCATGCCCCTGGCGCGCGCCGGCGATGCGCAGATGGGCATTCAGATAACCGGAGAGGTTGCAGTATTTGGCCATTTCGACGCGATCTGCGGTCGGCGGCAGGCCGATCTGGTGGACGCGCAACCAGTCGCGCATCGGCGTGGTCAGGCCGTTGTTCAGATCGGCATCCTTATCGATATCGACCCGGGCGCTGATCACCAGAAGCGGCGGCCGTGGATGCATCCACGGCCAAAGCATCAACACCCCGAGCAGAGTCATCGCCGCGACAGCCGCGCCAGACAGCCAAAAGCGCGCGCTTCCCTCCCGCGCCGCAATACGTTGCTGACGCCGCCAGTTGTCACGGATACGTTGCGCCAGCGCGGCATCCGTTCGCGGCGCGTTCAGCAAATCTTGCAGATGCTTATCCGCCATCATGATCACCTTTCCAATGGGATAACATTGCCATCGTCCACCCGCAGTTGTTTACGCAAAGCCATGCGCGCCCGCGCGATTCGGCTCATCACGGTGCCGACCGGCACTTCCAAGCGCGCGCTGATCTCGCGATAGCTGAAGCCATGCAGCGCAAACAGCAGCAAGGTTTCGCGCTGCGCCGGATTCAAGCTGTCAAGCGCGTGGAACACATCGAGCATATCCTGACGCGCAATGCCGCTGGCCTGTTCATTCAGCCCAGCGGTGAGCGCCTCACGAAGGTCATTGTTCCGCGCGCGACCGCGATACTCACGGGCAGTGGAACGACGCAGGATCGTCAGCAACCAAGCGAGCGCGCTGTCATCCTCCTTCAGGGTCGAGAAGGAACGCCAAGCCTGGCAATAGGTCTCTTGCACCACATCCTCGGCATCCTGCCGGCTGCCGAGCAGCCACAAGGCGTGCTTGAACAACGCCGCATGATGCTGATCGATACAGGCATTGAAACGCTTGGCCATCTGGCGCCTCGCCAAATGCCGGGACAAGGAGGCAACGAGTTTCATATACAGGTAAGTGCGTGCCTCGGCCGGATTTATTCCATCGCCGAGCAAAAACGTTCCACGCGCCCGGGTTCATTTATCGAGGTAAGCGGTATAATCGGCTAATGAACACCTTCGTGAGCCACTTGCTCGAACTCTATCTCGAAGCCGCGCCGTGGCTGGTTCTCGGCCTGCTCGCCGCCGGATTGATCGAGGCCTGGGTACCAGACGAACGGCTCGGCCGCTGGCTCGGCGGCAGGGGAATCTGGCCGACCGTGAAGGCAGCGCTGCTCGGCGCGCCCCTGCCGCTGTGTTCTTGCGGCGTGTTGCCAGCCGCGATCGGCTTACGTCGCGCCGGCGCCTCGCGCGAGGCCACTTTGTCCTTTTTGATCGCAACGCCGGAAACGGGTCCGGATTCGATCGCTATCTCCTATGCCCTGCTCGGCCCTTTTCTGGCCGTTGTCCGGCCCGTCGCGGCGATCCTCAGCGCGGTGTTCACCGGCCTGCTGAGCCTGACCATCCGCGATAGCCAGGTCTCCCGCGCACGCGAAACAACCGAGCCGGCACCCACTTGCTGCTCGAAAGGCAGTTGCGCCAGTGACGAACCACAAACGCATGGCCAGGGTCCCATCGACAAGACCTTGCATGGCCTGCGCCACGCCTTCAGCACAATACTCGATGACCTGACGCTGTGGCTTTCGATCGGGCTGCTGCTCGCCGCGCTGGTCGCAACCCTGGTACCGCCGCTGGCCATGGCCGAATGGGGCAGCGGCCTCGGCGCGAAACTATTGATGCTGCTGGTTGGCGTACCGATGTATGTCTGCGCCACGGCTTCGACACCGATCGCCGCCGGGCTGCTACTGGCGGGTATCTCGCCGGGCACCGTGCTGGTCTTCCTCCTCGCCGGCCCGGCCACGAACATCGCCACCATCATGGTGATTCGGCGCGAGATGGGCATGACCAGCACGCTCGCCTACCTGGCCGGCATCGCAATCGCCAGCTTGGCGCTTGGTATCGGTGTCGATCTGCTGGCGGATGCCTGGCGGATCGATATCCTCGCCCAGTTGGGCGACAGCGCGGATAGCGTGCCACGATGGCTGGCGGTGCTCAGCGGACTGCTGCTGGCGTTTCTGGCCATTCGACCGCTACGCGGGAAACTGCTCGGATAGCCGGACCCCTTTCAGACAGACGTTTCAAACGAAGGATATGACATATCGCTGACGCGGTCACGACAGGGCATCCCGGTTGAGGAATACCTCAACAGGTCATTGAAAATGAAGGAACCGGGAAATTACATTTTCCGGTTCCGTGCAAAGAGAAAATGCGATTGCCTCTTTGCTCACATTTTCCATCACTTATCGTGATCGCGGTGACCCGCATGGGTAGCGGAAAAGCCCCTTGGGGAGGCTACCGAAGAGGCTTCGAGGGCAACACGACCCGACATCTGTCCGACTACCAGATGAAGAAAGCAAGGCTGCTTGGTCCGGCTGCCGAGAAGATCCGCATCTGGCTGTCGCTGGAAGAGATATGCCAAACACCCAAAAGTCGTCATCCGCGCAAGCGCTGATACACGCCGAAAGCGTCAATCGGTCGCCTTTGCATCACGCCTCAATACCAGTTCCAGCGGCCGCGAGGTATCCAGATGCACATCACGCTGCGGAAAGGAGATCTCCAGACCGGCGTCGGTGAACTTCTCGTCGATGGCCTGATGCAGCTCGGTAATGACCGTCAGTCGACCTTCCAACTCACCCAGATAGGCGCGCAACCTCAACGACAACGCGTTGTCGTCGAACGCCTCGAAGGTGACGCGTGGTGGTGGATCGTCCAATACGCGGGAATGCTCCTCGGCGGCTTCGTGCATCAAGGCCATCGCCAGATTGGTATCGCTGCCGTAGACGACACCAACGCTGATGATGACGCGGTTTATGGTATCCGACAATGACCAGTTGACCAGCTCGCCGGTGATGAAACTCTTGTTCGGGATGACGAGTTCCTGACGATCCCAGTTCTGGATCGTGGTGGCGCGGATGCGGATGCGCGACACGATACCACTGGTGCCGTTCACCGTAACCACGTCGCCAACGCGGATCGGCTGCTCGAACAACAGGATCACACCGCTGACAAAGTTCGCGACAATCTCCTGCAAGCCAAAACCGAGACCGACCGACAACGCGGCAACCAGCCATTGCACGTTCGACCATTGAAAGCCCAATGCGGTAAAGGTGATGAACACGCCGATGATCGCAACCACATACTGCGTCAGCGTGGTGATCGCATAGCGGGTCGCGCGGGTCAATGGCAGGCGCTGCAGCAGCGTCAGCTCCAGCAGTCCCGGCGTGTTCTTCGCCGCGAACAAGGTCAACCCCCCGAACAGCAGTCCAGCGAGCATGTCGCCCAGCGTCAGCGGTACCGTCTTGCTGATGCCGTCGATCAGTTGCGTGGTGGTGATCGGCAGGGTCACCTCATCGAGAAAGCCAAATGCCGGGATCACCGCCTTCCACAACCACCACAGACCAGCGAGCAACCCCAGAGTATAGCCGGTACGCACCAGTTGGCGTACCTGTTCGCTGAGTTCGCCATAGTCGATGGCATCGTCATCGGTCGGCAGCCCCTCGTTATCGTCCGGGATCACCGATCCGGTCTTGGCCGCCTCACGACGCTGCGCAAGCATCTCCTCGCGACGTTGCAGAATCTCCTGAAAGCGTAACCGTCGCTGGGTGACATACAGGCTGCGATAAAGCAGATCGCGCAGCACAACCAGGGCGAAGATGAACCACAACGTCTCGGCCATCTTGCTGGTCAGGAACAGCGCGGTATAGTAGTAACCCGCCAGCGCAGCGGCGGCCAGTCCCAGCGGCAACAGCAACACCAACGGAAACCAGAGGAAATGGTAGGCGGCCCAGCGACCACCCACGCTATCGGAATCGGTCTCCTGAAACACCGGACTCTTGCGTCCCCAGATGCGATAGACCGCGATCGACAACAGCACCATCAAGACCACGAACGAAAGCCGCCCGAGCGCGAGCAGGCCCGGTTCCTCCAGTTCCACCGGGCTGGCCAGATGGATGAAGCTGGATGGCACCTGCACCGCGCTGGCCGAGATCAGGAACATCAGCGGCGCGCCCAGCGGGATCAGCCAGACGGCCTGTCCGCCAAGCTTCCGGCACAGGGTCTCGCGCCAGCGCAGATGAACTGGCGCCAGACCGTGCTCCCGCGTGACCTGATGCAAAGCGCCGAGAAACAACAGCAGATGACCGGCGCCCTGCAGACCGGCAGCAACCGTCACGCTGAAGGTATCGGCGGCGCGCAGCGAAGCAAGCAACAGACCCGCGCCAAGCGGCAATAGCGGCACTGGCGGGATCAACACGACAGTGGCGAGCAGGACGGACAGCGTCGCGGTAAAGCTATCGGTGCGCACCCGACGCGTCGCCGCCTCGCTGGTTTCTAGGGCGCGGCACGCGCGTCGCCACGACCACAGCAGGATCAGCACCAGCAGCATCCATGAGATCACCGCAAGCGGACGTTTCCGCCAGACGCGGCGCGCGTCTTCGCGAAGACGCGTCAAGTTGGTCGGATCGATGAGCCAGTCGAAACCCTGGAGCAAGACGTTCGCTTGGGCAAGTGGCACCGGATCGGTACTCGGCATCCAGAGCAATTGCTCATCGATGAATTCACGGTAACCCTTGGCGACATCCAGTAACTGACGCGTGTTGGTCTCCAGTGTCGACAGCTTGGCGACATAGCGATTATAGGCCTTGGTCAGATCCAACATCGCCTTGCGATAAGCCGACCAAGTCTTCAGCGCGCTTTCACGCAGCCGGGCAGGCCTCTTCTCATCGGCCACCTGGACCTTCGCCAGCAACCGCGCGATCCAGGCATCGGCGTCGGCGGTATCGCGCAGTTGTTCATCCAGGGTGAGCTGGCGTAACACCGCGTCGTTGATCTCGGTTTGATAGCCCAATACATCCCGTGTCAGCCAAGTCAGTGACGGAATCAGGCGTCGGTGCTTCAGCAACAGCGCGGAAATCTCCTCGCTGTCGCCAACGATACCCAACGCATGGGTGATACGCTCGCGATCATCACGCAGCTCATCGAGCAGACGCCGGACGGTCTCGGCCTTGCGATCGCTGGCCGCCTCCTCGTCCAGCAGCCTGCCTTGCTCTTCGACCAATGCCGCGATCCGTTCCTGAATCTGCTTCAATATCGGTGGCGCTTCGTTGCTGGCCTCGATCGCCGCGGCCTGGGCCGCCTCCACCGCCTTCTCCCGCCTCGCCTGTAACTGCTTGCGCAGCAGATCCACCTCGCGACCGATGCGCTTGATCCGCGCGGCAAGATGGTCACGTCGCGCCTGCGCCAGACCGGTCAGCAGATCCAGATTGTTCTGCCGCAGCGCCATCCAGTCAATGCGTTTCTCCAGCAGGCGTTGCCGGGCCTGGTGAAGCCGACGCGCCACGGAAACGGCAAGCGTGGCATCCGTCACTGGAGCGGCCGCGCGCAGCGTCGCCAAGCGCTTACGCGCATCCGCCAGCTCGGCGCCGCCATTCTTCGCGATATTTGCGTAATCCGCCAGGGCTTTCTCCTGTTGCGCCAACTGAGCGCGCGCCTCGTCGAGGCTGGCCTGACGTTCACGCAAGGCGTTTTCCAAGCGGCTGGCGTCCCAGGTCACGATCCTTTCCGGCTTCAGTCCAGCAACTTGCGAAGCCTTACCGCGCAGGCGCCTGATCTGCTCTGGCGCGCCGTGAATCAAACGCTTCAGCGTGGCTATCTCGGCATCGGTGTCATCCGCCAGCGCCAGCTTCGCGGTCGCCTCGTCCAGCTCGGCCAACAATTGCTTGCGCTGGCTCTCGCTCAGGGTGTCGTCGGATTCGACACGTTTCCGCCGGGCGGCGATCGACGCAGCGGAAAGCGCCTCGACGCCATCGGACGACACGCTCGAAACCGACTGCCGGGCCATCGGCGCGGTGTTCTTGGACCCAGCAGCCCATGACACACTCATCAGGATCAGCAAGACAAAGAGACGTGGCGCAAGGGTCAACCGGAAATCCTCATCGACGTTTCAGCATCAGGGCATCTCGAAAAATCGAGATGCCCGAGTAAGACGGGGGATGTCCCACCTTTTTCGATCACGATAAGTGATTGAAAATGTGGAAAAAACGGAAATCGCATTTTCTCTCTGCGACGAAAAAAATTCCATGGAAGGAATATTTCGAGATCCCCATCAGACCCGCCGACTATACCCAGAGTTGTCCGATCTGGCGACCAGCGAAGCCATGACACCCCCGGACCCCGCCGCCGCTCTGAATGACGGTTCCGCGGAGACGTTCATGGCGGCGAGGTATTGCCGCCATCGTGATCGGAGGTGATCATGGGACCGCTACGGCAGCACACAAGGCCGAACGACGGTGTTCCGATGGCAACCCGGCCGGACTTGGCAATCCCCGGCGAGGATGACAAACTCTTCCGAACTCACCACGAACAGCCCGGGAAGCATGCCCCTCGACTACTTCACCCTTACCCGTCAGCGCAAACAGCATCCCGCTTGGCGGCTGTTGCTCGCCGATCACGCGCCGTTGATCGCGAGTTTCCTGCAACATGCCTTCATCGGCCCGAACGAGCGCATACTGTCGAACACCGAGTTAGCGTCACGCCTGGAAGATATGTTGTTCTCGCTACGCGAGGCCCTGGGTGACGACGCCTTCCCAAAATCCGCCGCGCGCTACCTGGACGACTGGGCGGGGGATGAAAAGGGCTGGCTACGCAAGTTTTATCCGCCCGGTTTGGACGAAGCGCATTTCGACCTGACTCCGGCCGCGGAGAAAGCGATCGCCTGGCTGGACAGCCTGGGCGGCCGCAGCTTCGTCGGCACCGAATCGCGCCTGTTGACTGTCTTCGAGTTGTTGCAAGGCATGATCGAGGGCGCGGAGAGCGACCCGACCGCGCGCATCGAGGAATTGGAAAAGCGCAAGGAAGCCATCGACGACGAAATCGCGCGCATCCGCGACGGCAACCTGAAGGTGCTGGACGAAACCGCGCTGAAGGATCGCTTCCAGCAGTTAGGCGCGACCGCGCACGAATTGCTGACCGATTTCCGCGAGGTAGAGCAAAACTTTCGCGAACTGGATCGCGGCGTGCGCGAACGCATCGCCTTGTGGGAAGGCGGCAAGGGCGAACTGTTGCGGGATATCTTCGGCGAACATGACGCCATCATCGATTCCGACCAGGGCCGTAGCTTCCGCGCCTTCTGGGATTTTCTAATGTCGCCCAGTCGCCAGGAGGAGTTGACCAAGTTGCTGGAGAAGGCGCTGGCGCTGCCGCCGATCAAGGCGCTGAATCCCGACCGCCGTCTGAAGCGCATCCACTACGACTGGCTGGAGGCAGGCGAACAGACCCAGCGCACCGTTGCGCGCCTGTCGCAGCAACTACGCCGTTACCTGGACGACCAGGCATGGTTGGAGAACCGGCGCATCATGGAGGTGCTGCATCAGATCGAGACACGCGCGCTGGCGATCCGCGACAAGGCGCCATCTGACGCCTTCATGCGCATCGACAACCCAGGCGCACGGATCAGCCTACCGATGGAACGTCCGCTGTACCGTCCACCCTTCAAACCGTCGATCGATGATCATATCGAACTCGCCGAGGACGACGGCCTGGACGCCGATGCGCTGTTCGAACAGACCTATGTAGACAAGGCGCGCCTCGCCGCATACATCCGTCAAGCCTTGCAGTTGCAACCACAGATCGGCCTGCCGACACTGCTAGAGGCGCATCCACTGGAACAGGGGCTCGCGGAACTGCTCACTTGGTTGAGTCTCGCCAGCGGCGACGACAATGCGCTATTCGACGACAGCCGGCGCGATCAGGTGACCTGGACGAGCGCCGATGGCGCCCGGCGTAGCGCTGGAATACCCCGTATAATCTTCAACCGATGAACACTACCGAAGCCACCAGCGACGCCCTGCCGCCCACCCTGATCGCACTGCTAAAGGGCATCGTCTACGCCGAGAACGATCCGACGCTATGGCAGAACCTACTGACGTTGCAAACCCGGGTGCGCGATTATGTCGGCATGATCGGCCTGGAACTGATGCTCGACGAAGCGGAAGGCCACGCCTGGCTACGCACGCGCCCGGCGCGCGACGGTGAACCAGAACCACCAAGGCTAGTGACGCGCCGCCAACTTTCTTTCCCAGTCAGCTTGTTGCTTGCGCTACTACGCAAGAAACTCGCCGAATTCGACGCCAGCGGCAGCGACACCCGGCTGATCCTGTCGCGCGACGACATCGTCGAGCTGCTGCGCGTCTTTCTACCCAGTGGCAGCAACGACGTGCGCCTGATCAAACAGATTGACAGCCAGATCAACAAAGTCGTCGAACTCGGTTTTCTGCGCAAGCTACGCGGCCAAGACCAACAGTTCGAGGTGCGCCGCATCCTGAAGGCTTTCGTCGATGCACAATGGTTAAGTGAGTTCGACCAGCGACTGGCGGAATATCAAGCAAGACTCGTCGACAAACAGGACGAGTGATCCCGGCGCCCGCCGTCAATCCAGCCCGACGACGACCAGAGTCGGTTACGCCACGCTGACGATCGCCTCGTCTCGTTCCGGCAAGCGGACATCAAACGGGACCAAGTCGACCTCGCAAGTGGAAGCATCCAAGGCATCGACGGCTTAGACAAGTCGCCGATGAATGGTACATTATGCGCCATGCCTCTACTCACGACCGCATCCCCAGACGAACCCTCGCAACTCGATTTCGGCAGTGATGACGAACTCGCCGGCTTTCGCCTGCATCATCTGGAGATCCTCAACTGGGGCACCTTCGACAAGAAAGTCTGGACACTGGAAACCCATGGCCGCAACACCCTGCTGACCGGCGACATCGGCTCGGGAAAATCGACCTTGGTGGATGCGGTCACCACCTTGCTGGTGCCGGCGCATCGCGTCGCCTACAACAAGGCCGCCGGCGCGGAGGCGCGCGAGCGCGACCTGCGTTCCTACGTACTCGGCTACTACAAATCGGCACGCAACGACAGCGGCCTCGCCTCGCGACCGGTGGCGTTGCGCGACCACAACAGCTACTCCGTGATACTCGGCGTGTTCCACAACCAAGGCTACGACCAAAACGTGACCCTCGCGCAAGTGTTCTGGAGCAAGGATCCCGCCGCCCAGCCCAGTCGTTTCTACCTGGTCGCCGACGCGCCCTTGTCGATCACCAATGACTTCGCCGGCTTCGGCAAGGACATCAATCGGCTGCGCAAGAAACTGCGCGCGCGCCGTCATATCGAACTGTTCGATAGCTTCCCGCCCTATGGCGCGGCCTTCCGTCGCCGCTTCGGCATCGCCAACGCGCAGGCGCTGGAATTGTTCCACCAGACTGTCTCGATGAAATCGGTTGGCAACCTGACCGGCTTCGTGCGTGAACACATGCTGGAAGGCTTCGAGGTCGCCGGACGTATCGACAACCTGATTCATCATTTCGACGACCTGAACCGCGCCCATGAAGCCGTCTTGAAGGCGAAGGATCAGATCGATCGCCTGACGCCCTTGGTCGCCGACTGTGAGCGGCAAACGGCACTCAGCGGCGAGAGCGCCGCGCTACGCGACAACCGCGATGCCCTGCGCGCCTGGTTCGCATCCTTGAAGGCCGAGTTGCTGGAAAAGCGTCTGACACATCTCCACGCTGACGGCGAAAGGATCCAGGCACGACTCGACGAGACCGACGCCAAGCGTCGCGACCTTGCCGGCCAGCGCGATTTCCTGAATCAATCCATCGCGCGCAACGGTGGTGACCGGCTGGAAGCCATCGCCGTCCAGATCGCGAGCAAGAGCGAGGATAAGCAACGCCGCCTGAAAACCGCCAAACACTACGCCGAACTGGCCGCCGGTCTGAATCTGCCGAACGCACTGAGCAGCGACACCTTCGTCGCCAACCGCCAACAGATACAACAACTGCGTGATCGATTGGAGGACAGCGACAGCACACTGCAAAACCGTCAGACCGAGACCGGCTACGAATTTCAGCAGTGCAAAGACGAACATGCCGAAATCGACACCGAACTCACCTCGCTGCGCCAGCGCCGTAGCAATATCGATCAGCGCCAGATCAGCATCCGCGACGCATTGAGCAAGGCCGCCGGCATCGCCGTCGACGAGATGCCGTTCGCCGGCGAACTGATCCAGGTACGGCCAGACGAACGCGACTGGGAAGGTGCGGCCGAGCGAGTGCTGCACAACTTCGCCTTGTCGCTGCTGGTGCCCGAGAGCCATTATGCCGCCGTTGCCGACTGGGTCGAGCGCACCCACCTACGTGGCCGACTGGTCTACTACCGGGTGCGAGAACAGCAACGCGCCACGCCACCGAAATATCATCCCCGATCACTACCACGCAAGCTCGCCATCCACCCTGAATCCGCCTTCTACGCCTGGCTGGAGCAAGAGTTGGCGAAGCGCTTCGACTATGCCTGCTGCGAGGATCTGGCCAGTTTCCGGCGGGAACGACGCGCCATCACCCGCGCCGGCCAGATCAAATCCGGCGGCCAGCGTCACGAGAAGGATGATCGCCACCGACTCGACGACCGGAGCCGCTACGTACTCGGCTGGAGCAACAAGGAAAAGATCGCGACGCTGGAGGCCAAGGCCGCGCAATTGGAGCAGCGCATGCGCGCGCTGGCTGGCGCGATCGCCGACATCCAACATCAGCGGCAGGCATTGCGAAAACGCCAAGACCTACTGGTTCGCATCGCCGACATCCAGGAGTTCAGCGATCTCCACTGGCAGCCATTGGCCAGCCAGATCGACGTGCTGGAGAACGAACGTCGCGAGTTGGAGGTATCCTCCGACAAGCTCAAAACCCTTACCGACAGGCTCACCCGACTCGAAGAAAAGATTCGCGACAACGAAAGATCCCGCGACGGACTGACTCGCCAACTGGCACAAAACGAAGAGAAACGCAGACAAGCCGAAGCGCAACTCGCCGACTGCCTCGAGGCGCTGAACACACTGGATGCCGCCGAGCGCGAGGCGCGCTTCGTCGAACTCGACGCCTTGCGCAACGAGGCACTCGGCGAGCATCGCCTGACGGTGGAATCCTGCGACAACCGCGAAAAAGACATGCGTGACTGGCTGCAACGCCGCATCGACGCCGTGGACAAACGCCTGCGCACGCTGGCCGAACGCATTATCAAGACGATGCAGGACTACCGCCGCGACTACCCGCTGGAGACCGACGAGGTCGACGCCGCGATCGAGGCCGCAGACGCCTACCGCGAGATGCTCGATGAACTGCAACGCGACGGCCTGCCTGCCTTCGAGGCGCGCTTCAAGCAACTACTGAACGAAAACACCATTCGCGAAGTAGCCAACTTCCAGTCGCAACTGGCGCGTGAACGTCAGACCATCACCGAACGCATCGAACACATCAACGCCTCGTTGACCCAGATCGATTACAACGAAGGCCGCTACATTCGCTTGGAAGCACGGGCCAACAACGATGCCGACATCCGCGATTTCCAACACGATCTACGCAGTTGCACCGAGGGCAGCCTGAGCGGCTCGGAGGATGAACAATACTCCGAGACCAAGTTTCTCCAGGTGAAAGCCATCATCGAACGCTTTCGCGGCCGCCAGGGCAGTAGCGATCTCGACCGCAACTGGACGCACAAAGTCACCGACGTGCGCAACTGGTTCGTGTTCTCCGCCTCCGAGCGCTGGCGCGAGGACGACCGCGAATACGAGCACTACACCAGCTCCGGCGGCAAATCCGGTGGCCAAAAGGAAAAACTGGCCTACACCGTGTTGGCCGCCAGCCTAGCCTATCAATTCGGGCTGGAATGGGGTGAACGCCGATCGCGCAGCTTCCGCTTCGTTGTCATCGACGAAGCCTTTGGGCGCGGCTCCGACGAATCCGCGCATTTCGCCTTGGAGCTGTTCCAGAAACTGCAACTGCAATTGCTGGTCGTCACACCATTGCAAAAGATCCACATCATAGAGCCCTATGTCGCCAGCGTTGGCTTCGTACACAATGAGCAGGGTCGCGAATCCCAGCTGCGCAACCTCGATATCGAAACCTATCGCGCCGAGCGCAAGGCTCGCCAGGCCGCTTTGTCGCCGTGAGCGGCTGGGGCGATCACCACGCGGTCACGAACAGGCTACGACGCCTGTGGAACAACGGCCGGCTACTCGCCATCCGCGTAGACCCCGGCGACAATCTGTTTCCACTGCGCATCCCACTGAGGAAACCCAGCGCCCGCGAACTCACGGAGCAATTCGACGTGGCGCGTGCCTGGGTCGGCGCGCTGCGACAGGCCAGCCAACGGTATGGCTACGCGCTGGAGTGGAAAACCATCGGGCACCGCATCCACGGCGCCCAAGACCTGCCCGACGCGGTACGGATCGACACCCCCGACCTAGCCTTGCGGATGCTGCACAAACAACCCGAGGCCAAATGCTTCGACAAGCTCGCCGAACAGATACTCGGCAATTTCCCGACGCTGCATGGCTGGCTAGCGCGCAAGCCATTGAAGGCGCTGCAACATGCCGACGACTGGCCGCGCCTGCTGGCGATACTACGCTGGCTGCGCGAGCACCCACGCCCCGGCATCTACCTGCGTCAGATCGACCTGCCCGGCGTGCATACCAAATTCATCGAATCCCACCGTGGCCTGTTGATCGAGCTGCTCGACCGGGTACTACCCGCCGCGGCGATCGACGCGAGCGCCAACGGCGCGCGCGCCTTCGAAGCACGTTACGGCTTTCTCGCCAAACCCACGCTGATAAGATTCCGCCTGCTCGATCCCGGACAACACATCCATGGCCTGAGCGACCTGAGCATACCACTGGCCGACTTCCGCCGCCTGAATCCGCCAGCACGGCACATCTTCATCACCGAGAACGACATCAACGGACTCGCCTTTCCCATGCGCGAAGACAGCTTGGTGATCCTGGGCCTGGGCTACGGCCTCGACGCATTACGAGATATCCCGTGGCTGTCCGAACGCCGCATCCACTACTGGGGCGACATCGACACCCACGGCTTCGCAATGCTCGACCAGTTACGCGGCTACCACCCGCATGTTCAGTCGCTGTCGATGGACAAGGCCACCCTGTTGGAACACCGCTTGTTGTGGGGACGCGAAAACCGCCCGACTCGACGCGAACTGTCCCATCTGAACCGTCCGGAGCAGGAACTCTACGATGCTCTACGCGAAAACCGGCACGCAGAAAACCTACGACTGGAACAAGAGCGTATCAGTTACGCCTGGCTGGAAGCCGCGTTGCGAAACCTATCCTAACAGGCCGTTGAAAAATGGCATTTTTCAACGGCCTGTGTGCAGTACAGAGAGGTACCGCCACATCGATGACGGCAAGTCATTGAAAATGAAGGCACCGGGAAATCCCATTTTCCGGTTCCGTCGTGGAAACAATCCATGAAAGGACTTTGTAACTTGCATGATGATTTTACAGACTAATTGATCCCTAAAAGATAAAATTAAGTCTGGTTTTGTTCCAAATTGCAAGTTGGAACAAAACGATGTGCTAGACCGATTGTAACAAGATCTCAAAGATCGGTGAATAGCAAGGTCAGCATATCGACCTTAAATAAAATCGAATAGTTGCATGGAGCCTTTAAA
>Ga0256841_1000303_pt1 | contig 53061 bp, 52 predicted proteins | sample 356308metaG_FD_185971 | JGI IMG/M metagenome (GOLD analysis project Ga0256841, IMG submission 185971) | Hydrothermal vent microbial communities from Mid Atlantic Ridge, Atlantic Ocean - 356-308 | ecosystem: Environmental > Aquatic > Marine > Hydrothermal vents | place: Atlantic Ocean: Mid... | reverse complement strand
CCGTCCTTGCGGCCGATGGGCCGCCGTCCGGTCCACAGGATCTCTCCCGAGCCGAGGAGCTCGTCGAGTTCTGATGGGTCGTAGTCGCAGCGGGCGGCCAGGATGTCGCGTTCGAGGGTTCGGGCGGGGATCTCGGTGCCTTGGAGGCGACGGACGACCTGGTGCAGGCGGTCGTGGTGGCCGGCGGGGCTTCCGATCCCGTGCCAGGTGGCGAGGAACGACATGTAGCGGGAGGGATCGACGGCCTCGACGTCGGTCCGGAGCCGAGCCAGGGCTCGACGCCGGATGCGTCGGAGCACGTCACGGTCGAGCCATTCGGGGCCGTGCCCGCTCACGCCGCCGGCGACGAGGGGGCCGGTGTCTGCGAGACGGTGGAGGATCTCGTCGGCGACCGCCGGGACGATCCCGAGGTCGGCGGCGGCTTCGGCGGTGGTGAACGGTCCGTGGGTCCGTCCGAACCGGGCGACGAGGTCGCCCAGCGGGTCCGGTGCCGCCTCGAGGAACGCGTCGGGGACGTCGGCCGGGATCGTGACGCCGAGGCCGTCGCGGAGCCTGGCGGCGTCCTCGATGGCGGCGATGCGTTCCTGCCCGCCGACGGTGACGTCGATGATCCGGTGCGTCCGACGCAGTTCGTCGATCCACCCGTCGAGGGCGTCACCGGGGTCGCAGCGGGCGGCGGCGGCGGCGTGATCCAGCGGTCCGAGGTCCCGGAAAAGTCGTGGAGGGCATCGGCGGACCGGGCCCGCCGTGGCGGGTCGAGACGCTGGAGTTCTTGCTCGACGGACCTGATCGAGGCGTCGTCGATGAGGTCGCCGAACTCGGGCTCGCCGAGCAGCTCGGCCAGGAGCGTCCGGTCGAGGGTCAAGGCGACGGCGCGCTTCTCGGCGATGGGGGCGTCGTAGTCGTACATGAAGGTGGCCACGAAGTCGAGGAGGAGCGCGGTCGTGAACGGCCCGGGGCGGATGACATCGGCGGTCACGAGACGGGTCCGGCGCTCCTGGATGGCCCGTAGGACGCCGGCCAGCGCCGCGACGTCGAGATGGTCCTCGAGGATCTCCCGGTACGTCTCGAGGACGATCGGGAACGAGCCGTAGCGTCGAGTGATCTCGAGGAGGTTGGCCGCCCGTCGGCGTTGCAGCCACAGCGGCGTACGGGAGCCGGGCTGCCGGCGGGGGAGCAGGAGCGCCCGACCGGCGGCCTCACGGAACCGGCTGGTCAACAGGGCACTGTCGGCGATCTCCCGGACGACCAGTTCTTCGATCTCGTCGGGATCGATGGCGATGGGATGGAGGTCGGGTGGCCGGTCGCGATCTGGGAACCGGAACATCATGCCGTCGTCGGACCACACGACGTCGACGTCGACGTCGACGTCGACGAGCTCCCGGTACCGACCTCGGATGGCGAGCGCCCAGGGGATGTGGACCCGAGCACCGAAGGGGGAGAGCACCGCGATCCTCCAGTCACCGATCTCGTCGCGAAAGCGCTCGACCACGATGGTGCGGTCGTCGGGGACGGCTCCGGCGGCGGCGCGTTGCTCGGCGATGAACGTTCCGAGGTTGGCGGCTGCGGTCTCGTCGAGGCGATACCGTTCCTCGAGGAGACCCGCGGGGTCGTCGGATGAGGCGATCTCGCGGAGGAACGCCCCGACGGCTTCGCCCAGTTCGATGGGCCGACCGGGGCCGTCGCCGTGCCAGAACGGCATGCGAGTGCTCGATCCGGCGGGCGCGGGGGTCACCACGACGCGGTCTCGGGTGATCTGGTCGATCCGCCAGGTCGAGGAGCCGAGCACGAACGCATCGCCGGATCTCGATTCGTAGACCATCTCCTCGTCGAGCTCGCCGACGCGGCTGCCGTCGGGGAGCACGACGCTGTACAGGCCCCGGTCGGGGATGGTGCCCGGGTTGGTGACGGCGACCATGCGGGCGCTACGCCGTCCGTGCACCGTGTCGGTGGTCCGATCCCACACGATGCGGGGCCGTAGCGGTGCGAAGTCGTCGGACGGGTACCGTCCGGCGAGCATGTCGAGCACCGAGGTGAAGACGGTGCGGGTGAGGTTCCGGTAGGGGAACGACCGCCGGACGAGGTCGTACAGATCCTCGATGTGCCAGGTGCCGGTGGCGGCGGTCGCGACGAGCTGCTGGGCGAGGACGTCGAGGGGATCGTGGGGGATGCGGGTCGGTTCGATGGCGTGGTTCCGCATGCGCTCGGCGACGACCGTGGCTTCGAGGAGGTCGCCGCGATGCTTCGGGTACAGCTTGGCGCGGCTGGGAGCGCCGACGCGGTGGCCGCTCCTGCCGACCCGCTGCAGTGCGGATGCCACCGATGGCGGCGTGCCGACGAGCACGACGAGGTCGACCGCTTCCATGTCGATGCCGAGTTCGAGGGTCGATGTGGCCACGACGCCGCGGAGGGTCCCGTCGCTGAGGGCGGCTTCGATCTCGAGACGTTCCGTTCGTGAGACGGAGCCATGGTGGGAGCGGACGAGTTGCTCACCGGCGAGCTCGTTGATGGCGGCGGCGAGGCGTTCCGCGAGGCCGCGGCTGTTGACGAACACGATGGTGGACCGGTGGGCGCGGATGTCCTCCACGATGCGGGGGTAGATCGATGGCCAGATGGATCGCACCGGTGGCGGGCCGGCCGGGTCGTGGTCGTGCCCGGCGGCGGGGGCGGTCATGTCGGCAAGGGGGACGACGATATCGATCTCGAGGTCGCCGGGCGCGGCGGCGTCGATGATCGTGACGTCCCGTTCGATTCGTCGACCATCCACGATGTCGGCGCCGCCGAGGAATCGGGCGATGTCGGTGAGGGGCCGTTGGGTGGCCGACAACCCGATCCGCTGGGGGGAGACGTCGACGATCTCTTGGAGGCGTTCGAGGGACAGGGCGAGGTGGGTGCCGCGTTTGGTCGCGGCGACGGCGTGGATCTCGTCGACGATGATGGTCGTCACGGGACGAAGGATCTCGGCGGTGCGGGAGGTGAGCATGAGGTAGAGGCTCTCGGGTGTGGTGATGAGGATGTCGGGCGGGTGGCGCAGCATGGCTCGGCGCTCGGAGGGGGGCGTGTCGCCGGTGCGCATGGCCGTCGTGACCCTTGGCGGGTCGAGACCGAGGTCGGCGGCGGTCCGGGCGATGCCGGCGAGGGGATGGCGGAGGTTGCGGTCGATGTCGTAGGCGAGGGCCTTCATCGGTGAGATGTACAGGACGCGACAGCGGTCGCGAGCCGGTGGCGGGGGTCGGTCGGTGAGCTGGTCGATGGCCCACAGGAACGCGGCGAGGGTCTTGCCCGAGCCGGTGGGGGCGTGGATGAGGGTGTGGCCGCCGGCGGCGATGGCGGGCCATCCTCGCCGTTGCGCGGGGGTGGGCGTGGGGAAGGTGGCGGAGAACCAGCCCCGGGTGGGTTCTGAGAAGGCGGCGAGGGGATCCATCCCGCAAGGGTACCGGCGGGGGTGCTCGGAGGGTCATGGTGGACCCTCCAGCAGGGGTTGAGGGTTGGTCCGATCCGGCAGCGACAAGGGTTCTCGGCCCGACCCTCGACCAGCGGTCGAGGGTCGCGTGAATGACAAAATCGTCTTAGGTGCACGCGACGTGGGTAAGACGCGTCACCCCCGGAGGCGGGTCGGGGACCGTCCGGTCAGGCCCGGAGATCCAGGCCGACGGGTTCAGGCCGACGGGTTCAGCCCCAGAGGTTCAGGCCGGTGCAGTCGTCGGGGAGCCGGACCGGCGGCTCGCCGACGAGTTGGGTGATGTGCACCTCGAGCGCGAACACGATCGTGCCGTCGTTCACGTGGCCGCCGAATCCGCGGCCGTCCTCGGCCGAGAACGCCGCGTGCAGGTGCACGAAGGGGGCGCCGTCGAGCAGGCTCACGTTGCCGACGGCGGCGACGACCTCGAGGGGTTCGTCGATGATGAGGTCCTCGTACCGCTTGGCCGACTGGTCGTAGTACCGCAACGACGCCCGGGAGACGGCGCCTAGGGCGTTGAGGGTGGCGGCGCGGATGTCGGAGGCCATCACGTAGCGGGTGATCTCCCGGTACAGGTCGTCGCCGGTGGCCAGACGCAGCAGGTGCACGGGTCCGGGTCTGAGGACGTGGGCGGTCACGGCGTGTGGGCCCCGGCGGCGGCGACGAACGCTCGGGCCCGTTCCAGGTCGACCGGGTTGGTGGAGACGCCATCGCGCTTGATCGACGTGCCGACGATGACGCCGTCGGCACGCCCGAGGAGGTCGCGGACCGTCTCGACGGTGGCTCCCGACCCGACGACGACCGGGAGGTCGACCGTCGCTCGGACCTTCATGAGGTCCTCGCGAGCGGCGGCGGCCCCGGTCCCCGACCCCGAGACGACCACGGCGTCGACGCCGCCGCGTTCGGCGAGGTCGCGAGCGGCCTGTTCGATGGTCGATCCCGGAGGGGGCACGGCGTGCTTGACGAACACGTCGGCCATGATGGCGACGTCGGGCGCGTGCTGCCGGCGGAAGCGGGCGATCTCGGCGGCACGGCCGACGATCGGTCCCTGGTCGGTGTACATGAGGCCCGACAGGACGTTGATGCGCACGTAGGCGGCACCGGTCACGGCGGCGATGGCGAGGGCCGCCGTGCCGTCGTTGCGGAGGACGTTGACGCCGACCGGCAACGACACGGCATCGACGACGGCGGTGAGCATGCGGGTCATCGCGGCGACGGTGAGCTTGGGGACGTCGTCGGCGAAGAATGGCACGTCACCGAAGTTCTCGACCATGATGCCGTCGAAGCCCGCCTGTTCCAGGATGCGGGCGTCGACCACCGCGGCGCCCTCGACCGCGTCGAGGGAGCCCGAGAAGTCGGGGGAGCCCGGCAAGGGGCCGAGATGCACCATCCCGACGAGGCGGGGGATGCTGGTCACGGTCAGTAGCACCGAACGATACGCAGGGCGACCTCGGCGGCATCGCCGATCGCCTTGAGCTCGGTCTCCTCGGGGGATTGACGCTGCACGGCGACCCGACACCATTCCCCGGCCTTGCCGCGGATCACCTGATCGGTCGCTTCGGATCCGAAGCGCCAGGTCTGGTATCTCGGGCCCATGACCTCGACGCGGATCCCGGCGTCGGGGTAATCCTCGCCTGCCTCGGCGAACGCGAAGGGGAGGGTCGCTTGGGCCAGCCAGGCCACATGGCGGAGCCGGATCGTGTCGGCCAGGGGATCTTCCTCGTCCTCTTCGAGCTTGTCCTCAGGCAGCGGCGTGAAGCGGCCGAGGACGGCGGCCTTGATGTCCAGGCCGTGGGCCCAGGTCTCCATGAGACGCATGGTGGCGAAGCTGCGGGCGCTCATGTCCCCGTACAGCCACGGGATCCGCTCGTCGGGTTCGAGGCGCGACAGCGCGTCGATGACGTCGGCGCGGGCATGTCGCCAACCCTCGATCACGGCTTGATGGCGTCTACCGCGTGCGTCCGACACATGGCGCTCGGTCCAGTCGTCGACCGTCGTGATCGCTTCCCGAGCGAGGCGATCGGCGCCTTCGGCGATCACCTCGGCGGCGAGGGCTTCGACGGCGGCGAGATGATTCACCTGGTCGAGGATGTTCCACCCTTCGGCCGGTGTCGGGGTCTTCCACTGCCGTTCGGTCAGCGTCTGGAGGAACTGGTCCAGATGCTGTTCTTCGGCCACCAGGTCGGACAGGATCTCACGCATCGCGACACAGATTGTAGCGTCATCGCTGCCGTGCTCGACCGGTCCCGAGGCCGTTTTCAGGCCGACTCGACCTCCCGGTTCAACACATCGATGAGCTGGCGGAGACGACCGTGGTGGCGCCGGTCGAAGTGCAACGCCAGTCGAGGCAGCGCGGGATGGTCGTCGCGCTCGGCCGGGAACGCCGCGGTCGCTTCGATGCGACCCGACGAGACGATGTCGGCGAACTCGTCGTTGAGCCGTTCGACGAGTTCGGGTGACGGTGCGGCTCTGAGGCGGAGGACGAGGTTGCCGTCGACGTAGCGTTGCGAGTGGTAGATCCGGTAGAAGGTGAGGATCTCGTCGATGGCGACGTCGATGTCGTCGGTGATGCGGAAGAGGCTGAAGTCGTCGGGCGAGATCATGCCCTGGGTCGCCAGGTTGTCCACGAACGCTCGCCACGGCTCCCAGTAGCCGGTACCGGGGGCTTCGAGCATCACGACGGGATGCAGGTCCGACTTGCCGGTCTGGATGAGCGTGAGGAGCTCGAAGGACTCATCTTGGGTGCCGAATCCCCCGGGGAACAGGACGAAGGCGTGGGACTCCTTGACGAAGATCAGCTTCCTCGTGAAGAAGTACTTGAAGTTGATGAGCTTCGACTCGTGGACGTAGGGGTTGGCCTCGGCTTCGAACGGGAGGCGGATGTTCACCCCGAAGCTGTAGTCGGCGCCGGCGCCGCGGTTGGAGGCCTCCATGATCCCCGGGCCGGCGCCGGTGACCACCATCCAGCGATGGTCGTCGACCATGCGGTTCGAGAACTCCGAGGCGAGCGAGTAGTTGGGGTCCTCAGGGGTGGTCCGAGCCGACCCGTAGACGGTGACCTTGGGGACGTCCCGATGTCGCGAGAAGACGAGGAACGAGTAGCGCATCTCCTTGAGGGCGGTGTTGATGAGCTTCAGGTCGCCGCGGTCCGAGTCGTCCCGGAGGAGCTTCAGCGACGTGACGATCATCTCTCGCACGAGATCGTCGTGGTGGACGTGATCGTCGGGATGATCGTCGGCGGCGGCGAGGAGCTCGTCGATCTGTCGGTCGATCTCGTCGTCGCCGAATCGGTAGTTCCGCATGACGGGTCAGCCTACCGGGAGGCCCGATCGTGGCGGCCGGCGGGGGATGGTCGGCGGCGATCGCGCGAACCGGCGCTACGGTCGCTCCCCATGATCACCACCAGGTTCGTTGCGTTCGCGTCGTCCTTCGTCCTCGTCGTGTCCGCTTGCACGGCATCGGGCGAGTTCACCATCTCCAAGACGCCGGTCGAGAACGTCGCCGAGGATCTCATCGAGAGCGAGCTGGCCGACCAGCTCGGCCTCGGTGACCTGGACGCGTCGTGCAACGATCCGGCCGACGAGGAGCCGGGAACGACGTTCCTGTGCACCGCCACGACCCCCGATGGCGAGACCGTCCGCTTCGAGGCCACCATCGAGGACGACGAGCAGGTCTTCGTCGTCTCCAAGAACGCCCTCACGATCCAGGACCTGGAGGCCACCACCGCCATCGTCGCGGAGCAGGTGCTCGACGTGACCGGGGTGGCGGTGGCCCCCGAAGACATCGACTGCGGCGACCGTTCCATCGTGCTCGACGACCCGCAGCAGATCACCTGCGTCGTCACCGATCCCGATGGCGTGTCGTGGGACATGACGATCACCTTCGATGGCGTCGGCACCGACGACACCACCTTCGAGTGGCAGATCGCCGATCGACCCCGCTCGTGATGGGTCGACTCAGTCGCGGAAGTTGACGAACTGGAGCGGGATCCGGTAGTCGAGACCCTTGATCTCGGCGATCACGCGTTGGAGGTCGTCCCGTTTCTTGCCCTGGACCCGGAGCTGATCGCCTTGGATCTGTGCCTGCACCTTCAGTTTCATGTCGCGGATCTTCTTGGCCAGCTCCTTGGCGGCGTCGGCGGGGATCCCCTGGGTGAGGGTGAAGTCGGCGCGGATCCGGCCCGAGCCCACCGATCGAGGTTCGCCCCCGGCGAGCGCCTTGAGGGGCACGTTGCGGCGGACCAGCTTGGATCGGAGTACGTCGACGGCGGCGTCGAGCCGACCCTCGGCCGACGATTCGACGGTGATGCCGTCGTCGGTGAGGGTGACGGTGGTGTTCGTCCCTTTGAAGTCGAAGCGGTTGACGATCTCCCGTGAGGCTTGATCGACCGCGTTGCGGACTTCCTGCATGTCGATCGTGGAGACGATGTCGAAGCTCGGCATGGTGCTGGTTCCTCTTCAGTCGATGAACGGCGGTCCGGCGGGGCCCTTGCGGACGACGGCGGACCAGATGGTCTCGTAGTGATCGCGATCGTACGGGTCGATGTGAGGAAGGACGAACTCCTCCCAGGCTCGTCGCAGCGGGTCGTCGGCGTTCCCGTACATGCGGAGGCCTGCGGGGATACGGTCCAGGACGGTACGGAGGCTCATGGGCGTCTCGACTCGGGTGCGGGCGTCGCCGGCGGCGAACGACTGGTTGATCTCGACGGCGAGTCTGGAGATGAGCGGGACGAGGTCCCGCCGCATGTGCGGGTGCCGCCGCTCGATCATGACGACGAGCTGCTCCTCGCCGGGGAAGGTCTTCTCCCAGATGATCCACCGGTCGGCGAAGGCCTTGTTGAGGGTCTGGGTGCCGGCGTAGTCGCGCAGGTCGGTCGGGTTCAACGTGCCGAAGATCCGGACGTCGGGCCTGAGCCGTACCATCTCGCCGGTCGGGAGCTCGAGAGCCTGATGGCGGTCGAGGAGGCCGTGGAGCGCGAAGAGGGTCTCGGCGCCGGCGGCGTTCAGTTCCGACAGGTTGACGATGGCGGGTCCCCGCAAGGCCCGGGTGATGTCGCCGTCTTCCCACCGGGATTCGGTGCCGCCCTTGCCGTCTCCGTGGAGCTTGATCGAACCGATCAAGGTGATGTCACGGACCTCGCCGGTGAGGGGGATCCGGTAATAGGGCATCTTGAGGTGGGCGGCGAACTGTTCGAGATCGTGGTCCTTGCCGGTCCCCATGTGGCCGCGGAGGGCGAGGTGGAGGGGCGTGTCGAAGAACGGTCCCCGGCGGATCTCCTCGAGTCTGGCGAGTCGGTACAGCATCCCGAGGTCCACGTAGTAGGGGTCGGGGAGCGGGATGTGCTCGATCCGGAGCTCGTAGTCGGGCAGCTCCTTGGGCAGTTCGACGATCTCGAGCTCGACGGGCGGACCGTCTCCGGTGGGGTCGGTGAAGGTGACGGTGTCAGGCATGGATGATGCTCCCTGGTTCGATGATCCGTTGTTCGGACGCCGCCCGCCACCAACTGTCGGCACCGCCGGTGGCCAGGCTGCGATACAGCGTCGCGCGTACGCCTTCGACCATCGCCGCGGCGAGGGCTTCGGGACGCTCGACGATCTGGTTGCGGGCGTAGGTGGCGGCGACGGTCTCGTCCCCGATCCCGATGCCCAACACGGTGGTGCCGCCGTACTCGACTCCTGCCGCGGTCTCGGCGAGCGCTTCGACCGAGCCTCGGGTCATGCCGTCGGCGAGGACGACGAGCATCCGGTGCGACACGTTGCGGGCGGCGAGCCGCTCGGCGGCGTGGGCGACGTTGAACTCGTCGACGTTGGCGGCCTTCTCGAACATCGAGATGGGTGGCCGATCGGCGGGGGAGCGTCGTACCTCGCGGGCGGCGTCGGTGGGTGCAGCGGCCATCCAGAACAGGCCGGCGAGGATCTCTTCGGCGCTTCGCCAGCGGCTGGAGAAGGGCTTGACGAGGTAGTGGTTGACGGTCCTGGTGAGCCGCTCTGCGGCGCCGCCTTGGGAGCGGCGCAGTGACCCGGTGGCCCGGTTGCGGCGTTCGAGGTACGACCGCTCGGTGTCGTTGGTGGAGGCGGCGAAGGACCGGTTGAAGATCGCGACTTCGAACTCGATCTGGAGTTCGTCGCACAGCCGCGCCAAGGTCCATGCTCCCAAGGTGGCGGCCGCCAGGGCCCACGGTCGCCGGCGTCCCTTGGCGGTGTCGCGGGGCTGCAGCATCGAGGCGGAACCGTCGACGAGGAGGCTGACACCGTACGAGCGGCGGGTGGGCAGGTCGCGCCGTTCGAACATGCGCTCGTAGAGCCCGGCTCCGAGGAACAGCGCCGAGTAGGGGGACAGGTCCCCGGCGTCGTAGCCGCTGCGCAGGCCGCGGCGCTGGTTGGCGAGGAAGAGCGGGTACAGCTCTCCGGACACCCGATGCTGCGCCACGCCCCAGCGACGGGCGGCCTCGGCGAGGAGGGCGTGTCCCTCGGACGCGAAGGCGCGGAACCGGTCGGGGAAGTCCGCCACCACCAGCTTGCCTGCTTGACCCGTGGGGAGGTAGACGGTGGGGGCGACGCTGATCTTCATGATCTGCTCGGTGGCAGGATCGCCGGCGTGGTCGACCTCGCCGGCGCGACCGTGCTCGGCCGAGACGCTCTGGGCTGCCTGGCGGGTCTCGTCGTACGAATCGCGGTCCTGGAGGGTCGGGGTGACGAGCCGGACGGCGTCGACGCCTTCGGCCACGGCGGCGCGATCGGCCTCGTGGGCCGCCTTCCGGCCGGCGGGCGTGTCGGTCGCCGACGATTCGGTGAGGAGGCCGTGGATCCGGGCCACCTCGAGGAGTTGGAGGGCGATGGTGCCGACGGCCCACGGGTCGTCGAGTTCGTTGACCCGCCCGAGAAACGCCATGGCGTCGTCGACGGCGGCAGCGACGTGGGGTGCGAGGCGGCGCTGGAGGGTGTCGCGGTCGAAGTAGCCGCCGACCAGGAGGAACGCGGCGAGGGCGAACTGGCCGAGCGGGCGGGCGTTCGCCATCGCGCCCGGGACGGCTGCCCGGTACAGGTCGGCCAGGACCGATCCGGCCCCGGGGTAGGGAGCGAAGTGGGCGTGTTCCTGCCTGGCGTCCTCGATGGCCAGGAAGATGGCCTCGGCGGCGGGCCCGGCGACCTCCTCGAGGGCATGGAGGACCGGCATCGACGGGGATCCGTCCTGTTCCCCGTCATCGACGACCGGCGGCGGGTCGAGGTCGATCCGCTCGGGGTCGAGGAACCGGAGCGGGGATTCGATGGGCCCATCGGTTCCGCCCTGTTCGATGGCGGTGCGGTGATCGAGCCACGCTTTCGGGATCGGTCGCTCGTCGTCGAAGTCGGTGGCGATGAGGTGGACCACCTCGTGCAGGGCCGAGGTGAGGGCGACCTCGGTGGGGGTCACGGGGGCGGCTCGCAGGTAGGCGGCCTGGAACACGCCGGGGTCGAGGACGATCTCGTCTGCTCCGGCGTGCTCGCGCGACCCGAGGCGGACGCGTAGTTCGTCGTTGCCGGCCATGGTCCTGGCGAACCGAGTGACGGCGGGCGCGACCCGCTGGTACCGGGCGACGACGGCCTCGATGGCCGTCTCTTCGGCCGGGAGGACCTCCGAGAGGAACGATCGTTCGCGGGTACGCATGAACCTTCCATGATACGCCGCCGTCTTCGGTGCCCACCGTGGAGGCGGGCGGGTCCGGTCGGCGCTTCGCGTGCCCGATCGTGGGTCGGGAGATGGTCGGCGTTGCGGGGTCCGAGGCGCCGCCGCCGTCGGGGGAACGGCTCAGGGGAACCACGACGGGTTCCGAAGGAACCGTGATGGGGTCTCGGACGTTCCTCGTGGTCGTGGTGGCTGTCGCGCTCGTGGCGGCGGGATGCGCGGTGTCCGCGGGGGCGAAGGCGCCGGGGGACCCGGCGGTGACGCTGCGGGTGCTCGACCGCGCGGGTGCGCCGATCGCGGGTGCGGAGGTGAGGTCGGGGGGCGCCGTCGCGATCACCGACATCGACGGAACGGCTCGTCTGGCCGGAGACGGTCCGCTCTCGGGTCGGGTGGACGCGTCGGGCTTCCTGCCCGAGCCCTTCGCCGTCGCTCCACCGGGAGGAACGGTCGCGATGTGGCGGAGGGAAGGCCCCGACGGCGCGGTGCGGTCGGCGCTCCACTTCGGCGGTGACACGATGCTCGGGCGGCGCTACCTGACCCCGATCCGCGAGGGAACCGCGGTGGTCGACCCCAACGATCCCCGCACCGCCCGCGGGGTGGTGGCGTCCCTCGGGCCGCTGTTCGCGGCGGCGGACCTGTCGACGGTGAACGTGGAGTCGGTGGTCGGCGACGTCGACGCGGCGGATGGGGCCCCGGGGAAGCGGTACCTCATCGCTTCGCCTCCGGTCATGGCATCGGCACTGGGGGTGCTCGGCGTCGATGTCGCCGTGCTCGGCAACAACCACTCCTACGACTTCGGACCGTCCGGCGTGGCGACCACGATCGCGACCCTGCGGGCTGCCGGCATCGCGGTGACGGGCGCCAGCGTGGACGGTTCGCCGCCGGCGCCCGCCTGGGTGACCGTGCCGGCCGGGGACGTGGCGACGCTCTCGTACACCACCACCAACGGCGACTTCGTCAACGACCAGCTCCCCGTGACGGGCGAGGTCACGGCGGCCGACGAAGGGACCTGGATCGGTGAGCGGCGCGATGCGGGCCGGGCCGGGTTCCCTGGATGGCCCACCGGCCCGGTCACCGCCGGTGATCTGTGGCGCTGGTTCCGCCGGTTCGAGGCGAAGGCGCCGGCGGCGGATGTCGCCGCGGCGTGGACCGCCGTGACGACGACGTTCCCCGAGCTGCAGGACTGGGTGGCCCGACGGGGCCATGGCGGCGCGCAGCCGGCACGGCCCGACATGATCGCCGCCGATGTCGCCGCGGTGTCGCAGGCCGGAGCCCGGTTCGTCATCGTCCAGATCCACGGCGGGTTCCAGTACGCCGACGGTCCCTCGGGGTTCTCCAGAGCGGCCGCCTACGCGGCCATCGACGCCGGCGCCGACCTGGTCGTCGCGCACCATCCCCACGTCCTGCAGGGAGTCGAACGGTACCGCGGCAAGCTCATCGTCCATTCGTTGGGCAACCTCGTGTTCGACCAGGACCTGCTCCGCACCTTCGCGTCGGCGTTCCTCCGCGTCGTGATCGACGACCGTGGACGGGTGCTCGAGGCCCGGTTCCTTCCGGTGTGGATCGAGGGGTACCGTCCCGTGCCGGCCGTGGGGACGCTGGCCGACCGCATCTGGCAGCGGATCCGCTGGTCCTCGGCGATCGACACCGAGGCGACCCGGCTTCCGGACCGCACCGTCGGGATGGTCCCGAGCGGGGCCACGTCGTCGGTGACCGTCGACGATGGTGGGCGCATCGTCCCGGCGGTCGAGTCGGATCCCGAGACGGTCGTCGCCGGGGCGGTTCCGCTCCGGGTCGTCGGCGATCCGGTCGTTCGGGTGGTCGCTGCCGATCCGGGAACGTCGTACGGCGTCGACCTGCTGGGGATCGGCAGCTTCGACGACGACCTCGCCGATGGCGTGTCCGGGGGCGCTCCAGCGTGGGTGCCGGTCACACCCCGCAGGGTCGGATCCGAGCCGGTCGACGCGGCAGGGGGTCGTCGCCTTCGTCTCGCCGCCGAGGGTCGCCGCACGATCGTCCGGTCCGTCGGGCGGATCCCGGTGCCTGCCCACCGGATCTTCGCCGCCGATGGGAGACCGCTCGACGGGGACCCCTGGTACACGTTCGCGGCGGTCGTGTCGTCGAGCAGGGACACCACGTTGACGCTGCGGCTGGCCGCCTATCGGGTGATGGACGCCGATCCCCTTCGGGACCCCAACTCGGAGCTGGTGCGGAGCGTCGCCATCCCCGTGCGGATCCCGGCGGCGACGGGCCGGACGGTGGCGTTCCGGATCCCCGCCGCGGTGTTCGCCGGCGACGGTGACCGGACGGTCGATGCGGTCCTCCCGTATCTGGAGGTGACCACCGACGGTCGGGGAACGGTGACCGTCGACGACGTCCGGTTCCTCGAGTGGCGTGACCTTCCCCCTGCCGTCGGGCGGGTCGTGTCGATGGAGGCGATCCAGGGGCCCGACGGCGCCGAGGTGACGATCGTCCGACCGGTGCCGGTCAGCGGGAGATGAACGACAAGATCAGCTCCCGCAGCTGCGAACCGTGGTCGACGAACAGGTCCGTGCCGTGGCGGGATCCATCGACCGGGACCACGTCGGTGTCGACGGGAGCCGCGTCGGCGATCTGGCGGGCTTGGGCGACGTAGGCGTCGTCGCCCTCGGCGGCGATCAGCATCAGCGGAGCCCGGAGGTCCGCGGCTGCAGCGACAGCGTCGACCTCGCCGAAGCGCGCGGGAGCCGACAGGGTCACGGTGCCGGCGACGTCCCGCTGGGCGGAGGCGGCGATCGCTCCGGTGCCGCCCATCGAGGCGCCGATGACGTAGACCTTCTCGGCTCCGAGCCGGAGGGCCTCGTCGATGGCGGCGATCGTGTCGATGTCGACGGCGAAGCCGTCGCCCTCGGATCCACCGTAGCCGCGGAAGTTGAACGTCAACGCCGAGTAGCCCTCGGCGGCGAGCTCCTCGGCGAAGGGGAACCACGACTCCATGGTGGCGGGTTTCATGTGGGCGAGAACGACGAAGGTCGATCCCGACCCGAAGCGTCGCCCTTCGAGGCGCTGACCGTCGGCGTTGTCGAAGGCGAGGGGCGTTCCTTCCGGTGGGACGGTGGCGTCGGTGCCCGTCGGTGGGGCGACGGTGGTGGCCGTGGTGGTCGTCACCTCGGCCGAGCTCGACGTGGTGGTCAGGGCGGGGCCGGGCCTCTCCGGCAACGGCGGAGATCCCGAGCAGGCGGTGGCGATCAGTCCGACGACGACGAGTCCGGCGAGGCGGGTGCGCATGATCCGAGCGTACCGGTCCGGATCGGCTGCGGGGACCGTCGGGACTCTCAGGGTCGGGTGATGAGCTGATCCACCGGCGCGAAGTCGTCGGTGAGCGGGGCGGCGTCGGCGATCCAGTCGTCGAGGGCCGCACCGGTGAGGGGGACCTCTACCGCCCTGCGTCGGGCCAGCGCGGCGGTCAGGCGGGCCGGGTCGAGTTCCGCCTCGGACGCCACGAGCACGAAGTTCCCACCGGCGGTGCCGGCCAGATAGTCGGGTGGGGCGACCACGACGACGCTGGAGAACACGGCGCGGAGCGTCGCCGCCTCGGCGCGCGCGAAACCGAGCGGCGGGTAGTCGATGAGGTTCATGACGTAGATGCCGTCGGCGGACATCCGTTCGGCGACCGCCGTGTAGAACTCGACGGTGGTCAGATGCCAGGGCACCGCCAGACCACCGAACGCGTCGCCGATCACCAGGTCGCTCGTGCCGCGCGGCAGGTCGTCGAGGGTCAGGCGGGCGTCACCGACCACGATGGTGTCGACGTCCCCGGGGGTGAGGCCGAGTCGATCCTCCGCGATCGTGACCAGGCTCGGGTCCAGCTCGAGGACCGTCGTCGTGCTTCCCGGGCGGGTCGCTGTCAGCCATCGAGGCAACGTGAAGCCGCCGCCACCGATGAACAAGGCGTCGATCGGCCCCGAGGTGTAGGCGCCCACCGCGTCGGCGACGATCCGTGAGTAGCGGAACTCGAGGAAGGTCGGGTCGTCGAGGTCCACGTACGAGTGACGGAGCGTGTCCAACCAGAGGATCCGTCCCGTCGGGTGCCCCGCGTCGACGGTGACCCGGGCGCAGAAGTACGTCGTTTCGATCTCGCACGGGCCCGCCACGACGGACAAGATGCCGGAGGCGGCGAGGGGCACGACGGCAGCCGCGGCGACGTCGGGCCACGACGGGCGTGCGTAGCGGAGCCACGTGCCGAGGCCGACGAGCGACAGCATCGCGCCGACACCGAAGACGATGGGCCGGGTGGGGAACGACGCCAGCAGCACGAAGCCGGTGAAGAAGGTCCCGAAGATCGCTCCGGCCGTGCCCAGCGCGGAGAGCCGGCCGACGACGGTGCCGGTCTCGTCGAGGTCCTCGAGGCGCAGTTTGACGACGACCGGGTTGACGGCACTCAGGACCGCCGCCGGGGCGAAGAACCCGACGATGGCGAGGATCACGATCTCGACCGGTTCACCGCCGGCGAGGGCGGGGCCGAGGAGCGTGACGATGCTGGGTGCCGCCAACGTCAGGACGCCGCCGGCGAGCAGCAGCGGCCCGAGGAGGCGGCGCGGTGCCAGGCGATCGGCGGCGCGGCCACCGAGCCAGCTTCCCACCGAGATCCCGGCCAGGATCGTGCCGATGATCGCCGTGAACGTCTCCAGGGTGACCCCCACGTAGGGCGCGAGGAGGCGACCGGCGAGGATCTCGAGGACGAGCACCGCGGCGGACGTTCCGAACACCAGGGCACGGGCAGGCAGGGCGCGCATGGGCGCCGAGTATGCCAGGCCTCCGGTCGGCGAGGTTCGGTCCGGGTCCCTCAGCGTGGGCCGGGGAAGAGCTGCCGTAGCTCACCCGGAAGTACCGACAGGACGTCGTCGAGCTCGCCGGGAGAGATCCGCGAGGCCAGGACCCGATAGGTGGCTTCGGCGAACCGTCGCGCCTCCTCGAGATCGGGTTCGCCGGGGAACCGATCGGCGACGTGCTCGAGGAACTCGTCGAGGTGCCGATCCTTGATCGGGACCCGGGAGGGGCTCCACGCCTCGAAGAACATGCCTCGGAGGATCATCGGGAGCTGATCGGCGAGCTGGGCGGCCTCGTTGACGGGGAGGCGGTCGCGCAGGGCGAGAAGCGATGCCTTCATCGCGAGATAGGCGCGATGGTGGTCGTCGGTCCCCAAGGCTGCGGCGACCTGGTTGACCCACTCGTGACCCTTCTGGACCGTCGGAGCGAAGTCGTCGGTCATGGCCGTACCTCCGTGGTGCGGGAACTGTATCGGCTCCATCATCAGGGTATCGACGCGGGCGCCGCTGCGGCAGGGTCCGATGGCCCGTCGCTGGGTGACGGTGCTCCCTATCATCGCCAGATGCACTACCAGATCACCACACTCCCCAACGGCCTTCGGATCATCTCGGAGGACATGCCGTCGGTGGCTTCGGTCGCCGTGGGCTGTTGGGTCGACACGGGGAGCCGCGACGAGAGGCCGGAGGAGGCGGGAGCGTCCCACTTCCTCGAGCACCTGCTCTTCAAGGGGTCCGATCGCTGGTCGGCGCGCGCCATCAGCGAGGCGTTCGATGCCACCGGTGCTCGCCACAACGCGTTCACCTCCAAGGAGTACACCTGCTTCTGGGCGCGCATGCGCGACGAGGACATCCCCCTCGGCATGGAGATCCTGGCCGAGATGCTGCAGCGTCCCGCCTTCCGTCCCGAGGAGATCGACAGCGAACGCAACGTCGTGCTCGAAGAGATCAACATGAACGAGGACGACCCGACCGACGTCGCCCACGAGGAGTTCATCCGGACCCTGTGGGGGAACCATCCGTTGGCTCCTCCGATCCTCGGTACCCGCGGATCGATCACGTCGATGAGCCGCGACACGATCGCCGGGTACTGGCGACGGCGCTACTCGCCCGGGTCGATGGTGATCGCAGGGGCGGGCCGCATCGCTCACGACGATCTGGTGGCGATGGCCGAGGAGCGATTCGGGACGTGGGAGGGTGCGAAGGTCGAACGGCAGGTGCGCGAGCCGCGGGTCACCGCCGGTGTCGGCGTCCGCACCAAGGACACCGAGCAGGCGCATCTGGTGTTCGGGTCCCCGGCCTTACCGCGAGACGATGACCGGCGCTATGCGTTGCTGGTAGCCGATCACGTGCTCGGCGGGGGCATGTCGTCTCGCCTGTTCCGCGAGATCCGCGAGACCCGTGGGCTGGCCTACGCGGTGCACAGTTTCCGCCTCCCGTTCCAGGATGCGGGGGCGACGGCCATCTACGTGGGGACGACCCCCGATCAGGCACCCGAGGTGCTCAAGCTCGTGCGGACCGAGTTGGACAAGCTGATGGAGCACGGGCTCACGGACGACGAGCTCGTGCGGGCCAAGGGTCATGTCAAGGGGTCCTTGGCGTTGTCCTTGGAGGACGTCAACAGCCGGATGAACCGGCTCGGACGCAACGAGCTGACCGGCCTTCCGCATCTGTCGGTGGACGAGATCGTCGAACGGGTCGACCAGGTGACCGCCGACGACATCGTCGATGTGGCCCGCGTCGCCTACCGGGGTCCGTACGTGCTGGGCGCGGTGGGGCCGTTCTCGGCCGACGACCTGGCGCCGTTCGTGGCATGAAGGTCGGGATCTCGGGCGCCGGAGGTCGCATGGGGGGCCTCGTCGCCGAGCAGGTGGCGGCTGCCGACGATCTCCGACTCGCCGGCCTCTACGACCCCAACCATGCCGATGAGGTGGTGGCCGGCGTGCCGGTCTCGGAGGATCCCGGCACGCTGGCGGGGTGCGACGTCGTGGTGGAGTTCACGGTTCCCGACGTCGTGATGGAGAACCTCTCGAGGTGGCGTCGGCTGGGTGCCCATGCGGTCGTCGGCACGTCGGGGTTCGATGAGCGCCGCGTGGCCGAGCTCGGCGAGCTGTGGCCATCGGGTCCGCCGAACTGCATCGTGGTGCCCAACTTCTCGATCGGTGCGGTGGTGATGATGCGCCTGGCGGAGCTCGCAGCGCCGCACTTCGAGGCGGCCGAGGTGATCGAGTTCCATCACGACCGGAAGGTCGACGCGCCGTCCGGGACGGCGATGGCCACCGCGGAGCGGATCGCGCATGCGGCCAAGCAGCGTCGGACCGTCGAGTCCCGAGAGCTGGTGCGGGGCGCCCGGGGCGCCGACGTTGCCGGGGTGCCGGTTCATGCGGTCCGGCTGCCCGGCCTCGTCGCGCACCAGGCGGTCCTGTTCGGCGGCGCCGGCGAGACCCTCACGATCCGTCACGACACGACGGACCGGAGCGCCTTCATGCCGGGCGTGCTGCTGGCCATCCGGTCGGTCGGTGACCTGCGGTCGCCGGTGACCGTCGGGCTCGAGGCGTTGCTCTCTCTGGACTGATCGCGCGGTCTATTCGGGCAGGGCGGGGGGCTCGTGCACCGTGATGACCGTCTTGCGCCCGTCGGTGTCGACGATGAGGAACCCGGTGGGTTCCGTCCCGATCAGGTCCTTCTCCCAGATCTCGGTGGGATGATGGACGAAGTGGCGCAGTTCGACGGGGAACGAGGTCGTCCATCCGCCGACGGCGATCTCGACGACGTCGTCCTTGTGGTCGTAGAAGAAGAACGCCAGCGGAAGCTTCTCGACTTCGTACTGGTCCCCGAACTCCTTGTCGAGGACCTCCATCGTGATCCAACGACCTTCGAGCTGTTTGGTGAGGTTCTCGAGGTAGGTGCCCCACCGTTCCTTGGGGATCTGCTTGGTGTAGCCTTCCATCGTTCGCTCCTTCCGGTTGTGTCTGTGTCCATCGTGCGGCGTTCCCGGTGCCCGCGGGTAGGGCCTTGAGTCAGAACAACGCCGAGGCGAGCGCCTTTCGGTAGGTGCGGGTGAGCGGGTGCTCGTCGCCGAGCACCCCGAAGATGTCCAGGATCGCCTGCCGGGCCACGTCCTTGTGCTCACCCTTCGCCTTGACGACCTCGAGGAGATGGTCGAGCGCAGGTTCGTATTCGCCCTTGGCGGCGAGGGCCCGGGCCAGCTCGATGCGGGCTTCGTCGTCGCCGGCGTCGGTGGCGATCCGTGTTTCGAGCTCGGAGAGGTCCTCGCCGGCGGCGGCCTTGAGGCGTGCGGCGGCTTGGAGGCGCTCCACCTCGGCGGTGGGAGGGAGCTTCCCGAGCAGGATCAACGCGTCGTCGAGCTCTCCGCGGTCGATGAGGAGGCTGGCGAGGGCGGTGCCGGCTTCGATGTGGCCGGGCTCGCGTTCGAGCACCTGGCGGAGGATGTGCTCGGCGCCGGCGGTGTCGCCGTCGATGAGGGCGGTGCGTGCGGTGTCGACCATCTCGTCGAGTTCGTTGGGGAGCACGGCCTTCAGCCACTCCCGCAGCGCGGGCTCCGGGTAGGCGCCGGTGAACCGGTCGATCTCGCGACCGTCGCGGATCGCCACCACCGTCGGGATCCCCTGGACGCGGAACTGTCCAGCCAGCGGCTGGTTGGCGTCGACGTCGACCTTGGCGAGCTCGAAGGCGCCGCCGTACTCGTCGGCGAGGCGCTCGAGGAGCGGCCCGAGGGTGCGACACGGGGCGCACCACTCCGCCCAGAAGTCGACGACGACCGGGACCTCGCGACTGCGTTGGAGGACCTCGGTGGCGAAGGTGTCCTGATCGACGTCCTTGACGAAGGGGCTGGTGTGTTCCATGCGAGTGAGGATAGTGAGGGGGGTGCCTGGTAACGTCCCCCTCATGGAAGCCCGACCCCTCGATGCACCGTTCGGCCACGTCCTGACCGCCGTCGTCACCCCCTTCGGTGAGGACGGCTCGATCGACTACGGCACCTTCTGGCGTTTGACCCGCCATCTCGCCGAGACCGGCTCGGACGGTGTCGTCGTCGCCGGAACGACCGGCGAGTCGCCGACCTTGTCCAAGGTGGAGAAGGTGGCGTTGTTCAAGGCCGCGGTGGATGCCGTCGGCGACCGGATGAAGGTCATCGCCGGCACCGGGACCTACGACACGCGGGAATCGATCGAGCTGTCAGAGCGGGCCGCGGAGGCCGGTTGCGATGGGGTGATGTTGGTGACGCCCTACTACTCGAAACCGCCGCAGGAGGGCCTGTTCCGGCACTTCACCGCGGTCGCCGACGCGGTGGAGCTGCCGGTCCTGTTGTACAACATCCCGGGCCGGACCTGCCGGTTGATCGAGGTCGACACGTTGCGACGGCTGGCGGAGCATCCCCGCATCGTGGCGGTGAAGGACGCCGTGGACGATATCGAATGGAGCCGCGGCGCGATCGGTGCGTTGCCGGAGGGGTTCGCGGTGTACTCGGGATCCGACGCGATGACCCGGGAGCTGATGGCCGCCAACGCCGTGGGGGTCGTGTCGGTGGCTGCTCACGTCGCGGGGCGGCAGATCCGCAGGATGGTCGACGCGATGCTCGCCGGCGACCATGACGAGGCCGGGCGGATCGACGACACCCTGGCGCCGCTGTACGAGGCGCTGTTCGTCGAGCCGAACCCGATCCCGGTCAAGGGCGCCCTCAACGCCGTGTGGGACCGGGTGGGTGATCCCCGGTTGCCGCTGGTGCCTGCGTCGGAGGCGACGATCCGTCGGATCGAGGAGCTGGTCTCCGGGTTGGATGAAGGATGACCGTTCGGGTCAGCTTCCTCGGCGGTCTGGGGGAGATCGGGCGGAACTGCGCGACGATCGACATCGACGGTCGCCTGGCGATGATCGACGCCGGGTTGATGTTCCCCGAAGAGGACATGTTGGGGGTGGATCTGATCCTGCCCGACTTCTCCTCGGTGGTCGAACGCGCCGGGGACCTGGACGCGGTGTTGCTGACCCACGGCCACGAGGACCATATCGGGGCGTTGAGCTATCTGCTCCGTGAGGTGAACGTGCCGATCTACGGGACGCCGCTGACGTTGGCGCTGGCCCGGGCGCGGATCGAAGAGTCGGGACTCACCGCCGAGATGCATCCGGTAGAGCCCAGGACCTGGGTGGAGGCCGGGGCGTTCCGGTTCACGTTCATCCCGGTGACCCATTCGATCCCGCAGGCCGGCGGCATCGCCGTCGAGACGCCCGAGGGCATCGTCATGCATTCGGGGGACTTCAAGCTCGACCCGACGCCGCTCGACAAGCGCACCGCCGACCTGCAGACGTTCGCCGGATTCGGGCGGCGGGGCGTCCGCCTGTTGTTGGCCGACTCGACGAACGCCGAACGTCCCGGCGTCGTGCCGTCGGAGACGACCGTCGGCCCACGGCTGCGGGAGATCGTCGCCGGCGCCGACGGCCGGGTCATCATCGCGTGTTTCGCGTCGCATGTGCATCGAGTGCAGCAGGCGATCGACGCGGTGGTCGCCGACGGTCGCAAGTTCGCGTTCATCGGCCGGTCGATGTTGCGGGTGTCGGAGATCGCCGGGCGTCTCGGGCTGCTGGACACCCATGAGGGGCATCTCGTCGAACTGTCGGACCTGCTCGATCTGCCGCCGGAGAAGACCGCTGTCATCTCCACGGGGTCCCAGGGGGAGCCCTTCGCGGCATTGTCGCTGATGGCGGCGGGGGAGCACCGCTCGATCAAGCTCGATCCGAACGACACGGTGATCATCTCGGCGACGCCGATCCCGGGCAACGAGACGAAGGTCTCGCGAGTGATCAACAATCTGATCCGCCAGAAGGTGAGCGTCTTTCACGGCCGCAACACCCACGTGCACGTGTCCGGTCATGCCGCGGCCGACGAGTTGCTCACGTTCTACAACGTCGTGCGTCCGCAGGCGTTGATCCCGGTTCACGGCGAGTACTCGCACATGGTCGCCAACGCGGCATTGGGGGAGAAGGTCGGGATCGAGGAGATCGCGGTCCTCGAGGACGGTGACGCGGTGGTGTTGGAGAACGGCGGATTCCGTGTGGAGCGCCGGGCCGTTCCGGCGTCGTACGTGTACGTCGACGGGTCGGGGATCGGGGACCTCGAAGGCGTGATCCGTGACCGGCGGCACCTCGCCGACGGTGGGGTCGTCATCGTGACGGTCGGGATCGATCAGCGGACCGGGGATGTGGTGATCGGCCCGGAGGTGGACAGCCATGGGCTCACCGATGAGCCGAAGGACCTCCACGACCTGATCGTCGAACGCGTCGCCAAAGGCGTCGAGGCGCTGGAGCGGCCGATCGACATGGACACGCTGCGGCGCCGCATCCGCAACAGCGCCGGTCGGGCCCTCAAGGGCACGATGCGCAAGCGGCCTTTCGTGGTCCCGGTGGCTATCGAGGTGTGACCGTCAGCCGATCAGGTTGACGACCATGACGATGCCGAGGACGGCGGCGACGACGAGAGCCGATCCTCCGAAGACGTTGTTGAACCGGCTGTTCGTGTGCTCGCCCATGATGACGCGGTTGTTGGCGACGAGCAGCATCACGGCGACGAGGAACGGCAGTAGGAGCCCGTCGAGGACCTGGCTGTAGTAGAGGGCGTCGACGGCCGAGACGGGGGAGAGGTCGATGAGGGCGCCGAGCAGCATCGAGCCGACGAACACGACGTAGAAGCCGCGGGCGTCGGAGACCTTCTCGTCGAGCCCTTCCCGCCATCCGAAGGCATCGGCGATGGCGTAGGCGGTCGACCCGGCCAGGACGGGGATGGCGAGGAGCCCGGAGACGACGATGCCGATGCTGAACAACGCGAAGGCGTACCGGCCGGCGAGGGGCTCGAGGGCCTTGGCGACGTCGGTGACCGTGACGACGGCGACGCCGCTGAGGGTGACGGCGCCGGCGACGATCTGGAAGTAGGCGAGGCCGGTGGAGTAGCTCATCCCGATCGCCGTCTCGGCGGTGACGTTGCGGGCCTGGGCGACGGTCTTGTGTTCTTCGCGTTCCTCGGCGGCCTGCCAGAACATCATGTACGGCGACATGGTGGTGCCGAGGAGGCCGAGGGCGGCGAGGATGAACGCCATGTCGAACGAGACGGTCGGCACCAGCGTGTGGCGGACCATGTCGGCGAGATCCGGTCGGGCCAGGAACGCCGAGACGACGTAGACGATGAGGATGCCCGACAGGGCGATGAGGACCCGCTTGATGGTGGCGTAGGCGCCGTAGACGACGAGGTAGCCGATGAGGGCGGTCACCGGGAGGAGGAACCACACGGGGTCGGTTCCGGTGATGATCCCGACGATGGCGGCGACGGCGTCGAGGTCGGCGCCGATCGTGAGGATGTTGGCGACGGCGAGGACGGCGATCATCGCCACCGTCGTCGTCCGATGGTAGAAGGCGGTGGTGAGCTCGGGGAGGGACTTGCCGGTCACGATGGCGATCCGGGCGACGGTGGATTGCACGGCGATGGTCATCGGGGTCGATACGACCATGAGCCAGAGGAGCTGGAATCCGGTGGTGGCGCCGACGATGGTGTAGGTGACGATGCCGGCCGGGTCGTCGCCGGCGGCTCCGGTGATGATCCCCACGCCGACGCCTTCGATGCGTTCGCGGTTGCGAGCCACGTCGGCGCGGACACGTTCGCGGAGTCGCCGGCTCCCTCGCTCTGGGTGGGGCACCGGCGCATCCTATCGGTCGACTGGCGTCGTCTGTGCCGGGTAGGGTGGTTCGATGCGCTCCATCGTGCAGCGGTTCAGGGACGGGATCCCACCGACGGTTGTGGCCCTTGGGTTCGTCAGCTTCTTCACCGACATGTCGTCGGACATGATCTACCCGTTGATCCCCTTGTTCCTGCAATCCGAGCTGGGGGCGACCGCGGTGGCGCTCGGACTCATCGAGGGCATGGCCGAGTCGACGGCGTCGCTCCTCAAGATCGTCTCGGGGCTGTGGACGGACAAGGTGCGGCGCCGTAAGCCGTTCGTGCTCGTCGGGTACGGCCTGGCCGGTGCGGTCCGTCCGCTGATCGGGTTCGCGACGAGCTGGGTCCATGTGGCGGCGGTGCGGGTCACGGACCGGGTCGGGAAGGGCCTGCGGACGTCGCCGCGGGATGCGCTGATCGCCGACGTGACCCCGGAGGCGTCGCGGGGCGCCGCCTACGGGCTGCACCGGGCGATGGACGACGGGGGCGCCCTGTTCGGTCCGATCGTCGCCGCGGTGCTCCTGGGGGTCGGCTTGTCGTTGCGGGGGGTGTTCTTCTTCGCGGCGGTCCCGGCGGTCATCGTCATCGCCGTCATCGTGCTGTGGGTGCGTGAGCCCGCCGAGCACCATGCCGAGGCGAAGCCACCGAGCGCACCGATCCTGGCCGGTTGGCGGGAGATGGGCGGCAGCTACTGGCTGCTGCTGACGGCCATCTTCGTGTTCACCCTGGGAAACTCGGCGGACGCGTTCTTGCTCCTGCGCTTGTCCGACGCCGGGGTCGGCGCGGCGAAGGTGGCGATCCTGTGGGGGCTCCTCAACGGCGTGAAGATGGTCGCCAGCGTCATCGGTGGGCGGCTGTCGGACCTGTTCGGTCGCAAGCGTCTCGAGTTGAGCGGTTGGGCCGTGTACGCCGCCGTGTACGCCGGGATGGCGGCGTTCACACGGCTGCCCGTCCTCGTCGGGTTGTTCCTCGTCTATGGGGTCTACTTCGGGCTCACCGAGCCGGTGGAGCGGGCATGGGTGGCGGGGCTGGTTCCGGAGCGGCTTCGGGGTTCGGCGTTCGGTTACTACAACGCGGCGGTCGGGTTGGGCGCGTTGCCGGCGTCGGTGATCTTCGGTGGTGTGTGGGTGGCGGTCAGCCCGGAGGCGGCGTTCCTGCTCGGCGCCGCCTTCGCCGGTGCGGCGGCGTTGCTGCTGGTCCGGGTGCCCGATCAGAACCCGAACCATGTTCCGGCGATGAGCTGAGGTCCGAGAACCACATCGATGTAACTTGGCGCGCGATGGCTCGCGCGGAGGGTGGTTGGCACATCGTTGGGGAGGCGGTATCGTTCGCGGCCCATGGCAACGCGGACACGAACCCGCGGGGCGAAGGGGCGGAGTAGGGCCACCAGGAAGACCAGGAAACCGAAGGTCTCTCGGACCACCCGGATCGTCGGCGCGCTGCGGACGGGAGGGGCCAGGGTCCGGGAGCGGCTCGGTCGTCAGACCGACGACGTGTGGGGTGTGGTGCTCCTCGTCGTCGCCGCCCTCATGGCGCTGTCGTTCTTCGATCTGTCCGGACCGGTCGGTGGGGTCGTCGCCGGATCGTTGCGGTTCCTGTTCGGTCTGTGGGCCTACCTGCTGCCCGCCGCCGTCGCTTTCCTCGGCGTGTCCCTGATCGGGCTGTTCCCGAGGCCGGATCACGGCCGCCTCGCCGTCGGGGTCGGGGTCGTGTTCGTCTCCTCGCTGGCCATGTTCCACCTCATGACCGGTTCCCTGGCGATCGCCGGGAACCTCGACCGGATCGCCAGCCACGGCGGCGCCGTGGGGAGCCTCATCGCCTTTCCCCTGCGACGCCTCATCGGTTTCTGGGGCACCTTCGTGATCCTCTTCGCGTTCTTGGGGATGGGCACGCTGATCTTGACCCGGGCGACGATCCGCGACGTCGCCCACGAGATCGTCGCCGCCGTGCGGGGTTTCCGCGCCTGGGTGGGGTTGTTGACCCTGCCCGAGGTCGGTCCGTCCCCGGCACCGGCGGTCATCGTCCATCCCGATTCGGTTCCGCTCGAGCCGGCGGCCGCTCCCGACGACGTCATCGACGAGGAACCGGCGCCGAAGCGGAAGACCCGCAAGCGGCCGCCTCCGCCGCCGCGGCCGGCCACGGGCGACGGCTACGTGTTGCCGCCGCTATCGCTCCTGAAGACCTCCGAGTCGTCCGGCACCAACCGGCGGTCCCTCGAGCAGACCGCCGCCGATCTGGAGGAAGCTCTCCGCCAGCACGGCGTCGACGCACGGTTGACCCGGATCGTCCCGGGGCCGACGGTGACCCGCTACGAGATCGAGCTCGCCCCGGGGGTGAAGGTGTCACGGGTGACGAACCTGTCCCACGACATCGCCTACGCCCTGGCGTCGGCGGACGTCCGCATCATCGCCCCGATCCCGGGCCGCAGCGCCATCGGGATCGAGGTCCCGAACCGGAAACGGCGCCTGGTCACCCTCGGCGACATCCTCACCGGCCCGGCGGCGACCGAGGATCCCGATCCGATGCACGTGGGCCTGGGCATGGACGTCTCGGGGACGCCGCGGATGTTGCATCTGACCGAACTGCCGCACGTGCTGATCGCCGGAGCCACCGGGGCCGGCAAGTCGTCGTGCATCAACGCCCTCATCACGTCGCTGCTCATGCGGGCCACCCCGGAGGAGGTTCGGCTCATCCTCGTCGACCCCAAGCGCGTCGAGCTCGGGCAGTACAACGACGTGCCGCATCTGCTGACCCGGGTCATCACGAACCCGAAGAAGGCCGCCGATGCGCTCCAGTGGGCGGTACAGGAGATGGATCGGCGCTACGACCTGCTGGCCGACGCCGGGGTGCGCGACATCATCTCGTACCGCGAGAGGTTCGACGCCGGGATGCTGGACGAGGAGCTGTTCGATCGGTTCCCCTACATCGTGGCCGTCGTCGACGAGCTGAACGATCTGATGATGGTGGCCGGCCGGGTGGTCGAGGAGTCGATCGTGAGGATCGCACAGATGGCCCGGGCGGTGGGGATCCATCTGGTGTTGGCGACCCAACGTCCGTCGGTGAACGTCATCACCGGGGTCATCAAGGCGAACGTCCCGTCCCGACTCGCGTTCTCGGTGGCGTCGCAGACCGATTCGCGGGTCATCATCGACCAGGCCGGCGCCGAGAAGCTCGTGGGCCTCGGCGACATGCTCATCGTCACCGCCCGGGAGCCGAAGCCGGAACGGATCCAGGGTGCCTTCGTGTCCGAGGCCGAGGTGCATGCCGTGGTCGACTTCGTGCGCTCCCAGCGCGAGGCGCGGTACAAGGACGCCGAGGTGTTCGAGACCGCCGCCAAGCAGGCCGAGTCCGCCGAGGAGTTCGAGGGTGAGGATCCCCAGATCGTGCGGGAGGCCATCGAGCTGATCGTCCGCAGCCAGCTCGGGTCGACCTCCATGTTGCAGCGGAAGCTGCGGATCGGGTTCGCCCGGGCCGGCCGGGTCATGGACATCCTGGAGCGGAAGGGCATCGTCGGCCCGTCGATCGGCTCCAAGGCCCGCGCCGTCCTCGTCACCGAGGACGAGCTCCCGCAGATCCTCGCCTGAGGGCGGCCGTCCTCGTCGGAGGACCGCAGGGCCCGTCCCGTCGTGTGTCTCTGTCGCGCCGGCGGTCCCGGTCACGCGTCGTTGGGCGCCGTTGCGGCCTCCGCGGGCCGTGATGCCGAGAACAGGTTGACGTCTCTCTCTCTCTCTCTCTCTGGCACAATAGGTGGGGCGCGTGGAAGGTCCTCTCGGGTCGCCGGCATGAACCGGACGGCAGAAGGGAGAGGACGAGATGGCCACGATGCGGGGAGGACTCCGGAGGCGCACACGCACCGTGCTGATCGTGGCGGCGCTCGTGGCAGTGATCGGGACGGCGACGCCGGTCCTGGCTCACAACCGCAGCGGCACGTTCGCGTCGAGCAACGGGTGCACCTTCGATTGGACGGATCTCGACGTCTGGTACCTCGAGCGATACGCTGAACTGCGGGAACGGTCGTCGTCCTGCGATTCCCTGCAGGCGAAGATCCGAGTGAAGGAGAACGGCTCATGGATCACCCGCCAGGACACGGACGCGAGCTTCGCAAAGATCCAGGGTCACGGAGCCACCGATATGGCATGGGCAGACCACAACTACTTCAAGGCCGGAAGCCCGTGGCTCGGTTTCCGTAGATGGCATTGACCTTTGGCCGCAGTCATCCGGGACAGGTCGGTCGGTGGATCGTTCTCGGCGCGCGACGTCGGCTGTCCATCTTGTTCGCGGGGGCGCTCCTCGTGGTGAGCGCATGTACCGGGACCTCCGAGCCGGAAGCGCCCGAACCGATCGCTCCGCAGGCGCTGCAGGGGATCTCTCCCTTCCAAGCCAGGATCCTCGAGGATGGTGTCGTGGGGCCGGAGGAGTGGGAGTCCGCCGTCCTCGCGATGGTCGCGTGTCTGGAGGATCGAGGTGTCCCCGTCGAAGACTTCGAGATCCGAGGAGGCGGGTGGTCCATCGCCTACGCGTCGGTGGACGAACACGATGCGGGGGGAGATCGCATCTACGATGACTGCTACCAAGAGAGGCTGTCGGCCGTCGAACCGTACTACCTCGCTTCGTTCGATCCTCCCGCGGAGGCGATCGAAGCCGGCCGACGCGCCATGGTCGAGTGCCTGCAGCGAGAGGGCATCGAGATCTCCGACGACGCTGCCGAGAGCGACTTCCAGTCCGTGTTGGACACCGATCCCGGAGTGTGGTTCATGTGCCGCCAGGAGGAATCCGAGGCGTTCCGGAAAGCCGGTGGATGAGCGGCCTGTCTCCGGCTCGGACGTGATGGAGGTCGGAAACACCGGCGGAGGTGATGGATGGAGAAGTGCGGGGTTGGCGCCGTGAGCGTCCCCTCGCGGGGACCGACATGGACTGGGCGGACCACAACTACCGGAGTTCGGGACGTGGCGAGGCTTCAGGATCGATCATTGACGGTCGTCTTCGGCGCCGAGACGACGTCGATGCGGTCACCATGACGCCTTTCCGATGGCGGAGAGCACGCCTCGTGCTCGTGCCGGTCCTCGGGATGATCGTCATCGCGGCAGGGTGCACTCCGGCTCTAGAGCCGACTCGAAGCGGCCCGGTGAGCGACCTGCCGCCCTTCCAGGAGGCGATCCTCCACGACGGCGCGGTCACCTCCGCCGAGTTCGAGTCGGCGGTGTTGGCGACGATCGCCTGTCTCGAGGAACGTGGCGTGGTCATCGTGGAGTTCGAGATCCGCGGCGGTGGCTGGTCGCTGGCCTATGAATCGGGGCCGGAGGATTCGACCGCCGCCGACCAGATCTACGAGGACTGCTATGAGGAGCGTCTGGTGTTCGTCGAAGAAGGCTACCTTGCCGGCTTCGATCCTCCTCCGGAGGCCATCGAGGCCGGTCGGCGGGCCATGGTGGAATGTCTCCAGGAGGCGGGGGTGGACATCTCCGACGATGCCACCAGCACCGACATCCGGGCGGTCGTGGACTCGGATGCCGCCACGTGGTTCGCATGCACCGAGGTGCGAGACGATGCCGAGCGGGAAGCCGGGGGATAGACGTCGGGCTCCGCTCGATCGCGAGGAACGCGCCGGGGTGCCCTCTCACCGCGGCCATCGGTGGCGCGCTCGCGGCCGATGGGTCACACGCCGGGGCCGGACGGTGTTGCGGTCTCGTGGTCGGCGATGCGGTCGTCGGTCTCGGAGGGACCACCGAACAGCGAAACCGTGACGGAACCGGCGGCCGCCAGCAGCATCGGGAGGACAGCCCCGAGCCTCACCACGCGCGAGAGGGTTGCGACGGTGGGCGGGTCCGGGAGCTCCCCGAACACGAGCGTCAGCGCCACGACCGCGACGATCCTCGCCCACACGGCGGCGCGGTTCGGCGCGCGCAGGACCACGGCGGAGAAGATCGCGGGAGGCGCCCAGACGAAGAGGCCCGTCGAGGGGACGGCGGTGGCCGGCAACGACGCCACGTCGGTTTGTCGACGAGGTCGTTCGTCATCAGCACGACGATCGCGGCAACGCTCACCGGGTGGGCGAGCAGACGCACCGCGGTGGCCAAGGCAGTCGGTGGTCTCGTCGGGGGCATCGTTCGAACCTCGCGCATCCGTTCCGACGCCATCGGCGCGGCTGGGCGTTCCGCCGAGGGGCCCACCGGGCACGGCGGATCCTGGGCACCGGCGGGCGAGGCGGACGGCCCGAACCCCCGGTCAGCTCATCAGCAGGTCGCTGTAGCGATCCCGGACGACCTTCTTGTCGAACTTGCCGGTGCCGGTCTTGGGGATCTCGTCGACGAAGACGACCTCGTCGGGTAGCCACCACTTGGCGACCCTGTCGTGGAGGAACGCCAACAGCTCATCGGCGGTGACCTCCGATCCGGGACGCCGGACCACGAAGGCCGCCGGGCGCTCCTGCCACTTGGGATGCTTGAGACCCACCACGGTGGCCTCGGCCACGTCGGGATGAGCCATCAACGTGTTCTCCAGGTCGAGGGACGAGATCCACTCGCCACCGGACTTGATCACGTCCTTGGCCCGGTCGGTGATCCGGATGTACCCGTCGGGAGTGATCTTGCACACGTCGCCGGTGCGGAGCCATCCGTCGACGAACGACTCGGGGGACCGCGGGTCGTTGTAGTACTCCGCCGCGATCCAGGGCCCTCGGATGAGCAGCTCGCCGAAGGCTTCGCCGTCGTGGGGGAGCTCGTTGCCGTCCTCGTCGACGATCTTCACCTGGAGACCGGGCACGACCCGGCCGGCGGTCTCCAGGACGTCGAGCTGGCGTTCCCAGTCCCACTGCTCCATGCCGGGCTTGAGCTGGGCGACGGACGCCACCGGGTTCGTCTCGGTCATGCCCCACCCTTGAACGACGAGGATGTCGCGTTCGCGCTGGTACCAGTCGATCATCGCTCTCGGCACCGCCGATCCTCCACACAGGAACGCCCGCATCGACGACAGGTCGGTCTCGGGATGGTCGATCAGGTACTGCTGGATGCCGAGCCACACCGTCGGGACGCCGGCGGAGAACGTGACCTGCTCGTCGATGAACAACTCGACGAGCCCCTGCGGCGTCAGGTCGGGGCCCGGGTACGTGATCTTGGCGCCCATCGGCACCGCCTGGAACGGATACCCCCAGGCGGCGGCATGGAACATCGGGACGACCGGCAGCACGTTGTCCGACGCCGAGATCGGGAAGTTCGCCAGGTTCGAGATCGTATGCAGGTAAGTGGAGCGTTGCGTGTAGGCGACCCCCTTCGGGTTGCCGGTGGTTCCCGACGTGTAGCAGAACATCATCGGACTGCGCTCGTCGAGGAGGGGCCAGGCGCCGTGCGGTTCGACGCCGTCGATGAGTTCTTCGTACGCGATGGCGCCCGGCAGCTTCGCATCCTCGGCGGAGTCGCCCATGATGACGAAGTGCTCGACGGTCGGGATCTTGTCGGCCACCGCATGCAGGAGTGGCGTCAGGTCCGGGTCGACGAAGATGGCCTTGTCGGCGCCGTGGTTGATGATGTACTCGAGCTGCTCGGCGAACAGGCGGATGTTCAGCGTGTGGCAGATCCGGCCGGTGTTGGCCGTCGCCCAGTAGATCTCGTGGTGTCGGCGGTTGTTCCACGCCATCGTGCCCACGACGTCGCCCGGCTCGATGCCCAGCCGGGTCTGCAGCGCAGTGGCCAGGCGGCGGACACGGTCATCGGTCTCGGCGTAGGTGGCGCGGGAGATCGAGCGATCGGATTCACGTGAGACGATCTCCTGGTCCGGATACTGGCGGACGCCATGGTCGTACAGGGTGGACAGGAGCAGCGGGAAATCGTCCTGCATGTGCATCGCGATGCCTCCTCCGACGGTCGACGGTGTGGGATCCCACGATACGCCGTCCCGCGTCCCGTTGCCGAAGGGTCACCGGTCGGGATCCTGGAGGGCCGCTACGGTTCGCTCATGGAGGATCTCGTCGTCGACGACGCCCATACGATCCCGGCGAGCGAGCTGAAGTGGCGGTTCGAGCCGTCGGGGAAGCCCGGAGGCCAGCACGCCAACCGTTCGGCCACCAGGGCGGTCCTGTCGTTCGACGTCGCCCGCTCGGCCGCCTTCGACGAGGCCGAGCGGAACCGTATCCTCGAGCGGCTCGCCCCCGCCGCCGGCGTGATCGTCGTCGAGGCGGATCGCTCCCGCTCGCAGTGGCGCAACCGCCGGCAGGCTCGGGCCCGCCTCGCCGAGCGCCTCCGTGAAGCGCTGGCGCCGCCGCCTCCGCCGCGTCGACCGACCCGGCCGTCGGCGGCCGCTCGCCGCCGGCGCCTCGACGACAAGCGCCGTCGGGCCGCTCTCAAGCGTCGGCGTCGACCGCCGACCGACCTGGACTGATCCCCCGCGCGACCCCTCAGTGCCCGTCGACGAACTCGAGTTCGGTGCTGATGTCGATGGCGTCCCTGATGGACCGGGCCACCGGACAGAACTCGGCATGGTGCTCGTGGGCGCGGCGGGCGGCGTCCCGCTTGTCCTCGGCCACGTCGGCGAGGCGGTACGTCACGTGGATCCGGCGGACCACCAGGACCTTGCCGTCCTTGACCACCTCACCGACCGTGTCGGAGGTGAGCCGCCCTTCGCTGGCATCGATGCCGCGCGCTTCCAGCGCGCCTCCAAGGGTCCCCGTCAGTCAGCCCCCGGCGGCAGCGACCAGGTAGTCGATCGTCGTCGCATCGGGCGGGAAATCGGCAGGCGAGACCCCATAGTGCTGAGCGATCTCGCCGTGGACGCCGAAGGTGATGGGATCGTGACGGCCCGGCACCCAGGCCTTGCGGATGGGCCCGCGGAGCCGTTCGATGTGCACCTCGGACCGGTACGCGACCGCATCGTCCATTGGCAACCTCCTCGTTGTCTCCCACCGTAGACGACCGACAGGTGCTCCGCCCGTCGATCTCCGTCCCGGCCGATCGACCAGGGGCCGACGGTCCGGTACCATTCGCGGAGAGGAGTTGCCCATGACCGACCTCGACAGGATCACGGCGGAGCTGGCAGAGATCCAGGACGCCCTACTGGGCCTGGACGCCGGCCGGTTCGCCGAACGGTACGAGCTGGAGCTCCGCCGGGATCGTCTCCGCGCCGAGGCCGACCGGTACCGGAGGGCCGCCGACGAGCGGCGACCCACGCCCGCCCTCGTGGCCGAGCTGCGGTCGATCGCGGCCCGAGTCGCGGCTGCCGAACGGCGGGTCTCGGGATTCACGATGATGTCGGGACCAGGTGGCACGGGCGGGGCGCCCGCCGCGGTGAGCGGGGAGATGACCCGGGCCGTCATCGACGCCAAGGCGAACGCCGCCAGTGACCTGGGCCCGTTGCTGGCCAGGAAGGCGATCATCGAACGCGTCCTGGTCGAGCGAGGGATCGACCCGGCCTCGGGCCGGGCGCGATCGGCTGCCGGACCGGCGAACCTCGGGCGCCGGCCCGAACCGACCACCGAATAGGAGGCGCACCATGGACGGGAAGAAGCAGCGCAAGGCGCTCACCGCAGCCGAAGCCGCGCTCCGCGCCCTGGCCGAGGGGCGCCCCGACGACGCCCGCAGGGCCGCCAGGAAGGTGCTCGAACTCGACCAGGTCGGCATGTTCACCGACTTCCACGAGATCGTCGACACCGCCGCCGGGCATCTCGACGCCGGGGTCCCGATCCCTCCGATGACGTGGGATCTGATCGGTCAAGCGGCCGGTCCCGGCCCGTTGAGCATCCTCGTCGAGGAGCTCAAGCGCTCCGCCGGTGAGCCCGTGGCCGACTGAGCCGTGTCCCTTCAGGACCATTGGGAGGACATCTACCGCCGTCGGGGCCCGGAGGCCGTGAGCTGGCATCAACAGGATCCGTCGACGTCCATGCGGCTGATCGCCGAGGCGGTCCCCGACCGCGAGGCAGCGTTGGTCGACGTCGGAGGCGGATCCTCGCGGCTGGTCGACCGGCTCGTCGCCGAGGGCTACCGTTGGGTGACAGTGGCGGATCTGTCGGCGACGGCGTTGGGCTACGCCCGCGAACGCCTCGGTCCCGTCGCCGGGAGTGTCACGTGGGTGGAGGCCGACGTGCGTTCCTGGCGGCCCTCGCAGGGATACGACCTCTGGCACGACCGGGCGGTCTTCCATTTCATGGTCGATGCCGGGGATCGTCGCAGGTACGTCGAGACGATGCGTCGGGCGGTCGTGCCCGGTGGCGCCGCGATCGTCGCGACCTTCGCGCTCGACGGGCCGCAGCGGTGCAGCGGGCTCCCGGTTCGACGGTACGGCCGCGACGAGCTGGCAGCCGTGTTCGTCGAGTTCCTGGTCCCCGAGGCCTTCGAGGAGGAGACCCACCTCACTCCTGACGGGGTCGAGCAGCGGTTCCTCTACGGTGTCTTCCGGCGACCGTCCCGACCACCGGGCGAGTGATCCCGTCGGCGCGGCGGGAGACGAGGACCCGGCGGCCGGCCGGTAGCCTTCTCCTCAATGGGCGACTACCACGTGCATCTCCACCCTCACGGTCCCTACCGGGGTGTCGGGCCCGAGCCGGGCGACTACCCGGCGAGCCACCTCGAGGCGTACGTGGAGGCGGCTGCGGCCCGCGGGGCGAGCGAGATCGCCTTCACCGAACATCTCTACCGGTGCGTCGAGGCGGAGGCCGCGTTGGGCCCGTTCTGGGAGACGGAACCCCGCCGCGATCTCGCCGACCAGACGCGGACGTTCGTCGACGAGGACCGGGTCCTGTCCCTCGATCGGTACGTCGAGGCCGTCGTCGCCGCCAAGGACCGAGGGCTCCCGGTCCTCCTCGGTCTCGAGGTCGACTTCTTCCCCGACACCATCGATGCGGTCCTCGACCTCCTCGCACCGTACCCGTGGGACGTGCTCATCGGCTCGGTCCATTGGGTCGGGGGCTGGTCGATCGACCATGCCGATGTGGCCTGGGAGTTCGAACGCCGCGGGGTACGGCGCGCCTACGAGGACTACTTCACCGTCGAAGCCCAGCTCGCCGCCTCGGGTGCCGTGGACGTCCTCGCCCATGTCGACGTCGTCAAGAAGCACGGCCATCGCCTCCCCGAGCCGCCCGTCGATCTGTACGGTCCGGTGGTGGACGGCGCCGCCCGCAGCGGAACGGCGGTCGAGGTGTCCACGGCCGGCCTCCGGGTTCCCGCCGCCGAGATCTACCCGGAGCCGACCCTCCTGGGGATGTTCCACGAGGCAGGGGTGCCGATCACCTTCGCCTCCGACGCCCACATGCCGGCCGACGCGGCCAGGGACCGCAACCGGGCGGTCGAGCTCGCCCGGCGGGTCGGCTACACCGACCGCGCGGCGTTCCGGCAGCGGCGTCGAACGCAGGTTCCGATCGACGAGGAGGAGGTGCGATGACCGGGATCATCCACGAAGGCGAGAACCCGTTCCAGGATCCGGAAGAGGGTCGCGATCCGGTGCGACGGTTCCGGGGGCGGCTGGCTGCCCCGGTCGCGGTGGTGACGGCCGGCCTCGAGGGAGAACGGGCGGGGCTGACCGTGTCGTCCCTCGTCGTGTCCGAGGGCGAGCCGGCCCGGCTGGCGTTCCTGGTGTCGCCCACCGCGGCGGTGTACGACCTCCTCGGACGATCGGGCCGGTTCGTCGTTCACGTCCTCGACGCGTCGCAGCGGAGCCTGGCCGAGCTGTTCGCGGCTCGGCGACCGGCGCCGGGTGGGCCCTTCGCGTCGGTCGCGTCCACGGATTCCCCGTGGGGTCCGGTCCTCGACGAGGTGGCCGATCGGGCGTACTGCAGCTACGTCACCGGCGAGGAGGAGGGATACTCGATCCTGGTCGCCGCCGACGTCGACCGGGTCGAGCTGGCGGACCTCACCGCCCCTCTGGTCTATTTCCGCGGCCGGTACCACACCCTCCGCTGACCGCCCCGTCGCGGTTCCCTGAACCCAGGGTTGGTGAGCCCCCTTTTGGGGGGTGGTGAACCCTGGGTTGGTGAGCCCCCTTTTGGGGGGTGGTGAACCCTGGGTTGGTGAGCCCCCTTTTGGGGGGTGGTGAACCCTGGGTTGGTGGACCCCCTTTTGGGGGGTGGTGAACCCTGGGTTCGGGGATCTGGGGGCGCGTCACGGGGCCGAGGGCCGGTAGCCTCCTCGGGGTCATGTCGCAGCCTCCCGCCGTCCATCTCACCACCCTCGGGTGCGCCAAGAACCAGGTCGACTCCGACAAGGTGGCTGCGCTGTTGGGCGAGGCAGGCTACGGAGCGGCCGACGACCCTGCCGTGGCGGACGTCGTCATGGTCAACACCTGTGCCTTCATCGAAGCCGCCCGCCAGGAATCGATCGACACCATCCTCGAGCTCTCAGCCGCCAAACGCGCCGACGCCAAGCTCGTGGTCATCGGCTGCATGGCGCAGCGGTACGAGACCGAGCTCGCCTCGGCGCTTCCCGAGGCGGATGCCGTGGTCGGCCTCGACCGCTACCCGGAGCTCATCGGCCGGCTCGACACGCTGACCGACTGGCAGCCCATCGACATCCGCCCCGCCCGGCGCAGCTCCATGGACATCCTCTTCCGCGTCGCGCGGCCGACCCCGACGACCCCATACGCGTACGTCAAGGTGGCCGAAGGCTGCGACAAGACCTGCAGCTTCTGTGCCATCCCTCAGTTCCGGGGAGCGCAGCGTTCCCGGCCGCCGGTCAACATCCGCGACGAGATCGTCGACCTCACGGCCGCGGGCGTCGGCGAGATCGTGCTCGTTGCCCAGGACCTCGCCGCGTACGGGCGCGACATCGACGCGCCCGGCGGTTTGACCGAGCTCATCCGATTCGTCTCGGACGTCGACGGGCTCCGGCGCCTTCGTCTCTTCTACCTGTACCCCAAGGAGGTCCGACCCGCCCTCATCGAGGAGATGATCGAGAACCCGCTCGTCGTCGACTACTTCGACCTGTCCCTCCAGCACACGTCGCCGACCCTCCTGCGCGCCATGAGGCGGCCCGGCAGCGGCGAGGCGCACCTCGAGCTCATCGACGACATCCGCGCCCGAGCCCCCCGGGCGGCGGTCCGGTCGAGCTTCATCGTCGGGTTCCCCGGCGAGACCGACGCCGACGTCGAGGAGCTCGCCGACTTCCTGAAAGCCGCTCGCATCGACTGGGGCGGGTTCTTCCCGTATTCGCCCGAAGAAGGCACCGAGGCCGCCGTCTTGGCCGACCAGATCCCCGAACCGGAGAAGCTCGAGCGTCTCCGCCACCTGCAGGCCATCCAGGAGGAGATCACCGCCGAACGCAACGCGTCGCTCGTCGGTCACCTCCTCGACGTGCTCGTCGACCACGTCGAGGACGGCACCCCCGTCGCCCGGTCCTATCGGGAGGCACCCGAGATCGACGGTGTCATCGTCCTCGACTCCGGCGTGCCGGGGGAGTGGACGGTCGCCGAGATCACCGGGGTGTACGGCAACGATCTGGCCGGAAGGCGTATCGGGCCGTGAACGTCGAAGTGCTCGCGGTCGGCACCGAGCTCCTCCTCGGCCAGATCGTGAACACGAACGCGGCGGTGATCGGCGAACGCCTCGCCGAGTCGGGCCTCGATCATCTTGGAAGCTGCGTCGTCGGCGACAACCTCGGGCGGATCGTCGGCGCGTTGCGCGGCGCGATCGACCGCGCCGACGCCGTGATCGTCACCGGCGGCATCGGGCCGACCCAGGACGACCTCACCCGAGAAGCCCTGGCGACGCTGGCCGGTGTCCCGCCGGTGTTCGACGCCGACGTGGCCGACCGTCTTCGCCGATACTGGGAGTCACGCGGCAGGGAGATGCCCGAGACGAACCTGCGACAGGCGTACCGGCCGGCAGGATCGGAGCTCATCGAGAACCCGGTCGGGACCGCTCCGGGCATCCGCATGTCGATCGACGGCACGTGGGTCTTCGCCCTGCCCGGGGTTCCCGTCGAGATGCGAGCCATGCTGGACGCGTCGGTGATCCCGTTCCTCACCCGGGCGGGCGGTGGCGGGGTCCTCGTCAGTCGTGTCCTACGCACCTGGGGTGACTCGGAATCCAAGATCGCCGAGCGTCTCGGGGACCTGTTCGAGGCCGCCACCAACCCGACGCTCGCGTTCTTGGCGTCGAGCGGCGAGATCAAACTCCGGGTGACGGCCAAGGCCGAGACCGACGAGGAGGCGCGGCGGCTCATCGCTCCCCTCGAGACCGAGATCCGCAAGCGACTCGGGACCCGCGTCTTCGGGGTCGACGACGAGACCATCGAGAAGGTACTGCTCGACCTGCTCGTCTCCCGAGGGCTGACCTTCGGGACCGCCGAGTCGGCTACCGGAGGGATGGTGGCGGCTCGGATCACGTCGGTCCCCGGATCCAGCCACGCCTACCGGGGAAGCATCGTCGCCTACCAGCTCGACCTCAAAGAGCGACTCCTTGGCGTCCCTGCGGCGACGATCGAGGCCCACGGGATCGTGTCGGAGGAGGTCGCGGTGGCCATGGCGGTGGGGGCACGGCGCCTCCTCGACGTCGACGTCGCGGTGGGCATCACCGGGTCGGCCGGACCCGAGCCGCAGGACAAGCCCGTCGGCACGATGGTGGTCGCGGTGGCGACCCCCGACGGCACCAGGGCCCGGACACTGCACATGCCTCCCGATCGAGAACGGGCCCGCACGTTCACCGCCACCGCCGCGTTGCATCTGGCCCGCCTCTCGCTGGAGGGCGTCGACTGGGGTACCGCCCGATGACCGACGGCGGTCGGCGTCAGCGGCTGTTCTTGGCGGTCGATCTCACCCCGGAGGTCAGGCACGGCCTCGCCGCGTTCCTCGCCGACGAGCTGGCGGGGTCGCCTCTCCCGGGTCGCTCGGCCGATCCGCGTTCGTGGCACATCACGTTGCGGTACCTCGGTCCGGTCACCGTCGAACAGGCCGAACGCTTCGTGGGCGACCTCGCCGAGCATCTGCGCCGGGAGCCGTTCACGCTCGGTTTCGGAGGGCTCGGAGCGTTCCCTCGCCCGACGAGGGCCTCCGTCCTGTGGCTGGACGTGGCCCGCGGCGCCGACGCCCTCGCCGAGCTGGCGGACGAGGCGGAGCACGCCGCGCAGGCGTCGGGCCTCGAGCCCGAGGAGCGACCCTACCGGCCTCATCTCACCTTGGCGCGTCTGCGTCCTCCCCGGGACGTGTCGGCGCTCGTCGGGTCGGTCGATCGGTTCCCCTTGACCCAGACGGTGGATCGGGTCGTCCTGTTCGCATCCCATCCGGGACCCGACGGCCCTCGCTACGAGCCGGTGGCCGTCCTTCCCCTCCACCGGTGAGACGTTCCCCGGTCCGCCGGCCGAGGGAGTGCGATTCGGCTGAGGCGTTCCCCGGCTCGTAGCATCGCGTGTCGATGGCCACCGACCGCACCAAACACATGACCCTGTGGGCGGCGGTGTCGCTCGGCATCGGAGCGATGGTCGGGGCAGGGATCTTCTCGCTGATGGGTGAGGCGGCGTCGATGGCGGGAGGACTGACGCCGGTCGTCTTCGCCCTCGGCGGGGTCGTCGCTCTCATCGCCGGGTACTCCTACGGGAAGCTGGGTGCCCGGTTCCCGTCCGCGGGCGGTGTCGTCGAGTACCTCGTCCAGGCCTACGGGCCGGGGATCCTGTCGGGCGGGCTATCGCTGTTCTACTACTCGTCGTTGGTCATCGGCACCGCCATGGTGGCCCGTGCCTTCGGCGCGTATGGCTCGCAGCTCCTCGGGGAGGGCACCCATCGAGTCGCCGAGCCGGCGTTGGCCGCCGGAGCGGTCGTCGCGTTGACGTTGGTGAACGTGGTCGGCGCAGCTGCGGTCGCGCCGCTCGAGAAGGCGTTCGTGGCGTTGAAGCTCACCGCCCTGGGCGCGTTCGCGGTCGCGGGCGTCGTCGGTGTGCGGCCGTCGCTCATCGCCGAGGCCGGATCTCCGGGCACCTGGCCGGTGCTATCGGCGGTGGGGATCACGTTCTTCGCTTACACCGGCTTCGGGATCATCACCAACGCCGCCGAGGACATGCCGGACCCGAGCCGGACCCTGCCACGGGCGATCTTCCTGGCGATCGGGATCGTGATCGCCCTGTACGTGGTCCTGGCCATCGTCGTGTTGGGGAACCTGCCGCTGGCCGAGATCGTCGCCGGCCAGGACACCGTCCTGGCGCGGGCGGCCCAGCCCGTGTTCGGGGCGGCGGGGTTCACGATCATGGCCGTCGCTGCGGTCCTGTCGACGTCGTCGACCATCAACGCCAGCGTCTACGGGGCGTTGAACATCAGCTATCTGCTGGCCAAGTACGGTCAGCTTCCGCGGCCCTTCCAGCGTCGTGTCTGGAAGGGCGGTACCGAGGGCCTCGTTCTCACCGCCGGGCTCATGGTCGCTCTGGCCGTCTGGATGCAGCTGGCGACGATCGCCGCCGCGGCCGGGGCGGCGGCGTTGCTGCTGTACCTGGCGGTGCAGTGGGGACACCTCGATCTTGCGGCCGAGACGGGGGCGGACCGGCGCCTTCTCTGGTTGGGGGTGGCGGCGACCGCGGCGGTGGCCGGGATCTTCATGATCTACTCGTGGACCGTCGAGCCGCTGCGGGTGGTGGTCGTGGTCGTCTTCCTGGCCGGGTCCTTCGCCGCCGAGTGGGGGTTGCAGCGGTGGCGGCGCAGGGTGATCGGTACCCGGTTCCCTCTCCGTCCCCACCTGCGGGAGCGTCTCGGTCGCATCGAACGGAGGATCGGGGCCCGGCGGGGGGCGTGAGGGTCCCATAGGGTTGGGTCCATGACGGTACGACCGGACCGTGTGTCGCGCGTCGCGGCGAGCTGGGGCGGGCTGGTGGTCGCCGCGACGGCAGCGGCGGCGCGGCTCCCGGTCCTGTCGATGGGTCGCCTCCGGACGTTCGACGACGGCGTCTACGGGCTGTCGGTGCTGGCGATGCGGGAAGGTGCGGTGCCGTTCCGGGACGTGTTCTCGAGTCAGGGGCCGCTGTTCCTGCCGGTGCTGTGGCTGGCGGACGTGGTGGGGTTGCGCCGACCGTGGGCGCCGAGGCTCGCCATGGTCGCGTCGGGGATGGTGCTGGCCATCGCCCTGTGGCGGTTGGCGAGCCGCCGGTCGGCGCCGGTGCCGGCGATGCTGGTGGGAGTGGCGGTGGCGGTGGGTGGGTCGGTGTTCCTGGCGTCTGGCCCGTTGCAATCGGAGGGACCGACGATGGCGTTGGCGACCGCGGCCTTCGTCGTGGCCGATCGTGACGATCCGCGGTGGTGGCGGGTGTTCGTCGCCGGGGTGCTGGTGGGTCTGGCCGGCTCCACGAAGAACGTGTTCGCGGTGCCAGCCGCGGTGGCGGTCGCCGCGACGGTGTGGCGGCGGCGGAGCGCGACGGCGACGATCGTGGTGGCTGGGTGTGCGGCGGCGACGGCTGTGGCGGTGGCGTTGCCGTTCGGGGTGGGGGTGGTGTGGGACCAGTCGGTGCGGTTCCACCTCGAAGGCCGGGGCGTGCCCGATGTTGCCGGTCACGTCGGGGAGCTGATGGGCGGGCTCGTCCGCTACGAGCCGGCGCTGGTGGGCTTGGCCGTCGCCGCGGTCGCCGCGGCGGTCGTGCGACGGCCGGCGCGGCGGGCCGACCTGACGGTCGCCGTTGCGTGGTTGGCGGTGTCGGTCGGGTTGGTGGTGGTGTTGGGTGCGGGGAGCGGACGGGAGCGCTATCTGGTGGCCGTCGTGCCACCGGTGGTGCTGCTCATGGTCGCGTTGGGCCCGTCGGCGCGGCTGGTGGCGGTGGTGCTGGCGCTCCTGGCGCCGGTGCAACTCGCCGTGTCGTGGGGGCTGGTATGGGGTCGGCATCCGAACGAGACCCAGGCGCGCCTCGTGGCGTTCCTGGAGGAACTGCCGGCGGGATCGTCGGCGTTGACGGACGTGCCCGACCTGGCGTATGCAGCGGGACGGCGGGCACCTCCGGGGGTGGTGGACACGAGTTTCGCGGTGGTCGAGGCGGGTCGGTTGACGGCCGCCGACCTGGCCGAGGTGCTGGTCGACCCGGAGGTGTGCGCGGTGGTCCTGGGATCGGGCCGTCTGGCCCGGGTGGAAGGGCTCGACGACGTGCTCACGGACGTCGGGATGATGCCCGGCGAGGTGTTCGACGGGGTGTGGATCGCGCGGCGTCCCTCGTGTGGGGAGCGGTGAGGCGAGGTCCTCGACATCGAACATGCGTTCGCCTAGGCTCGTGTCCGCGCCGAGGAAGGACATCGGTGCGGTTCGGAAGTCAGTTCTGTCGCAGACGCCCGCTACGGTCGTGGGTGCGGCGTCGAGGAAGGGAACCGAAGGATGAGCATCAACCCGCAGGATCGTGAGAAGAACCTCGAGATGGCGATGTCCCAGATCGAGCGACAGTTCGGCAAGGGCGCCGTGATGAAGCTCGGTGACGAGGAGATCCGTCGGATCGATGCCATCCCCACCGGTGCGTTGTCCCTCGATCTGGCGTTGGGGATCGGTGGCGTGCCCCGAGGCCGGATCGTCGAGATCTACGGACCGGAGAGCTCGGGCAAGACGTCTTTGGCGTTGCATATCGTCGCCGAGGCGCAGCGCAACGGCGGCATCGCGGCGTTCATCGACGCCGAGCACGCCCTCGACCCGGTGTACGCCCGGGCGATCGGGGTGGACGTCGACGAGCTGCTCATCTCCCAGCCCGACACGGGAGAGCAGGCGCTCGAGATCGCCGACATGTTGATCCGGTCGGGGGCTCTCGATGTGGTCGTGGTCGATTCGGTGGCCGCGCTCGTCCCGCGTGCCGAGCTGGAGGGTGACATGGGCGACACCCATGTCGGGCTCCAGGCCCGATTGATGTCCCAGGCATTGCGGAAGCTCGCGGGGACGATCAACCGTTCCCAGACGACGGCCATCTTCATCAACCAGCTTCGCGAGAAGATCGGCGTCATGTTCGGATCGCCGGAGACCACCCCGGGCGGTCGGGCGTTGAAGTTCTACGCCAGCGTCCGGATCGACGTACGTCGTATCGAGGCGATCAAGAACGGGACCGACAACGTCGGGAACCGGGTGCGGGCGAAGATCGTCAAGAACAAGGTGGCACCACCGTTCCGGCTCGCCGAGTTCGACATCATGTTCGGTGAGGGTATCTCCCGGGAGGGCAGCCTCCTGGATGTCGCCGTGGAGGAGGGCATCGTCCGCAAGGCGGGTGCGTGGTACACCTACGACGGCGATCAGTTGGGTCAGGGCCGGGAGAGAGCCAAGGCCTTCCTGCGGGAGAACCCGGAGGTCGCCATGCAGCTCCAGGATCGGGTCCTGCGGGCGGTAGGGGTGATCGTCGATGAGGACGACGCCGCCGACGCCGCGGACGCCGAACCCACCGAGGACGCTATCGGGGACGCGTGACGGCCACGGAGCAGCGCGCGGTCCCTGGTGGTGTTTGCCGCGCGTCAGAGAGAGATCGCCGGGCTCGGGGCGCCGCGAGCTCCTGAGATTTCGCGTTCCGCGTGGGACACCGGTGGGCTACTATCGGAGGACACACACACGAAAGTACCGTTGAAACACGATGATTCGGGTCCGGATCCGCAGAGCGACACGATCAGGAGGCGGCAGCCGCCACGCCGGTAGTTGACCGCGCCGGGCAGGGCCCGGTTCTCCAGATCGTCCGTGTGTGTGCCGAGGCTACGGCCTCGGCACGTTGCGTGCCGACCCGGGAACGGGGTGGACAATGCAGTGGGTGATCCCAGCGGTCGTCGCGGCCGTGGTGGTACTCGCCTTCGCCGCCGGGACGCTGCTGGCACGAAGGGGTGTCGCCACGCAGCAGACCCCTGAGGAGCTGATCGGCGAAGCTCGTCTCGAAGCGCAGAGGATCCTGGCCCGCGCCGAGGAAGAGGCGCGGGCCAAGGCGGAGACCTACCGGGATCGGGAGGACGCGACCCTCGAGCATCGGCGGGTCGAGATCGGCAGTCAAGAGGAACGCCTCGCGCAACGGGAAGCCACGCTCGAGCAGCGGGCGGCCAACCTCGCCCAGCGCGAGGAGCTGATCATGATCAAGGAACGGGCAGCGGCCGAGGCGATCCGGGAGGCCGAGAGCTTGAAGGAGGAAGCCCGCGACACCCTCGAACGGATCGCAGCCTTCGACGCCAAGGCCGCCAAGGCCGAACTGCTCGCCCGCACCGAGGCCGAGGCGAAACGCCAAGCGATGGTGCTCGTTCGTGACCTGGAGGCGAAGGCTCGGGAGGAAGCCGAACGGCGAGCGAAGCGCATCCTGGCCGGCGTGATCCAACGCCTCGCTTCGGAGGTCGTCTCGGAGACGACCGTCTCGACCGTGCCGCTCCCATCGGACGACATGAAGGGACGGATCATCGGCCGGGACGGCCGCAACATCCGCGCCTTCGAGGCCCTCGCAGGCGTCAACCTCATCGTGGACGACACCCCCGAGGCCGTGTCGGTGTCGACGTTCGATCCGGTTCGACGGGAGATCGCCAGGATCGCGCTCGAACGGCTCGTCGAAGACGGCCGGATCCACCCGGCCTCCATCGAGGAAGCCTACGAGAAGGCCAGGGCCGAGGTGCAACAGAGCATCACCGACGCCGGTGAATGGGCGGTCCTCGAGGTCGGGATCACCCGCGTGCATCCCGAGCTGATCACCCTGCTGGGACGCCTGAAGTACCGGACCTCCTACGGTCAGAACGTGCTGGATCACCTCGTCGAATCGGCGCACATCGCGGGGATGCTCGCCGCCGAGCTCGGCGTGGACGAGCACGAGGCGAGACGGGCCGCGTTCCTCCATGACATCGGTAAGGCGGTGTCGCACGAGATCGGCGGATCCCATGCCCTCATCGGGGCCGAGATCGCACGCCGCTTCGGGGAGGAGCCGCCCGTCGTGCACGCCATCGAGGCCCATCACAACGAGGTCGAGCCTCGCACCCTCACGGCCGTGCTCGTCCAGGCAGCCGACGCGGTGTCGGCCGCCAGGCCCGGCGCACGACGCGAGGTCCTGGAGTCCTATGTCCGTCGCCTCGAACGGCTCGAGGACATCGCCGCCGGGTTCCCCGGCGTCGAACGGGTCTTCGCATTGCAGGCCGGTCGGGAGGTGCGGGTCATCGTCGACCCCGAGGAGATGGACGATCTGACCGCGGCGGAGACGGCCCGTCGGATCGCGAGAAAGCTCGAGGAGGACCTACAGTATCCGGGCCAGATCGAGGTGACCGTCATCCGGGAGTTCCGCGCCCGGGACTACGCCCGCTGAGCATCCATCCGCCCCGATGATCGAGGATCGACCCGTGAGCGAGACCACCCTGCTCGGCATGCCGACCGTCAAGGAACCCCGCGTCCCGACCCGGACGGGACGCACCTACTACCTGCGGACGTACGGGTGCCAGATGAACGACCACGACTCGGAACGGATCGCCGGGCTGCTCGAGGCCGACGGGATGGTCCCCACCGACGATCCCGCCGAGGCGGACCTGGTCGTGCTCAACACCTGCACGATCCGGGAGAACGCCGACCGGAAGCTCTACGGGTACCTCGGGTCGCTGCGTCGCCTGAAACGGGACCGTCCCGACATGCGGATCGCCGTCGGCGGATGCATGGCACAGAAGGACCGCGGGACGATCCGGGAACGAGCCGAGTGGGTCGACGTCGTCTTCGGGACCCACAACACGCACCGGGTCGTCGACCTCCTCGACCACGTCGACGAATGGGGACCGGTGACCGAGATCTGGGAACAGACGGTCGACGCTGCCGAGATGCCGTCCCATCTCCCGGCCCATCGGGAGTCCGAGCACACCGCGTGGGTGACGATCACGATCGGATGTAACAACTCGTGCACCTTCTGCATCGTGCCGATCGTGCGGGGCCCTGAGCTCAGTCGCCGGCCGGGCGACGTCCTGCGGGAGGTCGAGACCCTCGCCGCCCGAGGGGTGGTCGAGGTCACCCTCCTCGGCCAGAACGTCAACTCCTATGGCCGCGATCTCGAGCAAGGGGGCCACAAGGCGCTGTTCTCGGAGCTTCTCCGCCGGGTCGGCGATGTCGACGGGATCCGCCGGATCCGCTTCACCAGTCCGCATCCGAAGGACATCAAGGAGGACGTGGTGGCGGCGATGGCCGAGACCGACGCCGTCTGCGAGCAGCTCCACCTGCCGCTCCAGGCCGGAAGCGACCGGATCCTGGCCGCCATGCATCGGGGGTACACGGCCGAGCGGTTCCTGCGCAAGCTCGAGATGGCCCGGGCGATGGTGCCGGATCTGAGCGTGTCGACGGACATCATCGTCGGGTTCCCCGGGGAGGAGGACCACGACTTCGAGCGGACCCTGGAGGTGGTGGCCGAGGCCCGCTTCGATTCGGCGTTCATGTTCCAGTACTCGCCTCGGCCGGGGACGCCGGCGGCGACGATGGACGGGCAGGTTCCCGCCGAGGTCGTCCAGGAGCGGTTCGACCGCCTCGTGCAGCTCCAGAACGCCATCACCTTCGAGCGCAACCAGGAGCGGGTCGGCCGGCGCCTCGAGGTCCTGGTCGAAGGGCCGTCCCGCCGAGATCGGTCGGTCGTGACCGCGCGATCTCGCGGCAATCGGATCGTCCATGTCCCGGGAAGCTGGCCGGCGGGCACGTTCTTGAACGTGACGATCACCAGGGCCGCTCCGCATCACCTCGAAGGAGCGCCGAGCTGACGGTCGTCGCCATCGTGGGTCCCACGGCGTCGGGCAAGTCGGCGGTGGCCGAGGCCGTCGCCCGCCGACTGGGCGCGGCGATCGTATCGGTCGACTCGATGCAGGTGTACCGGGGGATGGACATCGGGACCGCCAAGCCGGGCGTCGCTGCCCGTCGCGAGTTCGACTACCGCATGATCGACCTGTGCGATCCCGAGGAGGACTTCACCGTGGCCGCGTTCCAGCGGGCCGGGCGCGAGGCGCTGGAAGAGCTCGCCGGCCGGCCGGTGGTCGTGGTCGGAGGGTCCGGCCTCCATTTCCGGTCCCTGGTGGACCCGTTGCGGTTCGAGCCGCGGGACCCGATGCTGGCCGCGTCGTTGGAGCACGTCGACGCCGAGGCGTTGGTCGCGGAGCTGCTGGCCGCCGATCCTGCGGCTCCCGAGCACGTCGATGTGGCGAACCCCCGGCGGGTGGCGCGGGCGGTGGAGATCCTGCGCCTCACCGGTCGCGGCCCGTCGTCGAGAGCAGCGACCCGCGAGGCGATCGCGGTGCGAAGGTACCAGCCGGAGGTGCCGTTCGTGGGGTTCGGGATCGATCCGGGGGATGAGCTGAGGGGACGGGTGACGCGGAGGCTGGAGGTGATGATGGCTGCCGGACTCCTCGACGAGGTGGCCTCGCTGGCGGGACGGTTGAGCCGGACCGCGTCCCAGGCGGTCGGGTACAAGGAGCTGCTGCCGGTGGTCGCCGGTGAGCGATCCGAGGATGAGGGTGTGGCGGCGGCGATGGCCGCGACGCTGGCGTTGGCGAAGCGCCAGCGGACCTTCTTCGGGAGGGATCCGCGTCTCCGCTGGCTGGCGTGGCAGGATGATCCGGACGCCGTCGCCGAGACGATCGTGGCGACGCTCGAGGAGGATCCGGTATGGACTTCGTGAAGATGGAGGGGCTCGGGAACGACTTCATCGTCGTGGAGGGCCCGATGGAGGCTCCGGACCCGGGAGACATCCAGCGATGGTGTGCTCGCCGGTTCGGGATCGGTGCCGATGGGTTCCTCGAGGTGACCCCGTTGGATGGGGACCGGATCTCGATGCGATACTGGAACGCCGACGGTGCGCCGGCGGAGATGTGCGGCAACGGGCTGCGGTGTGTCGCCCGCCTGGCGTTCGAGCGAGGGTGGGTCGGTGGTCGACGCTTCGTCGTGGAGACCGCGGTCGGTGCGCGGCCGGTGGAGATCCTCGACGAGGGTGTGCGGGCGTTCCTCGGTGCGCCGCATGGGTTCCGCACCGATGTCCTGGCGGTCGCGGGAGCCGAGGTGAAACCCGTCGGGATGGGGAACCCGCATGCCGTCGTGTTCGTCGAGGACGCGCAGGCCGCGCCGGTGGGGGACCTCGGACCGCGGATCGGTACCGATCCGATGTTCCCCGGGGGAACGAACGTCGAGTTCGTCCAGGTCATCGACGCCGAACGGATCGGGTTGCGGGTGTGGGAACGCGGAGTGGGCGAGACCCTGGCGTGCGGTACGGGTGCGGCGGCGGCGGCCTACGCCGCCCACGAGGCCGGTGAGGTCGGGCGTCGGGTGGAGGTCAAGTTGCCGGGCGGGGAGCTGGTCGTCGAGCTGACCGAGGAGGGGGCGTGGATCGAAGGCCCGGCGAACATCGTGTTCACCGGGTCGATCGGCCGGTGATGTCCGCTATTCGACGCGACGGAGCACGGCGACGACGACGCCGAGGATCTCGACGCCGTCGCTGAACACCATCGGCGGGTAGTCGGGGTTCTCGGGCCGCAACACGACGCGGCCGTCGAGACGTTGGAGGCGCTTGACGGTGGCTTCCTCACCGTCGACGAGGGCTGCCACGAGCTGGCCGTCGTCGGCGGTCGGTTGGCGGCGGACCACGACGTAGTCGCGGTCGAGGATGCCGGCGTCGATCATCGAGTCGCCCCGGACCTCGAGCATGAACACGGGTTCGTTGCCGACGATCTCGGTGGGGAGCGGGTAGATCTCCTCGATGTCCTCTTCGGCGAGGATGGGCGAGCCGGCAGCGATGCGTCCCACGAGGGGCACGTCGCGGACGGGTGCCCGGTGCAGATCCGACACGGTGGCGTCGCCGCGGTCGATGACCTCGATGGCTCGCGGTTTGCTCGGGTCGCGGCGGATGTACCCGGCCTTGGCGAGGGCCGACAGGTGGCTGTGGACGGTGGACGGCGACGACAGGCCCACGGCCTCGCCGATCTCGCGGACCGATGGTGGATAGCCGCGGTCGGCGACGGTCGCCATGATGAGCTCGAGGATCTGGCGCTGGCGGTCCGAGAGCCGGGCAGGTTCGGTGGTCATGATGTTCCCCTCGACTGGCGTGGGTCCTGATGGTACCCGGGAACCGCGCAGGGACCAAACATATGTTCGGTAGGGCCGGTCTGGACGGCGGGGCGCGACTGGCTCTCCCCTGGGGGTCATGGCGTGGTGGGTCGGCGGGAGGAGGCCCGGTCCCTCTCTTCGCGTCGTTGCCGGCGAGGTCGGGGCCCGAGGGACGCACCGCTGCCGGCCCGTCGCGACGGAAGCCCCGACGGCGGGCCCGGCGAGCCGCCTCCGCCGCCGGCGCGGTCGGGCTCGACGCTGGTGAGGCGGTCGGGCCGAGGCCCGCCGACCCGTCGGCGGCCGGTAGCCGATGGGATCCGTTCCGATGCGCCGCGGGGGAACAGGTGTTCGCCTTGACAGTCGAACAGGCGTTCGGTATGGTGTGGCTAGCGAACACATGTTCGTACCCGGCGTTCCTGTCACACCCGGTCGATACGGTGATCGTGTCACCTCGAGAACCCGAGTTCGGAAGCGAGGTGGCGGGTGGGGGAGTCGACCCGCCGACGCAGGGTTTCGGCCCGGGAGCGGTAGGGCGGCGGAGCGGCTCCCGGGGGAGTGGCGGGGGGCCGGCCAGGTAGAGGAGGTAGGAAGATGCAACACCGGACCAACATCGGAGCACGGGCTCTGGTCATCATCACCACGACGGTCGTCGCGGTCTTCCTCTTCCTCGCCTCGGCCGGCCAAGCCACCGGCGAACTTACCCCGACCACCGAGTATCGGGTCCACCCTGGCGATACGCTGTGGGAGATCGCCCGTGAGGTCGGTCCCGATGGGGCCGACACCCGCGACGTGGTCGAACAGATCCGACGGATCAACCGGATCGAAGGGTCGGTCCTGCAGGTGGGCCAGCGCCTCGAGGTGCCAGTGTACGACCCCGGCTCACCCTGACGCCGGGGGCGGTCAGCTCAGGACGGGCAAGGCCCGGTCGTCGCAGCTCGTGCGGCCGGTCAACGCCAGCAGGAGGTCGACCCCCAGGCCCCGGTGTCGTGAGATCTCGGTGAGCAGCACGAGACTGTCGGCGACGGCGGTCTCGGGCGGCTCCCATCGGCTGTGGGTGGCCCGGGCGAGATCGACCCCGTGCACCGTTGCTTCCAGGATGCGGGTCCGCAGGTAGTCGTGGATGCGCATGGGCCCCATCGGGGTCGGGACCTTGCGGTCGCCCGAGATCACCTGCAGGGCGGCGCGGGCAGCAGCGGCGGCCTCCCGGAACATGCGTGGGTACGCCGCCGGGTCGATGCCCTCCAGCTCGTCTCCCGCCCGGGATGCGATCCCGGCGGCCATCGCCTCGGGGTCCTCGTCGCGGCGGTCGAGATAGCGGACGAAGTAGTCCGCCGTCGACGGCAGGGGTCCGCCGTCGGGTTCGGGTTCGGCGAGGTAGTGGACGGGCGTGACGACGGCTCGCAGGAGATGCCCGGTCAACCGGTCGGCGTCCCAGGCTCCGAGGGCGGGGATGGAGAAGTCCTCGACCCCGGCCACGAGTTCGACGAGCGAGTCGGCCAGGGACAGGAACGTGTCGTGAACCTGGAGCCACTGCACGGGCTACCCTCCGTTCATCGTGCGCTGTCCGTTCTGCACCATGGAAGATACCCGCGTCGTCGACAGTCGGCCCGCCGAGGAGGGTCGGGCGATCCGTCGTCGACGGATGTGCGTGGCCTGTGGTCAGCGGTTCACGACCTTCGAGCGTCCCGACGTGGTGCCGAGCGTCCGCAAACGCGACGGCTCACTGCAGAGGTTCACCGCCGCCAAGGTGCGTCGAGGGGTGGAACGTGCGCTCGCGGATCGGCCCGTGCCCGAAGGGGCGATCGATCGACTGGTGGGGCGGGTCGAGGCGATGGTCATGGCCGACCCGGGTGGGACGGTGACGACCGAGGACGTCGGTCGGGAGGTGCTGGCCGGGTTGCGGGCGGTCGACGAGGTCGCCTATCTGCGGTTCGCCTCCGTCTACAAGGACTTCGAAGGGGCACGGGACTTCGAACGGGAGATGGCTGCCCTCGAAGAGGACCGTTGAGCGGACGACGGCGGGTGGGTCGACCGGCGCCGGTTCAGCGGAGGTCGTCGATCGCGGTTTCGATCTGGCCGGCGAGCTCGATGATCTGGGAATCCAGGTCGGGTCGGACGTCGGCGAGAGCGACGTCGAGGAGATGGATCAGGGATCGGCGCAGGTCCGAGAGCTCGGCGACGAGCACCGTCGCGGTCGCGTCGTCTCCGGAGGCCAGCGCTTCGGTGTAGTCGCCTTGCCATGCCGCGAACCGCACGAGCGCGTCGTCGACGGCGCCCCGCAGTTGTGTGAAGGCGGCGTCGTCGGGAAGTGCCGCCACCAGTTCGGCGTCGTCGGCCAGGGTCTCTGCCAGATCGACGCTGAGCGTGTTGATCTGTTGGGGGTCGGCGGTCACCGGCAGCGGCCCGGTGTCGAGGAGGTCGCCGACGGTGGTGCGGTAGCTGAAGATGTGCCCGAGGCGGGAGGCGATGGAGGATCCTTCGGTGCCCAGGACGCTGAGCTGCTGTCGCGCCGGTTCGAGGGCGTCGAGGGGACCGCGGGGGACCAGGGGCGGTGTCGATGGCAACGGGGCGTCGCCGAGGACGACGACGTCGTGGGCGGCGGCGTCGAGGGCGGCGACGGTCGGGACGGTGGCGGTGACGTCGCCGGCGACCGCGGTGGGGTCGGTGAGGGTGGCGAGGGCGAGTTGGGCGTCGGGCAGCACGTTCCGCAGGTCGACCAGCGCCGTCTCGTAGCGAAGGGCGGTGGAGGCGGCTTCGCTGCGGACGAATCGGGGGACCAGCACCACGGCGGCGCCGACCACCACCACGAGGACCAGGGTGGCCAGGATGGATCCGAGCCGGACACTCCGTCGGGTCTCGAGTTCGGGGGCGAGGTCACCGGGTGTCCATCCGCCGGGCAGCGGCGACCCGTCGGCTGGGGTCGCCGGTGGAGGCGACGCGGGGACGGTGCGGGCGGCCGGCGCGGCGACCGGGAGGGTCCCGGTCGGGGGAGCGTCGAGCCCTTCCACGGCGATGGAGGCCCCGGTCGTGGAGGTGTCCGTTGGGAAGGGATCGTCTGGCATGGCGGCAGTGTCCGCGGCGACCGGTGCGTCGGCCTCGCCGTCGCTCCGACGGTTGGATTCGGAGGCGAGGTCGGCGAGGGATCCCTTGGGTGTCGGGGTGGGCGCGATCGCTCCGACCAGCTCGAGGAACCACGACGCGTCGCTTCCCGGAAGCTCGGGGATCGATGGGCGTCGGCTCACGGGAACGCTCCTCGTGCACGGAGATGGGACAATCGGACCATGAAGATACCGTTCCTGCCGCTCGATCCGTTGCTTCCTCTGCCCGAACACGCCCATCCGGGGGATGCCGGCGTGGACCTCGTGGCGGCCCACGACGTGGTGCTCGATCCCGGTGAGCGGGCGCTCGTGGGCACGGGCGTCGCGGTCGCGGTGCCCTCCGGCCACGCCGGGTGGGTGGTGCCGCGCAGCGGCCTGGCCGTCCGCCACGGCGTGACGGTGCTCAACGCGCCGGGTCTGGTCGATTCGGGCTACCGGGGGGAGGTGCGGGTGATCCTCGTCAATGTGGGTTCGGAGACCTTCGAGGTGCGACGGGGTGATCGGATCGCGCAGTTCGTCGTCGTGCCGTTCGTGGTTCAGGAGCCGGTGGCCGTCGACGAACTGGACGACACGGCGAGGGGACGCGGCGGGTTCGGCTCGACCGGGGTCTGAGGGATCGATTCGGATCGCGGTCGTGGTAGCCTTCGGGCCGCGCGGACGTAGCTCAGCTGGTAGAGCGCAACCTTGCCAAGGTTGAGGTCGCCGGTTCGAACCCGGTCGTCCGCTCGAACAGGGCGGTCTTCGACCGCCCGATTCTGTCTGGCGACGTGGCCGAGTGGTTGAGGCAAGGGTCTGCAAAACCCTGTACCCGGGTTCGATTCCCGGCGTCGCCTCGGGGATACAATGAACGTCCCCCTGAGGGCGCTTAGCTCAGCGGGAGAGCGCTGCCTTGACGCGGCAGAGGTCACTGGTTCGATCCCAGTAGCGCCCACGCTTGGATTCCGTTGTGGTTGTTGTGTTTCTCTAGGTCAGTTCCCTTCCTTGGTCGCGGTGCCGGTTGTGTTGCGTCCACGTCAGGATCGTTCCAGGGTGGGTTGAGGGTGTCGGCGGCGTTGCGGTCGAGGCCTTCGTGGAGGTGGCCGTAGACGTCGAGGACGGTCTTGACGCTCGTGTGCTCGAGCCTCGAGGCGATGACGGCAGGGTGGGCACCTTCGGCGATCAGCAGCGCGACGTGGCTGTGGCGGAGGTCGTGGAAGCGCATCGGGTGTTCGACCGAAGCATCGACGGCTGGGTGCGAGATGCGGGATCGGAAGGCGTTGCGCCGGATGGGTCCTCCTTGGGGGGGGGGCGGTGAACAGCAGCCCGTCGGGTCCGGGCGGGTAGTCGGCCACGTGTTGGTCGATGAGCTGGGGGAGCCAGGTGGGGAGTGCCGCGTGTCAAGATTCTTGAGACAGGGCAAAGTTGGT
>Ga0256841_1000302_pt1 | contig 53088 bp, 52 predicted proteins | sample 356308metaG_FD_185971 | JGI IMG/M metagenome (GOLD analysis project Ga0256841, IMG submission 185971) | Hydrothermal vent microbial communities from Mid Atlantic Ridge, Atlantic Ocean - 356-308 | ecosystem: Environmental > Aquatic > Marine > Hydrothermal vents | place: Atlantic Ocean: Mid... | reverse complement strand
ATCCAGAAGGCTTAACTTAACAGCGGTTACCTTAAATTCTGCACTGTACTCAACAACCTTTCATGCCCCTTAATTTTTGGCACTTTCCGTCTCAAACGTGTTAGTTGAAGGTGTCAACAAAACCGGGGGAGGTTTTTTGAGAGGTTTTGACGATCCCAGACAGAAACAGATATTATAGATACTTATGAAACTTCTAAATACATTCTTTTCATAATATCAATTTGTTCCTGAGGCGACGGATAGGACACCAAAACTGCACGCAACCGTCCGACGAAGACAAAAGCAGACCCAGAGGCAGCAGCGGATGCGCCAGCTCGTATCGCCTCCATCAAATGTGCAGTAGTACCTGCGCCACCAAGTGCCACCACAGGAATTGATAACTCCTTGGCTACTTTACTAATGATATTAAGATCATACCCTTCCCTCACACCGTCTCTTTCTATCGACTGCAGAATTATTTCACCAACCCCTTGCGTCTCTAGAAGACGCGCACAGCGAAGTACATCGACATTATTCTGAGGACTTACGGCATCATATCTATCGTGATCCAGACAAGCCACAACCGCCTGTGAACCAAAGTACGATACCATGCGAGTTACAAGTTTTTCGTTCAGCCCATGCCGACCAAGAATAAACTTCTCAACCCCGATTTTGTTTAATTTCAAAGCGTGATCAATTGTTGAAATACCACCGCCATAGGCGAGCGGCATGAAACATTCCGAAGCAAAATCACGAATGAATTCAAAATTTGGTGACCGACCGTCATGCGAGGCATCGATATCAAGAATACATAGTTCATCGACCTCCATTTCGTTGAACAACCGAACAACATTCAACGGATCGCCAACGTAAGTTCTTCGACCGAATCTCTCTGTTTTTACCAAGCGGCAATCACGATCAACGAGCAGTACTGGTATCAGCCGGAAGTTCATGATGCTGGCACTCCGGCAAAGCGAGCGAGCAATTCCACACCGAACCTATGACTTTTTTCCGGGTGAAATTGCACACCAAAAATATTGCCACGTTCAATAGCACAGGTTATCCGTGCTCCATATTCAATTTCACCCGCAATGGTGTCCGAGTCCGTACAAACCAGATGATAGGCATGATTGAAGTAATAACGATACGTTTCATTCTTTTCCGGAAACAGGAAGGTCTCCCTTCGTGGCAGCACGCGATGCCATCCGTTATTTGGAACCTTAAAAGTACTTTCTTGCGGCAATAAGATACGCCGCGCACTAGCATCAATCCAACCAAGGCCAGGCAACTCTCCTTCTTCGCTGCCATGAGCCATAAGATGCATCCCCAAACAAATCCCTAGCACTGGTACTGATCGTTCAAAAACAGCCATTTCCAGTGCCGGCACAAGTGCACTGTCATGTAGAGCTTTCATCGCCCGATCAAAGGACCCGACACCGGGAAGAATAATTCGAGACGCACTTGCGATTTGCTCCGGATCGGATGAAGAGATGGCTTCAATACCAATAAAGTCAAAAATATTGATCAACGAAGCCAAGTTGCCAACACCGTAGTCAGTAATCGTTATCATGAGATTTCTTTCATTACGATACAGTTTCGTTGCCTTATACAACTTGAATGCCACATAAACATAGACTCGTTATTGGGAGCATCATAATTACAAATACCGCCATTGAAAAGCTTCATGATATACTCTTGAGGCATGAAATCCAAAAAAGAACTTGCTACTAGAAAGTTGCCCCTTGATGCGAAAGAGCAATTGAGTAAGGCAGCGATCAAGCGCATAGAAGCCCACAAAATCCCGGAGCTTGCTGCAGAAAGGCTGGACGTCAATTGACGCACGATGTTTCGCTGGTTGTCGGCTTACCGCTATGGTGGTGAATAGGCGCTCAAGGTCAAGCCCATTCCCGGTAAACCGCCGAAACTCAGCGGGAGACAAATGCAAAAGCTTGCGAACATCATTCGCAACAAGGATCCTCTTCAGCGGAAATTCAAATATGTGCTGTAGATATTGCCGATGGTACGAACCGTGTTCCGACAAGAATTTGGCGTGCGACTGAGCGAAGTATCGGTGGGACGAACCCTGAAGCGACCAGGGTTCAGCCCGCAGAGCCCGTTGTATAGGGCCTGGCAACAGAAGCCGGAACTGATGCAGCAGTGGCGCGAAAAGGACTATCCGGAGATCTAGGCTCGTGCGAAGCGAGAAAAAGCCTTGATTTTCTTCGCAGACGAGCCGGGAGCTCGGTCGGACCATCATGCGGGCAGGACCTGGGGCCGACAGGGCAGCCCCCCTCCGGTGAAGGCAACGGGTGCGCGTTTCTCGCTCAACATAATTTCTACTATCAATGCCAAAGGGCATCTTCGGTTCATGACAGTGGATGAGTGTGTGACGGCCACCGTATTTCGGGAATTCCTCAAAAGATTGATTGCCGGTGTAGACCGCAAGAATTTCTTAATCGTAGATGGGCACCCCACGCACAAGGCAAACTCATCAAGAAGTTCGTGGCCGACAATTCCGAGAAAATTGAATTGTTCTTTCTGCGTCCCAATTCGCCTGAACAGAATCCAGATGAATTGGTCTGGGCGCATGTTAAAACTCGGGTCGGTAGAGCGACCATCCAGAACACAACCAAGCTGACGTCCGTTGATAAATACGTGATCCTAATTCCCGGCCACTTCAGGATTTGGCCAATGAGGCCAGATTTCCTGAAAAGGTGAAGCGGCACTCATAAACTATTGTACCACCTACGTCAGATTTTCCATGCTTGAATATCGGTGATTACGGGTCACGACATCGTGCAGTTGTTTCCACAAATGCTCAATACGATTGAGCCCAAGGATGATACACCGGCTGAAACATCAGCCGAAACTTGGGATGAAAAGAAAGAAAACATTTCGTAATTGCGATCTTGTGGATCATATAGTTGTCCAGAATCAAGGTGAGCCGTCGGGCGCGACGGTACTGTTTTCGCAATTCCGCCAACAACAGCACAAAGATTTCCAAATTCTTTCTGTGTCGCTCGACCAAAACCACCTTGCCTATGCGGGTATTCAAAGCGCCCGTCAAATAACGTTTCTGGTTTTATCACAGCGTTGGTTCCACGCTCTGTTGGTCTTTTAGGCTCCAGCAAGAGCCAATCCGCGGATTGAGATCAATATCAACCTCATCCACATAAAATACCGGCTCCGCTTCGCTGGCCTGCTTCAGGGCCTTCTCGATCGCCTGCATTTTCCGGTCCTTTTCAGGATCCCGAATTTCCAACGTCGGTCGTGCTCTTTCCAACGCACACCCAGTTTCGGCAGACAACGGCGAACGGTTGAAGCATGGATATATATTTTCAACTCTAGCCGGATTTGTTCGGCCAACATCGCCGATATCCAGCGGGAGCTCAGATAGCCATACACTTGTGGGAATTTTTCAATCAATTTCAGCAGACAGGCTCAGACCTCCTCGGTTACCGTTTCCATCGGCCGGCCGGGGCGTCCCGATACCAATCCTACTTCACCAAACTGCTCGAACCGGTGCAACAAGCCCCGAACCGTCGAACGGGCGGCGTGCCACAGCCGGCGGTCTCGCTTTAGCCATATCCCTCATACAGCATCAAAATGGCATTGCACGTCGGACGTAGTTGGCATCACTCGACTTCTGGACCACTTTCTTCAAACGCCGCCTGACAGGCCGCGGAAGGTTCGATATACTCATTTCTACTTCGGCTCCTTTTCCTGTAAGTCTTTTCCATTTCAACAAAACTGCTCAGGAATCCGGGCTGAAGTTCCCTAACTGATCGGGAATTTAGAACTCTTATTTGGGAACAGACCTACAATTTTGAATGACTAATAATCAGGCTGATTTGCTAGTCGTAATGTGACTCGATCAGCTATTAACAGGTATACTACATAGGACAAAACGACAGACAGCACATACAAACGCATGACATCAAGAGGAGATTCAATACCGAGAACAATCACAAGGCCAAACCCCCCTATAGTAATAATAAAACGAAGTATTTCCCATGTGAACTGAACCGATTGTTTATTACAGATCACCAAAACCAAATGCATCGGACCAGCAACAAAACGAATCACTGCAATTGGTACTGCGATCTGACAGATCTTACCAGCTAAAGCCCATTCCGGCCCAAATATGTAAGGAACTACGATGGGGGCTGAAAAATATAGTAGAAAAGCAGGCAATATTGCTACTGCCGTTAATATGAATACTATCTGACGGAATTTCTTGTTGGCAGCATCTCGAGTCTTTCGAATATACTCAGCAAAATCTCCAGTGACAACCTGCGCTGCTGCTCCTGCAACTAAGCCTACGGGAAGCAGGAGGAACCGCTCAACGAAAGCATATTGTCCTGCAACCGAAAGATCGTACAAGCCAGCAAAGGCAATGGGAACAACCGCCCCCAGCAAAGCAGACATCAGTGCACCAGGCATTGAGTAAATCGGATAGTCCCTGAATTTCCATGCAATAAACTTAGCATGGACAAGTCTTACTGGGGAGAGAAACTCATGCCAAATTCGTGGTAACCGGGTCAGAATGAAACTACTTGATGCCAAACGTGCCAGTGCATCTGCGATCACCAGCCCCAGCATGGTAAAGGAACCTAACGCCAGTACTATCCCACTCCCGACATACACACTGGACTGTATCATTTTTACTTGCGCGCTGAGCCGGTAACGTCTTTTTCGAATAATAAGATGATTGAGTATATTAAACACTCCTGCGAAACAGACCAAGATCGGGAATATCCAAACAAGCAATGCAAAATCAGGATATCTAGATCGAATCAGAGGCATTGCCAACCAAATTGCTAACCCAGTCAAAACAGCCATCGCGACGTTAAGTCGTACCGCTAGACGGAGTAATGTGCGCAGTGCAAATTGTGTTCTTGAGGCAAGGACAGCCACCTCATATCGCAACGCAGACACCATCAGAAATACATTCAAGGTGGTGACATAAATCTGAAAGATACCAAACGCTCTGTCATCATATAGTCGAGAAAGAATCGGCAGAAAAACTACAGCAATCGCTTGCGCACTTACCGAGGAAGAAACAAGCAGCGCGATATTTTTCAACATGTATATACATTGATATGATATTGTTTCATGTCCCTTTAATACTATATTGGTATTTACGGTGAAACAATAAAAACGAAAATGATATAACCATACGAAGCGCGACTTTGTGAAACGTGGCTGAACCCTATTTCATGATACTACTTAACCTTACAGTTGCATAAATTTGGCGCCGTTTCCCGCCAAAACAGCCTATATGCAGGACGAAACGCACATTCCATGGTTGATCCTGGATTTCACCAAAAGTGAAGTCCAGAAAACGGCAAGAACGGCAACGAATAGATGGATATCGCGCATGAAAAAACGGTCTCGCTGTTGGTAAAATTGGAGTCGCGAAACCAACCAACAATACCCACGGAGACCGTTCACATGAAGTGTAGCAAAGCTGCCGTTCACCGCAAGACCCACCGCATTCCCGAAGTCTGGTTCGAGGACCAACGGTTGACCTCGTACGCAGGCCTCGTGCTCTACCAGGCGCTGTTTTCCCGCATTGAGCTGAGGCGGAAATTGAACGGGTGTTTCCGCCACCTGAAGGTCAGCCCGATTTTCGGCCACGGTGTCGTGGTGTTGCTGCTGGGTTACCGCCGACTTCAGGTGATGCGCTATTACCGTGACGATCCCATGGTGCATCGCCTGTTGGGGCTCAAGCGTCTGCCGGATGTCGCCACCGTCAACCGCGCCCTGGCGGGCCTGGATGAGGCGGGGGTGGCCAATCTGCGCGGTCTGCTCCGGGGGTTGGTGCTGGAGCGGCTCGCCGGATTGGGGCTGGCCCGGGTCACGCTGGACTTCGACGGTTCCGTGCTTTCCACCGGCCGCTTCGCCGAAGGCACGGCCGTCGGCTTCAACCGAAAAAAGAAGGGGCAGCGAAGCTACTATCCTCTCTTCTGCACCATCGCCCAGACCGGTCAGGTGCTCGACGTCTGGCACCGGCCCGGCAACGTGCACGACTCCAACGGCGCCCGGACATTCATCCTCGCCTGCATCCGGCAAATCCGGGCCGTTTTGCCCAGATGCATCATCGAAGCTCGCCTGGACAGCGCCTTCTTCAGCGACGAGATCGTCTCCCTGCTTGATGCCGAAGCCGTGCAGTTCACCATCAGCGTCCCCTTCGAACGCTTCCACGCCCTCAAGACGCTGGTCGAGGACAGGAAACGGTGGCATCGACTCGACCGTCAGCGCGGTTTCTTCGAGGCGCGCTGGAAACCCGCGAGCTGGAACAACCGCTACCGTTTCCTTTTCATTCGCACCCTGAACCGGCGGCAATACAAGGGACCGGTTCAGCTGGACCTGTTCATCCCCTATGAATACGGCTACGACTTCAAGGTCATCGTGACCAACAAGCCGCTCTCTGCCCGAAAGGCGCTGGCCTTCCATCATGGCCGCGGCACCCAGGAAAACCTGTTCGCCGAACTCAAGTCTCAGTCCCAGATGGATTACATCCCCACCAGAAGGCAGGCGGCCAATCAGACCTGGGTACTCTCGGCCGCATTGGCGCATAACCTCAACCGGGAAATGCAGATGCTGTGTCATGAAAGGCAACGCAACACCACCGAAAAGCGGGCTCCGCTGTGGGTCTTCGAGCAACTCGGCACCGTGCGACGCAAGCTGATACAGCGCGCAGGACGTCTCACGCGGCCACAAGGCCACCTCACACTCACCATGAGCGCAAACCCCGCCGTCAGAGACGAGCTGTTGCATTACCTACAGACCTTGAAAGCCGCCGCATGAGCAATTCGGAACCAAAATTTATGCAATGATTAGGTTAAGCATATATTGTCTAAATAAGCATTCAAAATCGCCGTTCAGTCATGGAACTTCGGTCTCGATTCCCGATCAGTTTTGTTGAAAACACAAATACTTACAGAAAAGGAGTCGAAGTGAAAATGAATATATCGAACCTTCTGCGGCCTGTCTGGCGGTGTATTATGAAGGAAATGGTCCAGAAGTCGAGCAATGCCAACTACGTCCGACGTGCCAATGCCATCTGGATGGCTGTATGAGGGATATAGTCAAAGCTAAATACGTGATCCTAATATCAGACCACCCTATAACCTCGTCAAACTTGCCTCGTTGCCAGGGAACGGAGAAACGTCATTCATGAATACTCGCACAGCCTTCATTAATTTCTCCATGGTCTGGAATCGATGGTTTCGGGTGACGGTGTCATGCAACTGTTTCCAAAGCAACTCGATTCGATTAACCCAGGGATGGTAAACCGGCTGGAACAGCAATCGAAACTTTTCATGCACGGACAGGAAACATTTGGTCATAGCGCTCTTGTGAATCACATAGTTGTCCAAAATCAGGGTGATTCTGCGAGCTCGTCGGTATCGTTTACGCAATTCAGCCATCAACAGAATAAAGATTTCTGCATTTTTGCGATGCCATTCCACCCAAATCACGTTGCCGGTTCGTGCATTCAGGGCACCAGCAAGATACCGTTTTTGATTCTGTCCAGGCGTCGGGATCGTTGCTTGCCGGCCTCGCGGACTCCAGCACGCACCGATCCGCGGATTGAAATCGATATCGACCTCATCCACGTAGAAAACCGGCTCCGATTCGCTGGCCTTCGACAGAGCCTTGTCAATTTCCTGTATTTTCTGCTCTTTTTCCGGGTCACATATGTTCAACGTTGGTCGTGCGCGCTTCCAGTGCACGCCCAATTTCGGCAACACGCGTCGAACTGTGGAAGAATGAATGAATATCCCCAGCTCCCGCTGCACTTGCTCAGCCAGCATTTCGGACGTCCAGCGCGAGCGCAGAAAGCCATACTCATTTGGCGATTTTGCAACCCATTCCAGCAAATGCCGGCAGAATTCCTCCGTCACTGTTTCTACCGGCCGGCCAGGCGAGGCAGGAACAAGGCCCGCTTCGCCAAGCTGCTCAAAACGGCGTTTCCAGGTTCGTACCGCTGCTCGACCCGCCTTGAGCAATCGCGCTGTCTCGCTCAAACTGTGGCCATCCGCCAGCAGCAAGATGGCGTGCGCTCGACGGGCATGACGGATGTCCCGGCTTTTATGAATCACCTTTTCCAGACGCCTCCTGACAGGTCTCGGCAGCTTCAGTATACTTGTCATCGCTTCGGCTCCTTTTTCCATAAGTCTTTGCCTTTTCAACAAAAACTGATCGGAAATTGGCGCCGAAGTTCCCTAACTGATCTGGTATTTGGAACTCTTATTTAGACCGTCTGGCTGTTACACGTTACCCGTTCGAGGGTTCCGAGATCGTTGCACCGGTTCGAACAATTTAGTGAAGCAGAATTGGTACCAAAACGCCCCAGCCGACCGGTGAAAACGGTAACCGAGGAATTAGGATCACGTATTTAGATTTGCACCATCTCCCTTCAACTTCCTTCACAAAATCTACGAATTGCTTGAGTAACTACGCCAACCATATCAACAGTCATTTCTGCAAATATTGGCAATGACAAGATGCGTTCCTGCATCGCATACGCTACCGGAAAATCCTCAGGCCTGTGCCCTAGGTACTTGTAACAAGGCAGAAATGGCAATGCAGTAGGGTAATGTATCCCGGTCATAATGCCCTGCGCTGTCAAGTTAGCACGCAACGCATCTCGGTCGGGATGTTCTATGACATATAGATGCCACACGTGTTTTCTACTCGTTCCTATCATGGGAATAGTGATATCATCGATACCAGCCAACTGTGAGGTATATTCTCGAGCTCTGGCATGGCGTTTCTCGGTCCAGTCTCTCAGATGTGGCAACTTAACAGAAAGGATAGCCGCCTGCAGCCCGTCAAGCCGAGAGTTGATGCCTTCAATCTTATGTTCTCCTTTAACCAGCCCACCATGTCGAGCAAACATGGTCATTCTTTCTGCAAGCTGGACATCATTGGTCACAATGGCGCCAGCATCTCCCATTGCCCCCAAGTTCTTACCAGGGAAAAACGAGAATGTCGCAGCATCGCCGAATGTTCCAACCATCTTGCCATCAAACATTGCAAGATGTGCTTGGGCACAATCTTCGATAACCCACAAACCGTGCCTTTCGGCTATTTCCTTTATCGCATCTATGCCAGCTGGTTGCCCATAAAGGTGAACTGGAATTATTCCAACGGTACGATCCGTTACCCGTTGACGTACATCATTAGGGTCGATGGTATATGTATCGGCCTCCACGTCGCAAAACACTACTTTAGCACCTGCTTGGGTAACCGTTTCGGATGTCGATATCCAGCTCATGGCAGGAACAATCACTTCATCTCCCGGCCCCACCCCCAAAGCCTTCATAGCGATATACAATGCATCTGTACCATTAGCACAAGACACACAATGTGACACACCTACTGCAGCTGCAAACTCGCTCTCAAACTTCTCTACAAACGGCCCATGAATAAAGGCATTCTGATCTATTACAGCTTCGATAGCCGCATCGATCTCTGCCTTTAGGAACCGATATTGAGAACTCAGATCGGCGAAGGGAACCTTAGTCGCAGGCTTACTCAAGTACTCTCCTCCTCAATCAAAAGATCGTAACAATCTAGCTGGATTCCCAGCATAAACTCCTGGAGAATCTATGTTCTTGGTTACAACAGCCCCGGCACCAATTACAACATCATCACAAATCCGCACTGGTAATATCGTGGCATTTGAACCTAACAAAACGCGGTTCCCTATGACTGTTGATTTCCATAGTTCCTTTCGTCCACGAGCCGGAGAACCGCTTGAAAAAACATCATTAATAAACATAACACCATGACCTATAAAGCAATCCTCACCTATTTCCACCATTTCACATATAAAGCTATGTGACTGAATACGCGTGCGATCACCAATTATCGAATTCCTTTGAATCTCGACAAACGGACCAATAAATACATCACGACCAATCACACAGCCATAGATATTACATGGTGAAATCACGGTAACATGTTTACCGAAACTTACTCCAGAAATTCCCGACTGAACAAGTCTTTCAGGATTTTTCGAAAACTTACCTTTATCCATCACGGCGCCGCGCTCTAACAGTGATGTTTCCAACCAAATTCAGACTCCATCTACGCAATTTTGCGAATTTCCCATCACCCGTCCAAGATTCGGGTTCAAAACCAGCATTGCTCAGTAGCTCCCGAAGCGCCGTCTTTGTAAAATAATGCAAATGAGCACCATCCCAGCCATGTTCTCTCCAATATGCAATATCACGTACAGGCGCCCCAGTAAGCGGTAGTTTTCCGAAAAATAAGCCAAAGACATGTTTCAAGTAAGCGACATTCGGCACAGTTAGCACAAGACAGCCTCCGGGTTTGCAGACCCGAGCAAATTCGTCCATTGCAGCGAACACATCTACCAAATGTTCAAGAACTGCACATGCAACAACAACATCAAAACTGTTGTCCTCGAACGGCAGCGGTTCATCAGCACTTCCGACTACGAAACGGACCTTCTCCTTCAAGTGCGGAAAGTTTTTATTGAGAACCTGTCGTGCCAGCTTAACCCTTACCTCAGCCAACTCTAGTCCACTCACATAATCGAACTGCTCAGCCATTGTTATACAGAAAGCACCGGATCCACTACCCACCTCTAACATAGACCCACTCATTCCCTGAAGCAATCTGAATGTGTCGTCCAGACGCGACGGACTCATCGCATTGGGATGTGGAACAAAAGGCTCCCATACAAAATCTTTGTATTTGCGCTCGTACAATTTCTTGAGTTCAGACATTACAATTGTCCTTATCACCAATACCTAATCGGCATCGTTTGGGATGAAATCTCAGAAAGACTTCCCGACCAGTTTCCGCAGACTCATAAATTGCGGAAATTAGTTCAAGAGATCGCCGACCTTCTAAGCCATCAACCAAATTCGGGCCTCCTTCGTTTAAAGCCTTGACGACATGCTCGTAATAGGCCTTGTGACCAAAACCATATACATCAGGTGGATTAACAGAAAAGCGTGTCCGTACATCCTCGTCTTCGGGGCGAGACTCGATAAAACTCCATGTTTCGATCCTATTCACTGCAAAACCACCGATGACAACACTTCCCTTCTCCCCCAAGATCGAAATCGAACCTTCCAAATCTTGCGGACGAGTAGCAGTAGTGGCTTCAATGATCCCTAACGCCCCGGACTTGAAACGCAGAACGACAACAGCTGTGTCTTCCGCCTCAATATTTGCCAATGCTGTTCGCGTCATTGCAAAAACACTGGACACTTCGCCTAACATCCATTCCAGCAGATCCACATGGTGGCTTGCCTGATTAGTCAAAACACCGCCGTCCATAGCCCAAGTACCACGCCACGAATCTTGGTCATAATATTCCTGCTGTCGACACCAACGAACCCGAACTGTGCCCATTACCAATTTCCCAAAACGACCGGCCTCAAAGGCTTCACGCATCTTTTTGACAGGAACATTGAAACGGTTCTGTTTGATCACAAATAATTTTACGCCAGAACGATCACACGCTTTGATCATCTCGTCTGCATCAGAGAGCTTCAGAGCCATCGGCTTTTCGGTTATAATATGAGCCCCATAAGGTGCCAGCTCCGTCACATGCTTAGCGTGATTACCGCTTTCGGTCAACACAACTGCCACGTCAGGTTCTATACTACTCATCATTTCATGCATATCGACAAAATATGGAACGCCATATTCCGTGCCAATTTCATGCGCCTTTTCTTCAACAATATCACATACTCCGGCAAGTCGAGCCCCCCTGATCTGACCTTCGCCCAGCAATTTGGAATGTCGTTTCGCAATTCGTCCACAGCCTACCAACACGAATCTCAGATCATTCGATGCATGTTCTTTCATATTCACTCCTTAGTTTACTAACAGGCTGTTGAAAGAACCCATCCCTAGGCTTTTTCAACCCGGGAACGGAAAACGTGATTTCCCGTTCCCTTACATTCTCATTGACGTGTCGCTATTGAAAATGGCAGTGCATCCGTGCATCTCACACAGGCTGTCAAAAAACTGCATTTTTCAACAGCCTGCTAGGAAGTTATCCTGCCAACACGACGACACCGAAACTGGCTGGCCACCGTCCCGGCTTAGCACATCCAGGCCCTCTCTGGAGTTAGCCCGCTTCGTTGGACAGTTCAACATTTGGGGTATGAGCCCCGCCCTTGAGCTGGACATGCTGCCGCTCAAAGTTGACCGGTGACAGATAGCCCAGCGACGAGTGCCGACGATGTGGATTGTACCAACCCACGATGAACTTGAAGATGGCCCGCTCTGCCACGCCACGTGCGCGGAATGTACTCCTGTTCAGTAGCTCACATTCCAGGGTGACAAAAAAATTCTCTGCCATGGCATTGTCGACGAAGCCTCCGACACTACCCATTGAGGGGCACACTCCAGTTTAATCAAGAGTCAATCCACTATTGGATTGACTATAAACCGACCCAAAAATAATTTTCTCAAAGAACTTTGCTATATAGAACGAACCATATACAGAAAAATGGTCATCATCAGCATATAAAAATTTACCATTTTTAAAAGACATACAATTATCTTTATCACACAGCGCATCTATTGGGTCTAAAAGAACAAGTTTTGAAAACTTAATATTTTCAACATACCATCTATATACAGACATTCTTTTCAAATAAAGCTTTCTGTCCATTGTATTTCTATTTGCACTTATACCAAACACATCATAGGGCCTAGGAACAACTTCTTTTGGAAGGAAATCAAGCTCAGGGTTTTCAATCATATAGTAAATATTATTAATATGTTCCATGGATTCTATCTTTTTAATCGTCGAACGATACCCTGAAAAGTAATCATCATAAGTAAGATTGTTTTTTTCTTTTTTATTTTGTGCCAACAAACTCTCTGCTACACTCTTACTGGTAAACTTTCCCGCAACTTCACCGTGAATATATACAGGCCCCCTTGTTGCCATAACAACTTTTGTTATACGTTTATCTTCTTTTAAAATTTTCAGTATCTGTTTAATTTTATCTTGACATATCTTAACATCCTTTTCGTTTCGACCTTCCATAAAACCTATTAAAGTTGGGCAACTTGAATTTGCGATCAATAATGCTCCATAACCATATTTATTCGCTATTTCTGCCATACCAGGAAACAGTACATGAGCATGCGAATCCCCAATAATAGCAATCAATTTATCTAGATTTACGTTCTGCGCTCTACAATAATCAAAAAGCAATTGTGTTTTTAGCTTAGAACTAGCGTATTGTGTACAAATACTATCTTTCGCGGGAGTTCTATGAAATTGTATGGATAGCCCCGCCAAATAATCTACACTAGCTCTGCCAGACAAGCCTTTTTCTTTATCTATATAAACACCAACCAAACCAATCGATACCAGAACCAAAATCAAATATGGAGTGGACTTTCTAAAATACCGGAGAGGCTCTATGTATTTGTAAGTTAAAAATGCAAATGCTAGTGACGAAAAAACCGTTATCAACAAAGCACTTACACTTGGATGACGACCTAAATAAATAAAGACAAAAGAAATTAATATCCAGTGCCACAAATACAGCGGATAACTTATCAACCCTAACTTTTCAAGACCCAAGTAAGTGGGCAATTGACTATTAGCTAATATAATTAATACCGCTCCAAGCACAGGAGCTATGGCCAAGAATCCCGGATAAACCATTCTGCCATTTATAAGTAATGCACTAATAATAATAATAATCCCACCCGCAACAGCAAACAATCTATTGCTATTAACTTTTTTATTAACAAGCATCACTGCAAGTAACGACCCAGCAGCTAACTCCCAGAATCGAGTAAGTGTGTGGTAGTATGTTTCTTGAGTGTACTCAGGAGCAAAGTAAATATTAGCTATCAATGATATAAAAAAAACAAAAGCAAACAGATATACTGGATGTTTGTTAAATCTCAAAAAAAACAAAAGAATCACGGGCCACACTATGTAGTACTGCTCTTCAACACTTAAAGTCCATAGATGCAGCAAAGGCTTATAGTGGCTTTCTACGTCAAAGTACCCAACCTCGTTAATTAGTTCAAAATTTTGCCAAAATATAACACTCTTACTTACATGTTCGCCTAGTTGCTCGTATTCGGTCGGAAACAAAACAAACCAGCCTAACAACAATGAAAAAATAAGTACCGTAATAAGGGCAGGAAAAAGGCGCCGTACGCGCCTCCCATAAAATTCAGCGAGTGAAAATTCACTTTTCTGCAAAGAAAGCAACATAATTGTTGTAATTAAATATCCAGAAATCACGAAGAATATATCTACCCCAATAAACCCTCCAGGAAGTAGATTCGGAAAAGCATGATAAACAACCACCATAAGGACAGAAACACCTCTTAATGCATCGATGTCCGATCTATATGCTAAATATTTCACTTCTGGAAACTCTAACAGGTTGTTGAAAAATCTCTCTGTACGCTGGCCGAATCACCATCACCTGTGTTTTTTCGCAAGACACAATAGCCCAAGGCCCAAAATCATCCATTTTCGCCCAAAACCTGAATTTCGGGCACACGAATCCCACGCACAATACGCATAAACAGCTCCTCCAAATTGCGTATCCGAACCAGGTTGTAAGTCGCCATGGTGAGCACGAATTGAAAATCCGGCTTCGCACGGCCGATAAACCGGCTCTTGCGAAAACCACCCACGGTTTTCAACCAGCCGAAGTACCCTTCAATCCGCTTGCGTATCGCTTGGCTTTGTCCGTATCCCGGGTGGAGGGTCGTGCATCTGTCAATCACGGACGAACGCAGGGTGTCATTTTGGGCCACGTGTGGCGTATCGTTCCACTCACGCAGCACCTCCACGAATCCCCGCGTGTCGTAGTTCTATGTCTGCGCCCAGCGTGATTTGTCCCTTCACGCCGAGCGCATCCACAAAGTCAACGGCCACCTCTCGATCTGTCGTCCTCGTGGGCTGGGTCACCTTGGCCTCTACCACCAGTCCATGACGGTTCACCATTAGCGCATGGCTCAGGCAGCTCAGTTTGGCTGCCGTCCCGGCACTATTTGCGATACAGCAACGCATCCGGGTTGGTCTTCGATTCGTGCGTCTCTCACTTGCGCTGCATGCACCGAAAGTCCACAGTGGCAGTCGCCTCTGTCTCCACCGGGTGGTCCGTTCCCGTCCTTCGGTCGGTAGCTCTTGTGCGAGGCCAACGCTTCGAGGGGTGTTCCATCAACCCTGAAATGCTCTTTCGTCAGTAGGCCCGCCGCTTCGGCCTGGTGCCTGACCTCGTCAAAAAAGCGATGGGCTATCTCGCCTTCCAGCTGCTGGTTCTGGTTCTTGCTGATGGTCGAGTGGTTCCCCTTCTCGTCGTCCAGCGAAAAGCCGACTAACCAGCGAAACAGCAGATTGCAGTCCAGTTGCTCCACCAGCTGCCGGTCGCTGCGGATGGTGTGCAGCGCCATCAGCAGTTGTGCACGCAGCAGTTTCTCCGGAGCTATCAAGGGCCGTCTGTATTCGGCGTACAGGACGGCAAAATCTGCGTCCAGTCGATCCAGGGCTTTGTCTACCATCGCCCGGATGGGGCGAAGCGGATGGCCCGCCCGGACGCACCCTTCCGGAACTACCGTGCGATACAGCCTTTCCTGATACGTATCTGGGCCGCGCATCGTTCGAGATTCCTGTTCAACAGTCTGGCTGCTATTTTGGCGGATGGGAGGACTTTTTCAACAGCCTGTTTGGCCGAGGTGACGGGATTGAAAGTTAAAAGGAGTAAATCATAAAAAGTTCAGAGTTTCCCAAATCAATCTCTTACCAGGGGATTCCTCTAAATATCACATCCTTTCGAATATTAGGCTTATACTTTTCAACAATCTCAAATAATTTTCCAATAACTTCTTCTGTCAAATAGTGCGGGCTCACCCCTAAATCAATTAGTCCTTGATACGTCGGATTGTAGTAGTGTTCTTCGGCCTCTTTTCTGGGATTTGGTATGTGTTTAACTTCCACCTGGTGCCCACGTTTCTCGCCCACCTTTTTGACTAGCTCAGCCAACTCATTTACACTGAAGGTCTCCATGATCTGATTGTAAATTTGTAACTCTCCTTTTTCTGGTGGATTTTGTTCGGAGACATGTACACATTGCAGTGTGTCCTTGATGTTTATGTACCCGCGGGTCTGGCCGCCGCCTCCATACACCGTTAACGGGTAGCCCACCACTGCCTGCGTAACGAATCTGTTGACGATGGTTCCAAAGATTTCGTCGTAGTTAAAAATGGTGTTCAGCTGTTCATCGGTAACGGACTCTTCCGTCTCTATTCCATAGACCGGCCCTTGCATCAGGTCTGTTACTTTCAGATTCCACATCCGTACGCCAAACCATAGAAGGTCGGTATCCATAATCTTGGTGGTGTGGTAAAGGCTGCTGGCCTGACGGGGAAAGAGGAACTTGTCTTTTCGTTCCTTGTGCTCGATTTCCAGCCAGCCTTCTTCAATATCAATATTTGGAGTACCGTACTCCCCCATAGTACCCAGCTTGATAATATGAGTGTCGCGCGCGTAGTCACGGATGGCCCACATCAGATTGTTGGTGACCCGGAGGTTGTTCACTATGGTGATATCCGCATACCGATAATCCATCAGGGAATAGGGGGCTGAGGGCTGTTCGGCGTAGTGAATCACAGTTTCTGGAATGCCTGTGAATTCATGATCCATAGCCCAGGCATAACGCAGATCTCCAGTGAAAAGGTGGCGCATGTTGTCAGGCTGTGCCAGGTCGGAAATGACCACTTTGATTTCCTTGCCTGTCTTTTCGTGCCAGATGGCGGCGCGCTGGGGAAGAGTGGGTACCGGGTAGAGCATGCCAGCATCCAATTCGGTACAGGCGTTGCGCCGGAAATAGTTGTCCACCACTGTGACCTGATAGCCACGCTGGGAAAAATACATTGCTGTGGGCCACCCCAAGTAGCCGTCGCCTCCGAGGATCAATACATGGCTCACTTTTTCTCCTCCTTGTCACCCGGCCAGTATCTTCGTGCTGTTGATTCGGTAGGTTCGCCCAGCAGGCTGTTCTCCAACAGAAAGTTACGCAATGCATCATGATCAAGAGGTTGCTCATTTGCCGATATGTAGGGATTATCGACGGTTGTATCAACGAGATATTGATAGTTGTAATCGATGTCGTGGTAGATACCACGGAAAGCCGGCAACACGGAAAAATAGTCGGGTAATTCCACGGACCTTCGCGTCTCTTCTTCACTCATCAGCTCTTCATAGAGTTTTTCTCCCGGCTTTGTGCCAATTTGGGTGATTTCGATCTGTTCAGGTGTATAACCATAGTGTGGAGCAAGCTCGTCGATCATCACACGAGCCAGGTCGACGATCCGTATCACGGGCATCTTGGTAATAAAAACCTCGCCTCCCCGAGCAAGACAGGCCGAATCGATCACCAGCCGCACTGCCTGTCCAATACTCATCACAAAGCGGGTCATATCGGGGTGTGTCAGGGTCACTGGCCCTCCTTGGGCAATCTGGTTATGAAAAATCGGAATCACTGATCCGCTAGACCCCAACACATTGCCAAATCGTGTAGAGGCGAAAACGGGTCCATTGCACCGTTTGTTGCTGTTGGCTGCTGTCATCAGCCGCTCTCCCATAAGCTTGGAAGTACCCATGACACTGGTGGGATTCACGGCCTTGTCTGAGCTGGTAAAGATGACCGTTTCAACCTGGTTTTGGCTGGCTGCGAAGATCACATTCTGGACGCCATGGATATTGGTCTGCACCGCCTGTTCGGGAGAACGTTCAGAAAGAATGACATGTTTGAGCGCAGCAGCATGAAATACGATATCGATACCGTGCATGCGTCGGCTCAATTCGTCCCGATCACGCACGTCTGCAACGAAAAAGCGCGCTCTAGAATCTTCCAACCACTCCTGGTCTAGGAAAAAGAGCTGGCTTTCATTGTTGTCGATACCGATGACTTCTGCCGGATCGTAAGCAGGATTAGTGAGCAACTGGCGTACCAGCTCCGCCCCCACGGTTCCGCAAGCACCGGTGACCAGTATCCTTTTATCGTTAAATCCGGTTTCCCGGGGCATATTCATTTCTCCTTCAGGAGTTGTTGGAGGGGATCAGCCATTTTCAAGAAAGTAATCCACCGTGCGCTCCAATCCCTGTCTAAGACTGGTTTCTGGCTGCCATCCCAAGCGGATCCTGGCCTTGGTGGTATCGGAGTAGTTTCTCTTGACGTCACCCACACGTGTTTCGGTATGGACGACTTGGATTCCTTTGAAGCCTCGGCGTTCGAGAACCTGGACCAGTTGCTCCGCCATCTCTCCAACGGTGGTTTCCCGGCTGGTGGCGATCTGAAAGGTCTCACCCCCAACGTCCGACATAGTTGCAGCCTGAAGCACGGCTTTTATTAGATCGTCGATGTAGATAAAATCTCGAGTCTGACTACCGTCTCCATAGATTTCAAGTGGTTTCCCTTCAAGGGCACGACGGATGAATTTTGCTACCACGCTGTTCTTGTGCACAGACCCCGGACCATAAACGTTGCCGAAACGCAAGGCGACTGTATCAACCCTAAAGCTCTTGTGATAGGCAGAGCAGTATCCCTCTCCAGCAAGTTTGCTGGCACCATAGGGTGAAACCGGGTGAGGGGGAAGTTCTTCATGAATAGGTGGCTCTACCTCACCAGCTGGAGCGCCGCTGGACGCGAAGATGAAGCGGGGCACATTATTCAAACGTGCCGCCTCCAGGTAATTGAAGGTACCAATAACATTGGCGAGGCAATCGGAGCGCGGATCTTCCACCGATGGACCGACACCGGTATTGGCGGCAAGATGCACAATTACGTCTACGCCTTTAACCACAGCATGAGCGAGCTGTTCATCAAGAATGTCACCCACCACCAATTCCACACCGTGTGGCCCTTCTTCAATTCTGCTGCCATCGATCTCGCGAAAGTTACAGACCATGGACAAGTCTTGGCGTGTCCCAGTACTCAGATTGTCCAGAACACGGATATGATGCCCTCCCTCGCTTTCAAGCGTACGGATTAGACTGGTACCGATAAATCCACAGCCGCCTGTTATCAGCCATTTCAAAATAGTTCCTTCTCCATTTGTTTGTGTAGAAATTTCACTCTTTTCTTGCAGGAACTTCATAACCTTCTCTTCTGCAAAGCAATTCTTTTTCAGCTTCACGCAAATCAGCTATTACCATTTCCCGCACCAGTTCACAAAAACTGGTATGGGGTGTCCACCCCAGTTTTTTTTGAGCTTTAATGGGATCGCCAAGCAGCGTTTCGACTTCGGTTGGACGGAAGTAGCGGGGATCGACTTCGACGATGAGCCTTTCCTCCTCACCCATCTCTACTCCCCCGTGGGGAGAGGTGGCAAGCCAGTAGCCTTTTTCATCTAAGCCTTCACCTTCCCACCAAATTTTCATATCTAAAGCTTCGGCGGCGGCGTTGACGAAGTCGCGCACGCTGTATTGTTCTCCGGTAGCAATAACGAAGTCCTCTGGCTGGTCCTGCTGCAGCATCAGCCATTGCATCTCGACATAGTCACGGGCATGGCCCCAGTCGCGTTTTGCATCAAGGTTTCCCAAGTAGAGTCGGTCCTGCAGGCCCAGCTTGATGCGTGCCAAGGCGCGAGTGATCTTTCGGGTAACGAAGGTCTCGCCGCGAATGGGGGATTCGTGATTAAAGAGAATGCCGTTGCAGGCGTACATGCCGTAGGCTTCACGGTAGTTCACCGTGATCCAGTATGCGTAAAGCTTGGCGACTGCGTAGGGGGAACGAGGATAGAAAGGCGTTTTTTCGGTCTGAGGCACTTCTTGAACCTTGCCGAAAAGCTCTGATGTGGATGCCTGGTAGAAGCGGGTCTTTTTCTCTAGACCCAGAATACGGATGGCTTCAAGAATACGAAGTGTTCCCAAGGCATCGGAATTGGCCGTGTATTCAGGTTCTTCGAAAGAGACCGCCACATGGCTCTGTGCAGCCAGGTTATAGATCTCATCCGGCTGCACCTGTTGGATAATGCGAAGCAGGCTTGAGGAGTCTGTCATGTCTCCGTGGTGGAGAATGAAGCGGCGCTCCTGTTCGTGCGGATCCTGATACAAGTGATCAATCCGATCCGTGTTGAAGAGGGAGGTGCGGCGCTTGATGCCGTGCACCTCATAGCCTTTGTGCAACAGGAAATCGGCCAGATAGGCGCCGTCTTGGCCGGTGATCCCGGTAATAAGGGCAACCTTCTTATCCTTCATCGTTTTTCCTATTTTTTAAAAATCTCAATTGATGAATATTTTTCCAATTCAATGACAAATAAGCCGAGCGACGTAGCCAAAACTGATAATGATCAAGCTCTTGTAACAATAACCCACTCAAGAATACCCAAATCACTTCCATTTAGGCATTATCACCGGAAAGGGTTTCTCTGACACGAAACATAAACTCGGCAACGAATGCCGACAACAACGCCAAAATGAACGCCAGAAAACCACCCGCAGAGACGATCATCTTGTATTGCGGCTTGTTTGGCATTGGATCAACCAAAGCTTGTTGGTCGATGGTTACTGCCTTGATCTTCTTTTCGTCAATATGGATGGACTTGAGGTGCTGTAATTTTTCTTCAAGTTCTCTCAAGCCGTTTACGAACGGCTCGATATCTTTTCGGGATTCCAGGGCAGCGATTTCTGCCTTGAGGGTTTTAACGCCTTTAAAATAACCCGATAGTTTTTGGTTGCCGATCAGTTCTGCCGGATCGGTTTTATGATCAAGCAAAGGGTTTTCAATAATTCGCAGTTCAGCAGCGATATGCAATTGCTCTTGCAACCTGGTTAACTGATCCTGGAGGTTTTTCTTTGCCGTGTTCTTTTTGATGTTTATTTGCGATTCGATTTCGCGGATTTGCTTTGATATTTCACCACGAATTGCTCTTGTATAGTCCGTGACGGTTTGGCGATTAGCCAGTTTTATCAGATCATCAAGCCACTCTTTGGCCCATTTTGCGCTTGGCGCTTCGAGTGAAACTTTTACGCGATTGGGTTCTTTTCTTTTGTTTCGGTTGATCTTTATTCTGTCGTTGAATTCGTTGAAAAAAATCGAATTTTTTTCCTTCTCTGTATATTCTTTTTGTTTTCTTGGCCTAAGTTTTTTCAGAAGATTTCTCTCGTCAAAATAGTTTTTTCGCAAAGAGTATGATTTGAGATTAATCAAATAGCTATTGTATATGGTTTCTGGTGTGAATATGTTTGCGAGTTTGTTCAGCTCCTGAATATCCGCGAGTTTGTTCAGCTCCTGAATATCCGCGAGTTTGTTCAGCTCCTGAATATCCGCGAGTTTGGGCGGAAGCAGTATTGCCTCTGCCCGGTAATACCGTTTGGCCATGGCCAAATATCCGATGACCAAAAACATGACAACCATGAATACAGTTATGACAAGTCGACGGTGACTGTGGATTGTTATCCAAAGATCGATCAGGCTGATTTCGTCTTCAACCGGCGTCTGTTCGATGATGATGGGATTTGTGATGGTTCTGATTTCTTTTTCCTGACTCATTGCTATTTCCGTGGAATTACGGTGATTTTCCAACTGTGTTTGGGCACGCTACCGCCCTGCCGGGTGCAGTGCCAGCATCTGTTCAAATATTGGCCAGTTGTGCGCCACGGACTGGTTGAATCCGTGGTGTTTTCCTGTTTGCGCTTCTTGTTGGCGCGATTAGATTGAGCGTCCTTTTCCAATTGTTGATGCGAAGCGGTTTCCGAGTTTGGTCAAAAGTAGCTAATAGCTAGCCGAAAGGGGTCCAGCCATTCTCTGCTTATTCGTCACCAAGGTCCCTAGGTCAGATGCAAGCTATCTGGCCGGAATCCGGGTCAACTCCAGAGATCTGGTTTCCCCGGATTTCGTTTTGCTGCATCCAGGCTACTGGGAGCATTGCCGCTCGATGCTGGCTACCAGTAGCAAGTATCGGTGGGTCCGCTTCGCTTGACCCACCCTACGGGGGTTATTTCGTTCAGTTTTCTCCTAGTTCGGTGTTGAATTCGGTTTCATTCGCCTTCGGCATGTTTCAGGTCATGGATTGCGAGTGTCGTCAGGGTGTTCTTGCCGACGATGTCCAGCAGTACGGCGACGCGGTCACTGCCTTTTGTGGCCTGGAAGATGCCCTGCAGGCCGGTGAGGGGGCCGTTCATGACGGTAATGGGATCGCCTGGCTTGAACAGAGGTTCCGGTGGCCGTTGCAGGCCGGTTTCGTCCTCACGGCCATGCAATTCGCGTACCAGTTCATCAGGGACAATGGCGGGTATGCCGCCGAATTCCACCAATCGGGATACGCCGATGGTGGAGCGGATGGGTGCCCAGTTGTCGGTGCGAGTATTCAGGTGAATGAACAGGTAGCGCGGGAAACAGGGTTCGATGATTTGCCGGTAGCGGCCGCGCTGGCGCCGGGTTGCAGCCATCAAGGGCAGATAGGTGGAATATCCCTGGCGTTCGAGGTGTTCAACGGCTTGTCGTTCCATGCGGGGCTTGGTGAAAATCAGGTACCAGTTTCGTTTGTTTTCAGGCTTCATCATTATCGATTTTCCGCATCCCTTCCCTGAATTGCACGCAGGTCTTGCCGGATTGTGGCCATCTCGTTTTCGAGGTGTTTGATATTTTTCTGAACCTCGTTCAGATAACGTTCTGCCGCCCTGGATAGTTCCATCAGGCCCCTGCTGGTGAGGGAATACTGGTAAGGGATGCGGGGAGGATGACGCAGCAGCTTTTTGACAGTGACAAAACCCTTTTCAGTCAGATACTTGATGCTTTTGTTGACCATGCCGAGGCTGATGTCGAGTTGCCTGGCGATATCTCGTTGACTGAGATGGGGAGAGGTCTCAAACAACTTGAGGAACTTGTAGAGGATTTCATCCTGCATGCCCACGGTTCTTCCGTGCGTTCAATGTTTGAACGTAAATCTATCCCAATGCAGGGAGGGTGTAAATAGCTGAATTTGTTGTTATTGGATTTGGTGTGTGAATTGTGTCACGAACATATCAGTATGGATTTTGGGGTGCAAGGGTTGATTCATGAATTTTTCGTATTGTTTGGATTTTTTGTTTGTTTTCCGGTTGTTGCGGATGTAGTGGATGGTGCGTGGGGCGTAGGCTGTTTTCCCCATCATCCCGGTCCCCCCCTCACCCCGGTCCCCCTCACCCCAACCCTCTCCCCCAAAGGGGGAGAGGGGGTTCCGTGTTGCCGACTGTTTCCTGGTCCCTCACTCTGTTCTTCGGCTATGGCTGCCAGCTACTCGATACCAGCTACCTGTGTTTGGTGGGTCCGCTGGGCTTGACCCACCCTACGAAGGGGGTGTCAGGCGCGATAGATTGTTTCCCCCTCACCCTACCCCTCTCCCCCGGTCACGGGGGAGAGGGGACCCTACGTTCAGGGGCAGGATCCGGGAGGCCGAGGGCGGTGGTTTCGATGTGGCGGATTTCGTCGCGGAGGCGGGCGGCGGCTTCGAATTCGAGGTTTTGGGCGTGTTCGAACATTTGTTGTTCGAGTTGGCGGATTTTCTTTTGCAGTTCGTCGGGGGTGAGGGTGGCGTAGGTGAGGGTTTCCTCGGCGACTTTGACGAATTTTTGCGCACTGGGGGCGGCGGGGCCGTAGGCGCCTTCCATGATGTCGGCGACGGCCTTGGTGATGGTGGTGGGGGTGATGCCGTGGGTTTCGTTCCAGGCGATCTGTTTTGCGCGGCGGCGTTCGGTTTCGTCGATGGCGCGTTGCATGGATCCGGTGACGGCGTCGGCGTAGAGGATGGCGCGGCCGTGGGCATTGCGGGCGGCGCGGCCGATAGTCTGGATCAGGGAGCGGTCGGAGCGCAGGAAGCCTTCCTTGTCGGCGTCGAGGATGGCGACGAGGGAGACTTCGGGGATGTCGAGGCCTTCGCGCAGGAGGTTGATGCCGACGAGGACGTCGAATTCGCCGAGGCGCAGGTCGCGGATGATCTCGATCCGCTCGACGGTGTCGATGTCGGAGTGCATGTAGCGCACCCGCACGTCGTGCTCGGCAAGGTAGTCGGTGAGATCCTCGGCCATGCGCTTGGTGAGGGTGGTCACCAGCACCCGTTCGCCGGCGGCGGTGACCTTGCGGATCTCCGAGAGCAGGTCGTCCACCTGGGTGGTGGCTGGGCGAACCTCGAGGGCCGGGTCCACCAGGCCGGTGGGGCGGACCACCTGTTCGATGACGGCGCCGGCGTGGACCTCCTCGTAGGGGCCGGGGGTGGCGGAGACATAGATGGTCTGGGGTGCCAGGCGTTCGAATTCCTCGAACCTGAGGGGCCGGTTGTCGAGGGCCGAGGGCAGGCGGAAGCCGTATTCCACCAGGTTCTCCTTGCGGGCGCGGTCGCCGCGGTACATGGCACCGAGCTGGGGGATGGTGACGTGGGATTCGTCGATCACCAGCAGGGCGTCGTCGGGCAGATAGTCGAGGAAGGTAGGCGGCGGCTCGCCGGGGGCGCGGCCGGAGATGTAGCGGGAGTAGTTCTCGATGCCGGAGCAGTAGCCCATCTCCTGCATCATCTCGATGTCGAACCGGGTGCGCTCTTCCAGGCGCTGGGCCTCGACCAGCTTGTTGGCGGCGCGGAGCTGTTCCAGGCGTTCGGCCAGTTCCGCCTTGATCTGATCGATGGCCTGGAGGATGGTTTCCCGGGGCGTGACGTAGTGGGTCTTGGGATAGATGGTCAGGCGCGGCACCTTGCGCAGCACCTCGCCGGTGAGGGGGTCGAAGTAGCTGAGCTGCTCGATCTCGTCGTCGAACAGCTCGATGCGCACGGCGTCGCGCTCCGACTCGGCCGGGTAGACGTCGATGATCTCGCCGCGCACGCGGTAGGTGCCCCGCTGCAGCTCGGTGTCGTTGCGGGTGTACTGGAGTTCGGCCAGCCGGCGCAGGATCTTGCGCTGGTCAATGCGATCGCTCCGATCCAGGTGCAGGACCATGTTGAGGTAGGCGGCGGGATCTCCGAGGCCATAGATGGCGGAGACCGTGGCCACGGTGATGGTGTCGCGGCGCTCGAGCAGGGCCTTGGTGGCCGACAGGCGCATCTGCTCGATGTGCTCGTTGATGGAGGCGTCCTTCTCGATGTAGGTGTCGGTGGAGGGGACGTAGGCCTCCGGCTGGTAGTAGTCGTAGTAGGAGACGAAGTATTCCACGGCATTGTGCGGGAAGAAGGCCTTCATCTCGCCGTAGAGCTGGGCCGCCAGGGTCTTGTTGTGGGCCAGGATCAGGGTCGGGCGCTGGAGTTCCTGGACGACGTTAGCGATGGTGTAGGTCTTGCCCGAGCCGGTGACGCCGAGCAGGGTCAGGCCGGCCTCGCCGGCACGCAGGCCCTCGACGAGGCGGCGGATGGCCTCGGGCTGGTCGCCGGCGGGCTCGTAGGGGGCCTGGAGCTGAAAAAGTCGGGTCATGGCATTCTGTGACTGGCGGGAATCGAGTATGATATCAGGGTTTTACGCCCACATCGCAACAGGAACAGCAGCTTGGACATCCGCCTCTCCGACCGGGTTCAACGGGTCCGCCCCTCCCCCACCCTGACCATCACCGCCCGCGCAAACGCCCTGCGCGCCGAGGGTCGGGACATCATCGGCCTGGGCGCCGGCGAGCCCGATTTCGACACCCCGGAGCACATCAAGGACGCCGCCATCAAGGCCATCCGCGCCGGTTTCACCAAGTACACCGCCGTGGACGGCACGCCGGAGCTCAAGCAGGCCGTGATCGACAAGTTCCGGCGGGACAACGGGCTGGAGTACACGCCGGAGCAGGTGCTGGTCTCCTGCGGGGGGAAGCAGAGCTTCTACAACCTCTGCCAGGCGGTGCTGGACGGGGGCGACGAGGTGATCATCCCGGCCCCCTACTGGGTCTCCTACCCCGACATGGTGCTGCTGGCCGACGGCCAGCCGGTGATCGTGGAGACCGGCATCGGAGAGCGGTTCAAGATTACGCCGGAAAAGCTCGAGGCCGCCATCACCCCGCGGACCCGGCTGCTGGTGCTCAACAGCCCGTCCAACCCCACGGGCATGGTTTACAGCCGCGCCGAGCTGGCGGCGCTGGGCGAGGTGCTGCGGGCGCACCCGCAGGTGCTGGTGGCCAGCGACGACATGTACGAGCACATCTACTGGGCGGACGAGCCCTTCGCCAACATCGTCAATGCCTGTCCGGATCTGTACGAGCGGACCATCGTGCTCAACGGCGTCTCCAAGGCCTATTCCATGACCGGCTGGCGGATCGGCTACGCCGCCGGACCTGCGCCTTTGATCGCAGCGATGAAGAAGATCCAGTCCCAGAGCACGTCCAATCCGGCCTCCATCTCCCAGGCGGCAGCCACCGCGGCGCTCAACGGTGGGCAGGAGTGCATTCAGGTCATGCTCGAGGCCTTCAGGGCCCGTCACGCCCGGGTGCAGGAGCTGCTCAATGCCATCGAGGGGGTGACCTGCCTGCCATCCGAGGGGGCCTTCTACGCCTTTCCCGACATGCGGGGGTTCATTGAACGCCTGCCGGGCATCGAGGACGATCTGCAGCTTGCCGAGTACCTCATCGAGGAGGTGGGCGTGGCGCTGGTGCCGGGATCGGCGTTCGGCAGTCCGGGGTTCATGCGATTGTCGTTTGCGACCAGCATGGAGAATCTGGAGGAGGCAATCGGGCGAATTGCGAGGGTGGCGGGAGGATAGTTTTTACCCCCTCACCCCAGCCCTCGGCTCAGGCTTCCTGCTTCGCCCTACCTTCTGCGTCCATGCAGTCGTCTCCCCACGTTGTGGGGGAGAGGGGGTGTCGAGTCCAATCGGCGTGTGGAAGAGAGAATCGGATTTTTCCTACAGGTTGTGACGTGAATGGCTGACAGATCCGGCAGGCAGGCAACGGTATCGTATTGCCCAACAAGGACGTGGGGGTTGACAGGGACGTCTCCTCATTCGAACGCCCGGTAGCCGTGATGGTGCCGGGTGTTTTCTATTCGGATTGCGGTGTTTCGTGATGCAGGCCCAATTCACGGGCGACGGCGGCAAGCCGCCGGTCCCGTGTCCACAGCCTCGCGAAGTCGGCAAGGGCGGTTGCGGCGAGAAGATGGACGTCGATGTATCCAATCCCGCGTCCCATCAATGCGTGTTTCTCGATAAAGACGAGCGCTTCCGTGTCATCGGCAAGGTGTTCGTCTCCCTGCCGGAAGTGATCGATCCAGATCGACGCATCGACGAGAATCACGCAGGCTCGGACCGGCGACGCGGTACGGATCGCAATTCGGGTTCGGTTCCACCCGGTTTGGCCAGACGACGTGCGCTTTCCCGTTCGATGAGGGCTTCGAGGCCCTCCCGCACCAGGGCGGTTTTCTCGCGGATCCCGGTGAGGCGTTGGGCTTCGGCGAGGAGCTGATCATCGATGTTGAGGGTGGTTCGCATCATGGTCTCCGGAAAGCATGGGGATGCACATGATTTCACATCCTTTGATGCGGGTTGTTGTGCATGAGTGATGTCAGGATATTCCTACGTGATGTGACCGTGATGGCTGACAGCGCCGCCAGGGGGCCTGCGCTATAGTTCATTGCAACAAGGATGTGGGGGGTTGACATGGATGTCTTCACTTCGGCTTCCCGGTGCCGGCAGGGTGTCGGTACCGGGAGCTTCTTCCAAGACAAGTCTTTCTTCGCCGGCCGTCCGGCCAGTGGGTTCACGCTCATCGAAATCGTGGTGACGTTGGCCGTGGTGGCCATCGTGAGCCTGGTGGCATTTTCCTCATTGCGGCCCCTTCTGGCCGAGAACCGGATCGTGGTGCGGGTGAACATGCTCTCGGGGCTGTTGCAGATGGCGCGCTCGGAGGCCATCCGGTGCAATACCGATGTGGTGATCTGTCACAGCCGGGATGGCCATTTTTGTGACCGGGAGGATGACTGGAGCGAAAACTGGCTGGTGTTCGTGGATGCCAACCGGAATCGGTGGCGGGATGCACAGGAGCGCATCGTGGCCTTTCAGCAGGCGCCCGGCAACGGCACCCGGGCCGAATACCGGGCCTTTGGTTCCCGCCATTATCTGACCTACCGGCCAGACGGGCGGACGCGGACCAACGGGACGTTCACCATCTGTCATCCGGGGTTTCCGGCACTCTCAAGGGCAGTGATCGTGACCAAGTCGGGGCGGCCGCGGATCAGCCGCGAGGGACCGGGTGGCCGGGCGTTGCGGTGTGGGACGTAGGAGTAGGATTCGTCCTACAGGATTTGCCGAATCGTCCGACAGCATTGGTGCGGCGGGTTGGCTATAGTTTCCGTCAACAAGGATGTGGGGGGTTGACACGGAGGTCTCTACATCGATGCCCGGTTTCCGAAATGCAGGCCGGGCATTTTTTATGGGTTATCGAACATTGACACATTATTATCATGGCATCAGATGGAATTATAGGCATTTTGTTTATATACTACCTATAACCATGAAACGCCTCGATCCCAGCCTCCAGTTACTCTATGCCGAGTTGCTTCAGCGTTGTCTTGCGGCCATGCCCAATCCGCGTGGCGTTACCTTTGCTCCCAAGGTCATCAAGGGGCGACGGTACTGGTATCTGGAGCTGGTGGTAGGCAGCACTCGCCGTCAGTTCTCCCTGGGGCCGGAAACCCCCGAACTCCTCACCCAAATCCAAAATCAGAAGGATTTCCAGACACAGGCCCGGGAAGATGCTGCCGCCCGGGAAACGCTCGTGTCGCTGCTGGCAAAGGGAGGCTTGATGGTGCCGGGCTTTGCGGAAGGCCGGGTACTCGAAGTCTTGTCACAGGGCGGGGTCTTTCTGGCTGGCGGCACGCTGGTTGGCTCGATTGCGTTTCCCCTGATGGGCAACATGCTGGGCGTGCAGTGGGAACACGAGCTGTACCAGACCCAGGATGTCGACATCGCCAGTCCACGACGAATCGAGGTCGTCTTCTCACCTGATGCCCCGGATCTGGAAACATTGCTGCTGGAATCGGGCATGGGTTTCTTTCCGATCCCGGCCCTGGATCGCAAATCGCCTTCAACCAGTTACAAGATCCGCAATCAATCCATGCAAGTGGATGTATTGACCCCGATACAGGGCCGCCCCACTGGCCAGCCGGTTTACCTGCCACACCTGAAATGCCATGCCTATCCGGTGCGGTATCTTGAGTTTCTGCTTGAGGATACGCAGATTGTGGCCGTTCCCTTTCGTTCCGGTTTTCTCGCCAATATTCCCGCGCCTGCACGATATGCCCTGCACAAACTGGTGGTGGCTGCGCGCAGGCCGGCCTCGCAAGCCACCAAGACCGGGAAGGATCGGCAGCAGGCGCAACAGTTGTTTGAGATGCTTCTTGAAGAACGGCCCGGCGATGTCTGGCTGGCACTGGAAGCGGTGCGCAAAATGCCGAAAGGTTTCCGCAACGCATTGCAGGACGGTATCCGAACGCTGCCGGATGATCTGGCCAGGCCGATTTTCGAGCATTGGCCGGCAAGATGAAAGCGTTCTGCAGTGGAGGCTGAATGACTGTCGCGGCGGGGGCGCCGCTCCTACGGGTGTTGAGCAACCCGTCACACGTGCCTGGCCAGTTTTTGGAAGGTGAGGTACTTGTGTTTTGGAAACGGGGGTAATCGCGGCTTGCGCCGCTCCTACAAGTGGGGTTTGGCGGCTTTTCGGAAGGTGAGGTGCTTGTGGCCGAGGTAGCTGGTGACGGCGGGGACGGCGAGGCCGATGGCGTGGGCGATTTCCTCGCCGTGCCAGGTGAAGCCGATGGCGGGGAAGGCGTATTCGGCCAGGCCGATGCTGATGCCCCAGACCTGGGCCAGGGCCAGGATATTGACGAAGACGAACCAGGCCATTTCGTGGGCAGGATGCTTGCCGCTGGGTTCGAAGACGGTGAAGCGGCTGAGCAGGTAGGCGGTGGCCATGCCGACGAGGTAGGCCCAGAACACGGCCCAGCCGTATTCGACGAACTGGCTGAAACCGATTCGGGAGAGAAAGTTTACGCCGGCCGCGAGCCCGCCCACCAGCAGGAAGCGCAAAAACTGCGGGCTCAGCACCGCGTTGCGTCCTCGTCGAGCATGGCGGCCAGGCGCTTGCCGAGCTGGACGCTCTCGGAGATGGAGCGGTCATCCGGGTAGTAGTGGGAGGTGTCGGCGATGTAAAGGCCGGGCACGGCGGTGCGAATGTCTGGCAGTTTCTTCGCAAAGCCCGGCTCGCAGATGGGCTGGGCGTGGCCATAGCGGGAGACATTGACGGCGATGATGTCCTCATCACGCAGGGCCGGATTGATGCGCTTGAGGTAGCCGGTGGCTTCCGCCACGAAGGCCTCGTCCGGGGCGGCGAACTTCTCGTGCTCCCGGGGCAGATAATAGGGCACATAGACGATATGCGGCTTCTGGCCGGTGAGGTTGGAGTATTCGATGATGCCGGGGATCGCCATGTCCGGATCGGCGACGTTGAGCCAGAAGTTTTCCGTAACCGGCCGGCGCAGCTTGTAGATCAGGCAGACCACGCCGATGTTGTTGATGCCGGCATAGCGGGCCTTCTCGGCCTCGGGCAGGCAGTGGGCGATGCGCGGCATGAAGGGCAGCGGAATGGTGCTCACGACACGCTCGGCGACGGCCTCCCCCGCCGGTGTCGCCAGGCGGAAACCGCCCTTCTCGTCCCGTTCGATGCCCGTGACCGGTCGCCGCAGGTGGATGCGCCCGCCCGCCGCCTCGATGGCGGTCTGCCAGGCCTTCAGCATCGTCTCGGAGCCACCCACGAGATAGCCCATCTCCTCCTGCATGAGGCTGCGCCGGGAATTGCCCACGCGCCGGATGCGCGCCCAGATCCAGGCGGCGGAGAGGTTGTCGGTGAAGTGGTGGAACTTGAGCCGGAACAGGCGCTCCCACAGCACCCGCCAGGCCTCCTCGCCGATCCAGCGGCGGATCCATTCCACCGCGTTCACTTCGTCCAGGTCCTCCCAGCGGCGGCGTTTCGCCGACAGGAACATGTGCAGGCCGTAGCGCAGCCGCGAAGCCAGGCTGATACGGGAGAACTTCAGCAGGGCCACGGGGTTGCCCCATTCGTGCAGGCGGCCTTCGTGGTAGTAACCCATCTTCGTCGGAGACCAGCGCAGCCTGTCGGCGATGCCCAGGCGTTCCAGCTCGTCGAACATGGGCTGGTCGGGCTTGCAGATGAAGTGGTAGTAACGCTCGATGCTCAGGCCATCGAAGTCGAAGTGGGCGGACATGCCGCCGAGGCGATCGTCGGCCTCGTAGAGATCGACCACATACCCCCGATCCAGCAGATCCAGCGCACAGGCCAGGCCCATCGGCCCGGCACCGAGCACGGCGACACGTTGTGGCTCAGAAGCGCGGGACATGGCGGGAATACTCGGGGTGGTTGAAGGTTTCGTCGATGGCCTGGACGAAGGGCGTGGGCGTGACGCCGAAGATCCCGGGCCAGTCGATCACCTCGAACTCGTCGGCCGCCACCAGGGCCCTGAGCTGATCGGTGGTGAACGGCGGATTGGCCGAGAACAGGCCGAAGGTCTTGAGCAGCAGCCAGAACAGGCTGTAGGGAATGGGCAGGATCACGGTCTTCGCCTTCACCGCCTTGCGGATGGTGCGGATGATGTCCACGTAATGGATCTTCTCCTGCCCGGTGATGTTGTAGATGACGTTGTGCGGGCCGTGCTCTATGCTCGAGGCGATCATGCGCACGAAGTCGCGCACGTAGAGCGGCTGGCGGATGATCCTCCCCCGCCCCGGCACGGGGAACACCGGCACCCGGCGCATGAAGCGCGACAGCCAGCCCAGGTGCTTGCGATCGAACCAGCCGAACATGAGGGTGGGCCGCAGCATGGTGTAGGGAATGCCGCTGTCGAGCACGATCCGCTCCTGGGCCTTCTTGGTTTCGGTGTAGTCGTCCTTCGCCACCGATTCGACCACCGAGGAGCTGATGTGCACGATGTGGGGGATGCGGTGCTGCTGCATGGTGGCGATCACCTGCTTCGCGGACTCGATGTTGTTGCGAACGAAGTCCTGCGAATGTTTGGAACCGATCTGGGCCTGGAGCATGACCACCACGTCACCGCCGGCGAAGGCGTCCTGCCAGGCACCGGGTTCCGAGACATCGGCCTCGATGCAGGTGATGTCCGGGTGCAGCGAGCGCAGCAGTTCCAGGTTCTCGTGGTACTTGTCGATGGCCACGATGTTCGTGTAGCCCTGGGCCTTGAGCTCGATGACCAGGTTCTGGCCGACGAGGCCGGCGGCGCCGGGGAGGAGGATTTTGGGATTGTCTTCGGGTTTGGGCATGGGTTTGTTTCGGGTTGCAAACGGCGAATCGCGGCGAGGGCGCCGCTCCTACAGTTTCAGGCGCTTGAAGATCGGTTCGGGGATGGCCTTGATGATGGCCATGATGGGGCGCCAGAACCAGGGCAGGTAGACCACGTTGCGGCGGCGTTCCACGGCGCGGACGATGCCACGAGCGATGACTTCGGGGCCGACCCACAGGGGTCCCTTGGGGAAATCGCGGGTCATGGGGGTGTCGACGAAGCCGGGCTTGATGGTGAGCACGTGCACCCCGTCGGGATACAGGCGGTTGCGCAGGCCCTGCAGGTAGATGGCCAGGGCGCCCTTGGCCGCGCCGTAGACGAAGTTGGACTGGCGGCCGCGATCGCCGGCCACCGAGGCAATGGCGGCCAGCGTACCGCTCCCCTGCTCCCGCATCACCGGTGTCAGCCGGGTGAGCAGGGAGATGGGGCTTAGGGCATTGACGGTCAAGTTCTCTCGCGCCTTGTCGAAATCGGCCTCTTCGGCCCGCTGATCGCCGAGGATGCCGTGGGCGATCAGCGCCACGTCAATCCGGCCGAGCCCCTCGCGCGCCTTCGCCACCAGTTCCGGGTGGCGTTCGAAATCGGTCAAATCGCAGGCGAAGGTTACCACGTCAGCCGCGCCCAGCACGCGCAGATCGTCGGCGAGGATCCCGAGGCGCTGCGCATCGCGCCCGACCAGGAACAGGCGCGCGCCGCGCTGCGCATAGGCCCGGGCGGTTGCGCCGGCGATGGCCGACGTGGCGCCGATGATCAGGATGTTGTCGGTCATGCGCTCTCTCCCGTAACGCGCCGCCAGAGGCTGGAGGAAAAGGCCGGATCGCGAAAGGCCGAAAATTCCTGCCAGCGGGGGTAGCCCTGTTGAAAGGTTTCCGGCCGCATCAGGGCATCCTTGGCCGGGTACAGGGTACCACCGGCCTGGACCGTTACGGCTTCCAGTTCGCCGAGCAGGCGCCGCGTGAGCTCACCGCGGTTGGCGAAGTCCAGCGCCAGGGTCAGTCCCGACCGGGGAAAGGAGAGCATGGCCGGCGAGGGCCGATCGCCGAAGCGCTTGAGCACGGCGAGCATGGAGCCCTGCCCGCTGCGGGCGATGCGCGCCAGGATCTCGTGCATGGCCGCCTCCTGCCCCTGCGGGATCACGCACTGAAACTGGTAGAGGCCGCGGCGGCCGTAGAGGCGGTTCCAGTTGGCGATGCCGTCCAGCGGATAGAAGAAGGGCAGGAACGGCATGCGCTGGCTGCGGGTTCGGGTGGGATGACCGCGATAGTAGAGCGCATTGAAAAGGCGCAGGCTGGCGCCGTTGACCAGAGAGAAAGGCAGATCCACGGGAACGGCGAGGCGGCGGGGGGCTTCGGGGATCTCCACCGGACCCGATTCGGCATGCCGGCCCCGGAACAGCACGCCGCGCCCGAGCTTCGACCCGCTGGAGAGACAATCCACCCAGGCCACGGTATAGGTCCATTCGGCGTCGCTCTCGGCGGCGATGGAAAGATATTCGTCGAGGTTCGCGAAGCGCAGTTGCTGCTGCGCCATCTCGCTGCTGGCGATCCGCCGCAGGCGGATCTCGGCCCAGGTGACGAGGCCCGTGAGCCCCAGGCCGCCGACGGTGGCGGCGAACCAGTCGGCGTTCTCCTGCGGGCTGCATTCCCGCCGGCTGCCGTCGGAGCGCAGCAGTTCCAGCCTGGTGACGTGACGGCCGAAGGTGCCATCGGCGTGATGGTTCTTGCCGTGCACGTCGTTGGCGATGGCCCCGCCCAGGGTGGCGAAGCGGGTACCGGGGGTGACGGGCAGGAACCAGCCGCGGGGAACGATGAGGCGCAGGATGGCGTCCAGGGTGACGCCCGCCTCGGCGCGCAGGATCCCCTGCTTCGCATCGAAGGCGATGAAGTGATCGAGCGCCGTGGTGGGCAGCAGGGCGCCGCCGTCGTTGAGGCAGCAGTCGCCGTAGCTGCGGCCACGGCCCCAGGGCAGGCGGCTCGGGGCGTCGCAGGGTGGCAACGGTTCGTGGCGCCAGCGCGGTGGACAGACGATCTGACGGGAACGGTGAACGCGGCCCCAGGAGGTGTAGTCGGTCATGGGCATCGGTTCCATGCCTCCGCACCCCGTCCAACGGCCTTGGCCTCCTGCGTTGCCCTGCCACCATGCATGTCGGTGTTTCCCCCTCTCCCCTGCGGGGGGAGAGCGGGGATCTCCAACCTCGCCCCCTCACCCTGTCCCTCTCCCCCGCCGGGGGAGAGGGGACCTTTCGTTATGGGGGGTACATGGGCAGGATCTCGGGGGCCCATCATTGCACGTGTCATCGACTTGATCATAGCGAGAGCACGAAACCGAGCACGCAGACGAGGGCCACGACGTAGCTGGGGCGGTCGTGGATGGCGTAGAGCACCGGATCCTCGTCCATGCGGCCGCGGTGGGCGATGAGCCACATGCGGCTGATCCAGTACAGCAAGGCCGGGAACACCAGCCACAGCCACTGGGGATGGGCGTATTTCTCGGCAATCACCGGGTCGTGGATGTAGAGCACCATGATCAGCACGGCGATGTAGCCGGAGGCGCCGCCGAGGGCGGCCATCAGTTCCAGATCCTGGGCGCCGTAACCGCGCCCCTGCGCGCTCTCCTCGTCGCGCCGGCGCAGGTTGTAGAGTTCGGAATAGCGCTTGAGCATGGCCAGGCTGACGAAGAAGAACATGGAGAACACCAGGATCCAGTAGGACAGCTCCACGCCGGCGGCGATGATGCCGGCGATGATCCGCAGGGTGTAGAGCAGGCCCAGGGTCACCACGTCGAGCATGGCGATGGACTTGAGCCTCAGCGAATAACCCAGGGTGAAAGCCAGGTAGACGGCGACCAGCATCAGCAGCTTGTGGCCGACGAGAGTGGCAAGAGCGAGACCCGCCACCAGGGTCAGGACCGCCAGCAGCAGTGCCGTGCCGGGCGCCACCGCGCCGGCGGCGATGGGCCGGTGGCGCTTGCTGGGGTGCCGGCGATCGGCCTCCCGATCCAGCAGATCGTTGATCACGTAACTGGCCGAGGCGCACAGGCCGAAGGCGACGAAGGCCAGCAGCACCTTGCCCGCGGGCGCCCAGCCCACCTGCTGCCAGCCGAGCAGGAAGGGGATGAAGATGAGCAGATTCTTGACCCACTGGTGAATGCGCAGGGTCCGTGCGTACAGGGTGAGTCGGTTCAAATCGGAGCTCGCCGTGGGATGGCCGGTGCGGGAAATTTTATCATAGGCCGGCTACGCCCGTTCGGGCTAAACAGAGCCATGTTGCCGAAAATGCACCGAGACAGGCGGCGCCCTGCGATGCGAGCCCCCCCACAACCGGCAAACCGGCCGGTGTCCCGGTCGCTGCTGCGGTTGTTCAGCGGCGGTTCTTGCCGACGCGAATGACGTCGCGGTTGTTTTCGACCAGTTTGGGGCCGATGCCCTTGACGCGGGCGAGGTCTTCGGGGCGCTTGAAGGGGCCGTGCTTGCGGCGGTATTCGACGATGGCTTCGGCCTTCTTGGCGCCGACGCCCTTGATGTTGGCGGCCAGGGTTTTGGCGTCGGCGGTATTGATGTCGACCGGATCGGCGGCAACGGGGCCGGCGACGAGGATGGCCGCCGTGAGGAACAGGGATTTGAGCAGTCCGTTCATGGTGAGCCTCCTTTCTCTCGTTACGACAGGGATTTTCGGGATCGTGCCGAGTGTGACACCTGGCGGCGGTAAATGCTGTAAGACAGGGAGTAATTTCGTGTAGGACTGTTCCTACACGGAGAGGGTGCTCTTGGCGTGATATCGGTGGGTCCGCTTGCGCTTGACCCACCCTACGGTCCCAGCGAGGTCATCAATGCCGCGGCGAGGCGCCGCTCCTACAGTTCGGCATGGATGCGGGCGAGGGCTGCGACGGGATCGGGGGCCCGGGTGATGGGGCGGCCGATGACCAGGTGGGTGGAACCGGCGCGCAGGGCGTCGGCGGGAGTCATGGTGCGTTTCTGATCGCCAGTGTCGCTGCCGGCGGGGCGGATGCCGGGGGTGACGAGAAGGAAGTCGTCGCGCCGCTCGGTGCGCAGCATGGCGACTTCGCGGGGCGAGCAGACCACGCCATCGAGGCCGGCAGACTCGGCCAGGGCGGCCAGGCGCCGGACATGCTCGGCCGGTTCGCCGGGAAGGCCGATCTCGGCCAGGTCGTCGGGGCCCATGCTGGTGAGGATGGTGACGGCAATGAGGCGGGGCCGATGGCCGGCGCCTTCGACGGCCTCGCGGGCGGCCTCGAGCATGCGCCGGCCGCCGAGGGCGTGGACGTTGAGCATCCACACGCCGAGGCCGGCGGCGGCGCGGCAGGCAGCGGCCACGGTGTTGGGGATGTCGTGATACTTGAGATCGAGGAAGACGTCGAAGCCCCGATCGACGATACGCCGGACCAGGTCGGGACCGGCCACGGTGAACAGCTCCTTGCCAATCTTGAGACGGCAGCTACCGGGCTCGAGGCGCTCGACGAAGGCCAGGGCCGGATCGGCAGCCGGGAAATCCAGGGCCACGATGATGGGGTTTTCGCTCACGTCATTCTCCTTCCACACCGTGAATGGGCTTGACCGTGTTCCAGCTCTTGCAGCCGGGGCAGTGCCAGTGCAGGGTGCGTCCGGTGAAACCGCACTGCTGGCACTTGTACACGGGCTTGTTGGCGATCAGCTGATCGGTCACGTCCTTGAGCACCTGCAGCTTCTCGCGGATGGGTTCGGGGGTACTGGCCAGGTGCAGCTCGATGAGCCGATCCATGCCCCGCACCGAGGGGCGTTCCTTGAGGTATTCCTTGATGAAATCGGCGGCCACGGCGTCGCCCTGGTCCTGGCGGATCCGTTCGGCCAGGGCCAGCATCAGGGAGATGCCGCCGTGTTCGGCCAGGTTGCGGCGCAGGAAGCTCACCATCTCGTCCATGCGGCCGAGTTCGCGATAGCCCCGGCTGAGGGGCTCGACGACTTCCGGCAGGTATTCCGGATCCTGTTCCGCCACGCGCAGATAGGCCTTGATCGCGCCGCGCCAGTCGCCGGTCTCCGCGGCGATGCGCCCTTCCAGCAGACTGGCGCGCACGCACCGGTGATCCTCGCTCAGGGCGCGCCGGATCCCTTTCAGGGCCGTGGCGTTCTCGCCCTGGCGATGAGCCTGCTCGGCTTTCTCGCAATAGTACTGGGCAACGATGTCGCGCATGCCCTTGCCGGTGATCTGTTCCAGCCGTCGGATCACCTCGATGGCCTTGTCCCAGTCCTTTTCCTGCTCGTAGATGTCGCGCAACTGGCAGAGGGCCGTGTGGCGATGGGGACCGCTTTCCACCAGTTCCTGGAACAGGGTTTCGGCGCGGTCCAGCAGGCCGGCGCGCATGTAGTCCTGGCCCAGTTCGGCCAGGGCCAGGGCCCGCTGTTCCTTGCTGAGCGTGGGTCGGGCGATGAGGTTCTGGTGGATGCGGATGGCCCGGTCCACTTCGCCACGGCGCCGGAACAGGCTGCCCAGGGCCAGGTGGGTCTCCACCGTGTCACTGTCCACGTCGAGCATTTCGATGAACAGATCGATGGCCTTGTCCGGCTGTTCGTTGAGCAGGTAGTTGAGCCCCTTGAGATAGCGACCGGGCAGCACCCCGCCCTCCTCCCGCTGCGCCCGGCCCTGGCGGCGGCCGATCCACCACCCGGACAGGGCCGCCAGGGGCAGCAGGAGAAAGAGCAGGAGTTCCGGATTCATCAATGCTCGTCCCGGATGGGAATCGCGCGCAGGTTTTCCACTTCCTTCTCGGCCAGTTCCGCGGCGCGGCGCAGTTTGTGGATGGTGCGCCGCTGGCGAACCAGCACCCCGCTGCAGGCCAGCACGCCGAGCACCGCGCCCACCAGCATGGCCAGCACCAGCACCAGCGAGAGGGGCATGGTCTGACGGCCGAAGTAGTAATTGAGGATCACCGGCTCGGCGTTGAGCACGGCGAACAGGATGCCCAGCACGACGACGATGAGCGAGGCGAGCAGGATGAGGATTCGGCGCATGGGGTGAGGCCTCCTGGCGGTGACGGGATCATTTTACAGGGATTTGGAGCCGATGGGTGACGGGCAGGGAGGGGTGATGTGGCCGGCAGAATCGCGGCGGGGGCGCCGCGCCTACGGGAGGGCACGGTGACGACATATCGCGGCGCAAAAAAAACGGCATGCCGTGGTGTACGGCATGCCGTTTCGGGAGGGCGTTGCGGAAAACGGTCAGTTGCTGATGGGCACCTTGCCCATGCTGTTGTTGACCCGTTCGCGCATGGCCTTGCCCGGCTTGAAGTGCGGCACGTACTTGGCGGCCAGTTGCACCGATTCGCCGGTCTTGGGGTTGCGGCCGATGCGCGGGGGACGATAGTGCAGCGAGAAGCTGCCGAAACCGCGGATCTCGATACGATCGCCATTGGCCAGGGTGTTGCCCATGTGATCCAGCAGGGTCTTCACGGCCAGTTCCACGTCCTTGTAGGCCAGTTGCACCTGTTTCTGGGCCAGTCGATCGATCAGTTCGGACTTCGTCATCGTCACTCCTTCCGTGTTGATCACGCTGTGGAGACCTTATTCGCCGCTTTCCATCTTTTCCTTCAGCAGATCACCGAGCGTGGTGGTCGCCTGGGCGGCCCCGCTCTTGTAATCGCTGACGGCGGCCTGTTCGGCATCGGTATCCTTGGCCTTGATGGACAGGGAGATGGTGCGGTTCTTGCGATCCACGCCCACGAACTTGGCTTCCACCTCGTCGCCGACGCTGAGCACGGTACGGGCGTCCTCGACCCGATCCTGGGACAGCTCGGAGGCACGCAGGTAGCCTTCCACGCCTTCGCCCAGATCGATGACGGCGCCCTTGGCGTCCACTTCCCGCACGGTGCCCTTGACGATGCTGCCCTTGGCATGTTCGGCGATGAAGTTGGATACTGGATCCTTCTCCAGTTGCTTGATGCCCAGGGAGATGCGCTCGCGCTCGGGATCCACGGACAGAACCACGGCCTCGATCTCCTCACCCTTGTGGTAGTTGCGCACGGCTTCCTCGCCGGGCACGTTCCAGGAGATGTCGGACAGGTGCACCAGACCGTCGATGCCGCCTTCCAGGCCGATGAAGATACCGAAGTCGGTGATGGACTTGATGGTGCCGGTAACCTTGTCGCCCTTGTTGTGGGTGGCGGCAAAGTGCTCCCAGGGGTTGGCCTTGCACTGCTTCATGCCCAGGGAGATGCGGCGGCGCTCCTCGTCGATGTCGAGAACCATGACTTCCACTTCCTCGCCGAGCTGCACGACCTTGCTCGGATGGATGTTCTTGTTGGTCCAGTCCATCTCGGAGACGTGCACCAGGCCTTCCACGCCCTCTTCCAGCTCCACGAAGCAGCCGTAGTCGGCGATGTTGGTGACCTTGCCAAACAGGCGGGTGCCCACCGGATAGCGGCGCGAGATGTCGACCCAGGGATCCTCGCCCATCTGCTTGAGGCCCAGGGAGACGCGCATGCGCTCGCGGTCGAACTTGAGGACCTTGACTTCGATCTCGTCACCGACTTCGACGATTTCGCTCGGGTGCTTGACCCGCTTCCAAGCCATATCGGTGATGTGCAGCAGGCCGTCGATGCCGCCCAGATCCACGAAGGCACCGTAATCGGTGAGGTTCTTGACCACGCCCTTGAGCACGGTGCCTTCCTGCATGTTGGCCAGCATGGCTTCGCGCTCGGCACCGCCCTCTTCTTCCACCACGGCACGGCGGGAGACGACCACGTTGTTGCGGCGGCGATCCAGCTTGATGACCTTGAATTCGAGTTCCTTGCCTTCCAGGTAGGCGGTGTCACGCACCGGCCGGATGTCGACCAGGGAACCGGGCAGGAAGGCGCGGATGTCGCCCAGCTCCACGGTGAAGCCGCCCTTGACCTTGTCGGTGATCACGCCCTTGACGTTCTCGCCGGCTTCGAAGGCGGCTTCCAGTTTCTTCCAGGTCTCGGCCCGCTTGGCCTTCTCGCGGGATAGGCGGGTTTCCCCGAAACCGTCCTCGACGGTATCGAGGGCGACTTCCACGGCGTCGCCAACCTTGACGTTGATCTCGCCGTTCTCGTCGGTGAACTGGGAAATGGGGATGATCCCCTCGGATTTCAGACCGGCATTGACGGTGACGAAGTCGTCGTCCACCTTGACCACGGTGCCGGTGATGATGGCGCCAGGACGCATCTGGGTCTTGGCAATGCTTTCTTCAAACAGCTCTGCAAAGCTTTCGCTCATGTTGATTTTCGCCTTGGGTCTTGCGACCCACGTTGTTTAGCGGCTTGCGCCGCAGGTTGGTTGATGACAATGGCCGCACGCAGGCGGCCGCCCATTGTGCTGAGGGAACTCAGCGTTGCCCGCGACACCCGGTGTGCCACGCGCCCCCATCACCACGGGTGATGGTTATCCGACTCCTGGACAATTCCGGGATGAATCGTTCAGAGTCTCCATTACGGGGACAGACGGCAACGTTCGCGGCACAGGGCCAGCACCCGGTCGCGCACTGCCTCGATGGTCATCTCGGAGGTGTCCAGGATGACCGCATCCTCGGCAGGTTTCAGCGGGGCCACGGCGCGGGAGGTGTCGCGGGCGTCGCGCTCGGCGATCTCCGTCAGGAGGTCGCCGAGGTTAGCATCGATTCCCTTTTGTATCAACTGTTTATAGCGTCTCTCGGCACGTTTTTCAACGCTGGCGGTGAGGAAAATCTTCAGTTCGGCGTCGGGGAAGACCACCGTGCCCATGTCGCGCCCGTCGGCCACCAGCCCCGGCGGGCGGCGGAAGTCGCGCTGACGCTGCAACAGGGCCTCGCGCACGGCAGGGATGGCGGCGACCTTCGAGGCGACCATGCCCACTGTTTCTGTCCGGATCCGGCTGCCCACCTCCTCGCCTTCGAGCAGCACCCGGGCCTCGGTGGCGCCGGGCTCGAGGTCAAAACGCACATCCAGATCACGGGCATAGGCGGCCAGGGCCGCGGCATCGCCGAAATCGATGCCGTGATTGAGCGCCCCGAGCCCCACCAGGCGGTACAGGGCACCGGAATCGAGCAGATGCCATCCCAGCTCGCCGGCCACGAGTGCGGCGATGGTGCCCTTGCCGGAGCCGCTGGGCCCGTCGATGGCCAGCACGGGAGCCACGGCGCTCATTCGTTCACCTCGCTGATGTCGAGCCCGGCCCGCCGGGCCAGCGTCACGAAGCCGGGGAAGGAGGTGTTGACGTTGGCGCAGTCGCGGATGGTGATGGGCCCGCTGGCCCGCAGGGCGGCCATGGCGAAGCTCATGGCGATGCGATGATCGCCGTGGCTGTCCACCGTGCCGCTGCCGAGTCGCCCGCCACGGAGGATCATGCCGTCATCGGTGGGCCGGGCGTCGATGCCCAGCACCTGCAGGCCGTCGGCCATCACCTGGATGCGGTCGCTCTCCTTGACCCGCAGCTCGCGGGCCCCCGTGAGCACCGTCTCGCCCTCGGCGCAGGCGGCGGCCACGAACAGGGCCGGGAACTCGTCGATGGCCAGGGGCACCTGATCCTCGGGGATACGAATGCCCCGCAGGTCGGCTCCCCGCACCCGAATGTCAGCCACCGGCTCGCCGCCCACCCGCCGTTCGTTGCCGATTTCCAGCTCCGCGCCCATCTGGCGCAGGATGTTGATCACCCCGATCCGGGTCGGGTTGATGCCCACGTGTTCGAGCAGGACATCGGAACCCGGCGCGATGCTGGCCCCCACCAGAAAGAAGGCCGCCGAGGAGATGTCGGCCGGCACGTCGATGGGCGCGGCCGTCAGGCGGCCGCCGCTTTGCACGCAGATCCGGTTGCCCTCGCGCCGCACCGGGTAGCCGAAGCCTTCCAGCATGCGCTCCGTGTGATCGCGGGTCGGCGCCGGCTCGGTCACGCAGGTCTCGCCCCGGGCATAGAGACCGGCCAGCAGCAGGCAGGATTTCACCTGGGCGCTGGCCACCGGCATTTCGTAGTCGATGCCGTGCAGATCGGGATTGCCGTGGATGGTCAGCGGTGGGGTGCCCTCGGCCGTGGTCTCGATGCGCGCACCCATCTTCGCCAGCGGGTCGGTCACCCGGCGCATGGGCCGGCGGCTGAGAGAGGCATCGCCGGTGAGCACGCAGTCGAAGGGCTGGGGCGCCAGCAGGCCGGCCAGCAGGCGCATGGAGGTGCCGGAATTGCCCAGGTACAGGGGTTCGGACGGTGCCTTGAGGCCGTGGAGGCCCACGCCGTGAATGGTCACCCGGCCGTTGGCGGGCCCCTCGATGTTCACGCCCATGGCGCGAAATGCATTGAGGGTGGCCAGGTTGTCCTCGCCCTCGAGGAAACCGCTGACCTCCGTCACCCCCTCGGCGAGGGCGCCGAGCATGATGCTGCGGTGGGAGATGGACTTGTCACCGGGCACGCGGAGATCGCCGTGCAGGCGGCCGCCGGGATTGACGATGAACTTCAGGTTTAGGGACATGGCGGGGTTCCTGGATTCTCAACGGGACGATCGTTCAACGCGAAGGCGCAAAGACCGCAAAGGTTTTTTTCATGTAGGAGCGGCGCCCTCGCCGCGATAAAAAGTGACAGGCGTATGCGTTTTTACTCGGCCCTCGCCACTCGTCCTGGCATGGTTCGCGGCTTGCGCCGCTCCTACAGGAGGATGAGCTGCTGCGCTGGGGCAGTGTGGGGCCTGATCGCGACACACGCGGTTTTCCCGACCGCCCGCTACCCGGGCCCGGCTACAGCCCAATCGCGGCGAGGGTGCCGCTCCTACGGGTGTGACAAAAACCTTTGTGCCTTTGCGTCTTTGCGTTGGACTCCTGCGATTCGGGCCGATCATGATTCGGGCTCTCCGGTGCCATCGCAGAAGGCGTCGCGGGCGGCCTTGGCGCGGGTGAAGGTGTCCAGCAGGAAGCGGCTGTCGGCGCGGCGCACGGCGTCGGCGAGCAGGCGCAGGTCGTCGCTGAAGGCTTCGAGCATGGTCACCAGGGCATCGTGGTTGGCGAGACAGATGTCATGCCACATGCGCGGGTCGCTGGAGGCGATGCGAGTGAAGTCACGGAAGCCGCCGGCGGCGAAGTCGAAGATCTCCTGGCTGTCGTCACGGCGCGCCAGGGTGTCCACCAGGGCGTAGGCCAGCATGTGCGGCAGATGAGAGGTGGCGGCCAGCACCTCGTCGTGATGTTCGGGCGCCATGCTCACCACCTGCGCGCCGCAGGCCTCCCACAGGGCCCGCACCCGGGCCACGGCCGGCTCGCTGCTTTCGGGCACCGGCGTGAGAATCACCCGCCGCTTCCTGAACAGATCGGGGAAGGCCGCTTCCACGCCGCTCTTCTCGGTGCCGGCGATGGGGTGGCCGGGCACGAAACCGGAAGGCAGCGTGTCGAACACGGCCCGGGCGGCGCGGATCACCGAGGTCTTGGCACTGCCCACGTCGGTGAGCACCGCGGCCGGAGCCAGGGCCGGCCGGATGGCTTCCATCACCTCGCGCATGGCGCCCAGCGGCACGGCCAGCACCACCATGTCGGCGCCCTGCACCGCCGCGGCCGGCTCGGTCTCGCCGCGATCGATGACGCCGAGGCGTTGCGCCGTTTCCAGATGCGCCGGGTTGCGGCCGCAGCCGACGATCTCGCCCACCGCGCCGGCCTCGCGCAGGGCCAGGGCCAGGGAGCCGCCGATGAGGCCGACGCCGACGATGGCCAGGCGTTCGATCCGCATCCCGCTCATCGGCCCAGCACCTTTGCCAGGGCGGTGAGGAAGCGGGCATTCTCTTCTTCGGTACCCACGCTCACGCGCAGGTATTCGGGCAGCCCGTAGTTGTCCACGGGGCGCACGATCACGCCCTCGCGCAGCAGGGCCTCGTAGACGGCCATCCCCTGCCCCACCTTCACGCAAACGAAGTTGCCGGCGGTGGGCAGGGCGGCAAGGCCGAGGCGCTCGAAGCCCTCCTGCAACTGCGCCAGGCCCGCGACGTTGAGCATGATGCTGCGCTGCAGGTGCTGCGCATCACCCAGGGCGGCTTCGGCGGCAGCCAGCGCCAGGCGGTTGACGTTGAAGGGCTGGCGTACGCGGTTGAGCAGATCCGCCACCTGCGGATGGGACAGGGCGTACCCCACCCGCAAGCCGGCCAGGCCATGGGCCTTGGAGAAGGTACGGGTGACGACGAGATTGGGATGCCGGTCCAGCCAGCGGGTGCCGTCGGGATAGTCTTCCAGGCCCATGGCCGGATCGTGGGCGTACTCGTAATAGGCCTCGTCCAGCACCACCAGTACCGAGGGCGGCACCCGGTCGAGGAACGCGGCCAGTTCCGCTTCGCCCAGCCAGGTGCCGGTGGGATTGTTGGGATTGGCGATGAAGACGATCCGCGTATCCTCGCCGATGGCCTCGGCCATGGCCGAAAGATCGTGGCCGTAGGCCTTCGCCGGCACCACGATCGCCCTGGCACCCACGGCAGCGGTGACGATGGGATACACGGCGAAGGCGTGCTCGGAGAAGACGATCTCCTGCTCCGGTCCGGCGAAGGCACGGGCAATCATTTCCAGCACGTCGTTGGAGCCGTTGCCGAGGGTGATCCGATGGGCCGCGATCCCGTGCTGCGACTCCAGCGCCCGCTTCAGGGCGAAACCGTTGCCGTCGGGATAGCGGGCCAGTTCCGCCAGCTGCGCGGAGACGGCATCCAGCGCCTTCGGCGAGGGCCCGAGGGGATTTTCGTTGGAGGCCAGCTTCACCGCCTCGGTGATGCCGTACTCGCGGCCCAGCTCCTCCAGCGGCTTGCCCGGCTGGTAGGGTTGCAGGCGCTGCACGCCGGGCGTGGCCAGGTTGAGGAAATCGCAGCCGGTCACGACTTTTTCTCCTCGCGGCCGTAGACATCCTCGTAACGCACGATGTCGTCTTCACCGAGATAGCTGCCGGACTGGACCTCGATGATCTCCAGCGGAATGCTGCCCCGGTTCTCCAGTCGATGTTTCACGCCAATGGGAATGTAGGTGGACTGGTTCTCGGTTACCAGGAAGGTTTCCTCGTCGCGGGTCACGTGGGCCGTGCCGCGCACCACAATCCAGTGCTCGGCGCGATGATGGTGCATCTGCAGGGACAGGGTTGCGCCCGGCTTCACGGTGATGCGCTTGACCTGGTAGCGCTCGCCGGCATCGATGCATTCGTAGTTGCCCCAGGGACGGTAGACCTTGCGGTGGAAAAGGTGCTCGTCCCGTTCCTGGGCCTGCAGCCATTCCACGGCCTGCTTCACCTCCTGGGCGCAATCCTGATGGGCCACCAGCACGGCGTCGGCGGTTTCCACCACCACCACGTCCTCGAGACCGATGGCCGCCACGTGCCCCGAATCGCTGTAGATGAGGCAGTTTCGCGATGCATGGGTGAACACATCGCCCCGCGTGACGTTGCCCCGTGCGTCCTTCTCGCCCACTTCCCACAGGGAGGACCAGGCCCCCACGTCGGACCAGCCGGCGGCCAGGGGAATGACCGCCGCACCGAGATCCGCCATGGGATTGCCAGCCAGTTTCTCCATCACCGCATAGTCGATGGAATCGGCAGGACAGGCGGCAAAGGCGTCGCGGGGAATGCGGTAGAAATCCCGATCGGCCTCACCCGCCTGCCAGGCCGCACGCACACATTCGGCCATTTCCGGCTGCAGGGCGGAAATGGCCGAAAGCCAGTTGCCGGCGGTCATCATGAACATGCCGCTGTTCCAAAGGTAGTCGCCGGCGGCGAGATAGCCCTCGGCGGTGGCGGCGTCCGGTTTCTCCACGAAGGCGGCCAGCCGCGCCGCCGCACCGCTCAGGGGCTCGCCCTTGCGGATGTAACCATAGCCGGTCTCGGGGCGATCCGGCGTGATGCCGAAGGTGACGAGCTGATTCTGTGCCGCCAGGTTCACCCCTTCGGTGATCGCGGCATGGAAGGCGGCGATGTCCCGGATCACGTGATCCGCCGGCATCACCAGAAGTACCGCATCGGGATCTTCGTCGGCGACGGTGAGGGCCGCCAGGGTCAGGGCGGGGGCGGTGTTGCGGCCCACCGGCTCGAGCAGGATCCGGTGCCGGTTGCGGCCCAGTTCCTGGAGCTGCTCGGCCACGAAAAAGCGGTGCTCCTCGTTGCAGACCACCACCGGATCGGCGACCGCCAGATCCGGCGCGACCGACGCCAGTCCGTCGAGGCGCGAGACCGTGTCCTGCAACAGGGTCTGCTCGGTGACCAGGGGCAAGAGCTGCTTGGGGTAATGGGCACGGGACATGGGCCATAGGCGCGAGCCGCTGCCACCGGAGAGAATTACGGGGACCAGCTTGTGAGACACGAGAGTACCATTCTTCTGCGAACGAAAGCCGAATGATTACAGAACCGCGCAGGGATAGGAACCCAGGAGCTTGACGATGCTGGCCGTGCCGCGCAGCTCCTCGAGGGCTCGGGCCACGTTCTCGTCCCGGGCGTGGCCTTCGATGTCGATGAAGAACACGTAGTTCCACATGCCCTGGCGGGAAGGCCGGGACTCGATGCGGCTCATGGACAGGCCGTTGCGGGCGATGGGCTCGAGGATGGCGTAGAGCGCGCCGGGCCGGTTGTCGGTGTAGATGAGCAGGGAGGTCTTGTCCACGCCCGAGGGCGGGGTCTCGCGCTTGCCGATGACCAGGAAGCGGGTGGTGTTGTCGGGCTCGTCCTCAATGTTGCGCTGCAGGATGTCGAGGCCGTAGATCTCCGCCGCCGTCTCGCTGGCGATGGCCGCGGTGCCTTCTTCGCCCGCCGACCGGCGGGCCGCCTCGGCATTGCTGCTCACGTCCACCAGCTCCACCTGCGGCAGGTGGGTGTCGAGCCACTTGCGGCACTGGGCCAGGGCCTGCTGGTGGGCATAGACCCGCCGGATGCCTTCCAGCCCTTCACCCCGACCCAGCAGGTGATGATGGATGCGCAGGGTCACCTCGCCGCAGATTCGGAGCGAGGAGTGCATGAATTCGTCGAGGGTGTGGTTGACCACGCCCTCGGTGGAGTTCTCCACCGGTACCACCCCATAGGCGGCCGCGCCCGATTCCACCTCGCGAAAGACCTCGCCGATGGTGGCCAGGGGGGTGGCCTGCACCGAGTGGCCGAAATGCTTGAGCGCCGCCGCCTGAGTGAAGGTGCCTTCGGGGCCGAGGAAGGCGATGGTCATCACCTGTTCGAGGGCCAGGCAGGCGGACATGATCTCGCGAAACAGCCGCGCCATCTCCTCGTCGCTGAGTGGGCCCCGGTTGCGTTCCATGACCTTGCGCAGCACCTGGGCCTCGCGCTCGGCCCGGTAGAAGGTGGTATCGCCGCTGGCCTGCTTGGCGCGGGCCACGGCCTCGGCGACGCGTGCGCGCTCGCTGATCAGATCCTGGATCTGATCGTCGATGCGGTCGATTTGCTGGCGCAGCCTGTCGAGTTCGTCTGTCATGAGGGTATGGTATCGCGGCTTGCGCCGCGCCTACAGGGGGGATGCCGATCCTGGTTTGGGGGGGGCCATGGGCAAATCCTTGTCGCGGCGGGGCGCCGCGCCTACAGGGCGCGGACGGCGAGGATGCCTTCGATGGCCTGCAGGCGCGCGAGCAGGTTGTCGGAAGGGGCCTCGTTGACGTCGATCAGGGTATAGGCCAGATCGCCCCGGGACTTGTTGAGCATGTCGAGGATGTTCAGGTCCTCCTCGGCGAGGGCGGCGGAAATCTGGCCCACCATGTTGGGCACGTTGCGGTTGACGATGGCCAGGCGATGGCCGCCGTTGCGGGCCATGCGCACTTCGGGGAAGTTGACCGAGTTGCGCACGTTGCCGTTCTCCAGGTAATCACGCACTTCCTCGGCCACCATGATGGCACAGTTCTCCTCCGCTTCCCTGGTCGAGGCCCCCAGGTGTGGCAGGGTCACCACCCGTTCGTGGTTCTTCAGCAGGTTGCTGGGAAAGTCGCACACATAGGCATAGACCTTGCCCGCCTTGATGGCCTCACTCACCGCTTCGTCGTCCACGATGCCGTTGCGGGCGAAGTTGAGGATAACCACGTCGTCCTTCATGTGCTTCAGCCGCTCGGCATTGATCATGTGCCGGGTCTCGTCCACCAGCGGCACGTGGAAGGTGACGAAGTCGGCCCGGGCCAGCAGGCTCTCCACGTTGTCGGCCTGCTCCACTTCCGAGGACAGCTTCCAGGCGCCTTCCACGGTGATGCCCGGGTCGTAGCCGATGACCTTCATGCCCAGGTCCAGCGCGGCGTTGGCCACGTAGCGGCCGATGGCGCCGAGCCCGATGACGCCGAGGGTGCGGCCCGGCAGCTCGAAGCCGGCGAAATTCTTCTTGCCGGCTTCCACCGCCTTGTGGATCTCCTCGTCGGTGCCCTGGAGATTGCGGGCAAAGTCCCAGGCCGGGCACAGGTTCCGGCAACCGATCAGCATGCCGGCGATCACCAGCTCCTTCACCGCGTTGGCATTGGCTCCCGGCGCGTTGAACACGGCGATGCCCCGATCCGAGAGCTTCGCCACCGGGATGTTGTTCACCCCCGCCCCGGCCCGGCCCACTGCCTTGAGAGTGGGCGGAATGGCCATGTCGTGCATGTTGTACGAGCGCAGGAGAATTGCATCCGGATGCTGGATCTCGGAGGCGATTTCGTAGTGATCCCGCGGCAGGCGCTCAAGGCCGGCGACGGAGATGTTGTTGAGGGTCAGGATCTTGTACATCGTTCAGTCCTTCAGGGTGACTGGAAATAACGCAGAGATCGCAGAGACGCCGAGTTCGCAGAAGTTTTTTTTCGAAAAATCGTTGTTCAGAATACTTTCTGGCGAAGACCGAAAATCATGCCAAACACAAATCTCCGCGCCCTCTGCGTCTCTGCGCCCTCTGCGTTCATTACACTCCCGTCTCAACCATGCCGCTTTTCGAAGTCGGCCATGAATTCGATCAGGGCGTCCACCCCTGCCTCGGGCATGGCGTTGTAGATGCTGGCGCGCATGCCGCCGACGGAGCGGTGGCCCTTGAGGGTGGTGAGGCCCCGGGCGGCAGCTTCCTCGAGGAAAACGCTGTCGAGATCCGGGTTGGCCAGAGTGAAGGGCACGTTCATCCAGGAGCGGCATTCGGGATCGACGGGGTTGTGGTAGAAATCGGAGCCGTCGATGGCGGCGTAGAGCTTGTCGGCCTTGCGCTTGTTGATTTCGGCCATCGCCTCGAGCCCGCCCTGCTGTTTGAGCCAGTCGAAGACCAGGCCCGCCAGGTACCAGCTGTAGGTGGGTGGGGTATTGTACATGGAGCCGTTGTCGGCCTGGACCTCCCAGTTGAGCAGGGTGGGCGTGATGTCGCGGGCCCGGCCGAGCAGGTCCTTGCGCACGATGACCAGGGTCAGGCCGGCGGGGCCGACGTTCTTCTGGGCCCCGGCGTAGATGACGCCGAATTTGGCCACGTCGATGGGCCGGGAGAGGAGGGTGGAGGACATGTCGGCCACCAGGGGCACGCTGCCGGTCTCGGGCACGTAGGGAAACTCCACGCCACCGATGGTCTCGTTGGGCGTGTAGTGGACGTAGGCCGCCTGCGGGTCGAGCTGCAGATCGGCCTGGCGGGGCACGGTGGTGAAGTTTTCCGCCTCGCTGCTGCCGGCCACGTTGACCGTGACATAGCGCTTGCCTTCGGCGATGGCCTTCTTCGACCAGGCGCCGGTGTTGAGGTAGTCGGCCTGGCCGCCCTCCCCGGCCAGATTCAGGGGCACGGCCGAAAACTGGGTGCTGGCCCCGCCCTGCAGGAACAGCACCGCGTAATCCTCACCGATCCCCATCAGCTCGCGCAGATCCGCCTCGGCCTGCTCGGCGATGGACATGAACTGCTTGCCGCGATGGCTCATTTCCATCACCGACATGCCGCTGCCATGCCAGTCGAGCATTTCCTCCCGGGCCCGCTCGAGCACTGCCTGCGGCAGCATGGCGGGACCGGCACTGAAATTGTATACACGGGACATCTTGTTTTTCTCCCAAATCAGATCTGCTGCAAATAACGCAGAGTACGCAGAGACGCAGAGGGCGCGGAGTTTATTGTTGGGAAGACGGGTTACCCTGTTCCGATACGGGATAACAAACGATTTGCTCCCCACTCGCCTTAACCAAAACCAAATTCCTCTGCGGCCTCTGCGTCTCTGCGCCCTCTGCGTTCATTACACTTCTGTCTCATCTGTCTCATTCACCCCCGGCATCCTCGTCCTGGATGTTGACGATGCGTTCGATGCCGGAGAGTTTTTCGCCTTCGCCCAGGCTGATCAGGCGCACGCCCTGGGTGTTGCGGCCCATGACGGAGATGTCGTCGACGGGGGTGCGGACCAGGGTGCCGGAGGTGGTGATGAGCATCACCTCGTCGCCGGGCTGGACCAGTTCGGCGCCGACCACCGGGCCGTTGCGTTCGGTGGTCTGGATGGAGATGACCCCCTGGCCGCCTCGGCCGTGGCGCGGGTATTCGTCGATGGGGGTGCGCTTGCCGTAGCCGTTTTCCGTGGCGGTGAGCACATCTCCCTGGCTGGCGATGATCAGCGAGATCACCTTCTGGCCCTCGCCCAGCTTCACGCCGCGCACGCCTACCGCGGTGCGCCCCATGGGGCGCACGTCGGCCTCGTTGAAGCGGATGGCCTTGCCCGCGGAGGTGAACAGCAGCACGTCCTGATCGCCGCCGGTCAGCTCCACGCCCACGAGCTGATCGCCCTCGCGCAGTTCGATGGCGATGATGCCGGACAGGCGCGGGCGCGAGAAGTCCTTGAGCGGGGTCTTCTTCACGGTGCCGCTGGCGGTGGCGAAGAACACGAACCGGTCCTCGGCGTATTCGCGGATCGGCAGCACGGCGTTGATCCGCTCGCCCTCCTCCAGCGGCAGCAGGTTGACGATGGGGCGACCGCGGGCGTTGCGTCCGGCCTGGGGCAACTGGTAGACCTTCAGCCAGTAGACCTTGCCGCGGCTGGAGAAGCAGAGAATGGTATCGTGGGTGTTGGCCACGAACAGCTTATCGATGAAGTCCTCTTCCTTGACCGCGGTGGCCGACTTGCCCTTGCCGCCGCGGCGCTGGGCCCGGTAGGTGTCCAGCGGCTGGGCCTTGACGTAGCCCTCGTGGGAGAGGGTCACCACCACGTCTTCCTCGTCGATCAGATCCTCGATGGTGAGATCCTCGTGGCTGGCGACGATCTCGGTGCGGCGCGCGTCGCCGTACTGATCACGCAGCTCGGTCAGCTCTTCGCGGATCACTTCCATCAGCCGCGCGTGACTGCCGAGGATGGCCAGCAGTTCCTCGATGCGCTTGAGCAGTTCTTCGTACTCGGCAATGATCTTGTCCTGCTCCAGCCCGGTGAGGCGATGCAGGCGCATGTCGAGGATGGCCTGGGCCTGGGTCTCGGAGAGGTGATACTTGCCCTCGTGCAGCCCCACCTCGGCAGGCAGACCCTCGGGGCGCGAGGCCCCGGCGCCGGTACGCTCCAGCATCTGGATCACCACCCCCGGCTCCCAGGGCGTGCTCACCAGTTGTGCCTTGGCCTCGGCGGGGCTGCGAGCCGACTTGATGAGGGCGATGATGGGATCGATGTTGGCCAGGGCGATGGCCAGGCCCTCGCGCACGTGGGCCTTCTCCCGTGCCTTGCGCAGCTCGAAGACCGTGCGGCGGGTCACCACTTCCTGGCGGTGGCGGATGAAGGCCTCGAGGATCTGCTTGAGATTGAGCAGGCGGGGCTGGCCCTCCACCAGGGCCACCATGTTGATGCCGAACACGTTCTGCATCTGGGTGTGCTGGTAGAGGTTGTTGAGCAGCACGTCCGGATTCTCGCCCCGCCGCAGCTCGATGACCATGCGCATGCCCTCCTTGTCGGACTCGTCGCGCAGGGCGCTGATCCCCTCGATCTTCTTTTCCTTGACCAGCTCGGCGATGCGCTCGAGCAGGCGGGCCTTGTTCACCTGGTAGGGCAGCTCGGTGACGATGATGGCCTGCTTGCCGTTGTCGCCCTCCTCGACGTGGGTGCGGGCGCGCACGTAGATCCGGCCCCGGCCGGTGGCATAGGCCTCGGCGATACCGCGGGCGCCGTTGATGATGCCGGCGGTGGGGAAATCGGGGCCCGGCACGATCTCCATCAGTTCCTGGATGGTGATGGCGGGGTTGTCGATGAGGGCCAGGCAGGCGTTGACGATTTCGGTGAGGTTGTGGGGCGGAATGTTGGTGGCCATGCCCACGGCGATGCCCGCCGAGCCGTTGACCAGCAGGTTGGGCAGCCGCGCCGGCAGCACCTCCGGCTCCTGCTCCGACTCGTCGTAGTTGGGCACGAAGTCGACCGTCTCGCGGTCGATGTCGGCCAGTAGTTCATGGGCGATCTTCGCCATGCGCACTTCGGTGTAGCGCATGGCCGCCGGCGCGTCACCGTCCACCGAACCGAAGTTGCCCTGGCCGTCCACCAGCATGTAGCGCAGGGAGAAGGGCTGGGCCATGCGCACGATGGTGTCATAGACGGCGGTGTCGCCGTGGGGATGGTATTTGCCGATCACGTCGCCGACCACGCGGGCCGACTTCTTGTAGGGCTTGTTCCAGTCGTTGCCCAGCTCGCGCATGGCGTAGAGCACGCGGCGGTGAACGGGCTTGAGGCCGTCACGCACGTCCGGCAGGGCGCGGCCGACGATGACGCTCATGGCGTAGTCCAGGTAGGACTGGCGCATTTCCTCCTCGATGTTGATCGGGAGGATTTCTCTGGCGAATTCGCTCATGAAGGGAGTTTCGGGGCTCTTTGGGCTGTCAGCGTTCCTGAAAGGGCTATTCTACCATATCGGCCCCTCCCACTGCAGCCCGGAAAAGCCGTGCGAGAACGGGTTTCAGGGCGCCTGACCTGAAATCGACCGACAAATGC